>Ga0207428_10005292_pt1 | contig 12045 bp, 14 predicted proteins | sample RhiMethybrSRZTD1_FD_187600 | JGI IMG/M metagenome (GOLD analysis project Ga0207428, IMG submission 187600) | Populus rhizosphere microbial communities from Tennessee, USA - Rhizosphere MetaG P. TD hybrid SRZTD1 (SPAdes) (version 3) | ecosystem: Host-associated > Plants > Roots > Rhizosphere >... | reverse complement strand
GCTTGTCCATCCGGCCCGCGTCAGAATGGCGGGACTGTTTGTTTCGACGGCCCAGTGCACGACGTTGCCATTCCTGTCGCGGACGTCCAGGTAAATCTGGCAGTGGGGATTGGTCCAGACAAATTCTGTAACCACTCCCTTGATGGAGACTCGTGCCTGCTCGTCGTAGGCGGAATTCCCGTGATGCGCGGATACCGAAATGGACGAGAGAAGAAGAGACAGAACCACCATCTTGTTTCTCATTTCACACCTGCTTCTTCGATAAGTCAGTCCTTGCCGGGCTGCTGGGCTGCGGGCTGGCGGATTCTCCGGTTGAATTCTTCTTCTTCGGAAGCGACACAAAAGGATTCCAGAATCTCCACGCCAGGCCTTCTTTTGATGAGCCGGGGCTCCGCGTTCCACGTCTTCGTATATGTCTTCGGATCATCGATGATCAGGTTGAACTCGATGGTGTTCGGGTCCACACGTCGATAACGTTCGATCGTGCGCATCTGATCGCTATGCGGCTGGCCCTGGGCGCCGAGCCACGTCTTGTCGTTGAACCCGACTGTTTCGACGACGAGCGTGTCTCCCTCCCACTTGCCGACGGAATATCCGTACCATGTCGGCTCGGGATCGGCCGGAAGCTTGCGCCCGTCCATCCAGATTTGCCGCGTTGTATGCTGGCCTTCGAAAAACATCAGGATCCTTCCTGGAATGTGGATTGTTTCGAACGGCCAAATCGTGAAAAGAATGCGTGGAAAACCAATCGGGTCACATTTCAGTATGGGATCATTGCCGCCCGGCGCGGCCCTTGGGCCGTAGCCCGGCTTGCTGGCGTCGTATTTTGCCTGCCCCCAAGGCGTCAACGGAGGAAAGTTGTCGCCGGGCCCCTGTCCGCCACCTCCCGGCGCCAGTTGCCACACTCCGGAGAGGTCCTTAGCGTCGAAGCGCGATTGCGAGGCCAGAGGAATCGCGCAGCACGAGAACGTCAGAGCTATCAGCACACCGATCGAGCGACACGGAAAAGTTCGCATTTCAGCGGGGAGACTACCACGAGCCCGGCATCCGCGTCACGGCTCACCGGGGCAGGGAGGGAGAATTTGAAATTGGACGAATCCTGCATCTCAAATTCGAAACTCGAAATCTCAGAATGGACCGCCCTAAATTTCGCAGGGTAGCGAGTCCATTCTGAGATTTCGAGTTTCGAATTTGAGATGCAGGATTCGTCCAATTTCAAATTCCCCTCTCCCTGCCCTCTATCCGAAATCGCTGCCAGGCGACAGGGCAGCAGCGCCGGCTTCCGCGCAGGCTTCGTCCTCTGCGCTGGATCCGCCGGAGATACCCAGCGCGCCAATAAGCTTGCCATCAGCGATGATGGGAACTCCGCCTTCGACAGGGATGGCATCCTTCAGCCGCAGCACAAGCAACCCGTCACCACCTCGCGCCAGCCGTTCCTGGAACATCTTCGTCGGGCGCTTGTAAATCGCCGCGGACTTCGCCTTTGCGATCGCAACGTCGACGCTGCCGACTTGAGTCTGGTCCAGTTTCTCGAGATAGACGAGATACCCGCCCGTATCCACAATGGCTACGACCATCGTCCACTTATTGGCGCGTGCAGGCTCCAACGCGGCCGTCGCAACCTTCTTCGCCTGCTCGTTTGTTATCGAAGGCCCATAAGGAGGAAGTTTGGGTCCCGCGGCGGGTTTGTTCGGTTTGTCACTCTGTGATTCCAAGGGATTGCTCCTTCCATTAGCTCAGCGCGACTGGCCTCCCAGCCGCCGATAGACCTCATGGGCGACGACAAAATCGTTGTGGTCCAGGCCCAGGCCACGACACGCATTCATCATTTCATTCGTTGCCGCGGCGAGAGGAACAGGACTGCCCAGTTTCCTGGCCAACTCGAGGACAAGCAGCATGTCCTTTTGTTGGAGCGTGACGTCAGCGAGTGGAACCTTTGGCATCTTGCCTTCAAGAATGAACGGGCCGCGATATCCATGGACGGGCGCAGCGGTAACGCTCTTCAACACAGCATCCAGCGCAACTTCGCGAGCTACTCCTCCTTTTTCCGCAAGCGCGACGGCCTCACCAAACGCGACAACTTCGACCATGAGGAGCAGGTTGACCGCAAGCTTCATTGTTACGGCCTGACCACTGCCACCGATATACGTGACTTTCGGTCCAATCACACGCAGCAGTGGTTCGAGTCGTTCGAACGTGGCATGATCGCCTCCGATCATCAGTGACGCATTACCCTGTTCGACCGTGACGGGGCTGCCCGAAAGCGGAGCGTCCAGCATGACGAATCCTCTCTGGGCGAACTCTGCAGCGACCTCGCGGGTGACCTCGGGCGAAATCGTCCCCATGTCGATATAAACCCCGCCGGGCTTGATGCCGGCGATGACGCCGTTGTCGCCAAGTGCCACTTTCTTTACGGCAGCACCGTCCGTCACGATCGAGAAGGTCACGTCGGAAGCCGCAGCTACAGCGCGTGGGGTGTCCGCCCAGCGCATTCCTGTTTCAAGAAGAGGCTTCGCGCGTTCGGCTGAACGATTCCAGCCCGTCACCACGTGGCCTGCCGTGAGCATGCGCGGCACAATGACCTGGCCCATTGCGCCAAGACCGATAAAACCAATGTTCATGTTTTCCCCTGGATCAATTCTGCGAATAAAACGCCATCAGGACGCATGCTCCGAGACCGACGGTTGCGCACCGCGGTCGAGTTCCTCTTGCATTCGTTTTACATCCAGCGCGCCGTCCCACCGCGCAACGACGATGCCCGCGACGCCGTTTCCGATCATGTTGGTCACCGCTCTCGCCATCGACATGAAGCGTTCAATGCCGAGCAGGAGCGCCATTCCGGCAACCGGCAGAGTTTGAACCGTGGCAAGCGTCGCGGCGAGCGTGACGAACGTCGAGCCGGACACACCCGCGACTCCTTTCGACATCACCAGCATGACTCCGAATATCGTCGCCATCTCCATCCATGTGAGGTGAATGCCTGTCGCCTGGGCAATGAAAAGTACTCCGAGTGAAAGGTAAATCGCCGAACCATCGGTATTCAGCGAATATCCTGTCGGCACCACGAGCCCGACGACACTCTGACGACATCCGAGTTGCTCGAGCTTGGCGATCAAGCGCGGCAGGGCAACTTCCGACGACGATGTCGCAAGCACGAGCAGAATCTCATCCTTTATATAGGCGATGAACTTCAGAATCCGGAACCCGGCCATCCTCGAAACAGCGCCAAGAATCACAACTGTAAAGAAGATGCACGTGGCATACATGGCGATGACGAATTTGCCCAGCGGCACCAATGCGGCGAGACCATAAGCCCCCACGGTGAAGGCCATGGCGCCGAAGGTGCCGATCGCCGCCAGCTTCATGATCAGATTCAGCAGCGCAAACAGCGCGGCAGAAGCCTGGTCCAGCAACTGCATCAAGGGTTGTACTCGACTTCCGGCTTTAAGCAGGGCGAGTCCCCCAAGGATGGATACGAACATCACCTGCAGGATCTGTCCTTCGGAAAACGCGCCGAGAAGCGTGGAAGGAATAATATTCAGGAGGAATTCCGTCGGAGTTTGTTTGGATGCGCCGCCGATAAAGGAATCCACCGCTTTCGCATCAAGAAGCGCAGGGTCCGCATTGACGCCGGCTCCGGGCTGTACCGCGAGCCCGACCGCGAGCCCGATCAGCAGCGCCAGTGTCGAGACCAGCTCGAAGTAGATGATGGCGCGGACGCCGATGCGGCCGACTTCTTTCATGCTCTGCATCTTGTAGATTCCGCTGACGACCGTCACGAAGACAATCGGGGCGATCACCATCCGGATTAGTTTGATAAATCCGTCGGCGAGGGGTTTCATCGCCCTGGCGATGCCCGGTTGAAGGTAGCCCAGCAGAATGCCGACCGCCATTGCGATCAGCACGTGAACCCAGAGCTGGCGATACAGAGGTTGCCGGTCTGCGATAGTTTTTGTCACGTTGGTGACGCCGGACTGTATAACCGACCTTGGGACCTGTCAATGCCGGCTCAGGATTTCGGCATGGGGCTCTGCTTTGATACTCTCAGACCTTAAGACCAACAGGAGAATCTCAATGACACGATACGGATGGATTGTCTCGACAGGAATCGCACTACTGGGAGGACTGGCGCTCGGCACCGCGATCGCACAGCAGGGGGCACCTGCAGCACCTGCTGCCCCCGCCGCACCGGTACCTTACTTTGTGGGCAACCGCCTCGGCATGCCAATCAACCCCGCCGCTGACGGTGCGTTCAACGCGATGTCGAACAACGTCAAAGTGTACGGGTCGGTGTACTCGGCCGAAAGCTGCTCCTACGATCCGGTTCGCCGCGTCATCGTCGTGCCGAATCGCGGAGTGGCACAGAACGTTCGCACCAACGACGCCTGGATCACGTTTCTGAATCACGATGGTTCCGTGCACACGTCACGGTGGGTCGGCGTGCAGAATCCGGGCGACCAGCGGTCGAATATGACGCCGCCGCTCCTGCTGAACGAGCCGCTGGGCAGCGACATCGCCAACGGCGTACTGTACCTTGCCGATCGCGACGGCGGTACGGGCCCTAACGATCCGGCGATTTCTGTCGTCCGGACCTTCAATATGCAGACAGGCGCGCCGGGCCGCGCGTTCCGCGTCGAGAAATCTACGGGATTCAACGATATCGAAGTCGCCGACGACGGCACAATCTATGGGACACAGACGGGAGCCGGCGGACAGAATCCGGACGCCACGACGTGGCAGATCTGGAAGATCACGCCCGACGGGAATGCGTCAATCTTTGTCCAGGGCGCGCCGATGCGTCAGCCCAACGGTATCGCCTTTGATCCGCAGGGGAACATCGTGGTCGTGAACATCGGCACCGAGGACGTCATCACGTTCTCAAAGGACGGCAAAGTTGTCCGCACGGAAAAAGCGGTGCAATCGGGGAATGACGGCCTGGTGATCATGCGCGATGGCACGAAATACGTCAGCAGCGTCGTGAATGGCGGGGTCTCACGAATACGCCCCGGTCGAAACGCCGAGCTCATCGCACAGAACATCCCGAATCCCGCGTCGATGTGTTATGACTCCGACGCCAATCAGCTCGTCATTCCGATGAACGCCAACAATGCCCTGGCCTTCATCAAGCTGTAGTCGAACGCGACTCGCAGCGTGTCGGTGAACAGGGCGCGCTTCCCTTTCGCAAATGGAATTTCGGATGGCGCTACATGTGGACAAGACATGAAGTGACGAGCAACTTGGGTAAGCCGACAACCTCTTCCACTGAGGAGTAACCGTATGAAGACCCTGACGACAGCGGAGGGCGCAACCATCACTATCGACGACGAGAAGATTACGGAATTGCGAAGTGCCTTGCGGGGCGACTTGCTCATGGACGAACACGAGGCTTACGAGGGCGCGCGTCGCGTCTGGAACGGCAACATCGATCGCCGTCCTGCGCTCATCGCGCGGTGCGCCGGCGTCGCGGACGTGCAGCGGGCCGTTAACTTTGCCAGGACTCACTCACTCCGGCTCTCGATTCGCGGCGGCGGCCACAGCGCACCGGGGTACGGCACTAATGATGGCGGCCTGGTGATCGACCTGTCGGCGATGAAGGGCACGCGCGTGGATCCGAAGGCGCGATCGGTGCGCGCTCAGGGCGGAGTGATCTGGCGGGAACTGGACCACGAAACGCAGGCCTTTGGACTCGCCACCACAGGCGGTACGGTTTCCAATACCGGTGTCGTCGGCCTCACGCTCGGTGGTGGACTCGGTTGGCTGATGGGCAAGCACGGACTTGCAATCGATAATCTCATCTCCGCGGACATCGTGACCGCAGATGGACAGTTCCGTAACGCAAGCATCGTAGATCATCCCGATCTGTTCTGGGCTCTTCGCGGTGGTGGCGGGAACTTTGGTGTCGTCACCTCCGTGGAGTACAAGCTCCACGAAGTTAAGCAGGTGCTGGGCGGCCTCGTCCTTTATCCGTTGGACCAGGCTCGGGACATGTTGCGCTTCTACCGTGATTTCTGCGCCACACTGCCTGACGAAGCCGAAGCGTATGCCGCGCTTTTGACGGCGCCTCAGGGGATGCCGGTGTGCGCGATGTTGCTCGGATACAACGGCCAGATCCCGGAGGGCGAAAGGATTCTCGCCCCGGCCCGGCAATTCGGAAAGCCGATCGCGGATCTCGTCGGCTCAATGCCGTACGTTGCCAGACAGATGATGTTGGATGACCCGAACGCGACTCACGGGCTTCAGCGCTATTGGCGCTCTGCCTTGACCGAGGCGGTCTCGGACGAGTTCATCGACCTTCTGGTGGACGGTGCCTCAAGGTTCAGTTCACCGTTAAGTGCGATCATCTTCTTCTACATGCACGGCGCTGCGGTGCGCGTGTCACCGACCGACACGGCGTTTGCCGCCAGGCGGGCGCAATGGGATTTTGACTTGATCGGGCAATGGGCGAACGAGGCCGAATCGTCCAGCCACATCGCGTGGGTGAAGTCCTTTTGGGACAGGCTGGAGTCCCACCTGCCCGGCAGGGCCTACGTCAATCACCTGGCCTCAGACGATCGGCCGGAAAAGGTACGCGTGTCGTTTGGCGAGAACTACGACCGATTGCGCGCCGTGAAACACGTGTACGACCCGACGAACCTGTTTCGGTTGAACGCCAACATTGCGCCGTAACAAACCGCACGCGAATCGGAAATCGGGGTACATGCTTCGAATCATCTCTGGTGGACAGACAGGCGCAGATCAGGGCGGTCTCCTCGCGGCTCGCGCTTTGAGGTTGCCCTCGGGCGGAACAGCGCCAACAGGCTGGATCACCGAGACTGGCTCCGAAGAACCACTGCTCAAAGGCTTCGGGCTTATCGAATGCCCGGAGCCGGGTTATGATGCGCGCACGAGGCAGAATGTTTTCGATGCGGATGGCACGTTGCTTCTTGGGTCTTACGCAGCCGGCGGAAGCGCACTCACCGTGCAGATCGCAACCGACGCGGGGAAACCCTTCTTCCACGTTCCATTTCCCACTTCGATTGATGCGGAAGGCATCGACAAAGTATCCGCGGAATTCCGCGCCTGGCTGACGAATCATAAGATTCGCATTCTGAATGTCGCCGGTAACCGCGAGTCCCAGAATCCCGGGCTGCAGGAATTCACCAGGACGTTTCTGATTTCGGCACTCCGTTCCTTTTCGGGAACAAGGAACTACGCGTCGGTCACTCCAACGTTTTGGCAACTCGAATCGTCAGCAGGCATCTCTTCTCTGTGCCCTCTGTGTCTCTGTGGTCAATAGATCCACCACAGAGACACAGAGGGCACAGAGAAGAGATGCCTGAACTAGCGTTGGGGCAAATGGTTTTTCGAATTTTTGCGACAACGGTGAAATGGGGATCGATTGACCTCCCCTACAGCTTTGGGCGCCTCTTGTGCCACTCGGTAGCCTGCTCATAGGCGTGAGCGAGCGCAATGACTGTGGACTCCGCAAAAGGTGCGCCGCTGATCTGAAGGCCGATCGGAAGACCGTCGGTGGTGAAGCCGCAGGGAATAGAGATCGTGGGCAGCCCGTAGATGTTAAAGGCGGCGGTATTGTTCAGAGCACCAGCTCCACCACCTCCTCCCGCGACCCCCGCAACAGGAGGCACTGCTCCTCGACCTCTATTCGCGCCTTGTTGGGTGGGAGCAATCCGACCAGCCGGACTACGTTGGGTTGGTGTTATCAATAGATCCACCTCTGCAAATACTTTCTTGATGTCTCGGCGGAGAGCATCCAGGCGGTGACGCGCCTGCGCATACACCGCGGGCCTCGTGTCCGCAGCCCGCTGGATCAGTGCGCGCGTTGCATCCTGGTAAAGCTCCGGTGACTTCGTGATCCATGGCGTGTGGTACGCGTAGATTTCAGGGTTCCAGATATCCGTTACGGATCCGGCCTCCGGCACCTGCACTTCTCGGACGCCTGCGGTGAGTTTTCCCAGAACACCGCGCGCAACGTCGAGCGCCGTCGCAACTTCGGGATGGAGGTTTTCGTAGAATCCAATCTTTGGACTGCCCAACCGCAGTTTCGATGTGGACGTTCGCACGGCGCGGACATAGTCGACTACCGGCACATCCACAGTAGACGAGTCCAGGGCGTCATAACCGGCAATGGCGCTCAAGATCATCGCTGCATCCTCGACGGTCTTGCACATCGGACCTACGTGATCCAATGTCCACGCCATAGGAATGACTCCGCGATTGCTGACGCGGCCATATGTCGGCTTCAATCCCACGATCCCGCAGCAGGATGCCGGTATGCGGATAGAGCCTCCTGTGTCCGTTCCTAGCGCGCCGATACAAAGATCGGCTGCGATCGCGGCGCCGGAACCGCCCGAGGAGCCGCCAGGATGATGGTCCAGCGCCCAGGGATTGTGGACGGGTCCGAAGTAAGTGACCGTAGATGTTCCTCCAAGTGCGAACTCATGAAGATTGAGCTTGCCGAGGAGTACCGCGCCGGCTTTCTTGAGACGAAGAACGACTTCAGCATCTTCGGTGGGAACGCGATCCTTGAACACGCCACTGGCCGCGGTAGTCCGAATGCCGCCTGTGTCGATGTTGTCCTTCAATGCGATCGGAACGCCATGTAATGGCCCACGCCACTTTCCTTTTCGCAGCTCTGCCTCCGTTTCCCGCGCCGCCGCAAGCGCCTGATCGCGTGTGATTGTGATGAAGGCGTTCAGTGAGGGGTTGTAGGCATCAATGCGCTTCAAGCACGCTTCGGTCAATTCGACCGGAGACAAATCACGGCGTCGGATGAGGTCCGAAGCTTGTTTTAACGACAATGTCGGAAGGTCTTGAGACGCACCGAAGGCCGGCAAGGTCGAGGCCGCGGCGGCAAGACCTGCTTTCAGGAAATCTCGTCGGGACTGTTGAGACATCGTGGCCTCCGATAAGGATTGGAGCGTTTCAGTAAGACCTCTTGCCGGTGGAAGTCGGCAACATAGCACACCCGTCGTCATGTAAACAAAACAGAGGGCACTCATTCGCCTGGGCAATCGTCAGCGTTTTCTGGGAATTCCCTTCAAGGGTCAGTGCGGGATGTTTTCGGCTTACACACCTATCTCATCGAGCATCACGCCGCAATGGGTGCATCCGCGAATCGCGTAGCTGCGACGACTGTCGGCATCCTCCTCGACGATTCTACCGTCACAAGAGGGACAGTACGGATCGCTGGCGTTTCGAGTTCCGCCCCTGTGGATCCCGTGTTGGAACTGATCGCTACCGCATTGCGGGCAGTAGGGCCCTCTCGCTGGCTCCAATCGATTCCTGCAAGCCGGACATCTCAATCTGAGGCCAAATGCGAACGTGACGACCGCCCCCACCAAGGCAGCTAACAGGAGAATCAATCCCCAGGCGTTCACCGCGTCGGGGACATTGACGTACATCAACAGAAAGCCGCCCAGCATAAATCCCATCAACAGATACAATCCCATGCGTCTGCGCCGCCGATAACGTTCCGCCGCCGGCCGGAACGTATGCACAAAAGCGGTGCTCTCCCTTGGCCAGTTTTCAAAGCGGTTTCCTGGGGGAAACCCCGAACTCACGGATATGGACAAGCGGAAGCGGCTGACCTTCATAAAGGGTCAGACTACTATCGGGACAGGCGGTCCTCAACCTTAGGCGACATACTTCTTCCCCGGAATCCATCGCCGGACGGCTGCGCGATAGCGGGTATACGAATCTCCAAACTTATGCCGCAGCAGGCGCTCTTCCCAGAGAATCACATTCAGGTGCACGAATGCGAACCAGCACACGGTGTAGATCAGAAGGTTTATGGATCGAAACAGAATCACTTCACCGACCAGAAGTATCAGCACGCCGACATACATCGGATTGCGAACGTAACGATACAGGCCAGTCACGACAAGCTGCCTGGGATGATCAATCGGTAACGGAATCCCACGACCCCGCGCGGCAAACTCCCAAAGGCAGCGGAAGTAAATCGCCGCTCCAAGACTCAAAGGGAGCAGCGCCATGAAAGAAGTCGCGGTCCACGGCTGAAAAAGAATTCGGGCTTCATGGCCGAGGATCCAAGACGGGATCAACACGGTTACCGTCCCTGGCACAACGATTGTGAAGGCAATCGTTTCCAGAAAGAGTCCGAACGAACGAAGCTTCATCGCGTTTACATCACTCCCACGACACGGTTGAAAAATCCGACAACATGTTTCCATCCGAGATAGTAAAGGGCAATGCTAACGGGAAGCACCACCAGGACCTCCCTCGCCCCCAACAGCGAGAGGTCGAGTACATGCTGCAAGGCCAGCCCGCTTGGAACCAGGAGCAGCGGCAAGAGGGCTCCCCACAAGCCCAGAGGAATCCTTCGATTCAGCACCAGAGCAACATAAAGCACATTCCAAAGGCCCCATAAATTGGGAACTACCGCCATCGGAAACACAAGCACCGGCTCCAACGGATAGTGGCTTTCAAAAACAGTCCGTGAAATCACGAGACCCGCCAGGCCCACCATCAGCATCCAGGTCGGCAAAAGCACTCCTGCCATGTACGTCTTTAAATAGGGATGCGAGTTCATTCTTTGCCTCCTAGAGGTGATAGAGCACTACCGGAATCATTCCCGGGAAAAGGAATACCGCCGCGGCCGCGAGACCGGCAATAACCCAGTCGAGTAATCCAAACCTCACTCCGGACTCCGCTCCCGCCTCGATGCGCTTCAACATGTCGGGCCATAGATCACGCGTCGGCTCCGCGTTGGCGATCCGGGGCAGCGCAGATTTCAACAGCTGCCGGATTCGTTCATCTTCGGACTCGTTCATGGTTTGATTCCCAACCTTTCCAGTTTTCTTCGCAGAATTCGAACGGCGCGGAAAATTCGCGACTTGACCGCGCTAGTGGATGTGCCCAGCGCCTCGGCGATCTCTTCATACGGACGCTCTTCGATCAGAGCGAGTGTCGCCGCAGCCTGCAGTGTTGCCGGAAGCGAGCGGAACGCGCCAGCGACCGCGTCCCGGACTTCGCGCTCCCACGCTGGATCCTTGCGTGCCGGAGTTGAGAGCGGCAACGGCAGCGCAACCTCGCGCCGAAGTGCTTTGAGGTGATCGATCGCGACATGCGTCGCGATCCGTCGGGCCCATGCTCCAAAGGGGCGTGTGGGGTCAAACCGTACCCTCGCGCGATAAATTCTGTCGAACGTTTCCATCGTCAAATCCTCGGCAACCGACGGGTCCCGGACAATCCGAACGATCCAGCCGTAAACCTCGCGGTGCGATTGCCGGAAAACCGTCTCAAAGGCGTCAAGATCGCCCCTGGCAAAACGCTCGAAGAGGTCTGTCGTCACGGGTTCGTATCGTCCTCGCGTTCGTTCTACTCTGGACTTACTGAATGCGAGGAGAAAGGTTGCAGATTTTTTTGGCTCGATCAACCACAGAGACACAGAGGGCACAGAGAGGACACTTAGATCTTGAACCCGCCGGGCTCTTCCGGATCGTCAACCCCCAGCTCCGATTCACCTTCGGTGAGTTCGTCCTTGCCTACAGGAGTGAAGAACGCGAGAAGCAGTTCGTTTGCGGCCGCCACATCGGACTGTCTGACAAGAACACGAACCTCATCAAGATCGCTGGTGGCAGGCCATGGATTTGAAGGAACATTACCTTGCAGCGAACAATCGATGCCGTTGTTCCTCAGCATCTCTTCAATCATTTGCGCTTCAGAAGGACCACTTACCGCAACGATTTCGAGCGGTTCGTCTGTCTGCAGATCCTTTTCATTCGTCATCGTTCCTCACTTCCCGGGAGATCCGAGCAACAGCTGGATTCCGCTGATCGGAGTTCCCTTCTTCACGACAACGGTGACAGCGCCGGACTCATACTGCGAAATGAATTCGCTTCGACGGGAGAGCGGCGTACCGGGAGGCACCGCAAAAATCTTGTAGGTTCCGGGAGCCAACCCACGAAATTCGAATTGGCCATCGGCATTTGTAACAACTGCGCCGAAGAGGGCTGCATTCCCGCGAAGCGCAAGTTCGGGAATCAGAATAACGGTGGCAGGCCCCTTTGAATTCGAGTTCAGGAC
>Ga0207428_10005289_pt1 | contig 12046 bp, 15 predicted proteins | sample RhiMethybrSRZTD1_FD_187600 | JGI IMG/M metagenome (GOLD analysis project Ga0207428, IMG submission 187600) | Populus rhizosphere microbial communities from Tennessee, USA - Rhizosphere MetaG P. TD hybrid SRZTD1 (SPAdes) (version 3) | ecosystem: Host-associated > Plants > Roots > Rhizosphere >... | reverse complement strand
CTCGGGCACGCGGAAAGCGGAGGCGAAAATGAACTCACAGACGACCCAAACGACGACGGAGAAGGACGCAATGCTGCGCCTGGCGGAGCATTCGGCGGAGCAGCTTCACGAGCAGATCATCGAGTCCTGCCGGCAGGCGGTGGCGACGCTCGAAGACTTCGCCGCGAAGGCCCGCCGCGAGGTGGAAAGGGCCGCGGAGTTGGAGCCCGGGGAGCTGGCGGGCCTGCCGAGCGCGCTCGCCTCGCAGAGCGCCTGGGGTGCGGCGAACGCCGCGAGCGAGCTGAGCACGGCGAGCCGGATGGCCACGCAGTACTTGAACGCGCTCGGCATCGTCGAGGCGCTGAAGAGAGGCGCGCGATGAACGCCGCGATCTGCACGCAGACGCAGACCCGGCGCGAGGCGTGCTCGTGCGGAGCGTGCGCACGAGGGAACACGCCCGAAGCCAAGCGCTGCGCCAACAAGCGCGACGCGCTCGCGCTGCTCGACCTCATCGCGGGCTGCATCGAGAACCACCCACGCGAGCAGGTGGAGCACGTCACCTGGGGACACGTAGGCGACGCCGCCCACGTCCGCGAGCGCCTGCTCGAGATCGCGATCGGGTTCGCGCTCGCGCCCGATGGCGACGAACAGGCCGCGCGTCGCCGGATCGAAGAAGCGCTCTGCACCGAGGACGAGCACGTCGGCGAGGCGCTCATCGACGCGATGTGAAGGCGAAACGCGGGACATCGCTTCCGCGTCGCCGGGATCAGCCCTTACCCGGCCTGATGAGCCAGGGGCGCGTAAGGAGACGACCATGAGCAAGAAGAGCGAGACGGGAAAGCCGGCCGAGAAGAAGGCGACGAAGACCGCGACGGAGTCGAAGGCGAAGACGGCACCCGCCCGCGCCGAGGCCAAGAAGCCCGCCGGCGCGAAGCCGAAGATGGCGGCGCAGCCCCCGGCCAGGGCGCAGGAGGCGAAGCCAGCTGCCATTGAGAAGGCCACGCCGCCGAAGGCCGCGCCTGCCACGCCCGCGGCGCCGCACACGCCGGACCCGCGCTTGCCGGCGCCGGGCACGCTGCTCCAGAAGCGCGATCGCCACGGCGCGGTCCGCTGCGAGTGCACCGTCGAGGACGGTGGCATCCGCTACGCCGGCAAGGTGTACCGGTCGCTCTCCGCAGCGGCGATGGCGGCCGCCACGGATCTCGGGCTGAACAACAAGACGCAGAACGGCTTCACGTTCTGGGGCCTCAGCAAGCCGCCGCGCGCGCCGCGCGATCCCCTGGCCGCGCTCGAGCTCGCCTGGGAGCGCTACCACGGCAACGTGACCGCGCTCGTGAAGGAGGGCGTCACCGACGACAACCGCGCCAAGGTGCTCGCCACGATCAAGAAGCACGTGCAGACGATCGAGAGCCTGCGCGAGAAGGTCGCCTGATGGCCGGCGATGACTTCTTCAAGACCAGGATGGGCCACCGCTTCTACGAGGCGACGATGCCCAAGATTGCCGATCAGCTCGAGCGCCTGAACACGAACATCGAAGCACTCGTCACGGAGCTGCGGAAGCGTCGCACGACCGAGGACTCGACCGAGAAGCCGCGGACCGACGAGGCACACCCATAGGGACCATCGAGAGGTTTCATTCCCCGAGCGGCGCGCCTCGAGCGCAGCAGATTGTTGATGTTCCCGAAAAGGCGCGGGCCATCGAAGTGCCGCGCGCACGTGATCGGAGGAAATGGGCTGCTCGCGGTTACTGGCGCGTTGGACAATGCTCACGCACGTGCGTTCCGTGGGCCCGCCAGAGGGGATGTCGGCCGATCAGGATTTCCGCGCCGTCGCAACGTGCGCCGGAATCGTGAACACGACGCGGCCGTCGCCGTCCACGAAGCGGCCCAGCGCGCCCACAGCTTCCCGCTGGAGCAGCTCGAACTGACGGTCGTCGATCTTGTCGGCCAGCGTCCAGCCGCGCACGTCGGTGTGGAGCCAACTGGTGAGCGATGGGAAGCGCGCCGCGCCAGTCACGGTGTCGATGGTCGCGCCCGCGAGGCCGGCCTGGGTCAGGATCGACCCGAGGAACGCCGGATCGCCAAGCCGGAACGGCGAGCGCAGCTCGAGCGCGATGCGCTCGCCGAAAAGCCGCTCGAGGAGCGCGGCCAGGGCGGCGTAGCCGGGAGAGACCTCGAGCGAGCCCCACACGGCCACCGCGAGCTGGCCGCCTGGGCGCAGGACCCGGCGCATCTCGCGTAGGGCGAGCACCGGGTCGTCGAAGAACATCAGGCCGAACTGGCTCACCACTACATCGAAGCTTTCGGCATCGAACGGGAGCTCCTCGGCCCGGCCGAGCCGCCATTCGACCTCCGGCTGGACACGGCGCGCGACCTCCAGCATGGCCGGATTGCGATCGAGACCGCACACTGACGCGGCTCCGACCCGGCCGGCCGCCTCCCGCGCCAGGACGCCGGTCCCGCACGCTATGTCCAGCACGCGCTGGCCGCCCACAATGCCGGCGGCGTCGGCGACGCGCGGCGCCCACTCCAGGAATAGCGCCGGCACGAAAAAGTCCTCGTACACCTGGGCGGCACCGCTCTGCACCTGACCCTTATCGTCCTCCATTGGTTGTCCTTTCGCAGCAGCCGGTTTCTCGTCGTCCTGGTAGCAGGCGCGCGGGTGCGCACGAAAGGACAAAATCTGTACTTCGCGTTCGCACGAACGCACGCCAGAATGGGGAATGCGCACCTACGGCCAATACTGCCCCATCTCGCGTGCCGCGGAGGTGTTGGCAGAGCGGTGGACCCTGCTCGTGGTCCGCAACCTCCTGCTGGGATGCACGACCTTCACCGAGATCGCGCACGGCGTTCCCGCTATGTCGCGTTCGCTCCTGGCTCAGCGTCTGCGCGCGCTGGAGGACGCAGGCGTCATCGAGACGCGCCGACCACGCGACCGGCGCGCGACCCACTACGCGCTCACCGAGGCGGGCCGCGGCCTGTGGGATGTCGTCCGCCCCCTCGCAGCCTGGGGCGAGCGCTGGCTGACGCTGCGACCCGAGCACAGTGACCCCTCGGTGGTGCTCTGGGCGTGGATCAACTTCCACCTTGCTCACGACGCCTTGCCCGCGCGCAGGGTCGTGGTGCAGTTCGACTTTCCGGAGCAGCCGCCAGCGCACCGCCGGTTCTGGGTCCTGTTCCAACGCTCCGGCGCCGAGATCTGCTACGCGCCGCCGGGCCTGCCCATCGACCTGGCGGTCAAGGCCGGTTCGGAGGCGTTGACCCGCTGGCATGTCGGCGCCATCGAGTGGCGCGACGCCGTGCGGAGCGGCGCTATCCAAGTCACGGGTCCGCCCGCGCTGGCCCGCGCCCTTCCGACCTGGAATCGCCGCGCCGTCGTCGCGGCTCCACGGTCATGATCCCATGTGTACACGAATGCCCGCGGGTTCCACCCTACACCTCGAAAGCATGCGGTCACTTGCCGGCGTGGCACGCACGCGTCGACGCCACGGCCTACTCTGCAAACTTCCCCTGCGCGACGGAGCTACGCGGTCCCCCGGGCCTGCGCGGCGGCGAAGATGCGGCGCACGTTGTGCTCGGCGAAAAACTCGACCGGCGACGTGATGCCCGCGTTGACGCGACAGAACTGATCCGTCGCCTCCTCGTTGCCGTGCACAGCGCTGAGGAGCTGGACCAGATCGGGGGGCGGCGGCTCGAGCGCCGCCAGCTGACAGGTGAAGTCATACATGGGCAGGGATTGCGCATCGCGAGCCGACTGGTACTGGGCCATCGCGTCGTCGTAGGAGAGCCTGCCGGAGCGCCACGCCTCGATGGCGGCCGTCACGAGCTCGACGTCTCGAAATGCGTCGGCGATCCCTTGGGCCGTGATCGGGTCCTTGATGTAGCCTGCGTCGCCGACCAGCGCCCAGCCCGGGCCGAACGGCTTGCGGAAGAAGTTCGGCGTCGCGCCACCGAACACCTTCGACTCGAGCTTGGCCCCACGCATCCGTTCGTGGAGCGCTGGCGCGTGCTCGAAGAGCGAGAGGTAGCTCTTCTGGTGATCGTGCCGCTTCGTCTCGTACTCCGCCAGCGGCCACCCCCCGACCACCATCGTGAGCCCGTCGTTGGTGGGCGCAGCAGCGAGCCCGCACCGGTCGCCGATGTGGGTCTCGAACCGGCCATCCATCGGCAGCCCGCTCCAGTAGCCGTAGTAGCCGCCCTGGAGGGTCGGGCGCTCGCCATAGACCTCGGGCGAGACGGCGCGCGCGACGATCGAGTGGCGGCCGTCAGCACCGACGACGAGCGGGGCCGTCGCGGTGACACTCGGTCCGTCCTTGCGGTGGCCGCGAATTCCCGTGACGCCACCATCGGAGGTGAGGACCTCCTCGACGGTGAAGCCTTCGCGCAGCTCGGCACCCGCATCGACGGCGGCATCGACGAGGATCTTGTCGAGCACGATGCGGCGCGGACAGTAAGCGACCGGAGCGTCGGCGAGGCCGGGTGCGCCGGCGATCACCAGCGGGCCGAAGTGGAACGCGTACGTGTGAATCGGTGGGCACCCCGACGACACGACCCTGTCGAGCAGGCCCCACTGCGCGAGCCGGGCGACGGCCTGCGGTTGAATGACGTGCGTGGAGAGCGTGTCGCTGGGAAACGTTGCCCGATCCACCACCAGGACCTTGAGACCCTTGCGGGCCAGGAGCATCGCGAGCGGTGCGCCGGCGCATCGTGCACCGACGATGATCACGTCGAAATCGTGCTGGCTCATGGCGGTCCTCACTTCGCGCTCGCGGCGATCAGGTTGGCGCGCGACGGGGCGGCGATGACTCCGTCGCTGATGAACCGCTGAGCCGCCTCTCGGCTCTCCGCTTCGAGCGCAGAGAGCCGCGCCTCGCGCTCAGCCTCGGACAGCGTGGAGAGATCGAAGTTCGCCGCGAGCGCGCTGAGCCGGTAGGGGAACTCGCGGAAGCGGTCGATGCGCGTCACCACGTCGACGCGAACGTCCGAGAAGCCGGCCTCGGCGAGCATCGCGCGCAGGGCGGCGTCGTCACCGAGCAGGAAGCGCTTCTCGTGGGCGACGCCGAGGTGGCGCTCGGCGACCTGGCCGAGGACCTCGTAGAGCGGCAGCTCGTGGCGCGGGCGCCAGGTCGCGGCCACGAAGCGGCCACCCGGAACGAGCACTCGGCGGATCTCGCGCAGCGCGGCCGCGGGCTCCGGCACGACCTGCAGCATCTGCTGAGCCACGACGAGCTCGAAGCTCGCGTCGGCGAACGGCAGCTTCATCGCGTTCCCTTCGCGCCACTCGAGCTCGGGCGCGAGCGCGCGCGCCATCTCGATCATGTCCGCGCTCGCGTCGAGGCCGGTGATGCGCGCGGCGCCGCCGAGGCGCTCTCGGAGCAGACGCGCGACGATGCCCGTGCCGCAGCCTAGATCGAGCACGCGATCGGCCGGGCCGATGGGTCGGGCACGCTCGAGGATCTCCTGCGCCCAAGGCGCGAAGATGCTCGGTACGAGCGTGCGTTCGTAGATCTCCGCGACTCCGCGGGTTCGTAGTGCAGCTTCCATCGTCGTCTCCTCGCTTTCATCGAGGAGACGTGACAAATCGCGGAACGCCGTTCCGCGATCAGCCGTCTGGACGGTACTTGCAACAGTTTCCGGTGGTTACGCAGCGTCGGAGCCAGCCGCCGAGCTCGGGATCTTGCTCGGCGATCCGGTCGAGCGCGTCTTTGATGCGGCGCTGGACTGCGCTCCGTGCCCGGTCGACCACCGAGGTGCCACGCCGGGCGCGGCCGCCCCTCTCCGTCGTGCGCGCGAGCTCCGCAGCGAGAGCTTCCATCTCATCGCGTAAACGCTCGGTGCGCTCGGCGTCGCCGAGCATCTCTGCCGTTTCGAGCTCGTCGCGCAGAGCGCCGAGTCGGGCGCGGTACGCGCGGAGGGCGGTAGGATCGACGAGCTCGCCGGCGTCGCCCCGGTCGGGGTGGTCGCTCGATCCGACGAGCTCGAGGACGTGCACGTCCGCGTTCGGGCGATCGACCAGCAGCGCGAGGTACTGCATTCCGCGGCTCGCCTTGAAGCGCAGGGTCCCGCGCGTGCCGGGCAGCGCGTAGTACTCGCCCTCGAGCCTCATCGTAAACGCCGCGCCGGTGGTCGCCCGCCGGCCGGATGCTGGGGTGAGCTCCACCTCGGCCTGCGGATGTCGGCGATCGATCAGCGTCACGAGCTCGCCGAGACCGATCACCGCCGCGTCGGCGCGCGCGCGCGCGACGAGCTCGCGCGCGGTCTCGGGCTCATGGCCGAGCCGCAGCATGAGGTCGCCGAGCTCGAAGCGCATCCGCGCCGCGAGCGAGCGGCGGCCGACCGCCTCGACGGCGCTGAGCGCGCGCTGGAACAGCCGCTCGGCCTCATCCCAGCGCCCCAGGATAGCGACCAGATAGGCGAGGCCGCGCGTGCTCGGCCCGTCGGTCATCTCGCAGTCGAACCAGTAGAACTGCCAGCGATCCCCGTAGAACGTGAGCAGCGGCTCGAGCCGGCGCGCAAGCTCGCGGTCGGCGGTGGCCCAGGCCGCATCGGCGAGCGATGGGCAGTTGATCTGCTCGTCGATCGCGGCGTCGGGCATCCGAGCGAGCAAGGTGCGGAGCTCGTCGTCATCGCCAATCCGAGCCAGCACCGACGCGACGCGCGCGTCGGCGAGCACGCTGCCGTAGGGCATGGCGAGCCACAGACCGCGAAGCTCCGGGATCGTGCCGCGGAGCTCCGTATGCCGCTCGGCGGCACGCAGATAGCCAAGGCGATGAAATGCCTCCGCGCGTCGAGCCCGCGGCTGGCCGGCATCGATGCGCCGGGCCTCCGCCTGCCAGCGCTCCGACTCCGCGAAGTCGTCCCTGGCGAGGGCGAGCATCGAGCGCATCAGCGGCACGCGCCACGGCGCGGCCTCGGGGCCGAGGCTGCGCGCGTGCTCCTCATAGGTCGAGGCGAGCGCCGCGTACGCAGCGAAGTCCGCCAGGCCAAGGTGATCGAGCGCCAGCCGGACGCGCGCGTGCAGGAGGCGCGTCGTGTCACCGAGCTCCTCCGCGAGCGCCTCTTGTTCGCGCGTGATCGGCAAGCGCACGACCGGATCGACCGCGCCATAGAGCACGCCGGAGGCGGCGTGCAGCACGCCGAGGAGGTCGCGCCGGTCGGCCACGCGACGGGCCATGGCGATCGCCGCGAGCCCGAGCTCGATGTCACGCGCGCGTTCCGACGGCGGCGAGGGCTGCCGGGCCGCGGCGAGGCGCGCCATCACCCGCGCCCGCAGCGGGCTGTCGCCTGCGGGCAGCGCAGCGAGCGACTGTTCGAGCATCGCAACGAGAACCGGGTCGACGCCGCCCATCAGGAACACGGAGCCGTATGCCAGGCCGGCGTGCGCCAAGAGCGCGGCGTCGTCCAGCGCGCGCGCCGTGTCCGCGGCCTCGACGCACGCGCTGCGGCCGGTGGCATCCCCGCTCCGGAGCTTCGCCTCGCCGAGCGCGATGGTTACGCGGCAGCGAAGCCTTGCCGCGCCGTCGCCGGAAGGAATCGACGCACGCGCCCGCTCTAGGAGCGCCAGCGCGTCTTCGAACGCGAAGGAGTCGACCGCGTGCTCGGCCGCGCGGATCGCGTGGTCGATTGCCTCGGCCGTCGCGTCGGGCCCGGCTTCGAGCATGTGGTGCGCCAACTCCGCGAGCGGCGCGCCGCGAGCGGCCAGCGCGCGCGCGGCCTCGCGATGGAGGTTCTGCCGGCGAGCCGGCGGCAGATCGAAATAGAGCGCCTCGCGATAGAGCGCATGGGAGAAGCGAAGCCGATCGCCGCGCGCCGCGAGCACGCCGCTGGTCGTCGCGCTGGCGAGCGCCGCCGCGGCGCCCGGGATCATGCGGGTGACATCCGTTGGGGCGATCTCGACGCCGAGCGCCGCGCAAGCTTCGAGCACTGCGCGCGCGTCCGGCGCGAGCGGCAAAAGGCGCTGCCGGATCACCTCACGCACGCCGAGCGGAAGGTCGCTGCGCTGTCCATGCACTCGGATGTCGCGCACGATCTCGTCGACGAAGAGCGGGTTGCCCTGCGTCGTCTCGAACACGGTCGATGCCAGGTGGTCGTCAGCGCCCGGGATCGCTTCCCGTACGAGCGTCGCCACCTCGCCCTGGCCCAAGCGCGCAAGCTCGAGCACGCAGCCCGTCCTGCCGAGCCGCGCGATCGAATCGGCGGCGTCGACACGCAGGCGGGCCTCGAGATCCCGGTAGGTCCCGATCACCATGACCGGCATCGCGCGCAGCTGACCGGCGACGAACTCCAAGAGCAGCAGCGTCGAGGAATCGGCCGCGTGCAGATCTTCGAGCACGATGACGACCGGCCTTACCGCCGCGCAGCGACCGAGCGCGCCCGCGAACTCGCGAAAGAGCGCGAACCGCGCCTCCGCCGGATCCCCCGTCGCGAGCGGCTCAGGAAACCGGACCCCGAGTGTGTCGCACGCCTCTCGCCAGGGCCAGAAGGCTGGCGCGCCGCCAGCTTCCCAACAGCGTCCCCACGCCCAGGCCACGCCGTGCGCGCGCGCCGACTCCGCCGCTTCGACCGCGAGCCGGCTCTTCCCGATGCCCGGCTCGCCCGCGAGGAGGAACAGCGAGCCACCTGCGGATGACAGGCGCCCGACCGCCGCCACCAGCTCCGCAAGCTCTCGATCGCGTCCGACGAACACAGGGCGTACTGTAATTCAGCTCTCCCGTGGAGGTCAGCCCTGCGCGCCGGCCGCCGAACTGCGGTGCCCACTTCGACCCAGGCTCCGACAGCACGTCCACCAGCAGCGCGATCTCCTGCGCACGAAGCAGCGCGACGAAGTGCTCGGCGGCGTGCCGCGAGTGCCCGACCGTGTAGATCGTCGTCATCGCCGGTAGCCATACAGCCAGCGTGACTCGCTGCGCCCGAGGTTCCGGACGGTGTGTCGAGCGCGAGCGGGGATGAGGAGCTCCTCGCCAGCGGCGGGGCGGTGGACCTTCCCATCGATCTCGAACTCGACATCGCCGTCGACGACCATGACGAGCTCGTCGGTGTCGTGCACGTAGTCGGACCAGAGCTGGCCCGGCGGATCGACCCAGAGCCCGCAGGAGAAGCCGCGCTCCTTCCAGCTCCGTTCGATGGCGGATCGGTCCACGCTCACGGGCCCAAGTGTACCGTCGGATGGTCGGCCACGCTTCACCAGCCTCTGGTAGCGTCCGGTCGGAAAGGCGGAGCGTCGATGACGGTCAAGCGAATGGACAACGTCGGCATCGTGGTGGAATCGCTCGATACCGCCATCTCTTTTTTCGCCGAGCTGGGGCTGGAGCTCGAAGGACGAACCACGATCGAAGGAGAGTGGGCAGGGCGCGTCACGGGCCTCGGCGACCAGCGGGTCGAGATAGCCATGATGCGCACGCCGGACGGCCACAGCCGGCTGGAGCTCTCTCGATTTCTCACGCCGCCTGTGGTCGCCGATCACCGGAACGCCCCGGTGAACGCCCTCGGCTACCTTCGCGTCATGTTCGCTGTGGAGGACATCGACGATACGCTGGCCCGGCTCCGCAAGCGCGGCGCGCAGCTCGTCGGCGAAGTGGTCCAGTACGAAAACGCGTATCGGCTCTGCTATATCCGGGGGCCCGAAGGACTTCTCATCGGGCTCGCCCAAGAGATCGGCTGAGCGCTGATGACTTGGACCTGCCGCGATGGCTGATGGGTACCGGCGTTGCTCGCGTCACCGCTTCACCGGCCGCCAGCTACGGCGAGCCACCTTGTAGTCTGCTCAGCTTCCGAGCCAGAGCGACCGACGTGAGCCCGAAGCCCGCCGTCGAAATGACGACATCGGCCACACGCCGCAGTTCGAAGCGTCCGACCAGCACGAGCAGGGCGTAGGCCACCGCGAGGTTTAAGAGGCCCCACAGGACGTTCACGGCAGGTGACGAGAGCCCTCGGAACGGGGGCTTCGCGAACGGGCTAGGAAACGAGCGCCCCGACACGCCGGCGACGAAGTGCGGGACGAAGTTGGCCAGGAACGCGCCTCCGAAGAAGTTCGCCACAACGTCGTGCCAGGGCATCGAGACTCCTTCTTTTGGCAACACATTGTTGCCATCAGAAGGTAGCGTGACGGGGGCCACGATGGCAACCCTGCGTTGCCATCTTGAAGAGGCCGATGCTAGTGTCCGGTCCAATGGGTCGTTCCACCGGATCAGCGCGTCGCACCCAGGGGATCCTTGGAGGACGTAGCGAGCAGGTGGTCCGACGCGCGCTCGATGCCGCAGTCGTCGAGCTCGCGCGCTCGGGCTACGCAGGCTTTCGGATGGACGCTGTCGCGTCTCGGGCCGGGGTCAACAAGACCACGATCTATCGACGATGGCCGAGCCGTGCGGCGCTGATCACTGCTCTCGTGAGCGTGATGCGGACGCCCCTTCGCGAGAGCCCGCTGCCCAACACCGGACAGATCGAGAGCGATCTCGTGCACGCGAGCGTGGGCGCGGCTGCTCGAAGAGCGACATAACCCCGAGGTCGAAGCGATCATCGCGGATGCGGTGGATGAGCGTCGCGACGAGTGGAGGTTGATGGTCACGCGCGCCATCGATCGGGGTGAACTGCCGCCGGGAACCGATGCGCAGCTCCTCTTGGATCTCGTCCGGACGCTCGTGGATTCGCGCGGGTCCTCTGGCCGGCTTGATACGATCTGGCTGACCCTCGCGGTGCGGACGGTCATCGCAGGCGCCCGCGCCGGAACGCTCGTGCGCGGTCGCAAGACACGCTCGGTCACGGGGCAGCCACGCCACAGCCTGCGCGGTGCCTAATACTTGCCGTGGGGTGCCGGAGTTGGTCGACCGTCGACGACGGCGTGTTCGCCAACCCGCATCACGTGGTGCGTCTCCGCGCTGTTCAACAGCGGGTACGGAGTGGCGGCCAGTCCGAAAAAACGATCACCGATCGTTTGAACCTCGATCTCCCTCTCCGTTGAACAGAGAGCGCGGAGATTCACGAGAGAGGACGCGGCTCTCCGCTCCGCGCTCTCCGCGGAGAACGGGTTTGAAATTTCGGCCGCCTCTCTCTGGCTGTAAAACAAAATCTCCGGGGCGTTAAACGGGACCACGGTTCTCTCTCCCCAGTCTCCGCCCGAAACGGGCCCCGAGAGAGCGATCGGGCACCGTCCACGGCGCGCGCGAACTCTCCACCGCGGCCGTGGAGATCACGCCCGCGATCGCCGCGCTCGCGCATCCCTGCGACACGACGCTAGAAAGGAGAAGCCCCGACCACGTCGCCGCGATCGGGGCTCCTGTTCAACATGCGGTCGCCCTTTTTGAAGAGCGACGATATGGCTCCGGCGGACGGACTCGAACCGCCGACCCGGTGGTTAACAGCCACCTGCTCTACCGACTGAGCTACGCCGGAATGTTGGTTAAGGGAAGGAGATTTTTGGGATCAGGGGGGGCGCTGTCAAGCCCGAAAGCTGCCTACTGCGGGCAGGGGTCGGCGCCGCCGCAGCAGAGGGAGCCGCAGCCGCTGTCGTCGATGGGGCCGCGCGGCTCGCAGGACTGGCCGACCTCGCACGGCGGGCCGTCGCCGCAGGCGCAGACCGGGCCGAGCTCGCCGATGATGCATTGCTCGCCCGAGCCGCAGCAGTCGTCACCGCACGGCGGGCCCTGCAGGCAGGAGCCGGTCGGCTCGCAGCTGCCCTGCTGCCCTGCTGCGTCGAACTGGCCGGGGGCGGCGTCGATGGCGACGAGGTCGCCGAGATCGCCCAGGTCGCCGCCGCGGTCGTCGTCGCCGCCGCACGACCAGGACACGAGGAGTGCGCACACAAGGATCCACCGGGTCACGTGGTTCCTCCTCCGCCGCGCTTCTCGCGGCGCTTCTCGACGTACTCGCGCAGGAGCGCGTCGCTCGGCAGCTGCCCCTCGCCGGCGCGCTTGAGGCGGCGGCTGCGCGCGACCCCCAGGTCGGCGATGGCGGCGACCGTCTCGGCGTAGCTCCGGCCGCCGGCCCGCGCGCACATGGCGTAGGCCGCGCCGTCCACCAGGTCGGGGTTCGGGTTGATCTCGAGGATGAACGGCTGGCCGTCCGGGTCGACG
>Ga0207428_10005288_pt1 | contig 12047 bp, 9 predicted proteins | sample RhiMethybrSRZTD1_FD_187600 | JGI IMG/M metagenome (GOLD analysis project Ga0207428, IMG submission 187600) | Populus rhizosphere microbial communities from Tennessee, USA - Rhizosphere MetaG P. TD hybrid SRZTD1 (SPAdes) (version 3) | ecosystem: Host-associated > Plants > Roots > Rhizosphere >... | reverse complement strand
GCTGCTCCAGTTGTTCGGCGGTCATCTTTCCGCGCTTGACGCTGATCTCGTAGTTTTTGCGGATCTGCATCAGGCCGTTGTCCAGCGCCTCCCCCTTGAGCTCAAGCAGCGCTACAGGGATACCGGCGTTGGCGAAGTTCATGGCAATGCCACCGCCCATGGTGCCAGCTCCGATTACCGCGACCTTCTCGACCTTGCGCAGCGCAATGTCCGACCCGATACCTGGAATGCGTCCGGCCTCGCGCTCAGCGAAGAACACATGGCGCAGCGCCTCGGACTGGCGGGAAGCTTCGGCCTGCTTGAATAACGCCAGTTCTCGGGCGAGCCCCTCCTCCAGCGGCAGCAGGCAGGCCGCTTCCAGCGCAGAGAGCACCAGGCGCGGGGCCAAGCGACTTTTCCAGCGCGGTTCATGCTCGGCGCGGTAGCGGGCGAGGAAATCATCTGGCAGGTCCTCGGCCGGTTCCGGCCAAGCCTCTGCCGGCCGCGCCGGGGCGCAGCAGTCGATCAGCTCGTCAGCATAAGCGCGCGCCTCATCCAGCAGTTGCTCGGCGCCGGTAGCTAGGCGGTCGAGGATGCCCAGCATGCGAGCGCGCTCGGCGTCGATCTGTTGACCTGAAAGAATCAGATTCAGCGCCGATTCAGCGCCGATCAACCTTGGCAGGCGTTGGGTCCCGCCAGCGCCTGGCAACAGGCCCAAGTTTATTTCCGATAAGCCCACTCGAGTGCCTGGCTCACCAATCCGGTATCCACAGGCCAGAGCCAGCTCCAGGCCGCCACCCAGGGCCAGCTTGCCTATAGCGGCAACGAGAGGTTTGTGGATCTGGGTCAAGCGAACCAGCGTGCTGGGCAGGTCCGGCTCGGCGAAGGAGGCATCGGTGCCGAATTCGGTGATATCGGCGCCGGCACTAAACATACCGTGCTCGCCGTAGAGAAGGATGGCCTCCACCCTATCGTCAGCGGCTGCGCGCTCGCAAGCGTCGATGATAGCGGCGCGCAGAGGCTGGCCGAGTGCATTTACCGGTGGACGGGCCAGGCCTATCAGGGCCAGACCGTCTTCGAGACGATAGTGGATGAGGTCGCTCATTAGGGGATCCTTATGTTGCTGCACGACTGCTTTTACGCCGGGCACGCGGGAGTACGCTCGTTGGCCGCGGTTCGTCAAAAATGCCTGAAGACTTCTTCGATGCTGATGATTGGATAATTCGGGTGAGCGTTGGAGACGCGACTCGAAACCGCTGATCCAAAGGCGTAGATAGCCCCCGAAACCAGTATCGCGGTCATGGTTACAGTCAGGCAGGAGAGCAGGAATCGGCGCATCGGAAACCTCCGTCATTTGGCGGGAGCCAAATGCAGTGTCTTTTGTTATTGAGGGTTTCGATTCTGGATAACGGTCGATGCAAAAGCTTGGCAGATCACGCCATGTATTTTGCAGTTCATGACATTCAAACGCCTCAGAACCTGGCCAAATTTGAAAGCCGAGACCTGAGCAAATAATGTCTCAGATGAAGTAATTTGCTCATGTTCTGTGTTTTTCGTTGCAGTGATGAGCTTTTCCTGCACAATTCCCGGCGTTGAAATTCGATCCGAGACCGACTGATGTCCCTGACTCCGCAAGACGAAAGACTCATCAAGGCGCTGGCCCTGGCGATCGTTGATCGCCCGCGGGCGACGCTCAAGGAACTGGCTGAAGCTGCTGGCGTGAGCAAAGCTACGCTGCATCGCTTTTGCGGCACCCGTGACAACCTGGTGCAGATGATGGAGAGCCACGGTGAGACGGTGCTGAACCAGATCACCACCACGACCGACCTGTTGCACAGCGAGCCGGTGCAGGCGCTGCGTAGTCTGATCAATGAGCATTTGGCGCATCGTGAAATGCTGGTTTTCCTGCTCTTTCAATATCGCCCCGACACCTTCCCGGTAAATGGTGAAGGGGACCGTTGGCAGTCTTATGCCGATGCCCTTGATGCTTTCTTTCTGCGCGGCCAACAATTGGGTGCCTTCCGCATCGATGTCACCGCAGCAGTCTTCACGGAACTGTTCCTGACCATGATCTTCGGCATGGTCGATGCGGAGCGCCGTGGGCGCGCGGCCAGTGCCAACTCAGCCAATGTGATGGAGCAGATGTTCTTGCATGGCGCTGCCGGCGTAGTACGTCCCCAATAATCCCCCCCTCGCTCCTCCAAAAAAAGAGCCCCGCAACCTGACGGTCCACGGGGCTAAAAAACAGGTTGGATGCACCAACCCAAGGAGCGCTTGCCAGCTTCCTATCTGGCCTTTACTTGCGATGACCATCCCCCGCCCAGCGAGCGGAACAGATCGACCAAGGCAATCTGTCGCTGAGTGCAGACCTCAATGAATGCCGTCTCGTTGACGAAGCTGGTGCGCTGGGCATCGAGGTAACGCAGGTGACTGTCAATGCCACCTTCATAACGGGCCTTGGCCAGCTTCAGCGTCTCGCTGCTGGTATTGGCCAGCGCGCGTCGGGCGGCTTCTTCCCGGCGCAAGGTGTCGGTAGCGGCCAGTGCATCGGCGACCTCGCGAAACGCCGTCTGAATCGTGCCCTCATACGCCGCCACCGCAGAGTCCTTGCGGGCTTCGGCCAGGCTTAGCCCTGCACTGTTGCGGCCGGCATCGAACAACGGCAGCGACAGGTTCGGCACAAAACTCCAGGACCGAGAGCCACCGTCGAACAAACCGGACATTTGCGCGCTGGAAGTGCCGAAGCTGCCCGTCAGACTGATACGCGGAAAGAACGCCGCACGTGCAGCGCCAATGTCGGCATTGCGCGCCTGCAGTCGATGCTCAGCGGCAAGAATGTCCGGTCGGCGCTCGATCAGCGCCGACGTGGTGTCAGGTGCGATGTCCTGAACCAGCATCGGCTCCTTCTGTAGCCGGTCGGGAATCGACTTCGTCGCGTCTTTGGTGCCGAGCAACAGCACCAGCGCATTAAAGGCCTGCTGTTTCTGACGCAGATTGCTTTCCTGTTCTGCGCGCGATTGCTCCACCAACCCCAACGCTTCCTGGTAGTCCAGTGCAGTCGCCGTGCCGTTCGAACGGCGCTGGCTGATCAGGGCGAACGAGTACTCGCGGCTGATCAGGGTTTGTTGGGTCAGATCCAGGCGACGCTGGGCGCCATCGTGAACCAGATACGCCTGGCTGACCTCGGCGATCAGTGCGATCTGCGCGGCGCGGGCGGCTTCTTCGGTGGCCAGGTACTCTTGCAACGCGGAGTCACTGAGGCTCTTCACCCGGCCGAACAGATCCAGCTCGTATTCAGGCAGCGACAGGCCGACCTGATAGTCGCTGGCAACGCCCGCCCGGCCGTTGTCGGCCAGATCCGCCGGCAAGCGCTGGCGATTGCCCGCTGCGTTGCCATTCAACCCCGGTACCCGGTCGGCTCGCTGGATGCGGTATTGCGCCCGGGCCTGCTCGATATCCAGAAGCGTCTGGCGCAATGAGCGGTTGTTATCCAGAGCGATCACCACCAGGCGGCGCAGGTCGGGATCGACGATAAACGTCTGCCACACCAGTTGGTTGATCGGACTGCCCTGCTTCGTCGACTCACCCGCCCAGTTATCCGCAACCTGCGCAACGGGCCGCTCATAGGTGGGCGCCAGTGAGCAACCGCCCAGCAGCATGGCGATCACCAGCGTAGAAAAAGCTGAAATACGCATGTGTCACTCCTGAGTCAAAGCGGGTTGTTCAATGGGTGCCGGTTTACTGCGTAGCATCGACAGCACCCAGACAAAACAGATCGGTACGAACAGCACACCCAGCAAAGTCGCGCTTAGCATGCCGCCGATCACCCCGGTACCGATTGCACGCTGACTCGCAGCCCCTGCCCCGGTTGCCAACGCCAGCGGCACGACGCCGAGGATGAAAGCCATGGAGGTCATGACAATCGGCCGAAAGCGCAGACGTGCGGCCTCGATGGCAGCGTCGCGCAGGCTATAACCTTTCTCCCACAGCTCTTTGGCGAACTCGACGATGAGGATCGCGTTCTTCGCCGCCAGACCGATGATGGTGATCAGCCCCACCTTGAAATACACGTCGTTGGGCATGCCGGCGACCATTACCGCGAGTACCGCACCGATGGCACCGATCGGCACAATCAGCATCACGGTCAGGGGAATTGCCCAACTCTCATAAAGCGCGACCAGCAACAGGAACACCACGAGGATCGCGAGCGCGAACAGTTGCGTCGCCTGACCGCTGGAGACCTTTTCCTGATACGACAGGCCGCTCCACTCGTAGCTGAACCCCGCCGGCAATTGTGCGGCGATTCGCTCGATTTCCGCCATGGCTTCACCGGTGCTGTATCCCGGCCCGGCGTCACCGACGATCCGGATCGACGGATAACCGTTGTAGCGCACCAGTTGCACCGGGCCTTCTTCCCAATGGGTGGTGACGAAGGCGCTGAGCGGCACCAGATTGCCCGCGCTGTTGTGCACGTACAGTTTGAGCACGCTTTCCGGGGTCATCCGGTCGCCTTGCTCGGCCTGCACCACCACACGCTGCTGACGGCCAGCGTTGGTGAAGTCGTTGATCACCTCCGATCCGAACGCGGCTGACAATGCACTGCTGATCGACTCGAAACTCACGCCCAAGGTACGGGCCTTGTCACGGTCGATCTCCACCCGCAATTGCGGCGACTCGGCCAGGCCTTCCATCATTGCGTAGAGGATTTTCGGGTTGCCGTTGGCCTGCCCGAGCAACTGGTCGCGGGCTGCGATCAATGCTTCGCGGCCCAGGCCGGCGCGATCCTGCAGGCGGAGTGCAAAACCACCGGAGTTGCCCAGGCCATCAATCGGAGGCGGAGGCACCGCCATCACTGCGCCGTCGTTAGTCACGGCAAATTGCTCGTTCAGCGCCATGACTTCCGCCATGGCCGATTGATCTTCACCACGCAGCGACCAGTCCTTGAACACCGGGAATGCCAGCGCCGCGTTATCGCCCATCCCGGAAAAACTGAAGCCCGACACCAGGAACGTCGAGGCAACCGCTTCACGGGAAGCGAGGAACCGCTCCAGTTGTTCACCGGTGGCTTCGGTACGGGTACGGGTCGCGCCCGGCGGCAACTGGACGTCGACGATCATGTAGCCCTGGTCCTCCACGGGCACAAACGACTCCGGCAAGCGCAGATAGAAGTAACCGAGCATCGCGATGATGCCCACGTACACCAGCATCATCCGGCCGGCACGCGACACCAGCCCGTTGTTCAGGATCGAGTAACGCTCGGTGAGCCGGGCGAAGCCACGGTTGAAAGCGCCGAAGAAACCGCGTTTCTCATGGTGTCCCTGAGGAATCGGCTTGAGCAGCGTGGCACACAGTGCCGGGGTGAACGTCAGCGCCAGGAAGCCCGAGAACAGAATCGACACCGCCAGCGACACCGAGAACTGCTGGTAGATCACACCCACCGAGCCGGACATGAACGCCAGTGGCATGAACACCGCCGACAGCACCAGGGTGATGCCGATGATCGCTCCCGATACTTGCCCCATCGCTTTGACCGTGGCGTCGACCGGTGACAGCCCCTCCTCGGCCATGATCCGTTCAACGTTCTCCACCACTACGATAGCGTCGTCCACGAGAATGCCGATCGCGAGCACCATGCCGAACATGGTCATCATGTTCACCGAGAAGCCCAGCAGGTACATCATCAGCAGCGTGCCCAGCAGACACACCGGCACCACAATCGACGGGATCAACGTGTAGCGGATGTTCTGCAGGAACAGGAACATCACCAGGAATACCAGCACCATCGCCTCGATCAAGGTATGGATCACCTTCTCGATAGCGACATCGACGAAACGCGAAGTGTCATAGGGCACGGAATATTCCACATCGTCCGGGAAGTACGCCGACAGTTCGGCCAGGCGTTCCTTGACTGCCGTCGCTGTCTGGATCGCGTTGGCGCCGGGAGATAACTGGATCGCTGCGGCCACCGCCGGTCTGCCGTTCAGACGCGAGTTGAAGTTGTAACTCTCCTGGCCGACTTCCACGCGGGCGACATCTGCCAGTTTGACCGTCGAGCCGTCCTCGTTGGCGCGCAGAACGATGCGTGCGAATTCCTCCGGATTATCCAGAGTACCTTTCACCGCCAGCGTGGCAGTCAGTTCCTGCTGGCTGCTGGTCGGTGTACTGCCGAAACTGCCGGCCGGCACCTGCACGTTCTGCCCGCGGATGGCTGTGCTCACGTCGTCGATGGACAGCCCGTAACCCACAAGTTTCTGCGGGTCGATCCAGACGCGCATGGCTGCTTCAGAGGAGAAGAATTGCAGCTTGCCGACGCCCGGCACCCGGCGCAGTTCGTTGTTGATGTTGCGCGCGGCATAGTCACCCAGAGCGGTCGTATCGCTGTGCTGGGTGCCTTCCTTGTAGTTGAGCGCATAGATCAACAGGAAACCGGCACTGGTCTGCTCCACCTCCAGCCCTTGGGTGAGCACGGCTGGTGGCATGCGTGCTTCAGCCTTTTTCAGGCGGTTTTGCACGTCAACCTGGGCGAGCTGCGGATCAGTGCCGGGCTGGAACGTAACCACAATCTCGGCAATGCCGTTGGAGTTGTTGGTCGACTCGAAATAGAGAAGGTCCTTGGCACCATTGAGCGACTCCTCAATCACGCTGGTGACCGAGTCCACCAGCACTTTCGCCGAGGCACCGGGATAGGTCGCCGTCACCTTGATCTGCGGTGGCGCAACGTTGGGATACTGCGCCACCGGCAGCATCGGGATGACCAGCAGGCCGGCCAGGGAGATGAACAACGCCACCACCCAGGCAAAGTTCGGGCGTTTGATGAAAAACTGAGACATCGGAAAATCCTCGCGGCGACTGCGCCCTTACTGTTTCGACTCAGGCGACTGAGCCTGGGCGTGGGACTGACCAGGTGCGACCTTGACCCCAGGTTGCAGACCGGTAAGTCCGCCGACGATCACCTGATCGCCCGCCTTCAATCCTTCACTGATCTGCCAGCGCGAACCCTGCATGGCACCGGTGACCACATTGCGTGATTCGACCCGGTCGTCTGCGCCGACCACCATCACCTGGGCGGCGCCATCGCTGCCGCGTTGCACCGAGCGTTGCGGTACGAGAATGGCCTGGTTGTCAGTGCCTTGTGGTGTGCGTACCCGCACAAACATGCCCGGCAACAGGACGCTGTCGGTATTGGCAAACTTGCCGCGCAACGACACCTGGCCAGTGCCACGATCTACCGCGACATCGGTAAACATCAGCGCGCCCTGGCGCTCGTAAGCGGTGCCGTCGACCCGAATCGACAGCTCCTTGTTGTCGTCGGCGGAGAGTTTTCCGCCCTTGAGCAATTCGCGCAGACGCAGTGCATCAGCGGCCGACTGGGTGAAATCGACATAGACCGGATCAAGTTGCTGAATTCGCGCCATCAACGTCGCTTCACCCTGGCCTACCAGCGCGCCTTCGGTTACCAACGCACGGCCGACGCGGCCGGAAATCGGCGCAGTCACCGAGGCATAATCGAGGTTCAGCCGGGCGCTTTGCAGATCGGCCTGGGCCGAACGGGTTGCCGCCTGAGCGCTGCGCAGGTCTGCCGTGGCACTGTCGAAATCCTGTTGGCTGACCGCCTCGATTTTCACCAGCGGCTCATAGCGTTTGACCCTCGCCTGAGCCTCAAGCACGACAGACTGGGTGCGGGCCAACTCACCTTCGGCGCGCGATAAAGCAGCTTTGAGCGGTGCTGGGTCGATCTGAAACAGCAGGTCGCCGGCTTTAACGTCAGCACCTTCTTCAAAGCGCTTTTGCATCACGATGCCGGGTACCCGTGCGCGCACCTCTGCGACCCGCATCGGTTCGACCCTGCCCGGCAGCTCCGTAGTCAGCGCCAAAGGCTCAGTCTTCACCGCCAAAACTTCTACCGGGCGCGCCACTTCGGCCATGCTCGCTTGTTCATTCGCCGGCCCACATCCGGCCAGCACAATGGCTGCTGCCAGCGAGCCCGCCATCCCTACTGCACGCAAATTGCCCATAACTCACCCGAGGCTTGATTGAATTTGGTGCGGATGCTACTTTCTAAACCCTAATGAGTCAAATTTGTCTCATATGAGATGATATTTAACTTTCTATGAACGTCGCTGAGGCTTGGTGATGAACCCGATTTCCCATGATGAACACCTGCTCAAGACGCTTACTGTGGCCGTCGTCAGCCGGCCGCGAGCGACGATGAAGGAGCTGGCACAATTGGCAGGCGTGAGCAAGGCGACCCTGCACCGCTACTGCGGAACACGGGAAAACCTGGGGCAGCGACTGGAGGAGTACGCCGAGGGCACGCTCAATTTGATTATCAAGAGCGCCGGCCTACAGCATCTGGAACCACTGGACGCACTGCGTCGACTGATCCGGGAACACCTCGCCCATCGCGAGTTGCTGGCCTTTCTGATGGCGCAATACCGCCCTGACTTCCTTGACTTCGAACGGGGTGACACACGCTGGCAGTTTTACCTGGAGGCGCTGGATGGATTCTTCCTGCGAGGCCAGCAAAAAGGGGTGTTTCGCATCGACATCACCGCGGCCATTTTTACCGAGCTATTCATCACTCTGGTCTACGGCCTGGTGGATGCCGAACAGCGCGGGCGTGCCGCCAATGCTGATTCGGCACGAACGCTTGAGCAGATGTTCCTGCATGGAGCCCTGTCTGGCGGCGAGTTCCGCAAGCACTCGTCTGTACAGGAAAGAACGCTTTAGTCCTCAGAAATGCGTGAAGGCATCGCTGATGCTGGCAACCGGTGGGTGATTGGAATGATAAACAACAGTGTGGTTAGCGGGCCGAGTCTGAAAATAAAGCGCACCCGAAATCAGCGCGACCACCAGGAAAGCGAACAGGAACCGACGCATCGAATACCTCCATCGTCCAGCCTTGAGCCGAACGCAGGTCTTTTGTTATTGGTAGTTCAAGTCTGGTCTCGGGACCAGGGTGAAAGCTTTGCAGATCGCGCCAGAGATTTTGCAAATCGTGCCAGTGCTCCCTTGGCCACAGGCTGTGCTTCATGAGGGGGATCGAGATGATGTCCACTGTCCGTGGTACTGCTCTGTTAGGGTTCAAGGAGTTCGCTGTCAGTCAGGGCATCGATCCGGATTCGGCACTGGCTGAGGTTCATCTGCCTGTAGACCTGCTGGATGCGCAACTTTCCGGCGCCCAGTTCAATGCCTTGATCGAGTTGTGTGCGATGCGTTCGAACAATCCCTTGTTCGGCTTGCAGTTCGGCTTACGCCAGGGCACGCAAAGTCTCGGCACCCTGCTCTATGCCATGCGCTGCTCCGGCAACGTGGGCGAAGCGCTGAATCTACTGACCCGCTATTTCCATGTTCATAGCGACGGCGCGCAAGTGCGCCTTGAACGTCAGGCTGGCAACGCCCTGCTCCTGTATGAAATCACCGATGGAGCGGTGATCACGGTACGCCAGACGGTGGAGTTGGCGATGGCAATTGCCGCTTGTCTGCTCCGGGAACTGTTGGGGCAGGCCTGGAAGCCGCGAGGTCTGATGTTGCGCCATTGTGCCCCGGCAAACCGCAGTACCTATCGCGCGCTGCTGGGTGTACCGCCGCGCTTTGACTGCCCCGTCAACGCCTGGGTATTTGATGAGTCACTGCTGGCGATACCTCTGGGAGCGATTGACGTCAGGTGTCAGCAATTAGCCCAGCAACACATCAATGAGCTGGCCCGCGTGACGCTGCAAGAATTGCCGTCTTACGTGCAAAAACTGCTGCGCAACGAGCTTGCCAATGGCCCGGTCACGCTTCGCCAGATGGCCGAGCACATGATGATCAGCCCGCGCACCTTGCAACGCTATCTTCGGGCACAAGGCACAAGATTTCAGGAACTGCTGGACGACACCCGCCAGGCAATGGCCGCGCGTTACCTCTGCGATTTGTCGATCAGTCTGACGCAACTGGCAAGTCTGTTGGGTTACGCCGACCTGAGCACATTTTCCCGGGCTTTCACTCGCTGGAATGGCATCAGCCCGCAAAAGTGGAAGCAGCGCATGCAGCAAACTCATCGGTAAATAACATGGCCTCCAATCCGTTCATTCGTGCACTCAGCCTGGCGAGATTCGATCAATTCGCCCGCCATCAGGACCTGGACCCGAGCCAGATGCTGCGTAGGGCTTCTCTGCCTGTGGCTTCGCTGCAGCGCCCGGAAGATATCCTGTCCTTCCAGCACTATTGCGGCTTGCTGGAGCTGTGCCAACAGCGTTCGAATAACCCGTTGTTCGGCCTGGAATTTGGGCTCTATCAAGGGATCGACGTCTTCGGTGATATTTTTTTCCTGATTCACAACACCCGAACCATCGGCGATGCCTTGCTCGAGCTGCGCGCCAATTTCGCGTACTACAATGGCGCGGCACACATCGACCTGGAGGTGGTCGACGGCGTTGCGTTGCTTGGTTACCGGGCCGATGAGGTGGCGATTGACGGATTGCCTCAAGCAGAAGAACTGGCGTGTGGTGTCGGTATGCAACTGATGCGGACCTTGGCCGGGGATCAATGGCATCCCGAGGCGGTAATGCTCCGTCATGCGCCCCTTGCTGACAAGTTCGTCTATCGGCAGGTGCTGGGCATCACGCCGACCTTCTCTGCAGCGCACACCGGACTGCTGTTCGACGCTTGCGTGCTCGCGCAGCCGCTGGATTGCGCCAGCGAAACCCTGCATCAACTCATCGCTCAACATCTGTCGGGCATGGAGCGCTTATCAGCAGATGAGACGCCGGGCTATGTCATGCAATTGCTGCGCAATCTGTTGCCTAGCGGTCGTGCGACGATCGAAAGAGTGGCCGACTGCATGGCCGTCAACCCGCGGACCTTGCAACGCCACTTGGCTCAAGAAGGTACGTCTTTTCAGCGGTTGCTGGATGACACACGCCAGCAATTGGTACGCAATTACCTGCAAGTCCCGACGATCAGCCTGACGCAAATGGCACAGCTGCTGGGTTACGCCGATGTCAGCACGTTCTCGCGTGCGTTTCATCGCTGGTTTGGTGTGACTGCACTGGAGTGGTGTAAGCAGTCGGGGTTAAGCAGGCAGCCTTTGTTGCTTCAGAATCGAATGAAAGGTCGACTGTGAACGTATTCGTAAAATCCTGCGATTGAGCAGCTTGTGGTGAAAGTCAGCTTTTACAACCAGCGGATTTTCAGCGAGCGCCTGCTTTCAGTTGTGTAGCTGCCTTGCGCGACAGGCAGCCATCGGCCGATTCTGTTGAAAAAGTCAGCCATGGTTTGCATATCAGAAAAGTACGCGTCCTAGGTTGAAATCTTTACTTTTGGCAGAGGCTTCCGGACTTGGATTCCACGTAGCAGCGTGCTGCGAACTGACCTGCATATCATCCAGGGCGCGGAGTGCATCACGACTTACCGCTCGTCAGAATCTGTGCTTAGTCAGTTCTGCGGCCAGTGCGGGTCATCGCTGTTCTGGTCGCAAAGCCGGGGTGGATACGCAGACTGGATACCTATAGCGCTGGGTTCGCTAGACACAACCTTTACTACCGACAAGCAGCAACATGTAGAAGTGACGTCCAACGCGCCCTGGTATGAAGTACAGGATCAGTGATCCACAGTCTCGATGACAGCTTCGGGTCAACCGCTACCAGTCCTCGACAAAGCGCTCAACGGTCAACGATCAACCCAAATCTGCGACAATGCTGCCTCTTCGGGCTTCGTAACTTGCGTGGCAATCGTTCAGGTATTTGAATAACAAATTCGCGGGGAGCAGCCACATTGGAATTGAGACAACTGCGCTATTTCGTAAAAATCATCGAGCTTGGCAGCCTGGGGCGCGCGGCACTTGAACTGGACGTTGGTGTGTCAGCCCTCAGTCAGCAAATCTCCAAGCTGGAAAGCGAACTGTGCACCCGCCTCCTGAATCGAACCTCTACCGGCGTGACGCCCACTAGCGCCGGACTTGCGTTTTTACACCATGCCCAATTGACGCTACGCCAGGCGGAAAACGCAATCATGGCCGCCCATCGCGGGCGAATGAGCGGTTATGTCAGCGTCGGCTTACCACCGACTACCGCGACGGTGCTCGC
>Ga0207428_10005283_pt1 | contig 12063 bp, 12 predicted proteins | sample RhiMethybrSRZTD1_FD_187600 | JGI IMG/M metagenome (GOLD analysis project Ga0207428, IMG submission 187600) | Populus rhizosphere microbial communities from Tennessee, USA - Rhizosphere MetaG P. TD hybrid SRZTD1 (SPAdes) (version 3) | ecosystem: Host-associated > Plants > Roots > Rhizosphere >... | reverse complement strand
AGGCGCCGTGCGAGAACCGGAGTCATCTGACCAGAAAGATGCCGGATTTCACGGCTTCTTGCACCCCGCTTATGGGTTATTGAGGGGTGGCAACGGTGGAAGCGGCGGCAGTTTGACGGGAGGCAACGGGGGGAGCGGTGGCGGCAGCGCCGGCAGCTCGACCTCCGGGGGAGGCGGAAGGGTCGGCAGGGCGGGCGGTTTCACGGTTGGGAGGGAAGGCGGTTTCACGAGTGTCGGGGCAGGCGCGGACGGCGTGGCGCCGACTGTTGCCGGCGGCGGCGCTGGTGCGGACGCGTTTGACGGAACTTGAGGCCGTTCGGCGCGGGAGGTGTTGGCGACGGCGTTGCGGCTCCTCGGCTTCACTCTTGCGCGCTGCGGGGTGCGGCGGTTCGCCGTCGCCGTGTGCTTCGTCACTGCTGCAGCCGCCAGTCGGGCCGATGCCTGCGCGGGCGGTGCCTTCGGCCCCACTGCCTCGACACCCTTGAGCCCGAGCCCGGCTGCGGCCGTTCCCACCGCGAGGATCGTGCCGGCCTTGACGACGAGCGACCCGCCTACCGCGGCCGCGCCTCCTCCGCCTGCGCTGACGAACGACCCCAGCGAGCCCGGCAGCTGCACCGTGGTGAGCAGGCCCAGCGACTTGCGGTTGACCTGGAGGCGCCGGCGCGCGCGGAAGAGCAGCGCCTCGACCGCGCTGACCGAGACGCCGAGCACCTCGGAGATCTCCTGGTACGTGCGGCCCTCGAGCTCGCGCATCACGATCGCGGCCCGCTGGTTGAAGGTCAGGACTGCGAGCGCCGCGAGCACCTCGTCGAGGTCGGCGTGTCCGTTCTCGAGAACTGCGGGCTCGGGCGCCTGCTCGAGCGCGACCTCACGTGGGCGCGACCCGGCCTGTCGCCAGCGCATGCGGCAGACGTTGTGCGCGATCGCGATCAGCCAGTTGTGCGGCTTGTGCGGACGCTCACCGCGCTGGAAGGCGCGGTAGGCGTTGAGGAAGGTGGTCTGGGTGACGTCCTCGGCATCCGCGGGGTTCGCGAGGAGGGCGAGCGCGTACTGGTAGACCTCGCGCGCGTGGGTGCGGTACAGCTGCTCGAACGAGCGGTCGGGGCTCTTGAGCAGGCGTAAGGGCTTGCGGACGCGGGAAGCCTCCACGTTGTCTGAAACGGCGGCAGCGCCGTTCCGGATACGGGTTGTTCAAAAGGGCCCGGGCGAAACCTAGTCTGAGCCGCCGGAACGCCCTGCCCGCCCCGAGGCTGGGTCCTCAGTCGCGCGCGTAGCCTCCGCTACGCGCGCTCCCTGCGTCCTTGCCTCGTGACGGCCAGGTCGCCCCGGCGACGAGCGAGGTATCGCCCGGGCCCTTTAGGCGCTTGCGGCCGCGCGCTTCCGGTTCGGCATGTGGATCGCCCGCCCGAGCGCGAGCAATCCGGCCTCCTTGATGGCCTCGCTCAGCGTCGGGTGCGCGGTCATCCCGTCGGCAACCGTTTCGACCGTGGCTTCGGCGTCGAGCGCCACCACGCCCGCCTCGATCAGGTCGGTCACGTGCGGGCCGACCATGACCAGCCCGAGCAGCTCGCCGTAGCGCGTCTCGTGGATCGACTTCACCCAGCCGACCGTCTCGTTCTGCATCACCGCGCGAGCGTTCGCGACCCACGGGAAGACGCCGATCGCGACGTCTTCGCCGTGCTGCTCGCGCGCCTCGGCCTCGGTAAGCCCGACGCTTGCGATCTCCGGGTCGGTGTAGATCGGGCGCGGGACGCCGCGGTTGTCGACGACCGCTTCGTGCCCCATGGCGTTCTCGGCCGCGACCTCGCCCTCACGAAACGCGGTGTGTGCGAGCTGCCAGTAGCCGGCGCAGTCGCCCACTGCGTAGATGTGCTGGACCGTGGTGCGGCGCCCCTCATCTGCCGCGATGCCCTTGCGCGGGTCGAACTCGACACCCACGTCCTCGAGGCCGAGGTTCTCGACGGTCGGGCCGCGGCCGGTCGCGACGAGCATCAGGTCGCAGTCGACGGACTGGTCGCCGTTGTAGCGGACGCGAAGGGCCTCGCCCGTGTCCTCGACGCGGTCGCAGCGGGAGTCGAGGTTGACGGTGATGCCGCGCCTGCCGAACTGCTTCGCCAGCTCCTTCGCCGCGTCCTCGTCCTCCTGCGGGATGAGCTGCGAGAGCATCTCGATGATCGTGACCTCCGAGCCGAAACGATGGAGGATGCTCGCGAACTCGCAGCCGATGATGCCGCCGCCGAGGACGACGAGCCGCCCTGGAACCTGGGTTTGCGCAAGCAGTCCGGTCGAGTCGACTACACGGGACGAGTCGAGCCCTTCGATCGGCGGGCGCAGGGGGTACGAGCCCGTCGCGACGATCGCCTGCTGGAATGAGACGTCCTCGGCGCCGTCGACCGCGATGGTCTGCGAATCCTTGAAGCGGCCGGTGCCCTTGACCCACTCGACGCCGTTCGCCTTGAAGAGGCTCGCCACGCCGCTCGTCATCTGCTTGACGACGCCGTCCTTCCACTGGTTGGCGGTCGCGAAGTCGAGGGTCGGCGCGCCTACCTGGACCCCGAGCTTGCCGAACGTCTCCTCGGCCTCCTTGATCGAGAAGGCCGTCTGCACCCAGGCCTTGGTCGGGACGCAGCCGATGCGGAGGCAGGTGCCGCCGAGCTCCGGCTCCTTCTCGATGCAGACCGTGTTCGCGCCCAGTTGCGCCGCGCGGATCGCCGCCGTGTAGCCGCCGGGGCCGCCTCCGAGGACGGCAACGTCACATTCCATCGTGGTTCCTCTCGTCGCTTCGGGTCGGGCGCGATCCTAGCGAGGGTCGGTCACGAGAAGGAGGGCCGGGTGGCCCTCCTTCTCCCCATGCTGTGATGCGCCTACCCGCCGGCGGCGGGTCAGTGGTTTCCCACGGACTCGAAGTAGTTAGCAGCCGCGTAGTTCGCGACGTTCGTTCCGAGCTGCACGGCCTGCACGTCGGCAGTGCGGAAGTGGAGTCCAGCCCAGATGCGGGCCTCGACGATCTCATCGACCGCTTGCGAGAAGCCCGTGAACGTACGCGTGGCAGGCCCGCCGGGATTCACGAAGGCGCTTGTGATCTGGTAACCCCCTGCGGGGACGTCGCCGAAGAACATCCGCAGCACGGTGGTGTGCGAGCTGTCGAGCCCGAGATGTCCCGACGTATGCTCGGGGTAGGGCGCGCTGATAAGTGGCGTCCACGTCAGGTCGGGCGAAGTCGCGGAGTTGTCGTCGTCTGCCGCCCCGCGGATCGCCTGAAACGGCCGCCAGAGGCTGAAGTGGTACTTGTCGCTCCAGGTGTTGATCGCCGCGTCCGCCGCCGCGAGGTTTTCCATCGCGAGCAGACGGGCGGCGTCGGAGATGTCGAGATCGTTCCTTGCGACGAGCTGGCGGGCGACGTCGTTCCACATCGCGACGGGGTTGCTCTGCCACCACTTGGCGACATACGTCTGGGTTGCAGTTCGGGCCGAGGGCGTCACCACGCCGTCACCGCCGAGCGCCTTGATCTCGTTGACATCTGCAGCGTAAGCGACGCTCGTGAGCGCGTTGGGGCCCGGGCTTCGAAACTGCGACGAGCTCTGCATCAGGAACGGCTCGACGCCCCCCGCCCAGGGGGTGGGGTCTTGGGCCGTCGTCCCGTTTGGCGCCACCGGATCCCAGTACCCCGGCTTCGCGTTCGACACGAACTGCGACGGCCCGAACCGTCCATCGCCCTGTCTCGAGTCGATCATCGCCTGCGCCGCCGCGGTACCCGCAGCAATCCCCATCTTCTTGAACGGCGAGTCGGGTATGGCGTTCTTCGACGCGTTGTACTGCGCCTCGAGTGACGCAAGCACCGTTGCTCTCATCGCCGGAGTGAACGAGGAGATGGTCAAGGGCACGGTCTCGACGATGTTCTTCAGAACGAGGTATGCGGCTGTCGCCACCGCCGCTTCATCGGACGCTGTGTTTCCGAACCGTCTCTCCAGGAGGTACGGACGGTGATGCTTCGGTGTGATCGCGTTGACCGCGTCGTACACGGCCCCCTGGACCATGCCCATGTTGATCTGTGACGAAGGCGGTGCTCCACCTGCCGGCCCTGGAAGCCCAGTGAGTGTGCTGACAGCAATGAGGTTCCACTGCGTCACTGCACTCGCGTCTGCTTCGGCCGGCGGCGCGGCCGATGCGCCGATGACGCCGACTACCCCTACCAGGACGCCGACTGCCACCGCGAGGACCGAAACGGATCGTCTGCCTGCCATTCTTTTGCCCGCCCTAGGCGCCCCTTCCGTGGATTGGTCGTTGTAGGACGACAACAAGCGCTTGAAAACGCTCATCGGTTCTCCTCTCGTGTCGTCTTCCTCTGTTCGCCGTGCGACACGAGCCGTGCGCGCTGTACGAGGTCGAGCGCAACGTCCTCGGGGAGGTCGATTCCATGCGCCTCAGAGGCGTGTCTTCGCACCTCGTGGACGCGCGCCGCCTCGTCGGACGCTTGCACCTCGTAGCCGCAGTCGCAGCGGAGTGCCTTGTCAGCGAACATCTCGCAGTCGATACTTCGGGCGAGGGGGTCGAAGGCTCGCTAGTCCGCTGCTAGCGCGCCGCTAGCGAGCGGAGGGAGGCCCCTGAACATCCGAATCTCGATGACGGAGCGCCTCGCGGTCGAGGCGAACGGCACGAGGCTGGACGAGCAGCGCTTCCCCGGGCGCCAGGGTCGAATCCTGTTCGCGTACCTGGCGGCGCAGAAGGGACGGCCCGTTCCCCGTGACGAGCTGGCTGAGCTGCTCTGGGGCGAGGAGCTCCCCGCGACCTGGGAGAAGGCGCTCAGGGTGCTGATGACGAAGCTGCGCGCGCTGCTCAACGAATGCGGCATCGACGGCGCCAGCGCGCTGACGAGCGCCTTCGGCTGCTACCAGCTCACGCTCCCGGAGGGGGCCTGGATCGACGTTCACGCGGCGGCGAATGCGGTCGAGCGAGCGGAGACAGCACTCGCCGCGGGCGACCTGGACTACGCCCGCGCGCAGGCTTCGACGGCGGCCGAGCTTGCTCGTCGAGTCTTTTTGCCGGGCGAGGACGGGCCGTGGGTGGAAGACCAGCGGCGCGACCTCCGCGACATCCTCGTTCGCGCGCTCGAATGCCTACGCGACGCAGCGCTCGCGAACGGAGATTTCGGCGACGCCGTCCGGTATGCGGCCGAGATCACCGAGCTCGAGCCCTTCCGCGAGAGCAGCTACCGCGCGCTGATGCAGGCACACGCCGCGGCCGGCGACCCGGCCGAGGCGCTCCGCGTGTACGAGCGCTGCCGACGGTTCCTCGCCGACGAGCTCGGCGCGTACCCCTCGCCCGAGTCCGAGGCCGCCTATCGGGAGTTGCTTCAGAGCTCGCCGGGTAGGTCGGTTGCCGACGCCGAACCGCTGGGAACAAACGGCGCCGGCCCCCAGCCGCTGCCGTCGCCGAGCGCCAAGGGGACGGCGCGAAGCCGCCGCAAGGTCGCTGCGTTCGTCGCGGGCGCGCTGCTCGTTGCCGCGGGGTCGGCGACCGCTTTCGCCCTCGCGACTCGCGACTCGCCTCCGCCGAAAGTGCTCCCGACGAGCCTCGTTCGACTCGATCCGAAAACGCTGAAGGCGACGCAGGTCGTGAAGATCGGGCCGAGGGCGGACCTCGTCGTCGCCGCCGCGGGCTACATCTGGATCACGCACGGCTCGCTCCGTTACACCAACAGCGATGGGCTCCTCAATGCCGGTGACCGCATGTTGACGCGGTTCGACCCCTCGACCGGCGAGTCGCGCACTGCCGGCGGGGGACTCGCGCCGTGTGGGTTGACGGCGGATCCGTCGGGTGATGTGTGGGTGGCGAACTGTTTCGCGTCAGGGCAGCGCGCGAACGTCGTCCGCGTGGACGCGAAGACCCTCGTCTTCGAGCGAACGGAGCTCTTCAGTCCGACCGATGGGTATTACCGAGGCCTGGACCACGGCGGGGGCTCGCTCTGGGCAGCCGACGTCAGCGGGGGCACCGTGCAGGGCCGGCGACTTACGAAGGTGAACCCGCGAACCGGTGAACAACGTTCGATCCAGGTCGGTCGACACCCCAACGCCCTCGCCTGGTCGGACGGCTACGGCGACCTGTGGATGACCAACTTCGACGACAGAAGCGTCTCGCGGATGCACGCGGAGACTCAAAAGGTGACGCGGTTCGAGTCCGTCGCCAACAATCCCGGTGCTCTCGTCGTGCAGGACGATTCGGTCTGGGCCGGAGACTGGAACGCGCCGGACGTCGTGCGACTCCCCGCCGTCGGAGCAAGGCCACCGCGTCACGTCTCGTTCGACGTCACCGTCCAGCGCGCCGGGGTCACGTCCGTCGCGGCGGGCGCCGGCGCCATCTGGGCCACCCTCCCGGACGACCACGCCGTCTGGCGCATCGATCCCAAGACCAACAAGACGACTCGAATCGAGATCGGGTATTACCCGTGGGGTGTCGCTGTGGGCGACGACGGGATCTGGGTCGTCACCCGCGCGAAGGACGTCTGATTCAGGCGAGCTCACTGCGCATGGTCACGCCCCCGTCGTCCTCGCCGACCTGGCTGAAGCCGTGCCGCTCGTAGAGGCCGATTGCCGGGCTCCGCTGCTCGACGCTCAGGCTGATCGCGTGGTATCCGTCGGCACGGGCCCGCTCGAGCAACGCGTCCAGCAGCTCTGAGCCGAGGCCGCTCCCGCGCCTGCTCGGGACGATCGCGATCGAGAGCTCCGGCGTCTGCTCGTCGACGAATCCGTAGCCCGGGTCCTCGCTGGTGAACAGCCGGTACCAGGCCGCCCCGACGCGCTGGAAGTCCTGGATCGCGATCAGCGCGGTGTCGCCGGGCCGCCCCCAGCGCTCGACGTAGCGCCGCACCGGCGGCTCGCCGGTCGAGGAGACGCGGTCGACGCGCCAGTAGTACGCGTGTCGCAGCATGTCCCGCATGAACGGTAGGTCCTGCGGCCCGCCCGGCCGAATCACGACACCTCCTCCGTGAACTGGATGCGGTTGCCGTCGGGATCGAACACGTCGAGCAGGCGCATCGCGCCGTGCAGCTCGAGCACCGTGCCCACCTCGACGCCGGCGGCAATAAGCCGCTCGCGCTCGGCCTTCACGTCTTCGACGTCGATCGTCGCCACCTGGCCTTCGCCGTCTCCGCCCACATCGTCGGCCCGGCCGATCGCGATCTCGGTCTCGCCACGGTCGAGCGAGACCCACCCTTCGTCCTCGTCGACGAACACCTCCGTGAAGCCCAGCACATCGCGGTAGAAGGCCCGTGCCGCGTCCAGATCGCTGACCCGGTACCAGATGCGCATGGCCAGAAGCTAGAGCATCAAGCCGGGCTCCTCCAGCAGCTCCTTCGCCGTCTGGAGGAAGTTCGCGGCCGGCGCGCCGTCGACGGCACGATGGTCGAACGTCGCAGTCAGGGTCAGCATCGGCCGCACCACGACCTCGCCGTCGACCGCGACGGGCCTCTCCTCGGTGGCGCCGACGGCGACGATCGCCGCCTGCGGCGGGTTCAGCACCGCGGTGAACTGCTCGACCTGGAACATGCCGAGGTTCGAGATCGTGAAGGTGCCGTTCTCGAGGTCCTCGCGCGCGAGCTTGCCCTCGCGCGCCCGCCCCACCACGTCGGCGCGCGCGGCGGCGATCTCCGCGAGCCGCAGGCGCTCGGCCCCGTGGATGACCGGCACGACGAGCCCTTGCGGCGCCGCCACTGCGATGCCGATGTTCGCCGTCGGGAAGAGCAGGATCGCGTCGTCTGTCCACTGCGCGTTCACCTCGCGGTGCCGCATCAGCGCGTCGGCGCAGACCCTCGTCAGGACATCCGTCACGGTCGCTTTCGTCCCGCCGTCGCGCAGCCGCTCGACGAGCGCGTTCGCGCGGGTCATGTCGACGGAGGTCTGCAGCTGGAAGACCGGGATCTGCCACGCCTCGGTCAGGCGGCGCGCGATCGTCTTGCGGACGCTCGTCAGCTCGCGGCGCTCGACCTCGCCGGCCGGGACCGGAGCGGCGGCGGGCGCGAGGGGCGGAGCCGCGCCGACCTGGGCGCGCTCGACGTCCTCGGCGACGATCCGGCCCTCGGGGCCGGTTCCCGCGACCGAGGACAGGTCGATTCCGCGTTCGCGGGCAATCCGCCGCGCCAGCGGCGACGCCTTCACGCGCCCGCCGTCGCTCTGGACGGAAACCTCCCTCTCGGCGGGCGCCTCGCGGCTGGGCTCCTGCGCAGGCGCCTCGGCCGTCTGCACGTCGCTCTCGGCTGACCTGGGGGGCGGCTCCTCGCCGCCGTTCATGGACGCGGGCACGTCCTCCCCCTCCTCGCCGATGACGGCGATTGTGCGCCCGACGGGAACCTCGCCCTCCTGCACGGCGATGCGCAGCAGCACTCCGGAGGCGTCCGCCTCGACCTCCTGCGTGACCTTGTCCGTGTCGAGCTCGTAGAGCGGCTCGCCCTTCTCGACCCGCTCCCCCTCGGACTTGAGCCACTTGACGATCGTGCCGGACTCCATGCCCTGGCCCAGGCGCGGGAGCTTGATCTCGCTAGCCACGCGCGACCGTCCGCTTGATCGCCTCGAGCACGTCGGCGGCGTGCGGGACGACGTACTCCTCCATGACCGGCGCGAACGGCAGCGGCGCGAACTTCGCGCCCACGCGCTCGATCGGCGCGTCGAGCCAGTCGAACGCCTGCTCCTGCACGACGGCTGCGATCTCCGCGCCGAAGCCCATCCGCGTGATCGCCTCGTGTGCCACCACCACGCGGTTCGTCTTCTTCACCGACGCGACGAGTGCGTCGAGGTCGAGCGGCTGCAGCGTGCGCGGGTCCCAGACCTCGACCGATACCCCCTCCGAGTCGGCCTCCTCCGCCGCCTTCAGCGCCTCGTGCACGAGCCGGCCGGTGGCGACCACGGTGACGTCAGAGCCCTCGCGGTGCACCCGGCTCTGGCCGATCGCGATCGGCTCGAGGTCTTCGGGCACGTCCTCCTTCAGGCCGTAGAGCGTGCGGTGCTCGAAGAAGATGACCGGGTTGTCGTCGTAGATCGCCGACCACAGCAGCCCGCGCACGTCCGTCGGCGTCGAGGCGAAGACGACCTTCAGCCCGGGCACGTGGACGAACCACGCCTCGACCTGCTGCGCGTGCTGCGCGCCTGGCGACCAGCCCGCGCCGCCCTGGGTGCGGATCGTCAGCGGCACCTTCAGCTGCCCACCGGACATGTACCGGTGCTTGGCCGCCTGGTTGACGATCTGCTCCATCGAGACCGTCAGGAAGTCCTCGTACATGACCTCGACCACCGGCCGCATCCCCTGCATCGCCGCACCGATCCCCGCGCCGACGATCGCGATCTCGGAGATCGGGGTGTTGCGGACGCGCTCGGCGCCGAACTCGTCGAGCATCCCCTGCGTGACGCCCATCGAGCCGCCCATCTCGGCGATGTCCTCGCCCATGATGAAGACGTCGTCGTCCTTGCGCATCGCCGCCGCGAGCGCGTCGCGAACCGCCTCGCGGTAGCTCAGCTCAGGCATAGATGTTCTTTAGGGCGTCCTCAGGTTTCGGGTCGGTTCCCGCCTTGGCGAACTCGACGGATGCTTCGACGATCTCCTGCACCTCTTGGTCGTCGGCCTCGAACTCCTCGTCGGAGATCCCGAGCTTCTCGCGCAGCAGCGTGATCGGGTCGCGCGTCTCTTGCAGCCGGTGCAGCTCCTCCTTGTCGCGGTAGACCTGCGGATCGCCGATGTAGTGACCAACGAGGCGTTCGGTCTCGACGTGCAGGAAGACCGGGCCCTTCCCGTCGCGCGCGTACTTCAGCGCCCGCTGAGCCACACGGTGCACCTCCTCGACGTCCTGGCCGTCGGCCTTCATCACCTTCATCCCGAAGGCCTCGGCGCGCTTGCTCAGGTCGCGGATCGGCGAGTGCTGGATCTCCGGAGTCGACTCGGCCCAGTGGTTGTCTTCGAGCACGAACACCGCCGGTACCTGCCAGAGCTGAGCGAGGTTGAGCGACTCGTGGAAGGTGCCGATGTTGGTCGCGCCGTCCCCGAAGAAGGCGACTGCGACGCGCGGCTCGCCGCGCAGCTTGAACGCGAGCGCCGCGCCGGTGATCGCCGGCAGGCCGCCGCCGACGACCGCGTTCGCGCCGAGATTCCCGCGCTCGACGTCGTAGAGGTGCATCGAGCCGCCGTAGCCGTGCGAGCAGCCCTCGAGCTTCCCGTACAGCTCGGCCATGACCGCGTTCGGGTGCGTACCGCGCGCGAGCGTGTGCCCGTGGGCGCGGTGGGTCGAGGCGAAGACGTCGCCGTCCTCCATCGCCTGGCAGACGCCGACCGCGACCGCCTCCTGGCCGATCGCGACATGCAGGAACCCCGGCAGCTCGCCGGCGCGGAAGCGCTCCTCCACCTTCTCCTCGAACCGCCTGATCAGCAGCATCTCCCGCAGAAACTCGCGCAGCCGCTCTTCGGACAGACCCCGCTTGGCTTCGACCTTCGCCACGACCTTGAGTCTATGCTCAGCCCGATGACTCTCGTCGATCAGTGGCGGGTGACCGAGGAGTCCCTGCCGGAAGGCTGGGGGTCGGCGCGGTTGCGGCTGATCGTGAGCGATCGCTCCAAGGCGGAACGCGCCGCCGCGCTGCTCGGGCCGGCCAACCCGGGGCGCTACGGGAGCTTCGTCAGCTTCGAGGTCGCCCGGCGCGGCGGCGGCCCGTCGCCGAACCTCGTGCGGCGGCTCCTGGCCCGCCTCGACGCCGAGGGGTTCGCCGGCACGATCGACGCCGTTCGCATCGAGGAGGAAGCCTCCGCGACGGCAGTACCCGAGAGGAGCCTTGCGTGGCAGTGGCAGGGCCTGGTCGGCGGGCTACCCGACGACTGGAGCGACGCCTACGCCGAGGTCGAGCTCGTCTCCACGGACTACCTCGAGCGTGGCGCTCTGCTGCTCGCGCCGTTGAACCCGTCGCGCGTCCCCGACCGGACCGCGTTTCGGTTCCGCACCGCGCGCCGCTTCGGCTACGGCGCCTCGTCAATGATGACGCACCGCTGCTTCGAGCGGCTCGACTCCGAGACCATCGGCGGCACGCTGCGAATCCTCTGGGCGCTCTCCGACACCAAGCCCGTCTACACGCAGGGGCCGGTCTGGTACTCCGGCGGCGGCCCGGTCTAGCGCCGTGGCCGACCCGGTTTCCTGGTTCGTGATCGAACGGGGCTGGGAGGTCGTCGGCAGCGACGGGAGCAAGCTCGGCACCGTCGAGGAGGTGCTCGGCGACACGGAGCTCGACGTCTTCGACGGACTCAGCGTCGCGACCGGGCTCCTCGGCAAGCCGCGCTACGTCCCGGCCGAGCTCGTGCAGGAGATCGTTGAGGGCGGCGTCCACCTCTCGATCGGGCGGGACGAAGCCGAGCGGCTCGACGAGTACGACGCGCCCCGCGCCGGGGCCTAGCCGATCACCTTCGTGAGCTCCCGCGCGACGCTGCGCGCGTCGCCGGGGCCGCCCGTGATCACGAGGCACGTGTCGTCGCCCGCGAGCGTGCCGACGATCCTGGGATGCTCGAGCCGGTCGAGCGCCCGAGCGATCGCCGGCGCCGAGCCGAGCTCCGACTGCACGACCACGATGTTCTGCGCCGCGGTGGCCCGAACGCCGAACTGGCGCAGGACGCCGTTCAGCGCGTCGCGCGGGTCGGTTTCCCGCGCACGGCCGGGGAGCACGTACCTCGGCCGGCCCAGCGCGTCGCTCGTCTTTTCGAGCCGCAACTCGCGGATGTCGCGCGAGACGGTCGCCTGTGTGACGCGACAACCCGCTTTCGCAAGCGCTTCCGCGAGCTCCAACTGGCTCCCGATACGCCTACGAGACACGACGCTGGCGATCAACCGCTGCCGCTCTGCCTTTGTCAGGGTGACGTGAATGGGTGTCTCTTTGCGCATCCCAGGCGTGCGTTAGACGGCCGCGCCGGCAATACCGGCCCCAACCGGGGTGTCCACGGCGTTACAGTAGCCCTCAGGTTTGGCCGAGTCACCGTCAGGCAACCACCCCGGCATGCTGCGGAAGCTGCTCTGGACCGGCCTCTACGCGGGGCTGGCAGCGG
>Ga0207428_10005281_pt1 | contig 12063 bp, 10 predicted proteins | sample RhiMethybrSRZTD1_FD_187600 | JGI IMG/M metagenome (GOLD analysis project Ga0207428, IMG submission 187600) | Populus rhizosphere microbial communities from Tennessee, USA - Rhizosphere MetaG P. TD hybrid SRZTD1 (SPAdes) (version 3) | ecosystem: Host-associated > Plants > Roots > Rhizosphere >... | reverse complement strand
CGGGTTGATGCCCTTGGCCTGGAAACCGGACCCGGTGAGGGACAAGCCGCCCATCTTCGCCTGCACGCCATAACCGACACCCTTGGAGGTGACGGTCTCGACCGTGGAATCGGTGTTGTCCGAGGTCTGGTAGCTGCCGTTGACCCAGCTGTAGATCTTTGCCCCGGCCAGGTCGAACTGATAGGTGATTTCGCTCTCGGTACGCGGGTTTTCCTGATAGGCCTTGCCCGTCGGGCTGCTGTCGTTGGTGTCCACCGGGTCCATGATGCCGACCGCCACGCGCAGACCGTCCATCACCGGGGTGCGATAGGTGATCTGCGAGGTCGGGAACGGATACGGGTAACCGGTGCCGATGTTGCCGAACGATACCCCGCCGCCATCCACCAGCCCCAACGTATCGCTGACCTGACCGTAACCGGCGAGCATTTCGTCGAGCAGGATGTTGGAGCGGGCGAACAAGCCGAAGTCCTTGCCGATCAGTACCTCGCCCCACTCCGGGTTGGCCACGGTGCCGAAGAACTGCCGCACATCGATGGCGGTGTCGGTGCCATTGGTTTGGCTGTCGTTGATGGTGACCCAGAACGAGGCACGGGCGCCGAGCTTGAGATCGTCTACCTGCTTGCCCATGTTGAACCCCAGGTAGTTGGGCAAAAAGCCCATCTTGACCCGTGACTGCCGACGGTCGTACTGGTCGCCAGCGCGGTCGACATCGCTGTTTACGTAGAAGGCGTTGATGTAGCCGTCGGTGGAGAACGTGGTCTGGTCCTTGTCGTACAGCATGATATCCGCCTCAGCCACTTGGCTCAGGCCCAGGCCCAGGCCCAGGCCCAAGGCAGACAGGCTGGCGATAAAGGCTGGCAGAAAACGATGCGTGACGTTCTTATTGTTGTGCATGGCGCGCTCCGAAACGGGGGACTGAGTGTCGGAGGCGATTATCGAAACCTGACGGGCGGCGCCATACGCTGCCTTGGGGCTGGTTTTGAGGTGCTTTGGATGGGCTGGCGGCGCGTGACCGCTATGGCGTAAGACCGCTCGTCGGCGAGGCTCGCCACTTAGGGCGTAGGCCTGTGGACCCGACTGGCATCCACAGGAACCGGTACCGGCTAGGCGTTGGCCTTGAGCAACATGTAGGCGGCGACCACCACGCAGATGCTGGCGAACCCGATCTGCAACGCCCGCCCCGGCACCCGGGCGCAGAGCTTGCGGCCGATGATCATGCCGATGATGCTCGCGCCAATGAAGGTGGCACCCACACTGTCGATGCGCACGCCGGCATGGAACGCGCCGATCACGCCGATGGCGGAAATCAGGCTGATTACCATCAGCGAGGTGGCGATGATTCCGCGCATCTGCACGTCAGTCAGTTGCTTGAATGCCGGGACGATCAGAAAGCCGCCGCCCACCCCCAGCAACCCCGAGACCACACCCGTGACCGCTCCGAGCGCGGCGAGGGTCGCGGTGCATTTGGCGGTCCAGGAAAAGCGCCCGGTCTGTTGATCGAGCATGCAGTTTTTCTGGCCCCAGTTGGCATGCCCGTGGTCGCTCGGGCCTTCGTCCTTGCGTTCACGGCGCAACATCCGCCAGGCCACCATGACCATCAGCAGGCTGAACAGGATCATCAGGATTTTTTCCGGCAACTGATGGGCGAAGTAGATGCCCACCGGCGAAAACACCGCACCTAGCGCAGCGATCAGCAACGCCGCGCGATAGCGCACCAGGCCATGGCGCAATCCATCGATGGCGCCGACCGCCGCCGCACTGCCCACCGCAAACAACGCCACGGGAGCGGCCTGGGTCATGCTCCAGCCCAATCCCAATACCAGGGCCGGCACCGCGAGAATCCCGCCGCCCGCTCCAGTCAATCCCAATACCAACCCCATTACCACGCCAAACAGACTTGCCAGCAACATAGGGAGTTCTCAGTCGACCCTGGACAGACGCGTCAGCCACTCGCGACCCTTGAGCATACCGTTCCAATAGAACCACGGTAGCAGTGTTGCCTTGAGCCACCACGCCGAGCGGCGCGGCGTCGTCGGGTCAAGGGGAAAGGTCGGCAGCAATTTGCCCGCATAACCGAACTCGGCAAGGATCACCTTGCCCTTCTCCACCGTCAGCGGACAGGAGCCATAGCCGTCGTACTTCAGGGGCAGTGGTTGTTGCTTGCGCAAAGCCAGCAGGTTTTCGGCCACGACCACTATCTGCTTGCGCACCGCCGCGGCGGTTTTTGCATTGCTGGTGCCGCAGATATCCCCCAGCGCGAAGACGCCTGGATAACGCGGATGCTGCAGGCTGTGGGGATCGACTTCACACCAGCCGGCGGCGTCGGCCAGCGGACTCCGGGCGACGAAATCCGGGGCCACCTGAGGCGGAACGACATGCAGCAGGTCAAAGGTTTTTGCCTGGCGGGTGACAGTGCCCTCGGCATCCTTGACCTCGAACCACGCGGTTTTCGCCGGGCCGTCGACCTTGACCAGATTCGAATTGAATGCCAGCCGGGCGTTGTACTTTTCGATGTACTTCATCAGCGGCGGGACAAAGGTCGCCACGCCGAACAACGCCGCGCCCGCAAGATTGAACTCGACATCGATGTTGTTCAGCACACCGGCCCTGTTCCAGTGATCACAGGACAGGTACAGCGCTTTTTGAGGCGCTCCCGCACATTTGATCGGCATGGCCGGCTGGGTGAACAGCACCTTGCCGCCGCGCAGTTTCTGCACCTGGTCCCAGGTGTAGGTCGCGTGCCGGTAGCTGTAGTTGGAGGTCACGCCGTGTTGGCCGAGGGTCTCCTCCAGGCCTTCGATTTTTTCCCAGGCCAGGCGCAGGCCGGGGCAGACGATCAGGTTCTGATAGCTGACCGTGCGCGCGTCACTGAGGATCAGCCGGCAATGCTCGGGGTCGATGCCGGTCACGGCAGCCTGCACCCAGTTGACCCCGCGGGGCATCACCGACGCCATTGGCCGCACGGTGTTTTCCACGTTGTAGGCGCCACCGCCGACCAGCGTCCAGGCCGGTTGATAGAAATGGCGGGAGTCGGGTTCGATCACGGTGATGTTGAGGTGCGGGCTACGCTTGAGCAGGCTGGCGACAAGGCCTATGCCCGCCGTGCCGCCGCCGATCACCACGATATCTGCACTGATGGATGGGCCCCAGTGTTTATCGTTCATTGCTTGTTCCTTTTGCTGCACGCAAGGATTTTTCCAGTCAACACACAAAACTACTGTGGGAGCGGGCTTGCTCGCGAAGGCGGTGTGTCAGCCTACGTTTATGTCTACTGACACACCGCCTTCGCGAGCAAGCCCGCTCCCACAGGTTCGGTGTGTTGGATAAGATCAAGGTTGAACCCAGCTTTTAAGCACCGCCCCGCAATACAGCCCGGAGAGGGTTTTCATCACCTGGATCACTTCGTGACTGGCGAGACCGTAAAAAATGTACTTGCCTTCACGACGGGTCGCGACCAGTCCTTCATCGCGCAGGATCCCCAGTTGCTGGGACAGGGTCGGTTGACGCACGCCGGTCATTTTTTCCAGCTCGCCGACGTTGCGCTCGCCCTGGGTCAGCTGGCACAGGATCAACAGGCGATCCTCATTGGCCAGGGCCTTGAGCAGCGCACAGGCCTTGGAGGCCGAGGCGCGCAGTTGGGCGACTTCACATTCGGTCAGACTGGATTGCATTTGCAGGATGCCTTCAACGTCACTTAAGCTGCGAACATTATGTTTTTACATAAAGTGTTGCAACTGACTTTTCCACCCCTGCACAGGTTCGTGTCCATGCCCGCACTGATTGAAGCTTTCCTCGACCCCGCCTCCTCGACCTACAGCTACGTGGTCTACGAGGCCGATGGCGGGCAGTGTGCGATTGTCGACCCGGTGCTCGACTACGACGGTGCGGCCGGGCGTACCGCGACCACCCAGGCTGACAAAATCATCGCCTTCGTCCGCGCCCACACACTGCAAGTGCAATGGCTGCTGGAAACCCACGCCCACGCCGATCACCTGTCCGCCGCGCCCTATCTGCGCCAGCAGCTGGGTGGAAAAATCGCCATCGGCGAGTCGATCAGCAAGGTCCAGGACGTGTTCAAGGCGCTGTTCAATCTGGAGCCATCCTTTCGCGTCGACGGTTCGCAGTTCGATCACCTCTTTGCCCCCGATGAGTCGTTCATGATCGGCAACCTCAAGGCGACCGCCCTGCACGTGCCCGGCCATACGCCGGCGGACATGGCCTACCTGATCGACGCAGATGTGATTCTGGTGGGCGATACGATGTTCATGCCCGATGTCGGCTCTGCCCGTTGTGATTTCCCCGGTGGCAATGCCAACCAGATGTTTGCCTCGATCCGCAAGCTGCTGGCCTTCCCCGCCAGCGTGCGCCTGTACGTCTGCCACGACTACCCGCCCGAAGGGCGCGCACCCGAATGCATGACCACCGTCGGTGAACAGCGCAAAAACAACATTCACGTGCGCGACGGTATCGACGAAAACGCCTTCGTGGAAATGCGCACCCGGCGCGATTCGGGGTTGGGGATGCCGACACTGTTACTGCCGGCGATCCAGGTGAATGTGCGGGCGGGGAACTTGCCGCCCGCGGAAGACAATGGCGTGACTTACTTGAAGATTCCGATCAATCAGTTGTGACTGCCGGGCAGTACCTCCTGCTTGTGCCAGTGCCGGGACGCCGCGCTGTAGGTAAACGCGAGAACCTGACCGGGAGAGATGACATGCTCAGGCTCATCCGTGCCCTGAGCGTGACTGATTCGGGTGGTATAGAGCGCATCGCACACGATCAGAACCACACTGTTGGCGGCAGCTACCGCCGGCAAGTACACCAACGGCGCGTAATTGCCGACCGACAATGTATAGCGGACAAATTTCTCGCCGTCGCCGGGTGCCGCAATCAAATGCCCGTGCTCATTCGGCGAGCAATCGCGCACCTGCAACGCCCATTGGCGCGAGCCATCAAGACACAACAGGGCAACCACCTCCCCCTTCGATAGACGGACGCCAGGCAGCGGAACATCACTGCCACGCAGATCCAGCTCACATTCGGCCTCCGCGTCCGAGCAAATCAGCAACCGGTGTGGCGCTTCATCAAGAATCGGCGGCAGCGCCACTGTTTCAGTCCAGTGCGAGTCATCGATCTGCAGGATCATATGCCGGGCGCTTGGCATACCTTGAACGCCAATGCTCGTCGGGCTGGTCAGTACAACATCGGGAATGCCCAACGCTCGGCTGCGGAACTGGTTGGAATGGATGATGTTGTCTACCAGTCGATGCCGTAACGACCAATCGCAATTGATGATGTAGTACTTCATGATCGGGTGGCTGGCGGAGCCGGCAGCAAACCACGACATCAACGACCCCGAGATATCGCTGGGTATATAAATAACCGGTGCCATTCGATGAGCCTGTATCGCCCGCAACTCACCCCAGGGCTTGGTTTCATTGCCGACCCGATCAATAAACGCTTTGAGTTCACGATCCGACGGCGTATTTGAGCCTATCCAGCGTTGATTGACGCCGTACCAAAAAAGCGCATCCCTGGGATTGGCGTTGTATGAAATGACGACATTTTTGTAGTTTGGCAACGCCCATATTTGCGACACCGTCAGATCTCGATACACAGGCGAAATGATCGATTCGCCCAAAGAGGATTTTATTATTCCAGCGAGTTCACGGTGGGCATCGGCCGTAAAGTTCCTGAACTGATGGAAGTTCAGAATCACGATCTCGCGCCTGGCGTCCCATTCAGAGCTACGATGAAAATGGAGCAAAGCATTGATAATATCGCCCTGGACCGTTCGCCCGTTGCTGGTTGAATGAAAAATAGAATAACGCCGTGGATCACCAACAAAGTATCCCCCGTAATGGTGAACCCTGAGATCCAGCACTCTAATACCGGCAGTCAATTGATGGAACGGCGCGACGTCCTGACATACCTCCATACTGGGGGTGGATGCTGCTTGTTTGTCGAAACCCGAATTGTGAGTGCCGGGCAGAATTGCCATATGAATCGGCAGGTTGCTGACAACACCGTAGGCGCGCATCCAGTGGGTACGAATATTACTGAAGGGCTTGCATATCCCGCCATCCCAACTTCCTCCCGGGCACCAACCGGCGGTAATTCCAATTTCGCTATCAAGGGCAGATGGGCCCGGCCCACCGTCCAGCGCGGCCTGGATATCCATCAAATCAGCTCCACCCATGTCCTCGGCAAAGGGCTCAAAAACAGGAGGAACATATTCTTTTATATTTCCACAATCATCCAAATCATCAGGATTGACGTCCAGCGAGTAGGCCAAAGCAATCTTATCTAATACAGACTTCATTATGTTTCACTCTAGTTAATCAATAGTGGAGAGCAAAACATAAAGAAAACTGGATCATACAAATATGCATTCAAACTGTAGAGCGACGTTGTACAGCTGTGACTTATTGCGTCAGTAAAAGCAGTGACACCGCCAATCTTTATTTATCCAGCGTCAACCCATTGGCCGGCAACGGCAGTGCGGTTTTGTACCTCACCTGCTTGAGCGCAAAGCTCGAATGTTCGCCACCTGGGCATGCCAACACTGCTGCTGCCGGCGATTCAGGTGAACGTGAGGGCGGGGAATTTACCCCCGGCAGAGGAAAACGGCGTGGTCTATCTGAAAATCCCGCTAAACGCCCTATAGGAAAAGGCAACGAACGGCTTGGCACAAAGGCCTTTGCCTACATGCTCTGGCGATAGGGGTGAAGTGGAATATTTCTCATCAGATAATCAAACTTCATTGGGCAAACAACCAATGGAGATTTTGCAATATGGATATTCGTCGCAACCATCGAGACATGACGCAACAACAGAAAAACGCCTTCATCGGGGCCATCCTGATGCTGAAAAACAACGTCGACAGCGTGCTGCTGCCTGGGCAACAAAGTCGCTACGATGACTTTGTGCAGATTCACAAAAACTCTATGGGTCGGGGCAACCCGCTTATTCCCAACCCGCATCGCAATCCGTTGTTTTACCCTTGGCATCGCATTTTGATTCGTCAATTCGAACTCGCCCTGCAGGCCGCCGCCAACGACACGAGCATTTCCCTGCCCTACTGGAACTGGCAAATCACCGGAGCAGACAACCCATTCACATCAAACTTCATGGGCGGGAACGGTGACAATACACAAGACAATCGCGTTACCAACGGGCCATTTTCCAGGGAGCACTCTCAATTCGAGGTAAGGGTATGGGACGCGGAAGCAGGCAACCCAGGCTTACGCCGCAACTTTGGGCAGATCGGTGTGTTGCCATCGGCCGAAGCCGTCGAGTCCGCGCTCAATAGAACGCCCTACTGGATGGAGCAGAGCGGTTGGGAAAACTATTCAGAAATTGAACTGCACAATCCGGTACATGCCTGGATAGGAGGCAATATGGCAGAAGCGTCCTCGTCCAACGACCCAATATTTTTCTTGCATCATTGCTATCTCGATCTGTTATGGGAGCGCTGGAAACACCAGCACCCGAATGTTCCTGCCTTTTCGCCTCGAGATGACGCTCCCAATGGGGTAGAGGGATCAACGCTGATTTTTCATCCAGACAACGAACCCGCTCCCTGGGAACAAACCTATACAGTTGAACAAACGTTTTTTACTTCTAATCTCGATTATCAATATGACTACCTATGACGGCACCTGATACTCAATTGCCGAGGGTCAGCCCATTGGCCGGCAATGGCAGCGCGGTCTTATAGCGCACCTGCTTGAGCGCAAAGCTCGAACGTATGTTCGCCACCCCCGGCACCTTGGTCAGAAAGTCCATCATGAAACGCTCCAGCGACTGGATGGTCGGCACCAGCACCCGGATCAGGTAGTCCGGGTCGCCGGCCATCAGGTAGCACTCCATCACCTCGGGGCGGTCGGATATCGCTTCTTCGAAATGCTGCAACGCCTCTTCCACCTGTTTTTCCAGGCTGACGTGAATGAACACGTTCACGTGCAACCCCAGCAGGTCGGCATCGAGCAGTGTCACTTGCTCGCGGATCACCCCCAGTTCTTCCATGGCCTTGACCCGGTTGAAACACGGCGTCGGTGAGAGGTTCACCGAGCGTGCGAGGTCGGCGTTGGTGATGCGCGCATTCTCCTGAAGGCTGTTGAGAATGCCGATATCGGTACGGTCCAGTTTGCGCATGAGACAAAACCACCTGTTTTTTTTGTTTATGCAGGTTTTTTATCTGCAAATGATCTTTAGCGCAACGAAACAGAGAGAAATATTCTTCTTGGGCGGGCCTATGATTGTTGTAGGACAAGATTTCTTCTACCGAACGAAATCTGTCAGCTCACTACAAGAAATTCACAAGATCGAGCGTAGAAGCCATGACCCAAGCGTATGAACCGCTGCGCCTGCACGTCCCCGAACCCTCGGGCCGTCCCGGCTGTAAAACCGACTTCTCCTACCTGCATCTGACCGATGCCGGCACGGTGCGCAAACCCCCAATCGACGTTGAACCGGCTGACACGGCTGACCTGGCCCGTGGCCTGATCCGCGTGCTCGACGACCAGGGCAATGCCCTTGGGCCTTGGGCCGAAAACGTGCCGGTGGAGATCCTGCGCAAGGGCATGCGCGCCATGCTCAAGACCCGCATCTACGACAACCGCATGGTGGTCGCCCAGCGTCAGAAAAAGATGTCGTTCTACATGCAGAGCCTCGGCGAGGAAGCCATCGGCAGCGCCCAGGCCCTGGCCTTGAACATCGACGACATGTGCTTCCCGACCTACCGCCAGCAAAGCATCCTGATGGCCCGCGACGTGCCGCTGGTCGACCTGATCTGCCAGCTGCTGTCCAACGAGCGCGATCCGCTCAAGGGCCGGCAATTGCCGATCATGTACTCGGTCAAGGAGTCCGGTTTCTTCACCATCTCCGGCAACCTCGCCACCCAGTTCATCCAGGGCGTGGGCTGGGGCATGGCCTCGGCGATCAAGGGCGACACCAAAATCGCCTCGGCCTGGATCGGCGACGGCGCCACCGCCGAGTCGGACTTCCACACCGCCCTGACCTTCGCCCACGTGTACCGCGCGCCGGTGATCCTCAACGTGGTGAACAACCAATGGGCGATCTCCACGTTCCAGGCGATTGCCGGTGGTGAAGCCACCACCTTCGCCGGTCGTGGCGTCGGTTGCGGCATTGCCTCCCTGCGGGTCGATGGCAACGACTTCGTCGCGGTCTACGCCGCCTCTGCCTGGGCCGCCGAACGTGCGCGCCGCGGTCTCGGCCCGACCATGATCGAATGGGTCACCTACCGCGCCGGCCCGCACTCGACCTCCGATGATCCGTCGAAGTACCGTCCCGCCGACGACTGGAGCCACTTCCCGCTGGGTGATCCGATTGCGCGCCTCAAGCAGCACCTGATCAAGATCGGTCAGTGGTCCGAAGAGGAACACGCCGCCGTAAGCGCCGAGCTGGAAGCCGAAGTGATCGCCGCACAGAAAGAAGCCGAACAGTACGGCACCCTTGCCGGCGGCCAGATTCCGAGCGCCGCGACCATGTTCGAAGACGTCTACAAAGAGATGCCGGAGCACTTGAAGCGCCAGCGTCAAGAGTTGGGGATCTGACATGAACGATCACAACAACAATATCGAGCTGGAAACCGCCATGACCACGACCACCATGACCATGATCCAGGCCCTGCGCTCGGCCATGGATGTGATGCTTGAACGTGACGACAACGTCGTGGTGTTCGGCCAGGACGTTGGCTACTTCGGCGGCGTGTTCCGCTGCACCGAAGGCCTGCAGAACAAGTACGGCACCTCCCGGGTGTTCGACGCGCCGATCTCCGAAAGCGGCATCGTCGGTGTCGCCGTGGGCATGGGCGCCTACGGTCTGCGCCCGGTGGCCGAGATCCAGTTCGCCGACTACGTCTACCCGGCCTCCGACCAGATCATTTCCGAAGCCGCCCGCCTGCGTTATCGCTCGGCTGGCGAGTTCACCGCACCGATGACCCTGCGCATGCCGTGCGGCGGTGGCATCTACGGCGGCCAGACCCACAGCCAGAGCATCGAGGCGATGTTCACCCAGGTCTGCGGTTTGCGCACGGTAATGCCGTCCAACCCGTACGACGCCAAGGGCCTGTTGATCGCCTCCATCGAAAACGATGACCCGGTGATCTTCCTCGAGCCCAAACGCCTGTACAACGGCCCGTTCGACGGCCACCACGACCGCCCGGTAACCCCGTGGTCGAAACACCCTGCCGCGCAAGTGCCGGACGGTTACTACACCGTGCCGCTGGACGTCGCCGCGATCACCCGTCCGGGCAAGGACGTCACCGTGCTGACCTACGGCACCACCGTGTACGTATCGCAAGTCGCTGCTGAAGAAAGCGGCGTTGACGCCGAAGTCATCGACCTGCGCAGCCTGTGGCCGCTGGACCTGGAAACCATCGTCAAATCGGTGAAAAAGACCGGCCGTTGCGTGGTGGTGCACGAAGCGACCCGTACCTGCGGTTTCGGTGCCGAACTGGTGTCGCTGGTGCAAGAGCATTGCTTCCACCACCTGGAAGCGCCGATCGAACGCGTCACCGGTTGGGACACCCCCTACCCGCACGCGCAAGAGTGGGCGTATTTCCCAGGGCCGTCCCGAGTGGGCGCGGCGTTGAAACGGGTCATGGAGGTCTGAATGGGCACGCACGTCATTAAAATGCCGGACATTGGTGAAGGCATTGCAGAAGTTGAATTGTCGGTCTGGCACGTCAAGGTCGGCGACATGGTCGTCGAAGATCAGGTGCTGGCCGATGTCATGACCGACAAGGCGATGGTCGATATCCCGTCGCCGGTGCATGGCAAGGTGATTGCCCTCGGTGGCCAGCCAGGCGAAGTCATGGCGGTTGGCAGTGTGCTGATCAGCATTGAAGTCGAAGGCGCAGGCAACGTTAAGGAGTCGGCGCAACCGGCTCCCGTTAAAGAAGCCCCGGTGGTCGCACCTAAAGTTGAAGCCGTGGTTGAAAGCAAACCGGTCGCTGCCCCAGCGCCGAAACCGGCTGTATGCCAGGGCCCGATGGTGGCTCGCGCGGCCGATGAACGTCCGCTGGCCTCCCCGGCCGTGCGCAAGCATGCGCTGGACCTCGGCATTCAGCTGCGCCTGGTGCGTGGCAGCGGCCCGGCCGGCCGCGTGCTGCATGAAGACCTGGACGCCTACCTGGCTCAGGGTCAGTCGAATGCATCGACGGTCAGCAGTGCTTACACCCAGCGCACCGATGAACAGCAGATCCCGGTGATCGGCATGCGCCGCAAGATCGCCCAGCGCATGCAGGACGCCACCCAGCGCGCCGCCCACTTCAGCTACGTCGAGGAAATCGACGTCACCGCCGTCGAAGAGCTTCGCGCGCACCTCAACGAAAAACACGGCGCGACTCGCGGCAAGCTGACCTTGCTGCCGTTCCTGGTCCGCGCCATGGTCGTCGCCCTGCGCGACTTCCCGCAGATCAACGCCCGCTACGACGACGAAGCCCAGGTCATCACCCGCCTCGGCGCCGTGCATGTCGGTATTGCCACGCAAGCCGATATTGGCCTGATGGTGCCGGTGGTACGTCACGCCGAAGCCCGCAGCCTGTGGGACAGCGCAGCGGAAATCTCGCGCTTGGCCACTGCCGCGCGCAACGGCAAGGCCAGCCGCGATGAGCTGTCCGGCTCGAGCATCACCCTGACCAGCCTCGGCGCCCTGGGCGGCATCGTCAGCACGCCGGTGCTGAATCTGCCGGAAGTGGCGATTGTCGGCGTGAACAAAATCGTCGAACGGCCGATGGTGATCAAAGGCCAGATCGTGGTCCGCAAGATGATGAACCTCTCCAGCTCCTTCGATCACCGCGTGGTCGACGGCATGGACGCGGCGCTCTTCATCCAGGCCATTCGTGGCCTGCTCGAACAACCCGCCACGCTCTTTGTCGATTAAGCATTTGTGGAGAAAGTCATGCAGACACTGAACACCACGCTGCTGATCATCGGCGGCGGTCCTGGCGGTTATGTGACGGCGATCCGTGCCGGCCAGCTGGGCATCCCGACCATCCTGGTGGAAGGCCAATCCCTGGGCGGCACCTGCCTGAAC
>Ga0207428_10005279_pt1 | contig 12063 bp, 9 predicted proteins | sample RhiMethybrSRZTD1_FD_187600 | JGI IMG/M metagenome (GOLD analysis project Ga0207428, IMG submission 187600) | Populus rhizosphere microbial communities from Tennessee, USA - Rhizosphere MetaG P. TD hybrid SRZTD1 (SPAdes) (version 3) | ecosystem: Host-associated > Plants > Roots > Rhizosphere >... | reverse complement strand
AGTTCCAGAAAATTCATAGCCAATGATTTGCCCATGATTTGCCCATTATATGGAAGATATCAAACAACCAACAAAGGACGTACCGCGTGAGACAAAAGATCACCCTGTTAATGGGCCTGGTCATAATGGCTCTACTCTTGATGTTGCGCTTCGCTCCCGCGCAGGACAGCAGCCGATCGGACAAAGACCTGAGGCCGACAGTCATACTCGTCTCGATTGATGGATTTCACCCAGACTATCTGAATAGGTATCCGGCCCCGACTCTGAGCATGCTGGCCAGTCATGGTGTGCGCGCTAAGTGGATGACGCCGGTCTACCCTACTCTGACCTTCCCGAACCATTACTCCATCGCCACAGGCCTCTATCCTGATAAACACGGAATCGTCGGCAACAATATTTATGATCCCGAGTTCAAACAGACTTTCGCCCTGAGCAAGCGCGAAGAGGTGCAGAATGGGCGCTGGTGGCTGGGCGAGCCGATCTGGGTGACGGCCGAGAAGCAGGGGCGGCAGGCAGCCGCATTCTTCTTCCCGGGGACCGAGGCCGAGATCGGTGGCAAGCGTCCGAGTCGCTGGAAAACTTACGACGGGAAAATCCCGAACTCTGAACGGGTAGACACCGTGCTTTCCTGGCTCGATCTCCCCGGCCCGGAACGCCCGGCGCTGATCCTGACCTACTTCGGCGACGTCGATAGCGCGGGCCACGAATCGGGCCCGAACTCCGATGGTGTCAGGCAGGCTGTGACCGAGACCGACAGGGCGCTCACGAGGCTGGTCGACGGGTTGAAGTCCCGTAAGATATTCGAGCGTGTCAACATTATTATCGTCTCCGATCACGGGATGACGCGCATCGATCCCAGCCAGATTGTGATGCTCGACGACTACTTCGACCACAAGCAGGCGGAGACGGTAATCTGGAACGGCTGTTCGGTGAATATCTTTCCCAAGCCAGGCATGGAGCAGGCGATCTATTCATCGTTGAAGTCCAAAGCCCCGCCACAGGTGACTGTCTATCGAAGGCAGGAGGCCCCGGCGCGCTTCCACTACGGCGGGAGTGCGCGGATTGGCGATATCGTGGTAATGGCGGATGAGGGATGGACGATCGTCAGCCGAGAACGATATCGGGCGCCAGCGCGCGCTGCGAACGGCGAAGTCATCTATCGCGGGGCGCACGGCTACGACAACCGCCTTGAATCGATGCGGGCGATCTTCATCGCCAACGGCCCGGCATTCAAGCAGTCGCAGGTGATCGAGCCATTTGAGTGCGTTGATGTTTACAACATGATGGCGGAGATTCTCGGGTTGAAGCCGGCGAGCAATGACGGCGGCTACACAGCCGCCAGAGCCGTCCTGCGTTCACAACAGTAACGCAGGCTGCTGGCAGGTTGTTTTCGACGAGAGGTTCCGGCTAACGATACTGGAATTCAGCGGCGTGCGCAGCCCGTCCATTGAGATCAATTATGACCGTGCGCGGTATAAAAAGAACTACCCCCGCGGCCCAGGTTTCAGAAACGTCCCGCGATCGAGGTCCTCGAAAGCCTGCCGGAGCTCTTCCTGCGTGTTCATTACGATGGGGCCGTACCAGGCCACAGGCTCTTCGAGCGGCTTTCCTGAAACCAGGAGGAACCGGATGCCCTCGTCCCCGGCGTGTATCGTGATCTCGTCGCCGCGGTCGAAGAGAACGAGCGAGCGATTGTCGGCTTCCCGCGGAGGCGTCGTGTCAGCCCATTTGATCCCTTCAGTCGGTACTGCGAGAGGGACTGAGGCGTTGCAGAACTTCCCATCTCCCGCAAAAACGTAGGCGAAGGCATTGCGCGTAGTCTCGACCGGTAGGGTCTTTCTCTGGCCTGGCGGAATCGCTACATCCAGGTAGATCGGGTCCGCCGCGATCCCGTCCACAGGGCCGGTCGTCCCCCGAAAGTTTCCGCAGACGATGCGAACCTGGGTTCCGTCGTCGTCAGTGACCACTGGGATGTCGGCCGCCCTCACCTCCTGATACCGTGGCGCCGTCATCTTGAGCGAAGACGGGAGATTTGCCCACAACTGGAATCCATGCATCCGGCCATCCTGATCTCCCTTCGGCATCTCCTGGTGAATGATCCCGCTCCCGGCGGTCATCCATTGAACGTCGCCTGCGCCGATGACGCCGCTGTTTCCCATGCTATCGCCGTGCTCCACCGTACCCGCCAGGACGTACGTGATCGTCTCGATTCCGCGGTGTGGGTGCCACGGGAAGCCCGCCAGGTAATCCTCCGGGATGTCATTGCGAAAGTCGTCAAGGAGGAGGAATGGGTCGAAGTCTGAAGTATTGCCGAACCCGAATGCGCGGCGCAGCCGCACGCCCGCGCCTTCAAGCGCCGGCTTGGATTTACTGAGTCGCTTAACCGGTCGAATAGACATATTAGATCTCCAATGCGAAGGGATGCCCCCGCATAAAACATGCCGGGATGATTATTTCAAGGCTCTTGGCGCCGGAGAGATCGCCGAAGACGTTGACCTCGAGTTCCCTTCCTCGGATTATCCAGCAATGAACGGAATACTCAAACAACCCTGCGACGAAGGCGTCATCCTGGCCTCTCCGATAGCCGCGCCGTGCCGGCAGGCCGCCAAGCCGTGGATTCTGACGGCGACGATTCTGGCTTCGAGCATGGCCTTCATTGACGGCACGGTAGTGAATGTAGCGTTGGGCGCGTTGCAGCGGGAGTTCGGCGCAACGCTCGTGGGGGTGCAGTGGGTAGTGGAAGCTTATGCGCTCTTTCTGGCGTCGTTGGTGTTGGTGGGCGGGTCATTGGGCGACCTTTACGGGCGGCGGCGCGTCTTCGCGCTCGGCATAGCCATCTTCGCCGTCGCATCAGTCGCGTGCGGGCTGGCCCGTGACATCAATGAACTGATACTGACGCGCGCAATACAAGGAATCGGCGCGGCGCTGCTGGTACCAGGAAGCCTGGCGATCATCGGCGCTTCGTTTCCGGAGAACGAGCGCGGGCGGGCAATCGGCACATGGTCGGGAATGTCCGCGATCACTGGCGCCGCCGGGCCGGTCATCGGCGGCTGGTTGATCGAGCACGCATCGTGGCGATGGGCCTTTTTCCTCAACCTGCCGCTGGCCGCAGTGACGCTGGCGATCACCTTCTGGCAAGTTCCTGAAAGCCGCGGAGAAATACGAACCAGACGGCTGGATTGGCCGGGATCGTTGTTGGTAACGATCGGACTGGGTCTCATCGTTTTCGCCCTGCTGGAATCGTCGAGTCACGGCTGGCGCAGCGGGTGGGTCGTTGGCGGGCTGGGGGCGGGAGTGGTTGCCCTCATCTTGTTCGTCGTCGTCGAATCGCGCAGCGCAGCTCCGATCCTGCCGCTTGAGCTTTTGCGAATACGCAATTTTACCGGCGCGAATCTGCTGACGCTCTTCTTGTATGCGGCGCTGGGGGGCGCGATGTTTTTCCTACCGCTGAACCTGATTCAGGTACAAGGTTATTCCGCGACGGCTGCGGGCGCGGCTCTGCTCCCATTCATCCTGCTCTTTTCTCTCCTGTCACGCTGGGCCGGGGGATTGGTAGATCGGTGGGGGCCAAAGAAGCCGCTGGTTGTCGGCCCCATGGTTGTGGGACTCGCCTTCGTTCTGCTTGCGCTGCCCGGCCAGGGCGGAAACTATTGGACGACCTTCTTCCCAGGCGTAGTTTTGCTCGGTCTGGGAATGGCGATGAGCGCCGCTCCCCTGACGACCGTCGTGATGACCTCTGTCGGCGCTGACCGCTCCGGCGTCGCTTCCGGCGTCAACAACGCGATGGCGCGCGTGGCGGCGTTGCTTGCGATTGCCATCTTCGGCGTGGGCATGCTCCACACTTTCAATAGCGCGCTCGACCAGCGGCTCGACAGCTTGGAACTATCGCCGGAGTCGCGGCGTCAACTTGATAATGATCGCGCGAAATTGGCGGCCATAGAACCACCTCCCCTGTTGGACATGGAAACTTTGATCAGCGTCAGGCGCGCAATCGCGGACTCGTTCATCAACGGGTTTCGGCGCCTGTTGACATTCGCTGCGGCGCTGTCGGTTCTGGGAGCGCTTATCGCGTGGCTGGTCATCGAAAACTGGCCGCAGAGGCAAAGCGGCGCCGTGACGCTGCCGTAGGGACGGTAAACACGAGAAGTCCTTCCATATCATGCTCGCGCTTGATAAGTTGAAAACTACCCGAACACAAATAGGTAAACGGTTTTGATTACCAGGGCAGAACGCCTCGATCGTCGAAGTAACTGCCGGTCGCCCCGTCTGCGTGTAAGGTCGCCAATTGGATGATGACCGCCGCGCCCTGCTCGACGGTTTTGTAGCCGCGATGATCGTTCAGATCAGTCGCAGTGAACCCGGGGTCTGCCGAATTGACTTTGATCGGGGTGTCCTTCAGCTCGTGCGCCAGCATCACTGTGAAGGCGTTGAGCGCGGTTTTTGAAGAGTTATAGGCGAGCAACTTCACCGGGTAAAACTCCCAACCCGGATCGCTGTTTTGCGTCAGAGAGCCGAGTCCGCTTGAGACGTTCACGATGCGTCCGGCGTCGGATTTGCGAATGAGCGGCAGGAGAGCCTGCGTGACCGAGATCACGCCGAAGAAGTTGGTGTCAAACGTCTTCCGAATCGTTTGCATATCCACCTCGCTCGGCTTCTGATTCATATCGAGCGCGACTGCGGCGTTGTTGACCAGTATGTCCAGCCTACCGAATTTGTCCTCGATAAAACTACGCGCGGCCTTGTGTGTCGTCTGGTCGTTTACGTCCAGGCGCAGAAATTGTACGTTCAAGCCTTCGGCCTGTAATTTCGCCGCTGCTTCTTTGCCACGCTGCTCGTCCCGCGCGCCGATTAAAACGGCGATGCCCTGACTTGCGAGGCGAAGCGCCGTTTCATAACCGATCCCTTTGTTTGCGCCCGTCACAAGCGCGATTCTTTTGTTTGAATGTTCAACCATTTCGTTTTCTTACCCTCAGAAAATGGCGCCACCGCGTCCTCGCGGGCAGGCTTCACCGCAAGACCTGCCCGCGAGGACGCGGTGGCGCCGCCTGATTTTCATTGTTTCAGGGCGTCGCAACGCCACATGAAAGCTCCTTCGAATACCTTTCTGTCTCCTATCAACGGCGCGGTTAACGCCAAAGTCAATAGGGGCTTGCGGTCGGACGCACGATGATCTCATTCACGTCAACGTCATCGGGCTGCTCGACGGCAAAAGCAATCGCTCTGGCGATGGCGTCCGGGCCGATTGCTATCTTGCGAAATTCCCGCATTCCCTCGCGGGCGCCTTCGTCCGAGATGCTGTCGGCAAGTTCCGATTCCGTCACGCCCGGCGAGATCACCGTCACTTGGATATTGTCATTCTCCTGGCGCAAACCCTCTGAGATCGCGATCACGGCGAATTTCGTCGCGCAATAGACCGCCCCCGTCGGATACACCGCATGCCCGCCGATGGAAGAGACATTGATGAACTGGCCGAAGCCCTGTTTCTTCATGATCGGCAGTCCCGCCGCGATGCCGTGCAGCACGCCGCGGATGTTGACATCAATCATCTGGTTCCACTCGTTGACCTTAAGCGCCTCCAGCGGAGAAAGCGGCATGACGCCGGCGTTATTGATGACCACGTCCACCTTACCGAATTCGCTTTGCGCAAAATTGACGAAGGCCTCGACGTCTTCGCGCTTCGTGACGTCGAGCGCCCGATATTGCGCCGAACCGCCTTCGGCGCGAATGGCGGAAACCAGAGATTCGAGCCTGTCCGTGCGCCGCGCGCCCAGCACGACGTGAACGCCTTTCTGCGCCAGCAGCCGCGCCGTCGCTTCTCCGATTCCACTGCTCGCCCCCGTAATCGCAATGACTTTTCCTTTGATTCCTGACATTGAAATCTCCTCGGATTAGACCGTTAAATTGTATATGCGCTTATCACGACTTCTTGTCTCAAGCACGGATGTAATGTACGGGAATCGGCGTCGAGGGCGGTAATCTGAAGCTGCTGAATCCTTGCCTAATCCTGCAATCTTGCCTATGGTGTAAAAGGAAAGGGAGGAGATCATAAATGACAGTGGCGACGGGCATAGTAAAAAACGGGGCAGTAAACGGCAAGCGCTCTTCGGAGGAGACTGTCAGCAAGCGGCAGTCCGAGCTGGCCGGTCTGATCGGGCGGAACATCGACGCGGACGGCATGCATGCCACCACGATCCCGCGTCTGTTCCTGATGCGCGCGTCGCAACTTACCGAGCCTCTGCCCTCCATGTACGAACCCGCATTGTGCATCGTCGCTCAGGGGCGGAAGCAGGTGGTGTTGGCGGACGAAGTCTATTTTTACGGGCCGGAACAATGTCTGGTGATCTCGGTTGATTTGCCGGTGGTGGGCCAGGTGATCGAAGCGACGCCGGCTGAGCCGTACCTGTGCATGCGGCTCGACCTGGATCCGGGGCAGCTCAGCGCGCTGATGATGGAACTGGGGCAAGGCGCGACCTGGAACCAGCGCGCGGAACGGTTAAAGCTAGGCTTGTCAATCAGCCCTGTTGATCCCGCCCTGCTCGATGCGGCGGTACGACTGGCGCGGTTGTTGGAAACGCCGAAGGACATTCCCGTCCTGGCGCCGCTCGTCGAGCGGGAGATTCTCTACCGTCTGCTTTCCTGCGAATACGGCGACCGCTTGCGACAAATCGCAACGGCCGATCATCGGCTGGTGGCGGTCAACCGGGCGATCAGTTGGCTTAAACGGAATTACGCGGCGCCATTTCGAATCGAGACCGTCGCGCGCGAAGCGCGCCTGAGCCCGTCGGCGCTACACCACAGTTTCAAATCCGTCACGGCCATGAGTCCGTTGCAATATCAAAAACAGCTTCGATTGCAGGAGGCGCGCCGGCTGATGCTGGGGCAAGCCATGGACGCCGCTACCGCCGGTCATTCAGTGGGGTATGAAAGCCCCTCGCAGTTCAGCCGTGAATACAGCCGATTGTTCGGCGCGCCGCCGTCGCGCGACATCGCCCGGCTTAAAGAAAGTGTGCTGGCCGCTGCGGCGGATTAGCTCAATTTGCCTCAGTAGTCTCTCAGCTTCAGTCTTTAATCAGTCCAAATACCACAATGGCGCCATCCCCGGATGAGGCCAGAGTGGTATCACCAAAACGCTCAATCTCGTAAAGATCTCCACGGCTTCAATCTTGCATAGTGTGAGCGGTCGTACGCAGGCAGGCAGGAGAGCGAGCGGCGAATCGCGTTGAGGCGCCCCGCCGACTCCGTCAGTTTGAAGAAAACAGCAAGACAAGAAGGAGAGTTTCAAATGCCTTACATCAGTGTTGGTAAAGAAAATTCCGGCGGCATAGATCTTTATTATAAAGACTGGGGCAGCGGCCAGCCGGTGGTCTTCAGCCACGGTTGGCCGTTGAGCGCAGACGCATGGGACGACCAGATGCTCTTTCTGGCATCCAGAGGCTATCGTTGCATCGCCCATGACCGTCGCGGACATGGGCGGTCGAGCCAGCCCTGGAACGGCAACGACATGGACACCTACGCCGACGATCTAGCGAAGCTAGTCGAAGCGCTCGACCTGAAGAACGCGGTCCACATCGGCCACTCGACGGGAGGCGGCGAGGTCGCCCGCTATATCGGCCGCCACGGCTCGAAACGCGTCGCCAAGGCCGTGCTGATCAGCGCGGTCCCGCCGCTGATGCTGAAGACGGCCGCCAATCCCGGCGGCCTGCCGATCGAAGTCTTCGACGGCATCCGCGCCAGCATACTCGCCGACCGCTCACAATTCTTCAAGGACCTCAGCGCGCCGTTTTACGGCGCCAACCGCCCCGGGGCGAAGGTCTCGCAGGGCCTGCGGGACTCGTTCTGGCTCCAGGGAATGCTCGCCGGCTTCAACGCCGTCTACTATTGCGTCAAGGCGTTCTCCGAGACGGACCAGACTGAAGACCTGAAGAAGTTCGATATGCCGACGCTGATCATCCACGGCGACGACGACCAGATCGTGCCGATCGGCGCGGCGGCCATGCTCTCGTCCAAGATCGTCAAGAACTCCACGCTAAAAGTCTACCCTGGCGCGCCACATGGCCTGCCCGCTACTCACAAGGATCAGGTCAACGCGGATTTGCTCGCGTTCCTGAGAGAGTGAGCGGTCACGCGCCGAGAGCGGTTTTCACATCAGTGTGCGTGTTCATAGAACGCGGATGACGCGGATTGAGCAGATTGACGCCGATCCTTTTCTGGTTTTATCCGTGATGATCCGCGCCCGTCCGCGTCATCCGCGTTCTATCGACGCGTTCTTTCCTGCGAGCGCCAATTGTTTTGGTTTCGGAGAGTTCAAGGCCGGCTTGTATGCATCGCCAACGCCTTCCATTCGCCGTCCTTGTTGACAAACGTCAACGTATAAAAAGCAGTGAATGGATTGGCGTCTCCGGAACCTGTAGAACCAGGAAACGAGATGCGCTGGCGCGGCGATGCGCCTCGCACAATCGCCGTGGCGCCATAGACTGTGATGGTCACGTTAGTTGTCTCCAGTTTCGAATACTTCAACTGCCCGGCCCTCAACTGGTCGAGCAATTGCTTTTTAGTCATTTGCTCCCCGTCACGATGCGTCCAGATGAAGCTGTCATCCGCCAACGTTTCCAGTGTTTTGAGATCGGCTGCGAGCATGGCCTGATGAAAGGCGGCCTGCGCCGCGGCGATTTCTTTTTTGATCTCCTCTTCTTGGGTGGGCATTCTGGTCGCCTGCCAACTCACGGCCTGCCACTTGCCGTTGCGTTTGAGAAAGGTTCCGGTGTTCAAGTAATTCGAGACCACGGCCTTCCCTTCCTTCCTGGCCGTCCCGACCAGGCGGAAGGCGACGATTGCGGTATCGCCGTATTGCTGAATGCGAATGTCTTCGGCGCCATAAGTGGTCGTGGGCTCTCCAGGCTTCGGGGGTGGGGCCGAGCGCAAGCCGCGCATGATGTCGGCCTTGCCGATCCGCCGTCCGGAGGAGCCGGTGTAGATCAAGTCTTCGGCCCAGAATCGGTCATGCGTCGCGGCGTCGTCGCGCGAGGCTCCGGCTAGAAACTCTTTGAGCAGCCTGGTCAGTTCGTCGGCGTCCGGCGCGGTCTGCGCTTGGAGGTTGAGCGCCAGCATCGACGCCACGATCACAACTGAAAGAATTCGGTTCATACGTCTTTTTTCTTCGTGTATCTTCGTGCGCATTTGTGGAGGAATTTGGACTACTACTTGCCGATGGTTCTCTTCAGCTCGGCCAGATCTACGACGCGCCCGTGCAGCGGAACAATCTGGTTCACGTCGAGATTGAGCCGCTGGATGTTCTCGTAGAGGTTCACCATATTGGGGTTCGGATTGGTCGGCGGAGGGGCGTTCGGCGGCAGCGGCGTGTAAACATCCACTTCCACCAACAGCCTCTCCTTCGGCAGCCAGGCCATGATGATGCCGGTGTTGTGCGGATTGTCCTGAATGAGATGAAGCTCCACCGTGCGCGCGCTGTCGGACATCACATGCTTTGCGCCGACGACCAGGATTTTGGCTTTCTTCTTTTCGCGCCACTGGCGGTCGGGGTTGAGCGTGTGCGGCGCCTTGAACGTCGTTTCGTAAAAGATCTTGTTGCTCTGGTGAGTGACAATGGTCGCGCCTTCGGCCACGTAGGTTCGCAACCCTCCGGAATGGTCGAAGTGATGGTGCGTGTTGATCAGATAGCGGATGGGCTTTGCGGGAAGCAATTTCTTCACTTCGGCGATGACGGCGTTCGACCGGTCTTCGTTGAGCGGCGCTTCGATCACCGCGACGTGGTCGGCGAATTCGAGCGCCACGCTGTGATGCGATCCGCCCGTCAGATGCCAGACGCCGTCGGCGAGCTTCTCCGACGTAACCTCCACGGCAGGCGGCGTGGCCTGGCGCACAGTGTCGGGAACGGTAACGTCGAGCGCGACATTCGCCTTTGCGTCCGTCACTGTCAGATCGAAGACCGGATGGCCGCCCTGCTTTTGCACTATCTTCGCCGGGAACTTGAAGCCGCCGAAATCACGGTAGTCGCTGTAGGTGGCCTCGACGATCATGTCGCCGAGCACCGCATTGTCGAGCTGCGCTTCGACCTTCTCGACAATGTTGTCAGCGGAGATCGTACCTACCACGCGGTACTTGCCCAGCGCGGTGAAGGTCACGATCGTCGCCTTGCCGCTCTTCTTCGCTGTCGCCTTGTTCGCCAGCGCGCCCTTCAAAAAGCCGTGCGGCGTCAGCCAGATTTGCAACTGGCGTTCGGTCGTGGCGGCCGGCGAGGCCGGCGTGGCGTTGGCGCCGCCCAGCCCCCAGGCCTTATCGCCAGCGAGGAACTGCGTGGCCAACGGGGCTTGCGGACCGACCGCTTCATTGCGCGAGGCCTGTTTGTCGTAATCGACCGTGCGGGTGAAGCTCTTGAGTTCGGTGCGCGGCCAGGGATCGTTGGGGCCGACGCTCTGCCCCAGGTTGAACTGGGCGCCACTGCCGGAATACTGAGCGGATTTGATGTCGCCCATGTTTTTGATCGTCGCTTCGAGTACGCTTTTGGCGTCCTGCGCCATTACGCTTAGGCAAAGAGCGCATGTGAACGTCAGGACCGTGAGAATCTTTCCAAACATCAGGTCGTCTCCTTAGAGTAGTTTGCGTTTGAGTATTTGACGACGTCACTGCTTCCAGCCCGGCAGCGACACCGTTGCGCGGTAATTCGAATCGTTATACAGCGGGTTGCGGATCGGCTTATAAATCCGCCGGCCGTTGAAAGGCCGGTCCTGCGTGTAGATCCACACGGAATCCGCGTTCCACACGATGATCTCGTCTCGCTCGTCGCCCGTGACGTCGAGGACCTGGTAGGCGAGATCGGGATGGCCGTCGTCGGGGAACATCACCACGCGCCGCAATTGCCCGTCAATCATCCCGCCTTCCCGTACGTTCGCGCTCAACATCGCGAATTCCTGTCCGTCGCCGGCCCAGTTCACCGGCTGCAGGTGGCTCGATCCCGGAATCAGTTCCTCCTGCGCCAGGATGTTCGCGTCCGCGTCAAACAGCGTCACGATACCTGTGTTGCGCCAGAAGTTCGCCGTCATGATTTGCAGGCCCGGCGCCTCGGGACGGTACCTGGCGACGCTTTGCGTCTGCGCATGTCCGATGCGCGCCTGTTTCATGATCTTTCCGTCGGCGGAGATCATCACGAACCCCTCGTCACTGCCGCAGGAGTATACTCTAGGCTGCGCCTGCGGGTCGCCCGTGTAATTGCCGGCCGAAATGGCGTCCGTGTGGTCCTTCATTTGCGCGTCGTGCGACCAGACGGGCTTACCAGTCGCGTTCCACAACGCAAACCCGATGACGAATTCGTCCTTGCCGTCGCCGTCGAAATCGTAGGGGAAGGGATAATGTCCCGTCTGCCCGGCGCCGTTCCACTGCAGCTTCAGGTCGTTGTCGAACACCCAGAACGTATTGTAACGATCTTTCAACAACAACTCCTGCCGGATCTTCTTTCCCGAGAGGTTGAGGAAGATCATCGAGTCGCCGCTGTTCAATTCGTAAGGCCGTTCCCTGTTCTCCGCCGGCGCGGGCGGCATCCACGCGCGCTTGAGCGCCTTCCCGGTCGCGCCCTCCAACACCTGAATCTGAAAGTCCTTGACCATCACAACTTCGTTCTTGCCGTCGCCGTCGAAGTCGTGAATCTGGAATGGCGTGTCGTTGGTGAGCAGCGTGTTGCGCGGATCGGGGCGACCCACCTGCCACAACACCTTGCCGTCGAGGTTGACAGCGGTCATACAACTGATGTGATCGAACGCGTCGCCGCGCACCTTCGGGATGTTCTGCGCGATCAGCATGTCTAAACGACCGTCGCCGTCCAGATCGCCGAACCTCACGTTGCGTCCCGCGCCCCACTTCGGGGTGTCGAACTTCTTCCACAGCTTCGGCTGCGGATTGGCCGCGCGGAGCGAGGCCAATTCTTTCTCACGCGCGGCGACACGGTCGCGAATCTGCCGCGCCTCCGACTCCGGCGCAGAGACCACGAAATCGGTGAAGCGCGCGGGAATGTTAGCAGTAATACCCGCGCGGCCTCCGAGGACGTCGCCG
>Ga0207428_10005274_pt1 | contig 12070 bp, 11 predicted proteins | sample RhiMethybrSRZTD1_FD_187600 | JGI IMG/M metagenome (GOLD analysis project Ga0207428, IMG submission 187600) | Populus rhizosphere microbial communities from Tennessee, USA - Rhizosphere MetaG P. TD hybrid SRZTD1 (SPAdes) (version 3) | ecosystem: Host-associated > Plants > Roots > Rhizosphere >... | reverse complement strand
GAATCCGCTCGGCGGATTCCCGCTCGCGGGGAAACTCAGAACAGGCCGACGATGTTGCCCTGCTCGTCCACGTCGATCGAAAACGCCGCCGGGGTCTTGCCGAGACCGGGCATCGTCTGCATGTCGCCGCAGAGCGCGACGATCCAGCCGGCGCCGGTGTAGGGGCGCAGGTCGCGCACGGTGACCGTGAACCCGGTCGGCGCGTTCAGGAGCGAGGCGTCGTGCGAGAGCGAGAGGTGCGTCTTCGCCATGCAGATGGGCAGGTGGCCGAGGCCCGCCGCGTCGAACTCCGCGGCCTTGTCCTTCGCCGTCTTCAGGAGGAAGACGTCGTCGGCCCCGTAGACGCCCGTCGCGATCGCGCGGATCTTCTCCTCGATCGGGGCGTCGTACGGGTAGGCGAACCGGAACTCGGTCCGCTCGTCCGCCGCGGCGACGACCGCCTCGGCGAGCGCCGTGGCCCCCTTGCCCCCCTGCTCGAAGCCGGCGTTGACCTCGGCCGCGTAGGCGCCGTGCTCGAGCGCGAGCCGCTTCACGAGCTCGAGCTCGTCCGCGGTGTCGGCCGGGAACTTGTTGACCGCGACGACGGCGTTCAGCCCGAAGTGCTTGATGATCCCTATGTGCCGCGCGAGGTTGGCGGCGCCGCCCTCGATCTCGGCCATCCCCCCGTTGAGGTTCCCGCCGTGGTGCTTGAGGGCGCGCACCGTCGCGACCAGCACGGTCGCGCTCGAGCGGAGCCCGCCGATCCGGCAGGTGATGTCGAAGAACTTCTCCATCCCCATGTCGGATGCGAACCCGGACTCGGTGATCAGGTACTCGCCCAGCTTGAGCCCGACCCGGTCGGCGACGAGCGAGTTGTTACCGTGCGCGATGTTCGCGAAGGGGCCGCAGTGGATGAACGCCGGCTGCCCCTCGAGCGTCTGGACGAGGTTCGGCTTGATCGCGTCCTTGAGGACGACCGCCATCGACCCGGCGGCCTTCAGCTGCTCGGCCGTCACGGGCTCGCCTTCGAAGGTCTGGCCGATCGTGATCCGGCCGAGGCGGGCGCGGAGGTCGCCGAGGTCGCGGGCGACGGCGACGAGCGCCATGATCTCACTCGCCGCGGTGATGTCGAAGCCGGTCTGCCGCGGGTAGCCGTTCACGCGGCCGCCGAGCGACGTGACGATGTCACGGAGCGAGCGGTCGTTCATGTCCATGCACCGCCGCCAGGAGATCGTGAGCGGGTCGATCCGTAGCTCGTTCCCGTGCAGCAGATGCGCGTCGATCAGCGCCGAGAGCAGGTTGTTGGCCGCGGTGATCGCATGGAGGTCGCCCGTGAAGTGGAGGTTCAGGTCCTCCATCGGCACGACCTGCGTGTAGCCGCCTCCGGCCGCGCCGCCCTTGATCCCGAACACCGGCCCGAGAGACGCCTCACGCAGCGCGAGCACGGGCTTGCGGCCGATCTGCCCGAGCCCCTGCGTCAGCGCAACCGACGTCGTCGTCTTGCCCTCGCCGGCGGGCGTCGGGGTGATCGCCGTGACGTTGACGATCTTGCCGTCGGGCCGGTCCGCGAGCCGCTCGAGGATCGACAGGTCGACCTTCGCCTTGTACCGGCCGTACAGCTCGAGCTCGTCCGGCTCGATGCCCGCCTCGTCGGCGACGTCGGCGATCGGGCGAAGCGTCGCCTCCTGAGCGATCTCGAGACTCGAGAGCATGGCGTGCGGTCCCTCCTGGGTTCGGTGTCGGAGCGGAGGTATATCTCAGTGCTGCGCGACGGTGCCCAGGTGTCGTTCGTAGGCGCCCGTCTCGACGATCTCGCCGATCTGGTCGATCGCGAAGCGGAGCTCGTCGTCCGACGTGAAGAAGTGCGGCCCGAGCCGGATCCCGGCGTCCGGGCGGAAGTCGCAAAGGATCTGCCGCTCCGCGAGCTCCCGGTGGACGGCCGGGAAGTCGGGCAGGTGGACGGTCACCGTCCCGCCGCGCCGCTCGGCCGACCGGGGGCTCCGCACCTCGAACCCGGCGCGGTCGACGAGGTCGATCAGGAGCCGTGTCTGGCGCAGCGAGTTGGCGCGGATCCTCTCGATGCCGACCTCCTCGATCAGGTCGTAGCCCGCCGTCGCGGCGAAGTGCGCCGGCACGTTGGGCGTCCCGGTGAGAAACCGTGCCGCGCCCGTGGCGAAGCGCATCTCCTCCTCGAAGGTGAACGGCGCCTCGTGCGCCTGCCAGCCCGTGAACGTCGGCTCGAGCTGCTCGGCGAGGTCGGGACGGACGTACAGCCACCCGTTTCCCGGCCCGCCACAGAGCCACTTCACCGAGCCCCCGACGGCGAAGTCGATGCCGAGCTCGGTCACGTCGAGCGGGACGATGCCGGCCGACTGGTAGCAGTCGAGGATCACGTGCGCCCCCACCTCGTGGGCGCGGCGGACGATCGGCTCGACGTCCTGGATCTCGCCCGTCTTGAAGAGGACGTGGCTGATGGGGACGAGCAGCGTCCGCTCGTCGATGGCGTCGACGATCGCGCCGGGCTCGCGCTCCTCGCAGACGACGACTTCGAGGTCGGGCTGCGCCTGGTAGAGGTAGCGCACCGACGGGAAGTTGCCGCGCTCGTAGACGACGCGGTTGCGGCGAGGGTCGAACGGCCGGAAGCACGAGAGCACGACCGCCTCGGCGACCGCGACGTTCTGGTGCATCACGGTCGTCCCCGCCGGCGCGCCGACGATCCGGCCGACCTGGTCGCCGACGGTCATCGGCATCGTCCACCAGCCCTCGCCCCACGCTCGGATGCCGCGCTCGGCCCACATGCGGGCGTACTCTCCGAGGCGGTCCTCCGCGCGGCGCGGCATCGCCGCGAGTGAGTGGTTGATCAGGTAGGTCGTCCGCTCGAGGATCGGGAACTCGGTGCGGTAGTCGAGGAGCTCGCGCATGACGAGGAGCGTAGAGAAGCGGCGATGAGGGCGATGGTGCTGGCAACGCCTCGCGCACCGCTTCGGGAGGTCGAGCTGCCCCCTCCCGAGCCCGGGGAGGGACAGGCGCTCCTGCGGGTGCTCGCGTGCGGCGTCTGCCGCACCGACCTGCACGTCGTGGACGGCGAGCTGACCCGGCCGAAGCTCCCTCTCGTCCCCGGTCACGAGATCGTCGCCGAGGTCGTGGCGAGCGCCGGCCGATTCTCGCCGGGCGACCGCGTCGGAGTGCCGTGGCTCGGCTGGACGTGCGGCGTGTGTGCGTACTGTCGCGCCGGGCGTGAGAACCTCTGCGACCGCGCGCTCTTCACGGGCTACGACCTGGACGGAGGCTACGCGGAGCTCTGCGTCGCCGACGAGCGGTTCTGCTTTGCCGTGCCGCCAGCCTTCGGCGACGTCGAGGCGGCGCCGCTTCTCTGCGCCGGGCTGATCGGCTACCGCTCGCTGCGGGTCGCGGGCGACGCGAAACGGGTCGGCCTCTACGGCTTCGGCGCGGCGGCACACATCGTCTGCCAGGTTGCGCTCCACGAGGGGCGCGAGGTCTACGCGCTGACGCGTCCGGGGGACGAGCACGCCCAGTCATTCGCACGATCGCTCGGCGCGACCTGGGCGGGAGACACCGCGGAGGGGCCGCCGCTCGAGCTCGACGTCGCGATCCTCTTCGCCCCCGCCGGCGAGCTCGTCCCGAAGGCACTCCGCCACGTGCGCAAGGGCGGCACCGTCGTCTGCGCCGGTATCCACATGAGCGACATCCCGTCGTTCCCGTACGGGCTGCTCTGGGGCGAGCGCGTCGTCCGGTCGGTAGCCAACCTGACCCGGGCCGACGGCGACGAGCTCCTCGCGCTCGCGCCGGAGGTACCGGTCGAGACGCACGTCGAGGCGGTCCCGCTCGTGCAGGCGAACCAGGCCCTTGCGCGGCTTCGCGCGGGCGACGTGCGGGGCGCGCTCGTCCTCGTGCCGTAGCGCCGATCTACGCCAGGCGCTTCAGCAGGCCGAGCGCCCGCTGGTCCCAGGGCACCCGGTGCGTCAGGCCCGCCTCGGCCAGGCCGTCCCGGTGCGCGAGGTACCAGTCGTACGTCGCGCACAGCGTCTCCGCGTTCGAGAGCCGAGGCTCCCAGCCGAGGCGCTCGCGCGCCTTGTCGATCGACACGAACGAGTCCTTGTGCGCCGTGCGGTAGTGCCACTCGGCGAGCGGCGAGAGCCGCGCGAGCTCGAGGCCGCGAAGCGCGATCTCCGCCGGCCTCGCCGGCACGGGCAAGAGCCGCGAGCCGGAGCGCGCGTGCCCGATCAGCTCCTCGAGATCCTCCCGCACCGTGCCGAACCGCGCCGCGCCGACGTTCAGCGCCTCGCCCGCGACGGGCGCGTCGAGGCAGCGGACGATCGCCTCGACGAGGTCCTCGACCGCGAGCAGCTGGTAGCGGTTCGCGCCGTCGCCGAGAATCGGGATGCGCCGATCTTCCCGGATCCAGTCGAAGAGGATCTCGAACACACCGAGCCGCTCGGGCCCGACGAAGGTCTTCGGCCGCACGATCACCGTCTCGAGCCCTCGCCGCGCGAACGCCTCGCAGAGGCGCTCGGCGTCGATCTTCGACTCGCCGTAGTGGCCGACGCCGACGAGCGGGTCGTCCTCGTGGATCGGATGGCGCTCCGGGACGCCGTACACGGCGGTGGACGAGACGAGCACGAGCCGCCGGACGCCTGCCTCGGCCGCTGCGGCGAACGTCACGGCGGCGCCCTCGACGTTCACGGACCGGATCGCGGCACGGCTCTCCTGGATCGGCAGCGCGGCCGCGGCATGGACGAGCACGTCGGCGCCACGGGCGAGGCGGCGCGCGTCGGCCGTCAGGCGGACGTCGCCGTGAAGCTCCTCGACCCGCCCTTCGATCGGTGCGTCGTCGAGCGGAGCAAGGTCGAGCGTGCGCACGGCGTGACCGTCGGCGACGAGGCGCCGCGCAAGATGCAGGCCGAGAAAGCCCGCCCCGCCCGAGATTGCGACCAGCACGGCGCCGAAAGCTAGCGGCCCGGCGTCGACGCCGCGCTCGTCGAGCCGGTGTCCACCGGCGGCGGCGCGCCGTTGACGAGCACCGCTGCCGCGAACAGCACGGCCAGCGCGACGACGCTCTCGCCGAGCAGGCTGCGGCCGACGCCGGGCGGCGTCTCGCCGCGCTCGAGCCGCGGCCGCACGAACGTGTGGTGGAACCCGCCCCAGGCGAGCGCGACGCAGACGAGCCCGATCTTCACGAGCAACGTCTTCCCGTACGAGGTGGTCCAGAGATCGGAGAGCTCCGGTAGACGCTGGATCGACACGAACGTCCCGGCGGCGAGGAGCGCCGCGATCAGGAAGACGGCGATGCGCGAGAAGCGGAGAAACGCCCCGCGGCGAAGATCCGGCGCGAGCGGCCAGACGACGACAGCGAGGGTCAGGACACCGCCGACCCAGAGCATCGCCGTCACGAGGTGCACCCAGTCCGCGATCTCGGTGAGCGCCGTCGAGTTGGGCTCCGTTCCCTGGTGCCCCGAGAGCGGGTAGCCCCAGACGAGCACGAGCGCGAGCAGGAACGCCGGCCAGCGCAGGAGCGGCGCGTCGAGCACCCACGCGAGCACGAGGATCGTGAGGCAGATCCCGAACCCGAACGTCGTCACGAGGAACGCGTTCCCGAAGCGCGTCGACTCCGCGAACGGCGACAGATCGGCGTAGAGCAGGTCGACGCCCGAGACCTGGAGGGCGTTCGCCGAGCGGATCACGAATCCCGCGATGCCCGTGTTGAGCGCGAGGAACGCGCCGAGGGTGCCGAGGAGGTGGACCCGCCGCTCGGCGCGCGGGTCGACGACCCGCGGCAGGACGAGGAGCCGGATGCCGACGACGCCGATCATCAGCGCGAGCGAGGCGAAGAGCGCCCAGCGCGCGACGTCGTCGCGCCACGTGACGCCGGACGCGCCCACGGCCTCGGTCGGCGGAGGCGGTGTGACCCCCACGCCGAAGGTGAAGACGCCCGTTCCCACGTGCCCGTCGGCGGAGACGACGCGCCAGCGCACGGTGTACGCCTGGCCTTTCACAGCGCCTCGGATCGGCGCGCGCATGACGGTGTCCCGGTCTGTCTGCGTGACCGGCCCGGACAGCCTCCGCCCGTCCGGGGCGTACACGACGATCGCGTCCGGTGGAGCCTCGACCGACTGGTCGAACCGCAGCGTGACCTGCGTCGGCGGCGCGTCCACCTCGCCCTGCTCCGCGGGGTGCGCCTCTTTCATCGTGGCGTGGGCCGACGCGGCCGCGGGCACGGCGAGCGCGAGGAGGACGGCGGCGATGACGGCACGCCGTCTCACGGCCTGCCGCCCGCGAGCTCGGAGAGGTGCCCGAAGATCGACGCGACGTCGCGGTCGGAGAACAGCATCACCGCGACCGCGACGAACGTCAGCGCGAACCCGTACGACCACAGCGCGCGGCGCGGACGGAGCGCCGCGCCGAGCGGGAACACGGAGGCGACGACGAGCGTCCAGCCGACCAGGTGATGGAGGAACGCCGAGCGGGCGAACAGCCAGCCGTTCTGCTCGTGCACGAGGAACGAGGCGCCGGAGATGAACAGCGCGCCGGCGGTGACCAGCGACCAGTACTGCGAGTGGAGCCTCCCGCGCACGCGGGCGAGCTCGACGGCCCCCGCCGCCGTCGCGGCCTGCGCCCAGATCGAGTGCGCGACGAGGTGCAGCGTCGAGAAGGTCGAGAAGACGGCGATGAGCCACAGCCAGACGCCCGCGAAGAGCGCGAGCGACGGCCAGAGGTAGGCGCGCCACGGACGGCTCCGGAAGACGGCCTGCCCGACGATCGCCTCGGCGAGCAGCACGAGCCCGAAGAAGAGGAAGCCGGCCGCGAACAGCCAGTGCGCGATCTCAGCGCGTGGCAGCATCTCCGCGTGCCTCGTCCGCCACTTCCAGGTCCTCGACGAGCCCGGGGGCGACGAAGAGCGAGAAGAGGAGGCCGACCAGCACGACGAGGAGCGGAGGCTGGACAGCCCAGTCCCAGAACCCCTTGCCGTCGGGATAGAAGAAGGTGACGCGATACGGCTGCGCGAGCGCCCAGACGATGCCGCCGAGGATCGTCAGCGGCCCGAGCGCCTCGATCGCGACCACGCGAAACGTCTGGCGCGCGGTACGCGACCTGCCGGCGGATTCCGCCCGGGGTGTGACGAGCTCGTTCACGATCGCGGGTGCCTCCACGCGCAGTCTGCACAGCCGGACTGCCCGAGCGCAACCGGGAACGTGCGCGAGCCCGTCTCGCCCACGCGGGCTCTCAATGCGACAGGATCCCGTCGGACGAGATCCTCACGCCCCGCGCGCCGAAGTCCTGGCGGGAGAGCGTCCTGACGACCCCGTGCGCCGCCTCGGCCGGGTCGATCGCCGGCAGGCCGGCGCCGACGAGATGCGTCGGCACGAGCCGTCCGGTCTCGAACTTCCCGTCGCCGCGCAGCGTCACCCGCAGGATCCCGCTGGTCGAGAGCGGCCCGCCGAGCGAGAACACCTTGTAACCGGCGAAGTTGCCGAGCGAGTAGGCGATCAGCCGGCCCTTGTACCACTCCATCCCGCGCAGGACATGGGGCCCCGAGCCGACGACGAGGTCGGCGCCGGCGTCGACGACCGCGTGGGAGAAGCGCATCGAGTCACCGCGGTTCTCCCCGAGGAAGAGCTCCGTCCCGCGCTTGACGTGCTGGCGGTCGCTCCCCTCCGCGCCGGCGTGCATCGTGACGACGACGACGTCCGCGGACCGCGCGGCCTTGCGCACGAGCTTCTTCGCTGCGGTGATGTCGTTGAGCGACTGCGCCCAGGGATACGGCGCGAAGCCGACGAGGGCGACGCGGATGCCGGCGACCCTCTGCAGCGTGATCTGCCCGGGGCGGCCGGTCCACTCGAGGCCGACGCCTGCGAGCGCGTCGGTCGTCTGCCGCAGACCGCCGGCGCCGAAGTCGTACGCGTGGTTGTTCGCGAGGTTGAGCACGGTGAAGCCCGCCTGCTGGAGCCAGTGCGCATACGCGGGAGGCGTCTGGAAGGCGAAGCAGTTCGTCGACCCCTTGCCGCACTTCGACCCGCCTCCGGTCGACAGCGTGCCCTCGAGGTTCCCGAGGACGACGTCGCCCGCCAGGTCGGTCTGGACGTCCGCGAAGAACGAGCGTCCGCCGTCCGACGGCAGGTTCGGGGTCGAGCCCATCACGATGTCGCCCGTTGCGACGATCGCGACGACGCCCTCGGGAATCGTCGGGCCTGTCTGCTTCTTCACCGCCGTCGGCTTCGGCTTCGGCGCGGGTGTCTCGACGGCTGACACGTCCGGTCGCGCAGCCGTCGCAGGCTTCGGCCCGCCGTCGACGAGCAGCGAGAAGGCGAACGCGCTCGCGGCGACGACCGCCCCGGCACGAACGATCAGGGCGATCACCCTCATGGGAAGGGGTTACCTGCGGCTCAGGACGAGCAGCCAGTACGCGAGCTGCGAGAGCGCGGCCAGCGCGGCGGCGACGTACGTCATCGCGGCGGCGGTCAGCACCTTGCGGGCCCCCTGGGACTCACCGCTCGAGACGAGCCCGATGTCCGAGATCTGCGCCATCGCGCGACGTGACGCGTCGAACTCGACCGGCAGCGTGACGAGCTGGAAGAGAACGACGACGGCGAAGAGGATGATCGCGAACGTCATCACCCCGGCGATCTGGGCGAAGAGCCCGATCATCAGGATGAAGATCCAGGCCTGGGAGGCGAACGCGACCGCCGGCCACATCGCGGAACGCAGCCGGAACGGCCCGTAGGCCTTCTCGTGCTGGATCGCGTGGCCCACCTCGTGCGCGGCGATCGCCGTCGACGCGACGGAACGCCCCGCGTACACGGGCTCCGAGAGGTGCACCGACTTCTTTCGCGGGTCGTAGTGGTCGGAGAGCGGGCCGCCGGGCGACGGCTCGACGGGAACGCCCTGGAGGCCGTTCCGGTCGAGGATCTGCCGCGCCACCTCGGCGCCCGTGAGGCCGTTGCCGATCCCGACCTGCATCTGCGCCGCCACCGTCTTCTTCAGCCAGTGCTGAACGGCGAAGCCGATGATCAACGGCGGGATGAGGAACACGAAGTAGAGGCCCAAGCCGCTCATGTGCGTGCATCGTACCGGCGGCGTACGATCGTCACCACGTGACCGGGATCACGCAGGAGGAGATCGACAACCCGCTCGAGCGGCTCCGGCTCCTGTCCGGCGACGACGATGCGGTCGCGTCGTTCCTCGACGAGCTCGAGGTCTCATCGCCGCGCGAGCGCGAGATGCTCTCGGAGCTCGCGCGACGGACGCCGCTCGCCCGCCCCGACCGCTTCGACGCGGATCACCGCCGCCTGATCGAGGCGCTCGAGAGCCTCCGGCGGCACGGCTTCCACGGCTCGCAGGCGGGCGCCTCGCTGGGGCCGTTCCGGTACGTCGTCCGATGGCTCGTCGGGCTCGTCGCCCGCTACCTCGTCGTCTCGCACGTGAAGAACGTCGTCACGCAGATGCGGAACCTCTACTGGACGCGCGAGATGGAGGCGGCGTCCAACTCGGCCGACCTGAAGCTGCTCCGGCCCGCGCGCTTCGACGCACAGGCACTCGTCGAGATCATGCGCTCGCGCGAGATCGGCGTGCCGTCGTTCGTGCTCGCCGGGATCCTGATCCCGGTCACGGCGACGCTCTGGCGCCTGATGAGCGGCTTCACGTTCGCGAACTGGTGGGTCGCATTGCTGGTTGGCCTCGTCGGCGTCGTGGTCGGCGTCGGCCTCTCGTGGATCGTCCTCCGCGGGACCGCGCTCGCGAGCAGCCGGATCCGCCTCTCGGTGCGCGAGCCGCTGCGCGCGGTGTGGGACGACGTCGGCCGCTGCGGACAGCCGCCGAAGGACGGGTGCCGCACGTTCGCGATCGTCGCGATCGTGCTCATGGTCGGCGTCTGGATCGTCCTGCCGACCCTCGTCGCGCTCGCGGTCGCGACGTAGGTCGGGAACAACGCTGCGCGTGCCGTTGCCTCGGCTCAGCGTGTGCGCGAGAAGCGCTGCACGGCGGCGAGCAGCTCCTCGCTCTTCTCGCCCGCGACTGCCGCATCCCCGGATGCGAGCGCCTCCGCCACACAGTGCGTGACGTGGTCCTCGAGCACCTTCGTCGCGACGCCCTCGAGCGCCGTCTTGACCGCTGCGATCTGCGTGAGCACGTCGATGCAGTAGCGATCCTCCTCGATCATCCGCTCGATGCCGCGCACCTGGCCCTCGATCCTGTGCAGGCGCTTCGTGAGCGCCTCCTTGTCCTTGGCGTAGCCGTGCATCAGATGACCTCCCGGATCGAGTGGAAGCGCCGCAGGCGCAGGCTGTTCGTGACCACGAAGACGCTCGAGAACGCCATCGCCGCCGCAGCCACGACGGGGCTCAAGAGACCCGCCATCGCGAGCGGGATCGCGGCGACGTTGTAGGCGAACGCCCAGAAGAGGTTGCCCTTGATCGTGCCGAGCGTCCGTCGCGAGAGGCGGATCGCGTCGGCGGCGGCGCGCAGGTCGCCCGATACGAGCGTCAGGTCGCTCGCCTCGATCGCCACGTCGGTTCCCGTGCCGATCGCGAGGCCGAGGTCGGCCTGTGCGAGCGCGGGTGCGTCGTTGACGCCGTCGCCGACCATGGCGACGACCGCGCCCGCCGACTGCAACGCCTTCACCTCCGCGCTCTTGTCTCCCGGAAGCACGCCCGCACGGATCCGCTCGATCCCGACCTCGTCGGCGACCGTGCGCGCGGTGCGCTCGTTGTCGCCGGTCAGAAGCACCGGGTCGAGGCCGAGCGAGCGGAGCTCGGCGACCGCGGTGGCCGACGTCGGCTTGAGCCGGTCGGCGACGACGAGGAGACCGGCCGCGTTTCCATCGACCGCCGCGGCCACGACCGTGCGTCCACGGGACTCCTCTGCCTCGAAGCGCCCGGCGAGCCGGGCACCGAGCTCGACCGACCGCTCTGCGAGCATCGCCGGCCGCCCGACGACCACCACGCGCCCGTCGACGACCGCCTCGACACCGACCCCGGCGCGATTCGTGAAGCTCTCGACGGCGGGCAGCGCGCCGACCGCCTCGCGTGCGAACGCCGCGACCGCCTGCGCGATCGGGTGCTCGCTCGCGGCCTCGGCGGCGCCGGCGAGCCGCAGGAGCTCCTCCGGCTCGACCCCGTCTGCCGGGACGACCTCCTCGACCCACATCCGCCCCTCCGTCAGGGTGCCGGTCTTGTCGAGCACGATCGTCGTGATCCGGCGGGTCTGCTCGAGCACCTCGGGCCCCTTGATGAGAATCCCGAGCTGCGCCCCGCGACCGGTCCCCACCATCAGCGCGGTCGGCGTGGCGAGGCCGAGCGCGCACGGGCAGGCGATGATCAGCACCGCGACGGCCGCCGTGAACGCGGCCGACACGTCTCCCGTGAGCAGGAGCCAGCCCGCGAGCGTCGCAAGCGCGATCCCGATCACCACCGGCACGAACACGGCGGAGACGCGGTCGACGAGCCGCTGGATCGGGGCCTTCCCCGCCTGCGCCTCGGCGACGAGGCGCGCGATCTGCGCGAGCGCCGTCTCGGCACCGACCTTGGTCGTGCGCACGACCAGGCGGCCCGAGGCGTTGATCGTCCCGCCCGCGACCTCCGAGCCGGGGCCGACCTCGACCGGCACGGGCTCGCCGGTCAGCATCGACTGGTCGACGGCGGACGAGCCCTCCACGACCACGCCGTCGGTCGCGATCGTCTCCCCGGGCCGGACGGCGAACACGTCGCCGACCGCGAGCTGCTCCACGGGGACGAGCACTTCCTCGCCGCCGCGGAGCACACGTGCCTCCTTCGCGCCGAGCTCGAGCAGGGAGCGGATCGCCTCGCCGGACTGCCCGCGCGCGCGGAGCTCGAGCCAGCGGCCTAGGAGAATCAGCGTCGTGATCACGGCGGCGACCTCGAAGTAGGTGTGCGCGTCGATGCCGCCCACGAGGACGACCGTCGACCACGTCCAGGCGGCGAGCGTGCCGACCGAGATCAGCGTGTCCATCGTCGCGGCGCCGTGGCGGGCGTTCAGGAGCGTCGCGCGATGGAACGCGGCGCCGGCCCAGAACACGACGGGTGTCGCGAGCACGAGCGCGACCCACTCCCAGCCGTCG
>Ga0207428_10005272_pt1 | contig 12073 bp, 12 predicted proteins | sample RhiMethybrSRZTD1_FD_187600 | JGI IMG/M metagenome (GOLD analysis project Ga0207428, IMG submission 187600) | Populus rhizosphere microbial communities from Tennessee, USA - Rhizosphere MetaG P. TD hybrid SRZTD1 (SPAdes) (version 3) | ecosystem: Host-associated > Plants > Roots > Rhizosphere >... | reverse complement strand
ATCTTCATCGAAGCCGTGCCGAAGACCAGCGTCGGCAAGTTCGACAAGAAGGCGCTGCGCGATCAGTTCAAGGATTTTCAACTGGCGACGGAATAACCCATCCGTAGATGGTTTGCCCGATTTCAAAATCGCCCGTAGCAGGTCTCGGCTCTTTATGCCAAAGAAGCTAAAAGTATTCATCAGCTCAACCTGCAAAAACCTCAAGCAGGATTGCCGCAGCCGGGCCATAGAGACCATAGACCGCTCTGACTGCGCTGAACCGATTGCGATGGAGCGGTGGTACGAAGATTACGGCTACACAGAGGAGATGTACCTTGACGCCACACGTAATCTGAACTCGGCGCAATTTCCAGAACTTCGCAATTTCCTGGCGCCGCAGCAGTGGACGGCGCTCTCGCGCCTGCGGCCCGCCGAGACTGCGCAATCGCTGGCTAATGACGACACAGTGCGCGTCTGGCGCGCGTCGGATTGGCGATGCGTGGCAATCATCAATGTATCGCCTTCCTTTGCCGGGACCAACGCCTACTTCCCCGCCCTGGCCTTCCATCCGCGTGAGCCCCTGTTGGCGACCTGCGTTGACAGGCCGGATGAGATCAGCATTCTGGAGCTTGACGAGGAGGCGTTGATCAACGCGGCTTTCGATATGTAACTACCCTGGTCGTAAGTATGCTCGGAGAAAATATCAAACTGCTCTTCAAGCTCTGGTACCGCCCGGTCTCCGCAATGAGCGACATCATTGACAGAGGCGACTGGCTCTTCGGAGCCGCGCTGGTCACGGCGACGGCGTTCCTGCTCGCTTTCACGGTGACCAACCGCATATACAAAACCTACGAGTCCGCCCGCATCCCGCCGGAAGAACGCCTGGCGGCAATGAAGCCGGCGCCAGAAGAGATTTCGCCATCCGATCAACCACAGACAGAACCGGACGAAGAGGTCGCGGAGGATTTGGAACAGAACTTTCCGGATACCAAACGGCTGCCGTTGCCTATCATCGGGGATGTGGGCTGGCGGCTGGTGTCGTTCACCCCAACCAGCCTGTTCGCCATCGCGCTCTCTCTGGCCGCGCTGTACGCGCCGGCGGCGATCCTGGCGTTGACGCTGATCTCCAGAACCGGCAGCTTCAGCGTCGCGTTTCGACGCGATTACGGCTCTCTGTTGATCTGCGTGTATATGGCCTGGGCGGCGTCTCATCTGCCGTTCGCGTTGGCGGGTTTCGCGCTGGACCCGTTGAAACTGGGGGCGGAAGGCGCGCTGGTCTTGTGGCTGCTGGGCAGCGGATGTTTCGGCGCGTTGATGATTTTCGCGCTGCGCATGGTTTGCGGCGCCAGTTTCAAACACGCGGCGGTGGTCGTCGGCATCGCCTGGATTTCGCTGCGCTTCGATTCATGGCTGTTTTCAATCGCGACATTCTCTCCATTCTTCACGCTGATCTGGGGACTGCCGCTGGCCTTGGGGGCCGTTTACGGCGTGCGCGCCGCCCACATCCAACGCCAAAATTTCCGCCGCCATCTCGAATCCTGCACAATCAACGAGCGTGACGCGGAAGCGCATTATCAGCTCGGCTTGATCTATCAGCGGCGCCGCCAATTCGGCGAAGCCGCCGCGCGTTTTAAACGCGCCGTCGAAATTGACCCGAAAGAACCGGACGCCAACTTCGAGCTTGGCCGGATCGCCCGGCAGGAAGGCCGGCTACAAGACGCCATAAATCATTTCAACGCCGTCGTCACGCACAGCGACAAGTTCCGCCAGAGCGAGATATGGAGGGAGATCGGCGCGACATACCTGGCCGCGGGGATGTATCAGGAGGCGTGTCAGGCGCTGGAGAAATATGTGGACCGCCGGCCGTTCGACCCCGAAGGGCTGTATCATTTCGGCGAGACGCTGCGGAATCTGGGCGACGCCGAGCGCGCGCAGGAGATATACAAGCAATGCGTACAGGCGGTGAAGACCATGCCATATTACCGTCGCAATGAAGTCAGTAAATGGAGCAGGTTGGCGCAGGCAAGGTTGACGTAAGGAACCTGCCCCGTTCGTCGCCGAACGGTCGGCGCGCAAGACAATCGGACAATAACTATGCTCACCCGAAACCCGGCCAAAAACATTGATGAGGTCATCGCCCGACTTACCGACATCATTGACATCTCTCGCCAGGAACCCGGGCGAATGGGCTATTTCGCCGCGCTCTATCGCAAAGTCACGATCAACGTGAAGCAGGGCGTTCTGAACGGGCGTTTTGAAGACGGCGCACGGATGGAGAGACTGGATGTGAATTTCGCCAACCGCTATCTGGAAGCTTACGAGCTTCATCGCAAAGGCGAGCCCCCGACCGCTTCGTGGCAGGTTTCGTTCGAGGCGGCGCGACATTGGCGCCCGCTTATCCTGCAACACCTGCTGCTGGGCATCAACGCTCACATCAACCTCGACCTGGGGATCGCCGCCGTCGAGACATCTCCCGGAGATCAACTGGCGCCGCTCAAACACGACTTCGATATGATCAACAGACTTCTCGCCGAGCTGGTACAACCCCTGCAGGACGATATCGGCGACGTGTCGCCCTGGATAGGCTTTCTGGAAAGAATCGATCCGAGCGCCGACGACGCGATCATCAATTTCAGCATGGATCGGGCGCGCTCTTCGGCGTGGAATTTCGCGGTGAGGCTGAATTCGCTCGGCGAGAACGAGCGAATCGCGGCGGTGAAACAGCGCGATCTGGAGATCTCTGCGCTTGGCCGATTGGTTTATAAGCCGCCCGGCGTTTTTCTGAATCTTGGTTTGCTGGCGATACGAATGCGGGAGAGTAACGATGTCGCGCGAGTCATTGATACGCTCAGCTGGAACGTAAAAGTTTGAGATGTTGGAGGGGGCCTCAATGCTACGATCTAAAGCCGGCCCCCGCTTCTCACTATCTCTCGAGCCGAAGGCTACGAATTATCTTCTCGAAAGCTGACCTGTAAACGCCGGATTCATCCTCCGGCGCGATGGTGATGATGTAAAACAACCGCCCGTCGGCAGTGACCGTAGTGTAAGTCTCGTCGATCTCGACGACGCCGTTGATCGCCGAGGGGCCTGAGATTACGGCGTAATAACCCTCCTGCCCGCCGAAATCGATCTGCTGCGGCACGCGGACGATCTGGAAATCTTGATTGCTTTCGACCTGCTGCTGGATGAATGCTTCGGTGGCCGACTGCAAATCGGGCTGGCTGACGTCGCGCACGCCGATGAAAATTCCGTGCGTGACCATCTGGTTATCTTTGTATTTTCCGTAAGCCCCTTTCGGCGCGAAAATCAATTCGGAATCGCTCGCCTTGAGCGCGTCCCAGTTCGCGGGAACCTGAACGGCGAACGATCTATCATTCGGCTGGTAATCGTCGGATTGCGCCGACGGCCGCGGCGGGCGTGCGCCGAGTTCGATGTCGGTCGGGTCCTCGCCGATCCGTCGCAACCTGCTGTCCTCGCTCAATGACGACTCGCGTCCGGTCAAACGCGATTTGACAGCCTCGAATTCCGGCGTCGTGTGAACCGGATTCGTGGAGATGGGCAGTCTTGAAATCTCTTCGGTGATGTATTTGACCCGGTTGCCGGGGTCGGGGTGATCGCTCACCATTTCGGGCACGCGCTGCCCGCCCTGCTCCTCGAGCGTTTTAAAGAAGTTAGCCATGTCGCGCGGGTCGTATCCGGCTTCGACCATGATCCGCGCTCCTTCCAGATCGGCTTCTTTTTCGGCGGCGCGCCCGTATTTCAAAAAGAGCATGTTCGCGCCAAGCCCGCCGATGGCCTCGACGGCTTGGCCCAGATCGGTATTTTCGCCGGCCCCCGCGATGCCCCCCAAAATACCCAGCCCCGCTTGCGCCAGTCGCGCTTTCGACGCCTGGTTGGTGCCGTGACGCAGGGCCACGTGCGCGATCTCATGCGCCATCACGCCCGCCAATTCGCCCTCGTTGCGGGCGGCCGCAATCGCGCCGGCGTTGACGAACAGAAACCCGCCGGGCAGGGCGAAGGCGTTGATCTCGCGCGTCGCGACAACTCGAAATTGATAGGGGAATCTTTCGCCGGCGGCCTTCGACGCCAGTTTTGCGCCGAGTTGTTTGACGTAACCATCAATCTCCGGATCGTCGAGCATCGGCGTTTCGGTCAGAATCTGCTGAGCCGATTGGCTGCCTATCTGAACGTCCTGCTCCGGGCTGAAAAGATTGAAGCCTGGCTTGAAACGCGGCTGCGAACGCGAACCCGGCGGCGCCGGCATTCCGCCTTGCCGCGACCCGCTACAATTCATTTGCCCGACGAGTAACGAAACTGCCAATAACGACAATGCGACTCTGCGTCCGATCATACCTGGGGCCTCCTTGATTGCGGAATGCGGAATGCGGAATGCGGAATGAAGGGGCGAAGGGTGATTCGATTATCCGATCACCAACTCACCCCTTCACCTTTTCACCACTTCATTCCGCATTCCGCATTCCGCATTCCGCATTCCCACTTCTACTGCTTCATAAACTTCAGAGAAAGAGAATTGATACAGTAGCGCAACCCGGTCGGCCGCGGCCCGTCATCAAAGACATGGCCGAGATGCGCGCCGCAACGACTGCACAACACTTCGACGCGGCGCATGCCGTGACTAATATCGGTTTCGGTCTCAACATTCTCTTTCGTCACCGGCTCCCAGAAGCTGGGCCAGCCCGTGCCCGAATCGAATTTGGTTTTCGAGCTGAAGAGTTCCTGCGCGCAGCCGGCGCAGACGTAGACGCCCTTGTCGTGATTATCCCAGTATTCCCCGGTGAAGGCGCGCTCGGTACCCTTCTTGCGCATCACATAGAATTGCTCCGGCGACAATATCTTCGCCCATTCCTCGTCGGTCTTGACGACCTTTTCGACATTCTTCGACTCCATCTTTTTTCCGTCCTTCCCTTTCGCTTTTGGTAGTTGGTTCGGCGCTTGCCCGAGGCAATACGCGCCAATCAATAAACAAGCGGTCAAAACAGCAAGTATGATCTTTTTCATTCTGCCTCCTGCAGAAATATGCGCTTTCATTGTTTCAGGACGTTGCATGCCTGTGTTTCTCGTAGGCTTTCGTCTCAATGATGTCCCTGATCTCGCCGATGATCTGTTCGGTCTCTTCATCAGTGTTGAAAAAATGCGGGCCGATGCGGATGCCCGCGCCGGGGCGATGATCAACCAGAACGTCGCGCGCCGCCAATTCGCGGACGACCTCGCCCGCGTGCGGAGCGTCAATGATAATCGAACCGCCGCGTTTCGATGAATCCCGCGGCGAATTGACGCGCCAGCCTTGTTCGTCGGCCAACTCGATCAAACGCTCGGTCATGCGGATCGATTTCGCGCGGATGCGTTCGACGCCGATCTCGTTGATGATGTCATAACCGCTTTCGGCCGCGTAGAGCGCCGGAATCGCCGGCGAGCCGTGCAGGAAACGGTGAATGTCGCTTGCGTAATCGATCTCGCCCGGCTCGAACGCGAACGGCGCGCGATGGGCCATCCAGCCGGTGACTTTCGGCTCCAGCCTGTCGCGCAATTCGGGCCGCACGTAGAGATAGCCAGCCCCCGGCCCGCCGCACAGCCATTTCACCGACCCTCCCGTGGCGAAGTCGACGTCAAGATCTTTGACGCTGAACGGGACCGCGCCCGCCGACTGATAGGCGTCGAGCACGACCAGCGCGCCGACGCGATGCGCCTTCTCGACGATGGCCTTGACGTCCTGAATGTAAGCGCTCTTGAAGAGGACATGCGAAATCGGTACGAGCAGCGTCTCCTCGTCAATCGCGTCGACCATCCGCTGGGTGTCAATGGTGATTCCGTCATCGCTCGGGACCTCGACGACGCGGGCCCCGGCGGCCCGGGCATGGGCTTCGTAAACGTACATCACCGACGGAAAGTTCATCGCCTCGTATACGATCTTGTTGCGTTTTTGCGATAGATCGAAGCACGAAATGATGATCGATTGGCAGACCGAGACGTTCTGATGCATCGCCACCGACCCCGGGTCGGCGCCGATGATCCGCGCTATCTTGTCGCCGGTGGAAACGGGCATCTCCCACCAACCTTCCTCCCAGGCGCGAATCCCTCGTGTCGCCCACCTGTCCGCATAATCGCGCAGGCGGTCGTAGACGCGCCCAGGCATCGCGCCGAGCGAATGGTTGATCAGGTAGAGAGTCTTTTCGAGAATCGGAAATTGTGAGCGGTAAGAAAGAAGTTCGTCCATGGAGTCCTCCACGAATTGGGGTTTAAAGGTTTGGATCATTGCCTGCCAAACTTGTCGTACATCAAGCGTTGGTCTTTGCGGCGCAACACATGCGGCGGTAACCCATAACTTATATGCCCGGTGGCGCCAAGATCTGGATTTCGCAAGGCGCCGACTGGATCAGTACCGCGAGCGGTAGCGAGCGGCCGTTAGCGAAGTCTCCGCTCGCTACCGCTCGCGGTACTGACTCGTCGCCTCAATCCATATCTTGCTGTGCCCAACGTATAGTTCCTTCGGTAAAGGGCGCTTTAACACTCAGCTACCGGCGCTTCGGCCACTTCCAAACACTCGAAGAAGCGGTCAGCGTCTTCAAAATCAGGAATGACATGTTTCGCCCCGACCTCGCGCAACGCCTCGGCCCGCGCCCCATTTGCGACGCCGATGAAAGCCAGTCCGAGTCGCGCCGCCGTCCTGACATCCCAGACGCCATCGCCCACAGAGACGATGCGATCGAAATTTTCGAGGCTGTAAGAGACGCGCGAACGCGAGATGGCCGCGCCGACAATCGATTCGCGCGCGATTCCGTCTTCGGCGAAGCCGCCGGGAACGCCATGATAATTGATGCTCGCGGCGCGCAGCTTCACTTCGGCGGACGGCTGCCAGCATCCGGTGGCGATCGCTTTGGCCCAGCCGCGGCCCTCCACGAGCCGGTTGAAGGTCTCGGCGGCGCGGGGAATCTCCGCGAAAAACGATTGGTCAAGCCGGTGGTGCTCTTCCAACAGATCGACCAGGCGCTTTTTGATCACGCCCGATTCGTGGTCGCCCGGGTCTCGCCCGAAATAATACTGGAACAGGTGCTGCGTGACGCCAGAATCGCTGACGTGCGGACAATCGATCCAATGATCGGCGAGGACCTCAAGGCCGTGAGTGTCGGCGAAAGCGCGAGTGAAGCAGATTTCGTCGACGCGACTGGTTTGCGTCAGAGTTCCGTCAATGTCAAAGATTACGAGTTTCATTTATCGATTTACTTTCGGTTCGTGGCCGATCATGTTTCAGTCAACAGCGATCTGGCCGCCCACAACTCGGGGAAAAATTTTTTGTCGAGCGTCATTTTCAGGTACGATGCGCCGCCGCTCCCGCCCGTGCCCATTTTGACGCCGATCGTCCGCTCGACCATCTGGATGTGGCGAAGACGCCAGCCGACGATCAGCTCATCGAATTCGGTCAGCCGTTCGCAAACGTCAATCCAATCGCGGTGGCCGCGCTCGTCACGATAGACGGCCAGAATGGCTTCGGCGCGGGCCTGGAATCGCTCTTCATCCATCGCGTCCGGCCGCAACGCGGGCATGACATCGAGCGCCGTCAGGGCGTCGAAGAAAACGTCGCGCAGCGAAGGCTCGCGTAAACGCCGTTCGAGCTTGGCATGCATCTCCGGCGTCGGCTCGTGGTAATGCAGCATCTTTTCGTCCTTCAAGCCGCAGAGGAATTCTATCTCACGAAACTGCTCGGATTGAAAGCCGCTCGCCGGCCGCAGCCGCCCGCGAAAGGCCAGGAAATGGGTCGGCAACATGGTCTCCAGAATAGTGAACTGCTCGACCAGCACGCGCGCGATCTCGGTGCACCGCCGCAACAGCCGCGCGGCCTCGTATATTTCATCGCGCGACCTGGGACTCGCCGCCGCGTCGCGCAGGTTGATGATCACCGCGTCGAGTTCGTGCAGCAACTGCTTGAACCAGAGTTCGTAGGTCTGATGGATGATGATGAAGAGCATCTCGTCGTGATGCTCCGGCTGCGATTGCAGATGTTGGAGGCCGATCAACTCCGGCACGCGCAAATACGCGCTGTATGTCAATTGGTCAGAGGTCGGCGTGATCGGAGATTCCGCATTCATTTCGATGTCCGCCCGTATTTAAAAATCGCGCCGCTCGTCCCCACAACCCAGCCGCAGTCGGGCGCGATGAAAAACAATCTCGAAAGGTTCCCGCGCGCGCTAAGTTCGACGTTCTCCCACGTCGCGCCGCCGTCGGTCGTATGCAGCAGCAGTCCCCGGTCGCCGGCTATCCAACCCTCCCTTGGGCCTTCTTTCGCGTTCAAGAACACCACGTCGTTGAGATTCAGTTCCACACCCGACGTTTGTCGCCGCCATCGGGCGCCGCCGTTCGCCGTCGAGATGATAGCCCCCTTCGCCCCGACGGCCCAGCCACGTTGCGAGTCGACGAAATGAACGGCGCGCAGCGCCTGTGCGCCTCCCGACGATTGTTCGTCCCAATTCCGCCCGCCGTCAACGGTCCGCAAAATGGTTCCGCCGGCGCCCACCGCCCAGGCGTGACTATCGTCAATCGCGGCCACATCGTTAAGCAGCTTGCGCGTAGGCGCCTCTTGCAGCGCCCATGTGACGCCGCCGTCAATCGTGCGCTGAATCGTCCCCGCCTCACCGACCGCCAAGCCGATCTGATCATTCGCAAAAGACATTCGCAAGAGTATAGAGACGGGAGGGCGCCGCAGCGTTCCAGCTTCCCAATTCGCGCCTCGATCTTTGCTCATCATCAGAAACACTCTCTCACTCCAGTCAATGTCGCCCCTGCGGTTGAACAGCCCGTATTCGCCAAGCAGCAGCCCACGACCGGAATTAAAGAACCAGACGTCATTCAGGGCTTCATTCCTCTGACGTTCCGGCAGCGTTTGGCGAAGCCATTTCGCCCCGCCGTCTTCGGTCGAAAGCAGCGTGCCATTGCTTCCCGCCACCCATCCGTGATCGCGGTCAACGAAAAAGACGGCGGAGAGTTTAGCGAGCGCGCCACTCGATTGCGCAGTCCATTCGGGTCGCTGGGCCGGCGCCGAAAGACTTGCGCTAGACGAGCTACGTTCGAATGAACGCCAAGAGGAAGCCAAAAAGGCAAGAAGGACAAAAAGTGCAAAGAGGGAGCGGATTATGGGGAGTGGGGATTTCGGATTGCGGTGCGCGGAGTGCGGATTTCCGGTTTCGGGTATATCTATCCGTGTTTGTCGAGTAATCGCTTTTACCTTCGGTTCATAGGCATTCATCGTATAAATCTGCAATCTGCAATCTGCAATCCGCAATCCTCAATCCTCAAGGGGAGCCTTGAGCGCGATGATGCGCTGAAGTACGATGTCTACTTTACCAGAAAAATTCTGTGAGCATCTATGTCTAATGCTATTTCAGTCGACCGGATCAGCAAAAGTTACGGCGATTTCGTGGCGGTCAACGAGCTTTCGATGGAGGTTAAAACCGGGAGCATCTTCGGCCTGCTGGGGCCGAACGGCGCGGGCAAATCGACCACGATCCGGATGATCGTCAACATCACCATGCCAGATTCCGGTCAAATCACGCTCTTCGGCCGGCCGATGAGCGCGAAGTTGCAGGAGCGCGTGGGATATCTGCCGGAAGATCGCGGCCTCTACAAGAAGATGAAGGTCGGCGAACAGCTCGCTTTCTTCGCCGAGTTGAAAGGACTCCCGGGACAAGAGGCCCACAGGCGCATCGACGCGTGGCTCAAACGCATAGAAATGACCGAGTGGAAGAACAAGAAATGGGAGGAACTGTCGAAAGGCATGCAGCAGAAAGTCCAGTTCGTCTCCACCATCCTGCATGCGCCCGACCTGGTCATTCTCGACGAGCCGTTCTCAGGCCTAGACCCGATCAGCGCCGGCCTTCTAAAAGAAATCGTCCAGGAGTTGAAGGAGAACAACAAGACCATCATCTTCTCGACCCACCTCATGGAACAGGCCGAAGAGCTTTGCGACGAAATCTGCCTGATCAACCACGGGCGCAAAGTCCTCGGCGGCCCGGTGCGCGAAATCAAACGCGGCTTCGGATGGCGCTACATCGCGATCGACGGGGATAATTACGAGCCGACGCTCAAAAATAATATGCTGGTCAAAGAGTTCACGCCGAACCGCGATCACGCTGAGATCATCTTGCAAGACGGCGCCGATCCGCAGTCGCTGCTCCGGCAATTGGTCGCCGACGGCGCGCGCATCACCAGGTTCGAGATGGTCGCGCCTTCGCTCAACGAAATTTTCATCGAGAGCGTGAATAGGGCGAATCAACGGTAGTTAGACAACTGGAGGGAAAAATATGAACAACCCGTTATTAATTTTTCTCGCCACAATGGTCCTGGCGTGGTTGAATCCCAGCGCCGATGCGACTCTTTCTCAACAACGGCGGCAAACCAAATCGGCGGGCGCCGGTCTGGCGCTAGAGGTCACATACTATCAGGGTAGACCGCCGATTTATGGACAAGTCATCGGCTCGTCTTCGTATGTGCTCTTCCGCCGTGTGCCCTCCTGGACGCCTCCCGCCGGCTCTTTCCCAGTCAGCGCTGTCAACTTTCGCACTCGTTTAGAAGGCGACGCGGTTCGAATCGCAGTATCCGTGTTTTTAGGCGCACAGTCCGAAGGGAAAGTAGAGCTCGTCTCCACTCATCTTATTCACGAGAATGAGAAGATCTCTATCAGCGAATTAACACGATTTGGAGTTGAGCCTTTTGAAGTCAAAGTGGTGAGAGTCACAAATAGTCTTGATATTCGGCCACAAATAACCAGTCAGGCCGGATCAATAGCAGTTGTCGGTATTGTTCCAAGGAATTCGACACTCCCTTCCTACATAGTATCGGTGCAAAATCTCTCCGGCCAAAACGTCATGGCATTAGGGGTTGAAGTGCTCTTGAATGGCCAGAAACGGCGCATCTCAATGCCGCAGGGGAAGGAAGGGAGACCTCTTATTGCGCCAGGGGCGGTTTACGAACTCAGCGCGTCTGGCGTGACAGAGGCCCTACTTATCCCAGAAGGTAACCGGCCATATTCACATCCGACTCAAGAAATCGTCATCACCGCCGCAATGTTTGAGGACAACTCTTACGAGGGAGACGCAAAAACCGCAGCCCTTTTCAGAGCGTTTATGACCGGTCGGAAAATACAGGTCGCCAGGCTGCTCCCGTTAATGCAGGCGGCCGCCGACCCAACCGAGTCGGATGTCTCGGCGGCGGCGAACAGGCTCATGACGCAAGTATCTTCTCTCAGTATTGAGGCGGAAACGTCCTTGGTGGACCGATTGCTGGTAGATTTCCCTACTCTAAGCGCGGATGAGAGAGAGAGGCTAAAGAAAGGAATTGAAGCCACATTGCTTATTGTGAAAAATGATCTGCTCAGAGAGCTTCAATTGTTTGTGAAACCTAGATCGCAATCACTCGACGCGCAGGCGTTTAAAGCGTGGTTAAGGGTTAATAAAGAGAAATATGAAAATTGGCTCTCAAAGTTGTAATGCTTGAATCATGAAACGCAAATCGAAACGAGAACTGGTTCTGGACATTTACGACAACGAGGCGATGGGTGAAGTCACCGCGCGGGAGATCGCCGTCATCAACCAGGCTCTGATCGAGGAGTACGGCGAGGGCGGAGCGATGACGCCCGCCGAGATCGCCCGCATCCTGCACGACGAAGATTTGCCTGTCCGATTCGATCAGGTCTTCAGGATGATGACGACGACCGAGAAGTACGAGAACGCCTTCGCGCGTTTACTCGAGAACGACGACCTCGCCGAAGCGGAGAAATCGATTCGAGGGATAGACGAGTTGTACCGGAAATTCAAACAGGCTGGCGACAGGGCGGGCGTGCGCTTCGCGTTCGAAGCGGCCCGGACAGCCAGGCAGAACGCGATCGAGCTTTCGCAATTGCCTGATCTCTCGGCGGCGCAGCGGCGGGAACAGGCCGAGATCGCCCAGTGGTTCGCCGTCTGGCTGCAAACGCCCGACCTCTTCGCCGATTGGGTCGGACTCAGAAAAGCCTCTGCCGAATTCAAGAACTTATTTCACTAAAATAGCCACAGAGATCACAGAGACCACAGAGAAAAAGAGAGAG
>Ga0207428_10005269_pt1 | contig 12076 bp, 8 predicted proteins | sample RhiMethybrSRZTD1_FD_187600 | JGI IMG/M metagenome (GOLD analysis project Ga0207428, IMG submission 187600) | Populus rhizosphere microbial communities from Tennessee, USA - Rhizosphere MetaG P. TD hybrid SRZTD1 (SPAdes) (version 3) | ecosystem: Host-associated > Plants > Roots > Rhizosphere >... | reverse complement strand
CACCTGCCCGACGATCACCGTGGTGATCGCGATGATGATCGCGAGCGCGACGACGGCGCCCCGCCAGCCGAAGCGGGTAACGAGCGCGGATGTGCCGGGAAGAAATGCGGTGCTCGCCAGCCCGCCGGTAACCGTGACGGTGGCGATCGCGCGCAGCCGTCCTTCGGGATCGGCATAGGCGCGGCCAACAATCGCGAACACCGGCTCGTAAAGGATGGCGGCCATGCACAAGCCGAGCACGGACCACGCGATGTAGGTCGTCCAGATCGAGGGCACGAGTGCCCAGATGATCAGGAGCCCTGCTGCGAGCAAGCCACCGGCCTGCATCACAGCCGGCCCCTGTCCGCGATCGGCGAGGCGCCCGACAGCCGGGGCCGCGATCGCGGAAACCAGCAATCCGAGGGAGAAGGCGCCGGCGACGAGCCACCGCGGCGCATCGAATGCGTCCTGCAGCGGCACCAGCAACACGCCGTAGGCGAAGAACAGGACGCCCCAGTTGACCAGCTGTCCGCAGCCGATCGCCCAGATGGCGCGGGGATGCATCACGCCTTGGAGCGTACTCCGATCTGCAACAGCGCCGGCTCCGGCGTGCCGCAGCCACAACCGCTCTTCCCTTCCGCCTTCGCCACCGCATCGTCAACGCAGCACGCGTTGGCTTCTTCAGGCCCGCCTTCGCGGCCACCGGCCGCTACGGCGTGGTCTCGCCGTAGCTCTCGCAAGGCTTCGAGAGCGGAGGCGGACGCGGGACCGCCGCAGCAGCCTCCAGCGCCGGCCGCAAGGTCGGTGCTGCATACGCCCGTCTCCGGCAACACGAGTTCCACACGCTCGGCGGCGGCAACGTCGCCCGCGAGCATCGCGACTACCGATCTCGCTTGTTCGTATCCAGTCGCCAGCAGGAACGTCGGCGCGCGGCCGTAGCTCTTCATGCCGACGATGTAGAAATCCTTTTCAGGATGCGTGAGCTCGCGCGCGCCGTGCGGCCGGACGGTGCCGCAACTGTGCTCATTCGGATCGATGAGCGGGCCGAGCGCGGTTGCGCATTCGAGCCACGGATCGAGGCCGAGCCTCACTTCGCGCAGCATGTCGAGATCCGGACGGAAGCCGGTGCAGACGATCACTTCATCGACATCGATGCCGAGCGACTCGCCGCGAATCGCGCCCGTCACCTGGAGCGCCTCGCCGTGCTTCGTGATGGCGCGGATGCGGTACGGAGTGAGCACTGTGATCAGTCCTGATTCCACGGCCCGCTTCGCACGCTGACCCAGCTCACCGCGCGCTTCGAGCGCATCGGCAGCGCCGCCGCCCCACACCGCGTCGAGGTTGTCGCGACGCATCGCCCAGTGAATCCGCGTGCCGGGCACCTGTTCTGCGAGCGCGAGCAAATCGAGAATTACGTTGAAGGCCGAGTGCCCGCTGCCGACCACGAGAATGCGCTTGCCGGCGTAGCGCTGACGCTCCCTGCCGCCAACGTCGGGAATGCCGTAGGCGATGCGATCGCGATGTTCGCGCTCGCCCATCGCGTCGATACCGCCGGAGCCCGACGGATTCGGACGCAGCCATGTGCCGCTGGCGTCGATCACCGCGCGCGCTTCGATCGTCTCCCCGTTCGCCAGCCGAATTTCGAAGGGCTGCGCATCGCGCCCTTTGGTGCGGACCTTGTCGAAGTCCTTGCGGCCGACGGACGCGACGCGCGCCTGGTAACGGACGTGCGGCCGAATCGACGGATGGTCGGCCAGCGGCTTCACATACTCGTCAACCAGCTCATTGCCCGTGGGCAGGTGTTCAGGATCGGGCGATGACCAGCCCGTCGATTCGAGCAGGCTCCTGGCGGCGCCGTCCACCATGTATCGCCACGGCGAGAACGTCCGCACGTGGCCCCAGTCGCGCACGGCTGCACCGGCTTCGCTGCCCGCTTCGAGCACGATGAACGGCTGCTGATACTTGTGAAGATGAGCGGCGGCGGCGAGACCCACTGGGCCCGCCCCAATTACCGCGACAACCCTTGAACTGTTTGAACCCATTGAACCCTTGAACCTTGTTATATATTCGCGTAGGCGAATATCCGAAAGGCATGGTATATTCGCTTTAGCGAATATGTCAAGCCCCTGCTGCACAAGCAAGCCGGCGCCCAATATCAAGGACCTCGACGCGCTGACCGGCGTCTACGCCGCGCTCGCCGATCCGACGCGCCTGCGCATCCTGTCGCTGCTCAGCGAGGACGAGATCTGCGTGTGCCACATCCACGCCAGCCTCGACGTCCCGCAGCCGACCGCCTCTCGGCATCTCGCCTATCTGCGGAAAGCCGGACTGGTCGAAACGCGCCGGGACGGGGTCTGGATGCATTACCGTCTCGCGCCGATCGCGAACCCGGTGATTGCCGCCGTGGTGAAGGCGGCGCTGCATGCGCTGACGCACACCGCGATCGCCGCGAAGGACGAGAAACGTCTCCACGTCGCGTTGCACGCGTGATCACCGTTCTTTTCGCGTGCGTGCATAACGCCGGGCGCTCGCAGATTGCGGCTGCCCTCTTCAACAAGTTTGCGGATCCGAAAGTGGCGCGCGCGATTTCAGCGGGCACCCAACCGGCGGCCCGTGTGCATCCGGAGGTTGTGACCGCGATGCGGCAACGCGGCATCGACGTGTCCTCCGCTATTCCACAGAAACTCACCCCCGAACTTGCCTCGACCGCGCACTGGCTGATCACGATGGGGTGCGGAGACGAGTGCCCGGTCGTGCCGGGTGTGGAGCGAGACGACTGGCCGATTCAGGATCCGAAGGGACAACCACCGGCCGTTGTCGACGCGATCATCGACGACCTCGATCGGCGCGTCCGGCAGTTCGTGAATCAGTTGCACGAAGTCTCGAAATAATTGTCGTGCCGGCGTCATGGGTTGGCGGTAGAGTCTGTGGACTCAGGGAGCCCCTATGTCGATCGACACGATACGTCCGTACGGCCATCTGCTCGCGAAGATGTCTCGGCGTCAGCTGCTCGACATCGCCTGGAAGCTCGGCGCCGCGGCGGCGCTGCCCCTGACGACGGGCGTGGCGTGGGCGCAGCCGCTCTTCCGCAACTATCCCTTCTCGCTCGGCGTGGCGTCCGGCGATCCGTGGCCGACGAGCGTCGTGTTGTGGACGCGGCTCGCGCCTGAGCCCCTCGAGGGCGGCGGTATGCCGGCCGCGAACGTCGAGGTGTCATGGCAGTTGGCGACCGATCGGACGTTCCGCACGATCGTCCAATCGGGCACGGCGATCGCGAGGCCCGAGCTCGGTCACAGCGTGCACGTCGAAGCGGACGGCCTCGCGCCGGGCCGTGAGTACTTCTATCGGTTCCGCTGCGGCGGCGAGGTCAGCCAGGTGGGCCGCACCAAGACCGCGCCTGCCCCCGGCACGCCGGTCGATCGCCTTCGCTTCGGCGTGTGCGGCTGCAGCCAGTATGAGACGGGACATTTCTCCGCCTACGGCCGCGTCGCGGACGAGATGTTCGACTTCGTATTTCACACCGGCGACTACATCTACGAGGGCCGCGGCGACGCCAACCGCAATCCGAACAACGTGCGGCGGCATCTCGGCCAGGAAATCTTCACGCTGGTCGATTACCGAAACCGCTACGCGCAATACAAGTCGGATCCCGATCTGATAGCGGCGCACCTTTCCGCGCCGTTCGTGATGGCCTGGGACGATCACGAGGTCGACAACGACTACGCCGGCGATCACGACGAGCGCGACACGCCCCCGGAAGTGTTCCTGCTGCGGCGCGCCGCCGCGTACCAGGCGTACTACGAAACGATGCCGGTGCGTCCGTCGATGCTGCCCAATGGTCCGAACCTGCGATTGTATCGGCGTCTGCAATTCGGCAACCTGATCGACATGCCTGTGCTCGACACGCGCCAGTACCGATCGAAGCAGGCGGCCTGCGGCGATCCCGTGAAGTGCCCGGAGCTGCTCGACGTGCGGCGCACCATCCTCGGCGAGGCGCAGGAGAAATGGCTGTTCGGCGCGCTGGCCGAGGCGCGCTCGACATGGACGGTGATTGGCCAGCAGGTGCCGACCTTCGCGCGCGACATGGCCAGCGTCAACCCGGCGGCGCGCTACTCCGTGGACAAATGGGACGGCTATGCCGAATCGCGCAACCGCCTGTTCGCGCACCTTCGCGATGCGAAGACACCGAATCCAATCGTCCTGTCGGGCGATGTGCACACACACTGGTGCGCTGATCTCAAGGTCGACTTCACGAAGCCCGAGTCGCGGACGATTGGCGTCGAGTTCACGAATTCATCCGTCACGTCCGGCGGCGACGGCTCAGAGGTGCAGCCGACCTGGGAAACGATGCGCCGTGACAACCCACACATCACGTTTCACAGCAACAAGCGTGGCTACATCGCGTGCACCGCGACGGCGGCGACGATGAAGGCCGACTTCCGCGTCGTGGATCGGGTCACGCTTCCCAATCAGCCGGCGCGGACCGCGCGGACGATGGTCGTCGAGGCCGGGCGGCCCGGCAGCACGACATCCTGAGCAGGTGCGACAACTGCAGTGATGCGTAAACTCCTGCTCCTTTCGGCCGCCCTCGGATCTGCGCTGCTGGCCGGCGCCGGCGTGACCGCGCAAGCGCCGGAATCGACGATCTTTGGCGGACGCTCTCTCGTACACGCGCACAACGCATATCCCGAGGACGGCAAGTGGGGCGATCGGATCACCCGCGCCCTCGCGATCGATCAACGGCCGCTCGTCGTCGAGCAGGACATTGCCTACGCGCCGCGCAACGAATCACACCTCCGCACCGTGGTCTCGCATGAAGCCAAGCTGCACGGCTCGGAGCCGACGCTCGAGGAACACTTCTTCGATCGCATCCGCCCGCTGATCGAGCGCGAGCTGAAGGCCGGACGAAGCGAGAGCTGGCCGGCGATCGTGCTGCACCTCGACTTCAAGAGCAACGAGCGCGAGCACCACCGTGCCGTGTGGGACCTGCTTCGCCGTCACCAGGCATGGCTGACGACCGCGACACCCGATGAACAGACGATTCGTCCGCTCAAGCGGGGACCGCTGCTCGTCCTGACCGAGAACGGCGCCAACCAGGAAAAAGATTTCCTGGAATGGTCGGCCGCCGCAGGATCCCTGCTGTTATTCGGATCGATTCCGCCGCCCGCGATTCGGCAATCGGACGATCCGGCGGAGCGCGCGCGCATTCTTCACAACGCCGCTCCGACCGAGCTCATTCCAACCGCGGCGACCAGCTATCGACGCTGGGTGAACTTCTCGTGGGGCGTCGTCGAAGAAGGCGGCGCAGCAAAGGCCGGGGACTGGACCAGCGACGAACGCCGGCGGCTCGAAGCCGTCGTCGGTTACGCGCACCGGCAGGGCCTGCTCGTCCGCTTCTACACGCTTGACGGTTTCGCCGCCGCGGCGAATCGCGGCTGGTCCGCGAGCTACAACTTCGGCAGCTTCGATGCGGTTCAGACGCGATGGCGCGCCGTGATCGATGCGCGCGTCGATCTGATTGCGACAGATCAGTACGAAGAGCTCGCCGCGTTGTTGAAGGCGAACCGGTAACGCCTTGCTATTGGTCGCGCCGGGCGAAGCCGAGCGGGGCGACGGCGAATATCAGCGCCACCAGGATGACGACCGACCAGAACACGCGTCCTGACCACACGTAAATCGGATACGACTCCGCGGTGCTGAGAAACGCGTCCATCGCGCCGGCGCGCTGAGAAATGTCGGCGCGCTGCTCCGGCGGCCAGCGATTGCCGTTCGGCGACGCGTAGGTCGGCATGTCCAGCACCGGAACGAAGAACCGCTCGAGAATCAGGTTCTCGCGCCACGCTTCGCCGATCTGCTCGGTGGAGTTGCGCTTTCGCACGTGCGCCAGGCCTTCGTCGAGATATTGATCCTCCCGCGACAGCCGCGGGATGTTGATCGGCGGCTGTGTTTGCCAGAGCGACGCGCGTTGGCCCTGCAGATCGTGCAGCTCGTCGTCGGTGTAGTGCGACTTGAAACGGCCGATGTCCGGCACCGAAATCATGTGACCGAGATGTACCTGGCTGACGAAGGTCGCGAAGACCAGCCACACGATCGCCGACGCGATGCCGATGCGGCGCCACGAGCGCGCCGACAATCGAAACGAAAACGCGGCCGGCGGCAGCAACGCCAGCGCAAACAGCAGGCCGCAGATGATCGCCGCAAGATTGATGAACACGTCGTGCGCTTCGCCGACGCGATACGGAATGAACCACTGCAGCCACTCGTCGAAGGTGCCGACGGCGAATCCCGCAAGAAGCGGCAGAATCACGATCGACGGATCGCCCGCGCCTCTCGAGGCCCGATAGAACAGGAACGCGATCAGCCCGTACTCGACGAAGTGCACGCGCTCGACGGCGTTGACCTCGGGATACGGGGTGCCCGTCCACCACATGTAGGCGCCGCCGAAGACCAGCGCGATCACCAGCATCGCGAAGCGTTGTCCTCGCCGCTCGCGAATACGAACGAACGCGAGCAGGATCAGCAGACCCACCGCCGCGAGCACGCCGACGCCAAACAGCAGCACGTAGTTGCGCGTCGACAGCGATTGCCGCAGGAACCGCTGCAGCTGTCCCATGAAGGGCGAGCCGAGGACGATCAGCGCTGAGACGAGGATGGCGACCAAAAGTGACATGGGTAACAGCTTGCCCGTCGTAGCTTAAGCGAAGTGTCTCGCGCTTGAGCGAAGGCGGGGATACAATCGCCCGGCCCATGTCCCGTACCCGCGGCCTCGCCGCGCTCGTCGTCCTCTATCTCGTCATCGGCCATCTCATCCCGCCCCCAGCGCCCATCACGCCGCAAGGCTGGCGGCAGACCGCGATCTTCATTTGCGTGATCGCCGGCATGGTCACGGATCCGCTGCCGGCGTCGGCGCTCGTGCTGATCGGGCTGACGGCGATGGCCGCCAACGGCACGCCGATGCGCGAGGTCCTCGGCGGCTATGCCGAACCGTCGGTGTGGCTGGTGCTGGTCGCGATGGTGATCGCCAAGGTGATGCTCGATACCGGGCTCGCCCGCCGCATCGCGCTGCTGTTCGTACGGGCGGTCGGCAAGACGTCGCTCGGCATTGCCTACGCCTTGCAGATGACCGACGTCACGCTGGCGTCAGGCGTGCCCTCGATCACCGCGCGCAGCGCGGGCATGGTCCTGCCGATCGGGCTGAGCATCGCGAACCTGTTTGGATCGAAACCCGACGAAGAGACCAGGCACAAGCTCGGCACGTATCTGGTCGCGGCGATGTATCAGGGCTCGGCGGTGGCGTGCGCGATGTTCATCACCGGCCAGGCCAGCAACCTGCTCGGTGCGACACTCGCGCTCAAGCTGACCGGCGTGGAAGTCACGGCGCCGAGCTGGTTCATGGCCGCGATCGTGCCGGGGTTGCTGTCGTGCCTCGTCGTGCCGTGGATCACGTTCCGCGTGTTGCGCCCCGGCATCACGCACACGCCCGAAGCGCCGACCTTCGCCCGCGAAGAGCTGCGGAAAATGGGACCGCTCAACCGCAGCGAGTTGATCACGCTGCTCGTCTTCGCCGGCGTCGGCATCATGTGGCTGACGACGGTGTGGCACCGGATCGATGTGACGCTGGTCGCGCTCGCCGGGCTCGCCGTGCTGCTCGTGACCGGCACCACGACGTGGCAGGCGGCGTCGAGCGAGCGATCGGCGTGGGATGTGTTCGTGTGGTACGGCGGGATGCTGCGGATGGGTGAGCTCTTGAACAACACGGGCTCAACGAAGGTCTTCGCCGAATATGTGGCGAGCCTGTTCGGCGGCATTCCGTGGATCGTCGTGCTGATCGCGATCCTGCTGATCTTCTTCTACGCGCATTACTTCTTCGCCAGCATCACCGCGCACATGCTGGCGATGTTCCCGCCGTTTGTCGCCGTGCTGATCGGCATCGGCGTGCCGAAGCTGCTCGCCGTCTACAGCCTGATGTGCCTCGCGAACCTGACGGCGGGCCTCACCCACTACGGCACGACGACAGGCCCCATCTTGTTCGGGACCGGCTACGTGACACGTGCCGAATGGTGGAAAGCCGGATTCTTTGTCTCAGTCGCGAACGTGCTGATCTGGCTGACGGCCGGCTTCGCGTGGTGGAAGTTCCTGGGCTTTTGGTAACGAAAAGGCAACCACGAAGTCACGAAGAGCACGAAGACAACTTTTGGAAATACCAGTGCCGCTTAGCAGTACTGGCGTTTAGAAAAGTTTCCTTCGTGTCCTTCGTGTCCTTCGTGGTTGCATTTTAGAAGCTTGCCTTGAATCCGAACTGGATGATCCTCGGATCGTACGTCGTCGTGATCGTGCCGTAGGCGCCCGAGCTTCGATTACCGTTCGGCGCGCGGAAGTTCGTGCGGTTGAGCAGGTTGAAGAACTCGCCGCGGAACTCGAACGAACCGTTGCTGGTCCACGGCATCTCGAAGCGCTTCGACAGCACCATGTCCACCTGCCACAACTTCGGCCCGCGCACGCTGTTGCGCGGCGCGTTGCCGAACGGCTGGCTCGGGTCGGTCGGGACCGTCACCGTCGTGCGGCTCAACCAGTTGTTGATGTTGCGCTCGCCTTCCGGCACCAGCGGATCGCCGCTGACGTTCGGGCGATAGTTGTTGGCGCCGCGGAAGTCCTGCTGGATACCAGACACCTGCTGCGCCGCCGTGGGCGTATAGGTCAGCGTCACCATTTCGCCCGGCGCGATGGTGTTGATGCCCGCCACCATCCAGCCGCCCAGGACCGCCTCCGTGAATTTGTTGGCGCTGTTCATGTACCTGCGGCCCTGTCCGAACGGCAGATCGATCACGAAGCTGGTGGTGCTGTTGTACGGCTGGTGATACGCCGAGTAGCCGTAGTCGGCCTCGAGGTTGTTGAAGTCCTGCGGCGCCGGGAAGTTGCCGTTCGGATTCTCGAGCGAGCCCGCGCCGTTGTCCTTGGTCTGCGACAGCGTCAGCGAGCTGAGCAGCATCATGTTGCCGCGAATACGCCAGTCGAACTTGGTCTGGAACGAGTGATACCGCGACTTGCCGCCGTTGAACGAGTAGGTGATGTCCGCGTACTCGGGAATCGGCCGCCGCTGCTGCAGCGTGAGCGTGCCGGCGGCGTTGTTCGGCGCCGCCTGGTTGTAATTCGCAAACAACAGCATGCCGTTGGCGCGATTGCCGACATACGCCAGGTCGAGCAGCGCGCCGTCCCAGATCTCGCGCTGCACCGAGGCAAACCAGCTGTGCACATCGCTCGATCGGTAATCCTCCGGCATGTAGGTGATGTTGGCGAGCAGCGGGTTGAAACGCGTGGGATCGGTCAGGCCAACGGGATAACCCTGCTGCGTGGTGCGGAACGTGCTCTCCGCCGTGGTCTGCACCACCACCGCGTTGATCACCTGCGGGCCGTTGATCGGCAGCACGTTCGCGCCGCCGGCGCGATGGAAGTGCACGTAGCTGATGCCGTAGCCGGCGCGCATCACCGTGCGATCGAGCAGCGTGTAGGCGATGCCGAGACGGGGCCCGAAGTTGTTGCGATCCGGCTTGAGCGTCGATCGATCCTCCAGCGATCCGTCCTTGGCGATGACCATCGTCTTCGTCGCCGGATCGAAATTCGAGAGCACGTTGTTCGCTTCGGTCCACGGCGTGGCGTACTCGTAGCGGAGACCCGCGTTGACCGTGAGCTGATCGTTCACGCGCCAGTCGTCCTGCAGATACAGGAAGTGCATGTTCTGCTGGAGCTCCGCGACCAGGATGTTGCTCAGCGCATAGGTCGAGCGCAGGCCGAGCATGAAGTCGCCGAGGTTATACAGGTTGCCGGCGGTGGCGCCGGACGGACGGCTGAACTGCCCCGCGTATGAATCACGTCCATAGAGCGGATTCACGTCCTGGACTTCCGTGAGCACGCGCTGGAATTCATATCCGCTCTTCAGCGAGTGACGGCCCTGCAGCCACGTGTAATTGATCTTCGGGTTGAAGACCGTCGGATACTGCCACTGCGGATTGGTCGCCTGGCGCCCGAGATCCGAGTAGCCCGTGATCAGCTGCGTTGGCAGCCCCGCGGCGACGCGCGGATCAGAGGGCAAGCCCGTGATGCCGTAGACCTGCTCGGCTGGCGGTTCGCCGGCAAAGAGCGCGTACGGATTCTTGCCCGCCTTCGTCGTCGACCAGCCAAAGCGCGCTTCCAGGAGCGACGTGCCCGACGGCGTGTAGGTGAGGCCGCTCGAAAATTGCTTGTTCGTGACGTAGGTTTCGGAGTTGCCCGCGCCACCCGACGGCCCCTCGATCGGCGGCTTGTCGAGAATGTCGGCATCGCGCCAGCCGACGCGGCCGAACAGCGAGAGCGTGGGACTGATCTGGATATCCACCTTGCCGCCCGCCTTCGGCGTGCGGTTGGTGAATTCCTGCAGCACCTGGAGATTGTTCGCGGTGCCCGAATTGGTCGGCGCCGGCAGATCGTTCAAGACCTTGCGCGCGAATGACGTCATCGGGATTGGCGTGCCGGCCGGATACGTTTCCCCGGTCAGCGGATTCCGGATGTCGACCGTCAGGATCCCCTGGCGCTGCGCCATCGTGGCGATCGTCGAGCTCGCCGTCTGGCTGCGCGTCTGATCGAAAATCTCGATGTCGCTGAAGAAGAACGCCTTGTTCCTGACGATCGGGCCGCCAAGCACGCCGCCGTACTGATCGCGATCGAACCCCGGCTTGACGCCCGTCGCCGGACGGAAGAAACCGGTCGCGTTGAGCTCGGTGCGGCGCATGAATTCCCACACGGAGCCGCGGTACTGGTTCGTGCCGCTCGCATACGCGACGTTGATCGTGGCGCCGGCCGATCGGCCGTACTCCGCGCTCATGTTGTTGGTCACGACCTTGAACTCGCCGACCGCGTCCGGCGCCGGCTGCATCACCTGGTTCGAGAAGCCCTGGTTGCTGGTGCCGTAGGCGTTGTTGTCCACGCCGTCGATCAGGAAGTTGTTGAAGGTCGATCGCAGGCCGTTGACGTTGAACGAACCTTCGCGCGGCGTGAAGCCGCCGGTGTTGAGCGCCGACAGGCGCACGCCCGGCGACAGCAGCGCGAGCGTGGAATATTCGCGGCCGTTGAGCGGCAGCGCTCGGGTTTGTTCGCCGGTGATCACCTGGCTGCGATCGCTCGTGTCGGTCTGGAGCAACACGGCCGACGCGCTGACTTCGACCTTCTCGGTGAGTTGTCCCACAGACATCGTGAGATCGACGCGTTGGCGCGCGCCGACGGTCAGCTGGATGTTGTCGACGAGCGCGATCGAAAACCCGGCCTTCTCGGCGGTGATCACATACGTGCCGGGCCGCAGGGTGAAGAATTCGAACGTGCCGGTCGCGTCACTCGACTTCTCGCTGGTCACGCCGGTTTGCGTGTTGGTGAGCGTGACTTTCGCGCCCGGCACCACGGCACCCGTCGAGTCCTTGATGGTGCCGACAACGTTGCCGGTCTCGAACTGAGCCCACGCGGGCGAACTGCCAAGCAGTAAAGCAATCGACAACAGCAGAGCTTGTGTCATGTGGGATTTCCTTCGGTGGACGAGGCTAGCACGGCCAAGTTGGAAGAAGTACTACCGGCAAGCAACAAGTGCGCAACGCGGAAAATGCAACACGAAGACACGAAGGGACGAAGGCGAATTTGCTAAACGCCAGTGCCATTAGCGGCTACGCAGCGAGTTGTTGCGCGAGCGGCGTAACCGCCGATTTCCGGGCGGCAACCCGCGTTGGTAACCCAGAATTAACGCCTTCGTCACCGTTCAGAAATCCGCCGTCGATACCGTGAGGCATGGATCAAGCAGCGCCCGTGGAGCATCACGGGACAGCACGGCAGCGGGCACGCGGCGTCGAGAAGATGCGCGTCCTCGTGGTGGAAGACGAAAGCGACATCGCCGGCCTCGTGAAACACACGCTCGAACGATCGGGCGAGGCCGTTGTCGAAGTGGCCAGCAGCGGCGATCAGGCGCTGAAGGCGGCCAGCGAACAGGCCCTTGACCTCATCATTCTCGATCTCAATTTGCCGGTGCTCGGCGGCCTCGAAGTCTGTCGATTGCTTCGGACCCGTCCAGCCACCGCCAAGA
>Ga0207428_10005267_pt1 | contig 12077 bp, 9 predicted proteins | sample RhiMethybrSRZTD1_FD_187600 | JGI IMG/M metagenome (GOLD analysis project Ga0207428, IMG submission 187600) | Populus rhizosphere microbial communities from Tennessee, USA - Rhizosphere MetaG P. TD hybrid SRZTD1 (SPAdes) (version 3) | ecosystem: Host-associated > Plants > Roots > Rhizosphere >... | reverse complement strand
TTCCACATGGGGCCTGGCCTGGCGCTCAAGGCCGTCGCGGGCCGCCACGTCAGCCTGATGCTGTTCGGTTTCTCGCAAGTCATGATCGACCTCGAGCCGGCGATCCGCATTCTCCGCAATGACCCGTTTCTCCACGGATTCACGCACACCTATCTCGGCGCCACGCTGGTCGCGCTCGTCTCGGTCGCCCTGGGTCGTCCGATCTGTCAGTGGCTGCTCGATCACTGGAAGCCCGACTCTGACTCGCGGTTTCTGAGCTGGCTTCGAGGCTCGGGACGGATCTCATTTACCGCCGCACTCTGGGGCGCGTTTCTCGGCACCTTCACGCACGTCGCGCTCGACAGCATCATGCATTTCGACATGGATCCGATGGCCCCGATCTCCAGCGCGAATCCACTGCTTCGGCTCGTCTCGATCGGTTGGCTCCACGTGTTCTGCGTCGCGAGCGGTCTCGTTGGTGCTGTCGCTCTGGTCAGCCTCTTCTGGTTGCGCGGGAAGAGCTCGGGACCTGCCGAGTCGCCTTGACACCAGAACTAGCCGAGACGACACGAGGTTGAGGCCGCGCGCAGGCGGGCGATTCGCCGAATCTCCTGGAAACTGCTCGCCGGCTCTACTACGATCGCTCGGCGCTTCTCACCGGACGCGAAACGTACGACCAAAGGCTGATAGTCTGTTCGCGAGGATCCCCCTAGACTCTCGCAGTGCGGCGTCGCTCCGCGAATCGACCTAAGGAGAGCCAACTGTGAGAACAATCCTGCTTGCGCTGTTCGCGCTGAATCTCGTGCTCGTCTCCTGTGGCTCGGCGATGGCGCAGGCCCCCGCGAAGCAACCGAACATTCTCGTCCTGTGGGGCGACGACATCGGCTACTGGAACGTCAGCGCCTACAACCAGGGCATGATGGGCTACAAGACCCCGAACATCGACCGCATTGCCAAGGAAGGCGCCCTGTTCACCGACTGGTACGGGCAGCAGAGCTGCACCGCCGGCCGGGCGGCCTTCGTCACCGGCCAGGTCGGCTTTCGCACCGGCATGCTCAAGGTCGGCCTGCCGGGCGCGAAGGAAGGCCTTCAGGCCCGCGATGTGACGATCGCCGAGCTGCTCAAGGCCAGGGGCTACAAGACCGGCCAGTTCGGAAAGAACCACCTCGGTGACCTCGATGAGCACCTGCCCACCGCGCACGGCTTCCACGAGTTCTTTGGCTCGCTCTACCACCTCAACGCCGAGGACGAGCCCGAGCATCCGGACTACTTCAAGGATCCAGAGCTGCGCAAGCGGTACGCGACGCGCGGCGTGATCCACAGCTGGGCCAACCCGGACGGCACGCAGAAGATCGAGCTGACCGGCCCACTGAACAAGAAGCGCATGGAGACGGTGGACGAGGAATTCACCCGCGAGACGATCCGTTTCATGGAGGATTCGAAGAAGGAAGGGAAGCCCTTCTTCATCTGGTGGAACGCGACCCGCATGCACATCTGGACGCGGCTCAAGCCGTCATCGCAGGGCAAGACCGGCCTCGGTATCTATCCCGATGGCATGGTCGAGCACGACGGGATGGTCGGGCAGCTGCTCGACAAGCTCAAGGAGCTGGGCCTCGAGGACAACACCATCGTGATGTACTCCACCGACAACGGTGCCGAAAAGATGTCGTGGCCGGACGGCGGCACGTCGCCGTTCAGGGGTGAGAAGAACACCAACTGGGAGGGCGGATACCGCGTGCCCTGCGTGATCCGCTGGCCCGGCGTGATCAAGCCCGGCACGGTCCTCAACGACGTCTTCGCGCACGAGGACATGCTGCCCACGCTGCTGGCGGCGGCGGGTGACCCGAACGTGAAAGAGCAGCTCAAGAAAGGCATGCCTGTCGGCAGCAAGACCTTCAAGGTGCATCTGGACGGCTACAACCTCACGGACGCCCTGGCCGGGAACTTACCGAGTCCGCGCCACGAGTTCTTCTACTTCAATGACGAGGGCTCGCTCGTGGCCCTCCGCTATGATCAGTGGAAGATCGTCTTCGCCGAGCAACGGGCCATTGGCCTCGACGTCTGGCAAGATCCGATGGTCCCGCTGCGCTTCCCGAAGCTCTTCAACCTGCGCTCGGACCCCTTCGAGAGCGCCGACCATGACGGCATGGACTACAAACGCTGGCGCATCGAGCATGCCTTCGTGCTCGTGCCGGCGCAGCAGTACGTCGGACAATTCCTCGCCACCTTCAAGGAGTTCCCACCGAGCCAGAGGCCCGGCAGCTTCAGCCTCGATCGGGTGATGGAGTCACTCCAGAGCGGTGCGCAGGGGGGAAGCCGGTAGCGTCGAGCACCTTCGCCGCGACGCCGCTCTCGTTACGGGCGAAACTTGAAGTTCTTGTAGGGATCGAGCCGGCTGGTGCTGGTGGACCCGCCCTTGGTCGCATCGGCGCCGGACGGCTTGAGATCCCTGGCCACGGCCTTCTTCGCTTTGCCCTTGGTCGCTTTCGCCTTGCCCCGGTTGGTTCTCATGGCTTCCCCTCCCATTGCGATTGCCAGTCACGGTGACTGGCCCAGCTATCCGCCCTTCAGACGCGGGTCGAGCAGGTCGCGCAGCCCGTCGCCCAGCATGTTGAAGCCGAACACGGCGAGCGAGAGCGCGACCGCCGGCCAGATCGCCAGCCACGGCGCCTGGTACATGTGGTCGAGACCCGCGAGTGAAAGCATCCCACCCCACGTCGGGAACGGCGGCGGCACGCCGAGGCCCAGGAACGACAGGCTCGCCTCGGTCAGGATCACCGTCGAGAGCCCGGTGGTCGCGACCACGATGATCGTGGGCAGCGTGTTGGGCAGGATGTGACGGGTGGCGATGGCCAGGTGGCCGGAGCCCATGGCCCGCGCGCTCTCGATGTAGGTGTTCTCCTTGATGCCGAGCGCCACACCTCGGACGACGCGTGAGTTCTGGATGCCGAAGGCCACGCCGAGCACGATCGTGATGTTCCAGGCGCTGGGTCCGACCAGCGACATGATGGACATGAGCAGCAGCAGCGGCGGAAACGCCATCCACGCGTCGACCCCGCGCTGTACCAGCATGTCCACGCGACCGCCGAAATAGGCGGACAGGATCCCAATCGCGGTGGCCAGCACGCTGCCGATGAGCACGGCGCCGAAGCCCACGTAGAGCGACACGCGGGCGCCGTGGATGAGGCGGGTCAGCAGATCGCGGCCGAGCTGATCGGTGCCGAGCCAGTGCGCGCCGTTCATGGCGATGAAGCGCTCGCGCAGGCTCGTCTCGGCGAAACCGTAGGGTGAGATCACGTCGGCGCCCACCGCGGCGGCCAGCATGATCAGCACGATGGCGGCGCCCGCGGTGCTGAGCGGCTTGCGCCGCACCATCTGCACCCAGACGTCGAGGTACCACGGCCGGCTTCGCGGCGGCGCGGCTCGCCGCGGCAGCGCGGCGTCGATCGGTGGGGTGGCGATGCTCATCAGCGGTAGCGGATCCGCGGGTCGAGGAACGCGTAGGAGAGATCGATGGCCAGGTTCAGGCCCACGACCATGGCCGCGATGATCAGGTTCACCGACTGCACGACCGGATAGTCGAGCTTGCCGAGCGCCTCGAAGAAGAACAGGCCGACGCCGGGCAGCCGGAAGATCGACTCGATGATGACCGAGCCGCCGATGTAGAGCGGCATCTGCAGCCCGATGAGGCTGATGACCGGGATCATCGCGTTCTTGAGCGCGTGGCGCAGGATGATCGTCCGCTCGCTCAGCCCCTTGGACCACGCGGTACGGATGTACTCCTGGCGCAGGACATCGAGCAGCGCCGAGCGCATGATGCGCATGATCGGCCCCGCCCGGGTCACCCCGAACACCAGCGCGGGGATCAGCATGATCTTGAGGTTCTGCAGCGGATCGACGGTGAAGGCGACGTAGGTCCAGACCGGCGTCCACTTGAAGTAGATCGACGGCACCACCACGACCACGACCGCCAGACCGAAGTAGGGAATCGACAGCGCCAGGATCGCCAGGATCCGCCCAGCGTAGTCTGACACGCTGTCCTGACGCACCGCCGACAGGATGCCGACGACCACTCCGATGACGACCGAGACCAGGATCGTCAGCAGGGCCAGCTCGAGCGTGACCGGGAAGCGCCGCACGAACTCCTCGAGGATGGGCTGCCGCGTCCAGTACGAGCGCCCGAAGTCGCCGCGCAGCACGATGTTGCCGATCCACTCGACGTACTGCACGTAGACCGGCCGGTCCAGGCCGAGGTCGTGGCGCAGGGCGTCCAGCGTCTTGGCGTAGCCGTGTCCCTCCACCATGCGGGTAGCCACGTCACCGGGCATCAGTCGCATGAGGGCGAACACGATCACGCTGACGAGGAACAGCGTGGGCACCGCCAGCGCCAGCCGCCGGAGGATGTACTGCTTCACGCGAAGCCCGGCGGCGGCCGGAAGCCGCCCAGCACGTCGGCCAGGCGTCCGGCGATGTCGATCGGCGTGGCGTCCTCCAGATAGGGGCCGACGATCTGGATGCCGACCGGCAGGTTGCCGCGGGTGAGACCGACCGGCGCGGTGGTCGCGGGCAGCCCGGTCAGCGTCGCGAACGAGATCCAGAACGGCAGGTCCATGTAGTCGCGGGAGCCCTCGGGCGTCGCCAGCCGGCGGCTCAGGGAGTCGGGCGTGGCGTCGTGCGGGAAGGCGGCCACGAACGTGGTCGGCAGCAGAAACGCGTCGTGCGTACGGTAGTATTCCTGCCAGACGGCGCGCGCGGCCATGCGCCGGACGTGGGCGGCGCCGATCTGGCTCGCTGACCCCGTGACGGCCCGCGCGAAGCGGGCGCGGTGCGAGCCGTCCGTCTGGGCGGCGAGCGGGCGCAGCGCCTCGAGCTGCTCGGGACGCAGGCCGGCGCCGATCGTCGCGTACAGCAGCGTCAGGTACGTCTCGTACTGCTCGCTCCGGTTGACGCCGGCGGGCCAGCCCTCCTCCAGCTTCACGCCAGTGCGGCGCAGGCCGTCGATGGCGCGCGCGAGCACCTCGCGCACGTCGGAGGCCACCGGGCACGCGGGATCGTCGAGGACGAAGCCGAGACGATAGTCGGTCAGACGCGTGCTGCGCGCCGGCGGCAGCGTCCAGCGATAGGCGCGCGCGTCGTCACCGTCCGGGCCGCCCAGCACCTCCATGGCCGCCAGCAGATCCGCCGCGCTCCGGCCCAGCGGACCGACGACCGGCATCGCGGGCGGCGGCACGAGGATGCCGGGCGGCGGCGGAATGTGACCACGGTGGGGGATGACGTTGAGGGTCGGCTTGTGGCCGTAGACGCCGCAGAAGTGCGCGGGGATGCGGATCGAGCCGCCGATGTCGCTGCCCGGCTCGAGGAACGTGAGCCCGGCGGCCAGCGCGGCGGCGCCGCCGCCCGTGGAGCCGCCCGGGGTCCGCGCTGGATCCCAGGGGTTGTTGCTCACCCCGAAGATCGGATTGGCGCTCTGCCAGTCGGCTGCCATCGGCGGCACGTTCGTCTTCCCTAGAATTACCATCCCGGCGGCGCGCAGGCGCGCGACGATCGGCGCATCCTGGGTCGCCACGTGGCTGGCGAACTGCGGCGCGCCGGCCGTCGTCCGCACGCCGGCGGTCTCCAGCGTGTCCTTGACCGTGCACGGCACGCCGTGGAAGCGCCCCCACCACTCGCCGCGCCCGCGGGCCTCGTCGGCCGCGTTCGCGCGAGCCAGCGCGGCGTCCGCGGTGAGGGTGACGATCGCGTTCAGCTTGGGATTGAAGCGCGCGACGCGGTCGAGCATGCGCGTCGTCAGCTCGACGGAGGAGATCTCACCGCGACGGATGGCGTCCGCGGCGGCTACCGCCGAGGCGAAGTCGAGGTCGGCGACGGCCGCCCGGGCCGACGCGGGACGGAGCAGACCCGCGCCGGCCAGGGCGGCGCCGCCGCCGACCAGAAGGTCGCGCCGGCTGAGACCGGCCGCGCCCGTCGTCACCGGTCGAGCCAGGTGTAAACCAGCCGCATGCCGAGCCCGTAGCCGTCGTGGTGCTTGAAGCCCTTCACCGACGGTGGGTGCGCGACGTACTGCGGCCACTGCGGGACGTAGACGTAGTAGGCCTTGTCGGCCAGGTAGCGCTGGATGTCGTCGACGATCTGCTTGCGCTTCTTGGGATCCATCTCGCGCCGCTGGGCGATCAGCATCTTGGACAGCTCGGCGTCGGCCACCCGGCTCTGGTTGGTGGGCAGCTCGGGGTAGAAGCGGCCATACAGGAAGTCGTCGACCTCGGTGAACGGGGTCGACGGGCCCATGGCCATCTTCTCGTACTTGCCGAGCGCGGTGGTCGAGATGTACTTGCCGTACTCCTCGGGCTTGAGCTCGGCGGTGATGCCGATCTTGCCCAGGTTGTCGGCGGCCAGCTCGTAGTAGCTCCGCCACGGTACGACGTAGCCCGGCCAGTGGAAGATCGGCGTGGTGAAGCCCTTGGCCATCCCCGCCTCGGCCAGGAGCTTCTTGGCCTCGGCCGGATCGTAGCCGGTGAGGTACTTGGCCTTGGCCGGGTCGATCTGGGACGCGTCGAGCTTCCAGTCCTTGAGCGCGCATGGCACCGGGCCGGCGTCGATGCAGCCCTCGCCGAACAGCAGCGCCTCGTTCCACGCCTTGCGATCGATGGCCAGCGACACGGCGCGCCGCACCTTGATGTCGTTGTAGGGCGGCTGATCCGTCCGCATGTACATGAAGCCCTGGCCGATGACCTGGTGCGGCGTGATGACCAGCTCGGGGTTGGTCTTCTGGAGGGCCTTGGCTTCCTCCGGGCTCACCCAGCCCCAGATGTGCGGCAGGTCGGCCTTGCCCGCTCTCAGCACGGCCACGCGGGCGGCGGCGTCGGGCGTGATCTCGATGACGGCGCCGTCGAGGTAGGGCATGCCCTTCATGAAGTAGTCGGGATTGCGCTCGAACACGACGCGCACGCCCTTTTCGTACGACTTGAGCACGAACGGCCCGGTCCCGATCACGGCGTCGGGATGGTTGAAATCCTTGAACTTCTCCTCGGCCTCGCGCGGCAGGATGACGCAGAACGACGGATTGGCGAGGTGGTTGAGGAACGGCGCGTATGGGTCCTTGAGCGTGATGCGCACGGTGTGCTTGTCCACCGCCTCGATGGCGCTCACCGGCTCGAAGCGCGTGGCGAAGCCCGACTTGGCCATGAACCGCTCGAGCGAGTACTTGACGTCCTCGGCCGTGACCTCGCGGCCGTTGACCGGCGGCTTGTTGTGGAACTTGACGCCCTTGCGCAGGGCGAAGGTGTAGACCTTGCCGTCCTTGGACACCGTCCACTTCTCGGCGAGGTCGGGCAGGATCGAGAAATCAGTCGGGCTCTTCTGCTCGGGCCCGTTGGGAAACCGCACCAGCTGGCTGTAGGTGAGGCTCACGTAGGAGTGCGTGAGGAAGCTGATCGACAGGTGCGGATCGAGCCCGGGCGCCTCGCGCTCGGCGATACGGATGACGCCGCCGCGCTTGGGCGTTTGCGCGTGGGCGGCGGGGCTGGCGAGCGCGAGCAGGAAGGGCAGCAGCAGCGCGGCAACGGCGACGCGACGGGCCATGGATCCTCCTCTGGTTCAGCCGGACGGGTGGCCCATTATGAGGACAGCCGGCACCGGCTGCAAGACGGGCCGACCGCGATGCGCCCGCGCACTCCCCGGCACTCACCTTGCACTCCTGATCGAAGCACAACGTAGAGCCCAGCGGGATCGCTCGCGTCACGCGAGCGCGCAAGGAGTTGCTCCCCCATGAAGTCCAAGCGCAACGACGGCCGTCCTGATCGCAACGGGCGGTCGAGCAAAGATCGCAGCCTCGAGCCGTTCCGCGAGCACCCGGAGCAAGCGGCTCTCACCACCGACCAGGGCGTTCGCGTCCATCACACGGACGACTCGCTCAAGGCCGGCCAGCGCGGCCCCACGCTGCTCGAGGATTTCCACCTGCGCGAGAAGATCACCCGGTTCGATCACGAGCGGATCCCCGAGCGCGTGGTCCACGCCCGGGGGTCGGCCGCCCACGGGTTCTTCCAGGTCTACGAGCCGATGGAGAAGTGGACCCGGGCCAGCTTCCTACAAGATCCGCAGGCGAAGACCCCCGTGTTCGTCCGCTTCTCCACGGTGGCGGGCTCGCGCGGCTCGGCGGACACCGTCCGCGATGTGCGAGGGTTCGCGGTCAAGTTCTACACCGACGAGGGCAACTTCGACCTCGTGGGCAACAACATCCCGGTGTTCTTCATCCAGGACGGCATCAAGTTCCCCGACTTGGTCCACGCCGTGAAGCCGGAGCCCCACCACGAGATGCCGCAGGCTGCCTCCGCCCACGACACCTTCTGGGACTTCGTGGGGCTGCAGCCGGAGACGCTGCACATGGTCATGTGGGTCATGTCCGACCGCGCCATTCCGCGCAGCTACCGGATGATGGAGGGCTTCGGCGTCCACACCTTCCGGCTCATCAACGCCCGCGGCAAGGCGTGCCTGGTGAAGTTCCACTGGAAGCCGCTGCTGGGCGTGCACTCCCTGGTGTGGGACGAGGCGCAGAAGATCGCCGGCGCCGATCCCGACTTCCACCGCCGTGATCTGTGGGAGTCGATCGAGGCCGGGGCATTCCCCGAATACGAGCTCGGCGTGCAGATCGTGGACGAGAAGGACGAGCTGAAGTACGGCTTCGACATGCTGGACGCGACCAAGCTCCTGCCGGAGGAGCTCGTCCCGGTGCGGCGCATCGGCAAGCTGACGATGAACCGCAACCCCGACAACTTCTTTGCCGAGACCGAGCAGGTGGCCTTCTGCGTGGGCAACGTGGTGCCGGGCATCGACTTCACCAACGACCCGCTCATGCAAGCCCGGCTCTTCTCCTATCTCGACACCCAGCTCACCCGGCTGGGCGGGCCGAACTTTGCCGAGATCCCCATCAACCGCCCAGTGGCGCCCGTGCACAACCACCAGTCGGACGGCCACATGCGGACGACGATCAATACCGGAAAGGCCCTCTATCACCCGAACACCGTGGGCGGCGGCTGCCCCTACCTGGCCTCGCCGGACGCCGGCGCCTACGTGCACTACACGGAGCGCGTCGAGGGGCACAAGATCCGCGAGCGGAGCGAGAGCTTCAAGGACCACTTCAGCCAGGCCACGCTGTTCTTCCGCAGCCTCTCGAAGCCCGAGCAGCAGCACCTGATCGAAGCCTGTCAGTTCGAGCTCGGCAAGGTCGAGCGCAAGGAGATCCGGCAGCGCGTCGTCGAGCACTTCGCGCGCATCGACGGGGAGCTGGCGACGGCCGTGGCCTCCGCCGTCGGAGTCACGGCGCCTCGCGGCAAGAACGGCTCGGCGCCGCGGCCGTCGCCGGCCCTCAGCATGGCCAATACCGTGAAGAACACGATCAAGGGCCGAGTGATCGCGGCCCTCGTGGCGCCCGGCGTGGCCGGTCGCGAGCTGGCCGCCGTGCGCAAGGCGCTCGAGGCCGACGGCGCCAAGGTCGAGATCATCGCCCCCGCGCTCGGCACGGTCGCCACGAGCGACGGCACGCCGCTGGAGGCCACCAAGAGCCTGCTCACCGTGAAGTCGGTCCTGTTCGATGCGGTGCTGGTCCCCGGCGGCGCCGAAAGCGTCGAGACGCTCGCCGCAGATCCCGACGCGCGCGATTTCGTCGACGAGGCGTACAAGCACTTCAAGCCGATCGGCGCGCTGGGCGACGGCGTCGAGCTCCTTCGCGCCGCCGGGATCGACGAGGAGATGCTGGGATCGCCGGAGCGGCGCAACGGTAAGGCCGGCGGTCGATTCGGTGTCGTGCTGGGAGGCGGATCGGACGCACGCGGCTTCGTCGAGCCGTTCCGCGAAGCCGTGGCTCAGCACCGTCACTGGGGGCGGGCGGAAGCCAGCCGGCCAGTCCCGCAGGCCAATCGGCCTAGGGCGAGGGCGCGGTAGCCGCCGGCCGTCTTGTGGACTATCCGCGCCGAGGCCTATCATGTCGGCGTTGGCCCACGTCATTGCGTTTCGCTCCGCACGATTCGATATCGCCGGCGAGCGGCCGAACCCGATCAATCCGATCGGCGGCGAGAGCGTCTTGCGGTGGCTCCGCGAGAAGCTGAGCGAGAGCCGGTACGAAACCACGGAGCCCGACGCGGAAGACTGGGGCTGGTACATCGACGTGAAGGCCGACGGCGCCGCCTATCTGGTCGGCGCCAGCGGTGAGGCCGACGACCAGGCCCCCGGCCACGTCGACTGGACGATCCAGATCGACCGGCACCGGTCGCTGAAGGACAAGCTCACCGGCGCGAACAAGCTCGCCGCCGATGACCGACTCTCCGCCGCGATCGAGCGACTCGTTCGACAGGATGCCGGCGCCGGCGAGATCGAGGTCTCGAGGGACGCCTGACGAGCCGCCTCTGACGTCTCGCCTTGCCCGTCGGCTCGGTGGGGCTGCATCGCCGGCTTGCGGGGCCAAGACGCCGTAAACCAAAGACTCTCCCGCCGCCACTCGATCGACAGTGCAAGGCTGCATTGCGCCCCACTCCGCGAAACCCTCGTCGATCCACGGCTTTGATCGGGGCACGCCGCTTGCCTGACATGCGGCGTCGTAGCCATCACGAGCCTACGACCAGGAGGTCGACGATGTATCAACGCGTATCCGCAATTCTGGTGATCGTGCTTCTAGGAGTGGTGCCCGCCCTGGCCCAGCACCCGACGCACACGACCGTATCGCCCGACACGCTCAAGTGGGCCGAGCCGGCGGTGCTGCCGGGATCCAAGCTGGCCGTCGTCCAGGGTGACCCGAGCAAGGAGGGGCCCTTCGTCTACCGCCTCAAGTTCCCCGCGGGCTACAAGGTCCCGCCGCACTTCCACAAGGCCGGCGAGAACGTCACCGTGCTCACCGGGGTGTTCTATATCGGGCTCGGCGAGAAGTTCGATCAGGGCTCGGGGCAGGAGCTCCCCGTCGGGGGCTTCGTCTCGGTCCCGCCGAAGCACCCACACTACGCGTGGGCAGGCGGTCAGGAGACCGTCGTCCAGGTGCACGGCGTGGGCCCGACCGACCTCACCTTCGTGAACCCGGCCGACGACCCGCGGAAGAAGTAACATCGTACGCCATACACGGCTCATCCTCGACGGATACGGCCATGGAGGATCCATCATGAGCACTCGCCGAACGGTGATCGCCCTGTTTCTCGGATGGCTGCTGATCCTGGCGGTCGGGATCACGCTGCCGACGCTGGCGCACGACTCGGCCGGGGTCGCCAAGCTCGGTAAGGTGACCTTCCCGGTCTCGTGCAACGCGGCGGCCCAGAAGGAATTCGAGATCGCGATGGCGTACTACCACTCCTTCGCCTGGCCCGAGAACAAGGCCGCGCTCGAGCGCGTCGTGCAGGCGGACCCGAGCTGCGGCATGGCGCACTGGGGCCGCGCGCTCGGGATACTCGACAACCCCTTCCTGTGGCCGGGCAGTCTCTCGCCGAAGGTCCTCGGTGACGGCCAGGCGGCCATCGACGCGGCCCGGGCGGCAGGGCTCAAGACCCAGCGGGAGAAGGACTACGTCGAGGCGCTGGCGGTGTTCTTCAAGGACAGCGACAAGCTGAATCACCGCACGCGGGCCACGGCGTTCGAGACGGCGATGCTGGAGGTGGCGACCCGCTACCCGTCGGACACCGAGGCCACGATCCTCTACGCCCTGGTCCTGTCAGCGAACTTCGACCCGGCCGACAAGAAGTACACGAACCAGCTGAAAGCGGCCCGCACGCTGGAGCCGATCTTCACCAAGCAGCCGGATCACCCGGGCGTCGCGCACTACCTGATCCACAGCTACGACTACCCGCCCATCGCGACGCAGGGGCTCGACGCCGCCAAGCGCTACTCGAAGATCGCGCCCGACGCGACCCACGCGCAGCACATGCCCTCGCACATCTTCACGCGCGTCGGCTACTGGCGGGATTCGGTGGAGTCCAACCGCCAGTCGGCGCGGATCGACGGCGACAAGACGGTGAATAGCCCGCACGCGTACGACTACATGGTCTACGCGCAGCTGCAGCTGGTGCAGGACCGGGCCGCCGCCGAGGTGCTGGCGCAGGCCCGCGGCGTGGCCACCAAGACCGACC
>Ga0207428_10005266_pt1 | contig 12077 bp, 9 predicted proteins | sample RhiMethybrSRZTD1_FD_187600 | JGI IMG/M metagenome (GOLD analysis project Ga0207428, IMG submission 187600) | Populus rhizosphere microbial communities from Tennessee, USA - Rhizosphere MetaG P. TD hybrid SRZTD1 (SPAdes) (version 3) | ecosystem: Host-associated > Plants > Roots > Rhizosphere >... | reverse complement strand
AGGAATGAGCCGAGGAATCAGCTGACCGTGGATACCGAAACCAACCCCTCGACGTCCCCCGACGTCACGCCCTCGCTCGACTACACCACGCCCGGGCCGGCGCCGTGGAAGCGCTGGGTGCGCTGGGGCGTGATCGCGCTGATCGTGATCATCGTGGGCTGGCTGATCTTCGGTCGCAGCGGCGACGGCGGTCCGAAATATGTGATGCAGGAGGTAACGCGTGGCAGCCTCACCGTAACCGTGACCGCGACCGGCAACCTCGAGCCGCGCAACCAAGTCGACATCGGCAGCGAGCTGTCGGGCACGATCCGCAGCGTCACAGTAGATGTGAACGATCCGGTGAAGGCCGGGCAAGTGCTGACCAGGCTGGACACTACGCGGCTCGAAGCGCAGGTGCTCCAGGCACAAAGCTCGCTTGCTTCGGCGCAGGCGCGCGTGCTGCAAGGTGTCGCCGGACTGAAGGAAGCGCAGGCGAACTACGCGCGACTGCAGAAGGTCCGCGAGCTCAGCGGCAACAAGCTGCCGTCGCAACAGGACATGGACGTTGCCGAATCTGCGGTGGCGCAGGGCGAAGGCGAGGTGGCGGCAGCGCGTGCGGCCGTGTCGCAGGCGCAGGCCAACCTGGATGCGGTCAAGACCGACCTCAGCAAGACCGACATCAAATCGCCGATCAACGGTGTCGTGCTGGTGCGCTCGGTCGAGCCAGGTCAGACAGTAGCGTCCTCGTTGCAGGCGCCGGTGCTGTTCACGCTCGCGGAAGATCTGAAGAAGATGGAGCTGCACGTCGACGTCGACGAGGCGGACATCGGCTCCGTCGAAGTCGGGCAGCAGGCGAGCTTCACCGTCGATGCGTTTCCGAATCGCCAGTTCCGCGCGAAGATCACGCGGGTCGACTACGCTTCCAACAATACGCAGAAGAGCACGAGCAGCAGCGGGCAAGGCTCGCAGGCCAGCGCGACCTCGACCGGTGTCGTGACTTACGAAACGGTACTCGAAGTCGACAATTCCGATCTGTCGCTGCGTCCCGGCATGACGGCGACAGCCGAGATCGTGACGACGAGCATCAAGGACGCGATCCTCGTGCCGAACGCTGCGCTGCGGTTCACTCCGTCAGGTGTCGAAGTCCCCGGCGCTCCGGCGAATGCGCAGCAATCCCGCGGCGCATTGTCGGCGCTGATGCCATCGTTCCCACGGCGAATGTTCGGCGGCCAGCAAAGAGGCGGCGGGCGCATGGGCCGCGTCTGGGTGCTCGAAGACGGCAAGCCGGCCCTCGCAATGTTCAAGCCCGGCGCGACCGACGGGCGCATGACCCAGGTGCTGCCGCTGGGCCCGATGCCAACCAGCGGCCGCATGGCGGCGATGGCCAACGACGAGAAGTTCAAAGCGGTGCTCGAGCGTAAGATCGAGCCCGGCGTGAAGGTCGTCGTCGACGAGGAGACGCCGAAGAAATGACCGGCATGCCGACACCTCCGAGCCACGTGATCGAGCTGTCTCAGGTCACGAAGGTGTACGGCGAGGGCGAGGGCCTGGTGCGCGCGCTGCGTGGCATCGACCTCGCGATCGCGCCCGGCGAATTCGTCGCCGTCATGGGACCGAGCGGCTCCGGCAAATCGACCTGCATGAACGTCCTCGGCTGTCTCGACACGCCGACCTCGGGCACGTACCGCTTTCTCGGCGTGCCGGTCGGCTCGATGACCGCGGATCAGCGCGCACTGCTGCGCCGGAATCATCTCGGCTTCGTCTTTCAGGGTTTCAATCTGCTCAGCCGCACCTCTGCGCTCGAGAATGTCGAGCTGCCGCTGATCTATCGCCATCTGCCCGCCGAGGAGCGGCACACGCGAGCGCGCAAGGCGTTGCACGAAGTCGGCCTCAATGGTCGTGAGCTCCACGTCCCGAGCCAGCTGTCCGGCGGCCAGCAGCAGCGCGTCGCCATCGCCCGCGCGATCGTTGCGCAGCCGCAGGTGCTGTTCGCCGACGAGCCGACCGGCAATCTCGACACGGCGACCAGCAACGAGATCATGAAGGTGCTCACCGGTCTCAACGAGCAGCGTGGTATCACCATCGTCATGGTGACGCACGAGCCGGATATCGCGGCGTGGACGCGGCGGATAGTCCGGTTCAGGGACGGCGAGATTGAGAGCGACGAGGCCAATACTCCGGTGCGAGGCGCGCTCTGATGTTCTGGAACGCAATGTTGCTGGCGCTGCGTGAGATCCGCCGCAACGTGCTGCGCTCCTCGCTCACCATTCTCGGCATCGTCATCGGCGTCGCGGCCGTCATCACGATGGTCACGATCGGCCAGGGCGCGACGGCCCAGGTGCAGGCGGACATCCAGAAGCTCGGCACCAATCTGCTGCAAGTGTTTCGCGGCCAGGGCTTCGGCGGCGGAGGCGGCTCGCGCTCGGCGTCGCCGCCGTTCACGATGGAAGACGTGCGCGCGATCGAGAACGACATTTCCGGCGTGCGCGCGGTGGCACCGACTTCGAACCAGGGAACGCAGGCGATCTATGGCAACTCGAACTGGTCGACGCAGGTGACCGGCACCAGCGACAAGTATCTCGACGTGCGCGACTGGACGCTGGCTTCGGGTCGCAATTTCTCCGAGAGCGAGCTGCGTGCCGGCGCGGCCGTGTGCCTGCTCGGCGATACCGTCAAGCAGGAGCTGTTCGGCGATCAAGATCCGCTCGGCCTGTCGATCCGCCTCGGCAAGCTGTCGTGCCAGGTGATCGGGCTGCTGTCGGTCAAGGGCCAGTCGGGGTTCGGTCAGAACCAGGACGACATCGTCGTGGTGCCGCTGCGCACGCTGCAGCGGCGCCTGGCGGGCAACTCGGACGTCAATGCGATCATGGTCTCGGCGCGCGACGGCGTTTCGACGGAGAAAGTCCAGGCCGACCTCGAGCGCTTGCTGCGCGAGCGGCGCAAGATTCGCGAAGGCGCCGAAGACGACTTCAACGTGCGCGATCTGAAGGAGATCACCAGCGCATTCACCAGCTCTTCGCGCGTGCTGACGGCGCTGCTCGGCGCGGTCGCGGCGGTGAGCCTGATCGTGGGCGGCGTCGGCATCATGAACATCATGCTGGTGTCTGTGACCGAGCGAACGCGCGAGATCGGCACTCGTCTCGCCGTGGGCGCGATGGCGCGCGATGTCTTGCTGCAGTTTCTCGTCGAAGCGGTCACGCTCGCCGCGTTCGGCGGCATCATCGGTATCGCGCTCGGCTTGAGTGCCGCGTTGCTCGCCACGAGCGCGTTCCGCGTACCATTCGTGTTCAATCCCGGGATCGTGATCCTGTCGTTCGCGTTCTCGGCGGCCGTCGGCATCGTGTTCGGTTTTTTCCCGGCTCGCCGCGCGGCACAGCTCGATCCGATCGAAGCGCTGCGACATGAGTAGGATGGCCAATGAGCCACGCTCGTCTCGTCTTGTTGCTGCTTTCGCTCGTGCTCGCGGGGTGCGGGACGCTGCCCTCCGGCCGCGGCTGGGGTGAAGATGCGACGTGGCGGCCCGGCTGGGAGCGGGTGCGCACTTCTGCCGTAGCTGCGGCGCGCGATCCGTGGGTCTGGGTACCGCTGGCCGGCGCTGCTGTCCTGCAGATCGACGATCTCGATGAGCGCACCGCCGATTGGGCGCGCGAACACACGCCGATCTTCGGCTCGCAACGCAACGCGGAGAACTGGAGCGACGATCTGCGGACGGCTTCCGTCGTCGCGCACTACGCAACGATCCTTGCGACGCCGAGCGGCGACGACTTCGGCGAATGGGTCGCGAACAAAGCACGCGGCACGCTGGTCGACGTTGCAGCAGTCAGCGCGACGGTCGTCAGCACTCGCGCACTCAAAGCCACCGTCGGCCGAACGCGCCCGAACGGCGCGGACGATGAGAGCTTCCCGTCGGGCCACACATCGTCGTCCGCCGTGCACACGCGGCTCGCTTCCCGCAATCTGCGCTCGATCGACATGTCGGCTGGCGTGCGGCGATCGCTCGATGTCGGCTTGTATGCACTGACGATCGGTACTTCATGGTCGCGCATCGAAGCCGGCTGGCATTTTCCGGCCGACACGCTGGTCGGCATGGCGATCGGCAACTTCTTCGCATCGTTCGTCAACGACGCTTTTCTCGGACTCGATCCGGGCAGTGCATCGTTGACCGTGGCGGCAACCCCGGACGGCGCAATCCTGCAGTGGCGCACGCGCTGGCGATGAGCGCAAAATGCGCGCCTCCGGGTCGGGCTTCAGCCTGACTCCTCCTTCCGAGGTCGCCATGCAAACTCGTGCCGCCATCGCCTGGGCTGCAGGAAAACCGCTCGAAGTCGTCACCGTGGATCTCGAGGGTCCGAAAGATGGCGAAGTGCTGGTCGAGATCAAGGCCAGCGGTGTCTGCCACACCGATGAGTTCACGCGCTCGGGCGCGGATCCTGAAGGCCTGTTCCCGGTGATCTTCGGCCACGAAGGCGCCGGCGTCGTGGTCGATGTCGGCCGCGGTGTGACGACGTTGAAGGCCGGCGACCATGTCATCCCGCTGTACACGCCGGAATGCCGCCAGTGCAAGGCGTGCCTGTCGCGCAAGACGAACCTGTGCACTGCGATCCGCGCGACGCAGGGCAAGGGCGTGATGCCGGACGGCACCAGCCGCTTCTCGATCGGCAAGGACAAGATCCATCACTACATGGGCTGCTCGACGTTCTCGAATCACACGGTGCTGCCCGAGATCGCGCTTGCGAAGATCCGCGAGGACGCGCCGTTCGACAAGGTTTGCTACATCGGCTGCGGCGTCACGACTGGTATCGGCGCGGTGATCAACACCGCCAAGGTCGAGCCGGGCGCGAACGTCGTTGTGTTCGGTCTCGGCGGGATCGGCCTGAACGTCGTGCAGGGCGCGAAGCTCGCCGGCGCGAACCGCATCATCGGCGTCGATCTCAACCCGAAGCGGCGTGCGCTCGCGGAGAAGTTCGGTCTCACTGACTTCGTGAATCCCAAGGAAGTGGGTGGCGATCTGGTGCAGCACCTGATCGCGATGACCGACGGCGGGGCCGACTACAGCTTCGAGTGCGTCGGCCACGTTGAGCTGATGCGCCAGGCGCTCGAATGCTGCCATCGCGGCTGGGGCGTCTCGGTCATTATCGGCGTCGCCGGTGCGGGCCAGGAGATCAAGACGCGTCCGTTCCAGCTGGTCACGGGCCGCGTGTGGAAGGGCACTGCGTTCGGCGGCGCGCGCGGCCGCACCGACGTACCGAAGATCGTCGACTGGTACATGCAGGGCAAGATCAACATCGACGACCTGATCACGCACACGATGCCGCTCAACGACATCAACAAGGCGTTCGACCTGATGCACGCCGGCGAGTCCATTCGCAGCGTCGTTCTGTACTGAGGAGGAGAGCACCATGGCCATAGCAATTCATCCGGCAGTGGACAACGGCGTCAAGGCAGGATCGCCCGACTTCCAGGGCGGAACCCTGACCTGCAAGTGCAGCGACGCGCCCGTCACTGTCAGCATCCGCGGCAATGTCGCCTTCAATCATGTCTGCGGCTGCACCAAGTGCTGGAAGCCAGCGGGTGCGCTGTTCTCCATGGTTGCTGTGACGCCGCGCGACAATCTGAACGTCACCGCAAACGCGCAGAAGCTCAAGGTGGTGGATGCCTCCGCGGCAATCCAACGCTATGCCTGCACCGGCTGCGGCGTGCACATGTACGGTCGCATCGAGAACAAGAACCACCCGTTCTACGGATTCGACTTCGTGCATCCCGAGCTCTTCAAGGAGCGAGGCTCGGCGCACCCGGAGTTCGCAGCGTTCGTTTCGTCGATCATCGAGGCAGGCGCGAAGCCCGACCAGATGGGCGGCGTGCGCGCGCGACTGAAAGAGCTGCGCCTCGAACCCTACGATTGCCTGTCGCCGGCGCTGATGGATCTGATCGCGACGCATACGGCAAAAGCGAAGGGCGTGCTTGCCGCCTGACGGGGAGAAACAGCAGCGCGATGGCGTCGCCCGCTACACGCGTACCGCAGTCGCGCTGCATTGGCTGATCGCGCTGGCGATATTCGCGCAGATACCATTCGGCTGGTACGTAGATGAGATCCCGACGGGAACGGCTGCGCGCAGCTGGTACGTGAACCTGCACAAATCCGTCGGCATGACGCTGGGTGTCGTGATCGTCGTGCGCGCGTGCTGGCGCTGGTTCCATCGTCCGCCGGCGCTGCCTGACTGGATGCCGCGCTGGCAGCGTATCAGCGCGCGAGCAACTCATCTGGCGCTATACGCCTGCATGCTGATCATGCCGCTGACGGGGTACGTAGCTTCGAATTTCAGCAGGTGGGGGGTGAAGTACTTCAACGCGCTCCAGCTGCCGCCGTGGGGTGTAGATGACCAGCGGATCTACGCGCTCTTCAACGGCGCACACGTGGCGACGTCCTACATCTTTGTCGCGCTCATCGTTGCGCACTCGGCCAGCGCAATTCGGCACGCGAGCCGCCACGACGGTATCCTGCGCCGGATGTGGCCCACGCGGCGCGGGGAGGTGTAGATTCACCATGCAGTACAGTTGAGGCGCTTTCCGTGACCGAAGATTTCCGGGACATTCTCAAGGACATTCTCGACGAGTACCTGCAGGTGCCCGGACCGCTCCTGCTCGTCCTGCATGCCGTGCAGCGGCGGCTTGGGTTCGTTCCGGAGGACGCGGTCCCGTACATTGCCGAGCGCCTGAACCTCTCGCGGGCGGAGGTGCACGGGGTGGTGAGTTTCTATCATCACTTCCGACGCGCCCCGTCCGGTCGCCACAGGATTCAGGTCTGTCGGGCCGAATCGTGTCAGGCGATGGGCGCGGAGCATCTGGCGCAGCACGCGCAGGAACGGCTCGGGATCCAGTTTCACGAGACCACGCCTGACGGCGAATTCTCGCTCGAGCCCGTGTACTGCCTGGGCAATTGCGCCTGCTCTCCGGCCGTGATGATTGACCAGGAACTGTTCGGTCGCGTATCTGCCGAACGGTTCAACGCGCTGCTCGAAGCGCTGGACGACGATCGATGAACGCCGTGGTTTATGTTCCGCGCGATGCCGCTGCACTGTCCGTCGGCGCAGAACGCGTGGCGACGCTGATCGCTCGCGAAGCTGCGTCTCGTGGCATCGATCTGACGCTCAAGCGCAATGGCACGCGCGGCATGTGCTGGCTCGAGCCGTTGGTGGAGGTCGAGATCGGCGCCGAGCGCTATGGCTACGGCCCGGTGACGGAGCGCGACGTTGCCGGACTCTTTGCAGCCGACTTCCTCCGCAACGGCGACCATGCGCTGAAACTCGGTCGCGTGGACGATATCCCGTACCTGGCCAGTCAGCAGCGCTTGACGTTCGAGCGCGTGGGCGTCATCGAACCCACCAGTCTCACCGACTACGTCGAGCACGGAGGCTATGAAGGTCTTCGCCATGCGCTGAGCATGCAGCAGCATGAGATCGTGCAGGCAGTCACCGAGTCGGGGCTGCGAGGTCGAGGCGGAGCCGCCTTCCCCACGGGCATCAAGTGGAAGACAGTCCTCGATACACCGACGCAGCAGAAGTACGTCACGTGTAATGCGGACGAGGGCGACTCTGGAACGTTTGCCGACCGCATGCTGATGGAAGGCGATCCGTTCCTGCTGATCGAGGGCATGACGATTGCTGCTCTTGCCGTGGGTGCGACGCAGGGCTACATCTATCTGCGCGTCGAGTATCCGCACGCCGAGCGCGCGCTGCTGGAGGCGATCCTCGCGGCCTACGACGCCGGGTACCTGGGTCCGGACGTGGCAGGCAGCGGCCGTCGCTTCGATCTGGAAGTGCGCTTGGGCGCCGGTGCGTACATTTGCGGAGAAGAGACCTCGATGCTCGAGAGCCTGGAGGGCCGCCGCGGCGAAGTGCGGGTCCGCCCGCCGTTGCCCGCCGTCAAGGGCCTCTTCGGACGCCCCACGATCGTCAACAACGTGATCTCGCTCGCGAGCGTGCCGATCATTCTCAGGCGCGGCGCGGAGTTCTATCGTGATTTCGGCGTCGGTCGCTCACGCGGCACGTTGCCGATTCAGCTCGCCGGCAACATCAAGCGCGGCGGTCTCGTCGAACGCGCTTTCGGCCTCAGCTTGCGGGACCTGCTGTACGAATATGGCGGCGGTTCGGCGTCGGGCCGTCCGATCCGCGCAGTCCAGGTCGGCGGTCCCTTGGGCGCCTACATTCCTGCTTCGCAATTCGACACGGCCATCGATTATGAGGCACTGAGCGGCATCGGCGCGCTGCTCGGGCACGGCGGCGTCGTGGCTTTCGACGATACTGTCGACATGGCGCGCATGGCGCGGTTTGCGATGGAATTCTGTGCGATAGAGTCCTGTGGCAAGTGCACGCCATGCCGCATCGGCTCGACTCGTGGCGTCGAGGTCATTGACCGCATCCGCTACGGAGTCGATCGCGAAGGAAATCTGCGGCTGCTCGAGGATTTGTGCGAGACGATGGCAGAAGGCTCGCTGTGCGGTCTCGGCGGCCTGACTCCGTTTCCGGTGCGCAGCGTGCTGCGCCACTTCAGGGATGATTTTCTGAAACCTCCTGCGAGGTAGCGTTCAAATGTTCTCTCTCGATCACTACGACTTAGGTACTCCGTCCAGCGAAGCAGCTGACTCGGTCACCCTCGAGATCGATGGCCGTCCCGTCACGGTGCCTGTCGGCACGTCGGTGATGCGCGCTGCCGCGATCGCGCGCACCCAGATTCCCAAACTCTGCGCGACCGATACGCTCAAGGCCTTCGGCTCGTGTCGTCTGTGCCTGGTCGAAATCGAAGGTCGCAAGGGCTATCCGGCGTCCTGCACCACCGAGGTTGCGCCGGGAATGAAGGTCAAGACGCAGAGCGAGACGCTCGAGCGGCTGCGCCGCGGTGTCATGGAGCTCTATCTCTCCGATCATCCGGCCGAGCTCGTCAGCGACCAGACCCCTGTGCGCACCGAGATCAAAGAGATGGCGCGCAGAATCGGTTGTACGCAGAACCGTTATGGGGCCGATGGCGCCCGCCACAGCGGCGCGGCGGTCGACGACAGCAATCCCTATTTCCAGTTCGACCCGAATGCCTGCATCGTGTGCTCGCGCTGCGTGCGCGCGTGCGATGAAGTGCAGGGTACATTCGCGCTGACCATCGAGGGACGCGGATTCGCCTCGCGCGTCGTCGCGAGCCAGGCACAAAGCTTCCTCGCCTCGGAGTGCGTCTCGTGCGGCGCCTGTATCGAGGCGTGTCCCACGACGGCGCTCCAGGAGAAAGCTCTGCTCGCGGAGGTCGTTCCGGATCGGGCGGTGACCACCACCTGTGCGTACTGTGGCGTGGGCTGTTCGTTGAAGGCCGAAGTGAAAGGGCAAACAGTCGTGCGCATGGCGCCCGACCGCGCCGGCAAGGCAAATCACGGTCACGCCTGCGTCAAGGGCCGGTTCGCCTATGGCTACGCTACGCACCAGGATCGAGTCCTGACGCCGATGATCCGCGCCAGGATCACCGATCCCTGGCGCGAAGTGAGCTGGGACGAAGCGATCCACTACGCCGCGAGCGAGTTCAAGCGCCTGCAGGCACAGTACGGACGCGATTGCGTCGGCGGCATCACTTCTTCCCGCTGCACCAATGAAGAGGCGTATCTCGTCCAGAAGCTCGTGCGCGCGGCATTCGGCAACAACAACGTGGACACTTGCGCCCGCGTGTGCCACTCACCGACCGGCTATGGCTTGAAGCACACCCTGGGCGAGTCGGCCGGTACGCAGGCATTCACGTCGATCGCGAAGACTGACGTCGTTCTGCTGATAGGCGCCAATCCGACCGAGGGTCATCCGGTCTTCGCCTCGCAGTTGAAGCAGAGGCTGCGACAGGGCGCGCACCTCATCGTCGTCGATCCGCGCACCATCGGCATCGTGCGCGCACCGCACGTGCAGGCGGACTACCACCTGCAGCTGCGTCCTGGAACGAACGTCGCGATAATGAACGCGCTGTCGCATGTGGTCGTGACCGAGGGACTCACGCGCGAGTCCTACGTCACGGAGAGATGCGAGCAGCCTTCGTATGAGAAGTGGAAGGCCTTCGTTGCGCATCCGGATCGCTCGCCGGAGGCCACGGCGGATGCAACTGGCGTCCCTGCAGAGCAGGTCCGCGCCGCGGCGCGCCTGTACGCCAAAGCGGGCAACGCGGCCATCTACTATGGCCTCGGCGTAACGGAGCACAGCCAGGGAACGACCATGGTGATGTGCATCGCCAATCTCGCCATGGCAACCGGCAACCTCGGTCGCGAAGGCGTCGGTGTGAATCCGTTGCGGGGTCAGAACAATGTGCAAGGCTCGTGCGACATGGGCTCGTTCCCGCACGAGCTGAGCGGCTACCGGCATATTTCGGATCAGGCGACGCGCGCGCTGTTCGAGTCGGCGTGGGGCGTCATGCTCGAACCGGAGCCGGGCCTGCGGATCCCGAACATGTTCGAAGCCGCGCTGGACGGCAGCTTCAAGGGCCTGTACGTCCAGGGAGAGGACATGGCCCAGTCTGATCCGAACACCCAGCACGTCACCGCGGCGCTGTCTGCCCTGGAATGCGTCGTCGTCCAGGATCTGTTCCTGAATGAGACCGCGAAGTATGCGCACGTGTTCCTGCCGGGCTCTTCCTTCCTCGAGAAGGACGGCACGTTCACGAACGCGGAGAGGCGCGTCTCGCGCGTACGCAAGGTCATGCAACCGCTCGCCGGTCTGGAGGATTGGCAGGTCACCGTGCGCCTGTCGAATGCGCTCGGATATCCGATGCACTATGAGCATCCGTCGCAGATCATGGACGAGATTGCATTGCTGACGCCCACCTTCCATGGCGTGAGCTACGACAAGATCGATCGGCTCGGGAGCCTGCAGTGGCCGTGCAACGAGCACGCGCCCGACGGCACTGAGACCATGCACATCGGGGAATTCGTCCGCGGCAAGGGCAAGTTCTTCGTGACCGAGTACGTGCCGACCAGCGAGCGTTCGAACAGCCGCTATCCGCTGCTGCTGACGACCGGCCGCATCCTGAGCCAGTACAACGTCGGCGCCCAGACGCGACGCACGCAGAACGTGGTGTGGCACGACGAAGATCGTCTGGAGATCCATCCGCACGATGCCGACACGCGCGGCATCAGCACCGGCGATTGGGTCGGCGTTGCAAGCCGCGCAGGTGACACTGTGATGCGCGCTGTCGTCACGGACCGGGTGCAGCCCGGCGTCGTGTACACGACTTTCCACTTCCCCGAGTCAGGCGCGAACGTGGTGACGACCGAGAACTCGGATTGGGCGACCAACTGTCCCGAGTACAAAGTCACGGCCGTGCAGGTCATCAAGGTCACTCAGCCGGCGTTGTGGCAGAAGCGGTTCCGCGAAATCAGCGAGCGGCAACGCGTCCTGCGAGGCAAGCGTGTCACTCAGGTCTGAGCCGGGCATTCGTGAGGTCAGCGTGCAACGCGAGCACGCCGGCGCGGTCGAGCTGGCGACCGACTACGTGGCAGAGGAACGGCCGGTCGCTCTTCATTATTACCGTCTGCCGTACGTAGTGATGCTGGCTTCACCTGCGGACCTGGAAGATCTCGGCGTCGGCTTCACCTTGAGTGAAGGGATCGTCGAGGCCGCGGGCGAGATTCGCGGCGTCGAGCTGGTCAAAGACGGCGATGCCCTGGCGGTTCATCTCAACATCACGGGCGAGCGCCTTTCGGCGATCCTGCAGCGCCAGCGCAATCTCACGGGCCGCACCGGGTGTGGTCTATGCGGCGTCGAGAGCATCGAAGAGGCGATTCGACATCCTGCTCCAGTGCGCGACGGAGTACGCGTCACGAGTGCGGAGGTCCATGCGGAGCTCGCGAAACTGAATACGCTGCAGCCTTGGAATCAGCGGACGGGCAGCGTGCACGCAGCGGCCTGGGCGCTGCCCGGCAAGGGCATTCAGCTGGTTCGGGAAGACGTGGGCCGGCACAACGCGCTGGACAAAGTGATCGGCGCGCTGGTTCGGGCTGGAACGGACTTGAGCGGGGGCTATCTCATCGTCACCAGCCGTGCGAGCTATGAGATGGTGCAGAAGGCCGCCACCGTGGGTGTATCCCT
>Ga0207428_10005250_pt1 | contig 12103 bp, 8 predicted proteins | sample RhiMethybrSRZTD1_FD_187600 | JGI IMG/M metagenome (GOLD analysis project Ga0207428, IMG submission 187600) | Populus rhizosphere microbial communities from Tennessee, USA - Rhizosphere MetaG P. TD hybrid SRZTD1 (SPAdes) (version 3) | ecosystem: Host-associated > Plants > Roots > Rhizosphere >... | reverse complement strand
GCCCCGTGAGGCCGTTGGCCGCGCACGGAAAACGGATCGAACCACCAGTGTCGCTGCCAATCGAGGCATAACAGAGACCCGCGGCAGTGGCCACTCCGCTGCCACTGGAAGAAGCGCCGGCCCAATGGCCCGGATGCCAGGGATTGATCGGCGTGGGTAGATCCGGATGGTGGATGGCGAAGGCACCTTCCGTCATATGCAGCTTGCCAAGCAGTACACTCCCCGCCTCGCGCAAACGGGTGACGACGGTGGCATCTTCCTGTGGGATGAATGCCTGGTGAATCGGCATGCCCGCTGCCGTGGGCACGCCGGCCGTGTGCAGCAAGTCCTTCACCGCCAGCGGGATGCCATGCAGCGGGCTTCGGCATTCGCCACGGGACAGTTCGCGTTCCGCCTCGCGTGCCTGGTCGAGCGCCAGCTGCGCAGTGACCGTGGCAAAGGCGTGCAACGTCCCGTCGAGCCGTTCGATTCGCGCTAACTGCATCTCGGTGACTTCCACCGGCGAGAGCTTGCCGGTGCGAATCAGCAGTGACAGTTCGTGCAGCTCAAGATAGTGCAGATCGCTACTGCCGATCATCGGTAGCCTCCAAGGAAATTCAGTGCCAATGCGTTGAACTCGGCTGGCTGTTCGCTCTGCAGGTGGTGGGCAGCGTTGCCCATCACATGCAGGCGAGCATCGGCAAACTGGTTGACCATCAGCATCGGCACATCGATGCCACCAAACCAGTCATGCAGCCCCCAGAGGATCAGGGTCGGTGCCTGCACTCGAGCAAACAGCGGCATCAGGTCTTCCTGTTCACCGAAGGCGCCGGGCTGTTCAAACAGCGCGTGCAAGCCCGGATTGCAACTCGCTTCATAGCGCAGGCGCAGGTTCTCCTCGTCGATCGCAGCGTCGTCGTGCAGCTCGTAGCGCTGGATCAGCGTGCGCATCTTGTCCTGACTCGGCCCGCCATTGGCAAAGAAGTAATCGCTCATCAGCGTCGCGGCATGCTTGCTGGACAGCGCCAGTGGTTGCATCACACCGCGCGCTACCGGCTGCGAGCCGATCAGGACCAGGCGCGCGACCCGCTCTGGGTGATCGGCCGCCAGACGGATCGCCACGCAGCCACCGAACGACTGGTTGACCAGGTGCGCCTGAGCGATGCCTAGGGCATCCATGAATCCCAGCAGCGTACGCGCATGCCAACTGAATACCGGGCCGTCGACCGCCACCATGTCCGAGCCACCGAACTGCGCAAAGTCGAGAAAATAACAGCGGTGACGCATCGCGAATGGCGTAGCGCTGAGGCGGAAATTGCTCCAGGCAGTACTGCCAGGGCCTCCGCCATGGGTAAAGATCACCGGCAGGCTGTCGTCCGGTCCATCGACCTGACGGTAGTGCAGACGCACGCCGTCGACTGTGACCCGGCGGCAGGTGGAAGCGAATTCATTGTCCATCGAAAATACCCTCGCCTGAGGCTGTCCGGCAGCAGGTGCCGGACAGCTGAGCACATCACTCTTCGGCAATCTGCCGGACCTTGTAGCCCGGGCGGTGACCGTCGGCGGTTTCCTTGAAGATCAGGCTGGTGTCCTTCACGGCGCCCTTCACGCCACGTCCCGGTTTGGCGATACCGCGGTTCCAGCGCGAAGCCAGCTTGCGCCAGGTGATCGGTGAAATGTCGGTGGCCACCAGCTGCTCGTCGTCCCAGCCGGTACCGTCGGCATAGAAGTTCTGCATCGCTTCGCGGGCATAGATGTCGCAGTCGTTGAAGCCGTGCAGGCACAACGGCTTGTACACATGGTCAAAGCGGTACTGGTGCTTCTGGCGCTCTTCAGGGGTGTCGCACACGCGCACGATGATTTCCCAGTACTCGTGGGTGTCATCGGTGATCGGCACATACCATTCGTATTGGGTCATGTGCTCGCCGGGCCAGTTTTCCACCATCAAGACCCCGGGCAGCACCACCGAAGTGCGGTACGGGCGACCATTGAGCCCGTCCACCTTGAGGCCCAGTTCCGGGTTCTCCAGCACCGGCGCCCACTTGTCGGTGAACAGCCATTGCATCATGCCTTTCGGACCGTTCTCGTCCTCGATCACTTCAATGCAGTCATCGCTGGTCGGCAGCAGGCCGAGCGGGAGCACCCAGTCCATGGCGTGGACGATGGTGTTGTCTTTGTGCACCAGGATGTGAGCGTTGTCGAAGCCGTTTTCGCAGGCGATCCGCCAGTTGCCGAAACCGGTACGGTGCATGCCGAGCGCCACCGCATTGTCATCGAGCACGCCCGGCGAAGCCGGCCACATCGGATGCGGGAATTGCTCGCTGCGCTCCGGAAAACGGAACGGCAGGTCGTCGGCCAGCGGTGGTACGTCCTCGTCGGGGAAGCCGTCCTCGCGGACGAAGACGAAGATCATGCCGTTGACCTCATGCACCGGATAGGTGGTGATACCGGTGGTGCCGATCAGCTTGTCGTCCGGGTTGGCGACTATGGTCACCAGCTTGCCGCTTTCGAGGTCGAAGGTGAAACCGTGATACCAGCAAGAGATGGTGCTCTTGTTGAAGCAGGTCGGCTTCTCCGACAGGCGCACACCACGGTGCAGACACTGATCCTTGAGGGCATAAACCTGACCGTTGACCCGGCGCAAAACGATCGGGATGCCGCAGATCTGGATGCCCTCGACCTGGTCTTCAGCCAACTCGTTGCTGAACAGCCCCGGATACCAGTGGTTGATGAAACCCCAGGCAGCATCCTTGTACGGCTGGTACTGGCTCTGGGTCTTGGCGTTGTTGGCGCGGGCATCGCTGATGCCGGTTTTAACCACGCGGCGACGAATGATGGGTTGCTCGGACATGTGGGGACTCCCAAAAGGCTGACAGGACATTGGCGTCGCACTACGGCACGCTTGACGGTCATCCTAGGAAGTAGGGACGGAGCTGACGCTCCCGAGACTGAGCGGCTTATCCCGCCAGCGCAGAAAGTACGCGGAGGGGCGGACATCCCTGTCCAATGAATTCAGCGGGACAGCGTCTCCGACGGGCTCTCGCCGAAGCGACGCTTGTAGTCGGTGGTGAAATGGCCGAGGTGACTGAAACCCCAGCGGAAAGCCACAGTGGTCACGGTGACGGAACCATGGCTCTGGCGCTGCAGCTCCTCGTGGACGTGGCGCAGGCGCACCTCCTTGAGGTAGAGCATCGGCGAGGTGTTGCGATAACGGCGAAAGCCGGTGAAAAGAGAACGGCTGCTGACCCCGACATGCTCGGCCATCTCGACGATCGAGATCGGCTCATGGGCGTGATCTTCGATGAAGCGCTCCACGCGCTTGACGAACGACGGGGTGACGGAGGTTCGCGGGTCACTGCACAGCTCAGCGCTATAGGTGTGCGGCTGGCATGTCAACAGCGTGTCGACCAGGATATTTTCGAACTGCGCGGTGAGCAGCGCAGGCATATCCTCATCGACCGACAGGCTGTCGTAGAGCCAGCCGACCATGCGCATCCAGCGCCGACCCTCGGCGGTGTCCAGCGGCATCGACGGTTGGAACTCGATGGTTTTGCGTAACGTGCGGCCCAGGTGCTGCTGACAATGCCGTTCAAGCAAACTGCGATCCACGCGAATGATCAGCTTCTCGGTACCGGGACAATGATGAATCTTGAATGGTGCATGGGTATTGAGAATCGACCCGAGCTGCGGTGTGGAATGCACCCGTTGATTGCCGTACTCAATCATTTCCTGACCACGGATGGGCATCTGAATAAGCGCGAAGGAATCAAGGACGCCAGGTTCGATGGTGATATCACCGCCGTAGCTCATGCGCCCGATACCGATGCCCCCCAATCGGCGATAGTAGATGCTGGTATTGACTGCCCCCTTGCTGCTCATGCTGCGCAGGCGGTTCGCGCAGAAAATGCGCTCACCCCATCGAGTGGCTTCTTCAATATCCTGAGTGCGACAGACCTCGAATCGGGACAGGACTGTTTCGGGCGGCGTTGTTGCCGCAAAAACCAGATTTTCCATTGCTTTTACCCTCCGCCCAATGGTGTGGGCAGACAACTTTGCTACTGCAAGACAAACACGCTTAATTGTTTTTTTCGGCTAATCCCGGGCGTGCAATGTGGTGTGCTCCTGCTGGATCGCTGCGCATTTTCGCAAGGCCAGTTCGGCGCTATGAAAAAGGCAAGAACCATGCCCCGCAAGCCACACATCCCGGTCTTTCTGACGAACACCACAAAAATGCCTGAAACTCGGTGTTTTGCGGTGTTTTACGCCCGTTCAGACCGCGTTTGGCGACCGCGTAGCCCCCACCAGAACGAACAGCAGGCGGGCCGGAGTGTTACCGGGGTTACGCCACGCATGACGAGTCCCCATTTGCACCACGATATCGCCCTGGCGTAACCGCTGGGTGCGCCCGCCATCGAGTTCCAGGTCGACTTCACCTTCGAGCACGACACCGTAGTCGATGGTGTCGGTGCAATGGAAACCCGGATGCTCCGCTTCGAAGCGTTCACCGAGCCCCGGTAGCCGGGCACAGAGCTCCAGCCCGGCGGCTACTGGATCGAAGTCGGCGATACCGATGAGATTGTCGGGTGGAAAGGTGACCAGCAGCGCGCTGGTCCCGCCCGGTCCCGGCACTACCGATACCACCTGCTGCGCCGGGTCGACGGGCCGGTCGACGATGCGCGCCTGCGGTTCGGTCTGCCATATCAGTGCGGCAGAAAAACCGGGGGAATGGGTGAAGGATTCGGCACCGGCGAGCGGGCCGTTGCTGATGATGACTGAACTGCCGGAACTGTTACGGCCGGTCACGATGCGCATTGTTGTCATTGTCTGAACGCTTCCAATCAGGTGTGAGGCCCACGCCGGTCTTCGCGGCGCGGGCAGGATATTCAAGCGTGAACGATATGGAAGTTGGTGAAGCCGTTGGCCTGGGTCTGGATATCCTCGAGCGCTTCGTTGAGCTGTTCGAGCGGATAGCGGCGCTCCTCCAGCAACGACAGGTCGACACTGCCGGCTTCGATCATGCGGGCCATTTCGTCACCCTCGGCGGTGGTGAACCACAACGAGCCGATGTACTGCAGCTGAGCGCACATGAAGGGGTGCGGATCAATCGGGATAGGACCCGCGACGCCGCCGATCTGGATGATCCGGCCACCCCGTGCAACGGCTTGCATGGCATTCACCGACAGTGCCGCTGGCGCCTTGGCGCCCAGAGTGTCGAGCATCACGTCGACGCCCCCGGGAACCAGTTCAAGCACGTGTTGCTGGATGTCGCCGGCACCGATGCATACCGTGACGATGCGCTCGGGCGCCAATTGCTTGAGCCTGGCAAGAGCGCCCTCGTCACGCGCCGCGACCACGATGCGTGCCGCGCCGAACGCCAGCGCGAGCAGTGTCGCACCGACCCCGAGCGTCCCGGAGGCGCCGAGAATGAGGATGCTCTGCCCCGGCCGCAGGGCTGACTTGCGGATTGCCGAATAGGCCGTGCCAAGGTAGCCCAAGCGAGTCGCCTGGGCGAAGCTCAGCTTCTGCGGCAGGCGCACCAGACTGGTCGAAGGTGCGGTCATGTACTGGCTATAGCCGGCATGGGGATAGTGCTTGAAGATCGCCTGCGAGCCGGGGCCGAAACCGAAATAGCCCAGGAAGGTATAAGCGTCGCAGCGCGGCGCCTCGCCCTGCCGGCAGTAACGACACTCGCCGCAGCCGACGCCAGGATTGACGTAGACGCGGTCACCGGGCTTGAACGCCGAGACCTTCGCGCCTACCGCGCTAACGGTTCCGGCGCTGTCCAGACCGAAAACCGCCGGCAGCGTCGGCAGCGGCAGAAACGGGTACCACTCGGGGAAATGGGTGGTGACGTTCTTCAGATTGGGGATCACCCCGCTCGCCTCGACTTTGACCAGCACGTCGTGTTCACCCGGTATCGGCAGGGGGACTTGGTCAAAGGTGAAACGACCGCCAATCTCGTGCAGGCGCGCGGCTCTCATCATCGACATGGTTAAGGCTCCTCGGGTCGTGACGCCCCGCATGGCGGGTGCATCCGACCGTTTGATCTGTGTGGGCTGGAGTGGTTGTTACATACAGGGTGCGGTGTAGAGGAGTACGCAGCAGTGCCCGACCACATGAGGGCCGGGCACGCAGGCGAACTAGCGACCCGCCTTCTGCAGGGCCTGCAGAGAGAAGTCATTGGACTTGGCGTCGAAGTTGGTCTTCCAGGTCTTCGTGTCGATCAAGGACAGCGTGGCGTGATTGCGCTGGAAGTCGATCACGGCGCTGCCGGTGGTGCGCATGTCGCCGTCGGCCGCGTTATAGGCGGTGTGCCATTCCATGAACTTCCAGAATTCGCCCTTGCGGTTGTAGGCCTCGGCGAAATGGACGCGTGGGTATCTGGTTTCCATGTACAGCACTTTCTTGCTGTACGGGTGGGTCGACGGCGTGATGGCCTCGACCACATAAACCTCACGCGGCTCGTACAGGTCGTTGTTCATGTTCCAGTACGGCGGCTGGTTCTCCAGCACCGCATATTTTTCCTGGGCAGACGTGCCCTGGGTGTTCCACAAGTCGACCTTGCCATTCGCGGCCGCCAACACCCAGCGCTTGCCCAGCAGTTTGTATTGCGAATACCAGCAAGGCCGGGCGTTGAAGCCCTCCAGGTCATCCTGCAATTGGTCGGAAGCGCCGACCGGATCCATCCAGGCCCCGCCGGACAGGCGACGTACCCGACGTACCGCAGGAATATAGGCCCACACGTCGTTGACCTTCGCGTCGTCGTACATGACAGTGTAAGTACCGAGCCCTTTCATATCGGACGGCGACTTGAAGTACAGCAACTGCCGACCGCGCTCGCTACCATCACCTTCCACTGAACTGCCCCCGGTCAGACGACCTTTCATGGTGTACCGGGAAAACTCGGCGACCGGCTCGGCATGAATGCCGCGCGTGCCGTCGATCAGCAGCTGGGTGAAGTTCTGCACCTGGGACACGTCACCGATGAGTTGGCCGAGGTGGAAGTTCCAGACAATTTTTTCTGCCGCCTGAGGGTCCTTCTCATCAATGTTCGGGAAGGGAGCACCGGCGCCCCAGCCATCGATCCGGCAGGCTTCCTTGTTGATCGAGGTCTTGCCGGCGTTGGCCGCTGTCGCCGCGACCCAGCGAGGATCGAGTGCAACGTTCTGCGACTTGGCCAGCGGCAATTTCCAGCCGCTGTTGCGGATGCGCCACTCCATCTTCTCGGTGAGCAGACTGGCGATGGTGTGCCCTTCGAATGTTTCGTTCTTGATCTGGTCGAGGTTGGCGGCGGAAATCACCGTGCCGGCCGGCAGTTCGGCAGCGCCGGCAAAGGACGACAGGCTGCCGGCAACGGCGAAGAGGCTCAGGGCCAGGGACTGGCGCAGGGTAAAACGGGATACGGTCATGACAAAATCTCCGGTGTGGCTCAGAAGAGGTAGGTCAGGCTGGTGTACAGCTGATCGCGGTTGTGGAAGTAACCGAACATGGTGGTGCTGTCACAGGTCGCGGCGTTCGGCGCGCTGCACTTGTCACTGTTGCGCGACGCGTCGTCCCAGAAGGCGTCGTACTCGACCTTCCAGCGCCATTTGCTGGTCAGCTCGAATGTCACCGACGGCACGGCGAAGCCGCCGCCGTTGCTCAGGTCGGCGCCCAGCACCAGGTTCGGGTGGATGCGGCCGCTGCCGTAGCTCAGGTCGAAGATGGTGGTGGCGAGGACCGAGTGTTCCTTGACCTTGCCGCCCCAGCCGACGCTGTAGAGCAGCTGATCGTCCTTGTCGAAGTTCTGTACCCATTTGTCGAACAGCTGCACCGAGAAGAACATTGGTTTTTCCGTGCCCAGCAGGGTCTGGGTGGCAGCGATGTTCTTGTCCATGCGCAGCATCATTGCAACCACGTCCTTGCGGGTGAAACCGTCGAAGCCGGGGGCGACGATCTGGCTGATCAGCGTTGGCGTGGAGAGTTGGATCTGGTAAGGCGCGTCCTTGATGTAGGCCATCTCGGTGCTGAATACCGCGTCGGCCATCTCTGAGTAGCGGCTGGCGCTGAAACCGAAGATATCGACGATCGGATAGATCACTTCGCCGGCGACGCCACGCGTCTGGTCGGTGCCATGGGTGACCGCGCCGGACGGCGTGTTCGGCTGGCCGATGATGGCGAGGTTGTTCGACGCATTGAGGATCGGCGAGTTGTAGAAGGTCTTCAGGTACGACAACGAGTAGTTGGTGTCGCCGACCATACCGCTCCAGCGCAAGCCACCGGTGAAATCGCGGTAATCACCCTCTTTGTTTTCAAAGTTGTACGGGTCGATGTTGCGAAAATCGACACCGGCATAGGGTTGGCTCGACCAGCGTCCACCATAGATGTCGATCTCGGTGCCGATGTCGTCTTTGCGATCCAGGCCGGGGCGGACGAAGACTTCCAGGCCACCGTCCAGCTCGGGCACATCGACATTCATCTTGATGATGTTGTTGGTCTTGCGCAGCTCCTCGTTGGCTGGCTCGAGGAAGCTGCGCCAGGTGTAGTCGAAGCCATGAACCAGATCGTTGGCGGCGAAGAAATCGGTTTCGCCCCAGGCGATCTGCTGCTTGCCGATACGGAACGAAGTGCGCTCGCCAACCGGGAAGTCGACGTACAGCTCACGGATCTCCTGTTTGTTGTAGAGATCCATGATGTCGCCCTGGCCATCGGCGTGGTGGTAGTTGTTCGCGCCCATGTCCTCCAGATGTTCGAGGAAGCCGGTCTTGACCTCACGCGAGGCACGCAGCTTGGCGACGACCGAGACCTGGTCGGTGGCCTGCCAATCCAGATTGAGCCGCGCGGTGCTGCGCGCCATCGACAGTTTGCCCTTGTCGTTGTAGTTCGGTGTGTCCTCCCAGTTCTTGGCGTTCCACGACAGCTCTTCGCGCAGATAACCGTCGTATTTGAAGCTGTCCTCAGCCAGCAGTGGCATGGCCAGCGTACTCAGCGTGATCGCTAAAGCCAGTTTGTCGATCGGTGCGCGCATGCGTGCGCCCGGGTTGCGGTGTTTGCTCATGATGTCTCCCCAAGAGATGGTGGCAGCGAGGAACCGTTGGTTGTTGTTGTTTTGGGAATCTCGTCTCAGGTCAGCTGACACGCCGAAGCGGGAGCAGCGACCGATGCCTGTGACCGCTCGCCAAAGATGAAGCGCGGGCGGCACACATAGATCAGCGATGGCATGACGAATAACGCGCAGAACGCCGAGGCACTCAGCCAGATGGCCATGAGCAGGCCCATTTCCGCCTGGAAGCGCAGCGACGACATCCACCACAGCAGGGTGCTGAGAATCAGCACGCTGGCGGTGACGATCACTCCCATACCGGCCGAATGCAGGGCTCTGCGGACCGCCTCCTCGGCGCTGGCGCCAGCGGCGACTTCTTCCTTGATCCGGTCGGCGATGTAGAACGCGTAGTCCACACCCAGGCCAATGCCGAGCGCAGCCACCGGTACGGTGTTGATGTTCATGCCGATGCCCTTCCAGGTCATGAAGGCGAAGGTCAGCATGTTGGAGATGATCACCGGGACCATGAACAGCATGCCGGCCACGCTGGAGCGGTAGACCAGGGTGCAGAGAACGGCGAGTACCAGCAGGGCAAGGGCAATGGCCTCGATCTGGCTGGACAGGATGATTTCGTTGATCGCCGCCATCACACCGACCAGGCCGCCCGCGAGTTGCCAGTGACCTTCACTGAGCGGATGGCTGGCGATGAACTCCTTGATCCGCTCCACGGCGGTCCGGATGGTCTCGCCCTGACGATCGCGGAACATCAGCGTCACTGAGCCGTTGGCGTACTGGTCATCGGCAAATCGCGAGGTATCGCCCGGCTCGGAAATCGAGTCGAGCATGGCCATCAGGCTGCCGTTGACGCCCTCGCTGTCGGCCAGTTCGAGGTAGCGTGGGTTGCCTTCGCGCAGGCTGCTGTTGACCAGCGGCAGCACGTCGGCGATCGAGACCGAGCCGCCGATCTCCGGTTGCGCTTCCATGAAGCGCTGGAAGCTGTTCATCGCCTTCAGCGCTTCGTTGCGCTTGACCAGACCGGCATGGCCGTCCTCGCCGAGCACCACGAACATCCGGTCGACCCCATCGAAGCGGGCGTTGATCGCAGCAGAGTCGAGGTTGTATGGCGAGTTCGGCCAGAGGATCGGCGAACCGGGATTGGCGTCGCCGATCTTCAGGTTCAGTGAGTACAGGCCGGCACTGAACACCACCAGCAGGCTGCCGCCGAGCACCCCGTAACGGGCTTTCGACAGGCTGACCCAAACGCTCAGGTCGAGCACCTTGCGCAGTACCGGCAAGCAGTTGATCGGGTGCGCGGTGCCGTGCGGCTTGCGGATGAAGGACAACAGCACCGGGGTGAGGATCACCGCGCTGATGGTCAGCGTCGACACCCAGACCACTGACAACACGGTGAGTTTCTGCAGCATCGGGATCGGACTGAGTGCGACCACCGCCATACACGCGGCATCGGCGATCACCCCGAGCATGCCGGGGCGGAACAGGTCCGCCAGAGCGACCCGGGCAGCGATGCGGGAGATATCGGCACCGGGTGCAAGCAGCTCGATTTCATCGTCGAAACGGTTGACGATCTGCACCGAGTGCGACAACGCCCGCGAGGTGATCAGCATCGCCACGACAATGACCAGCGGCTCGAAGTTGATGCCCAGCAGACGACAGATGCCCAGCGCCCACAGCGCACTGACCGCGCCGGCGAGCAACGGCAGACTGACGCCACGCCAGGTACGCAGGAGAACGAAGAGCAGGATCAGGGTCAGTGTCAGGGCTCCGATCACCAATTGCAGGGTTTGCGGCAAGTAATGACCAACCCATCCGTAAAGGATCGGGTCGCCGGCCACGCGGATTTTCACGCTGCCATCGTCTACCTTGGCGATCAGGCCACGGATCTCGCTGAACACCGTGGCGTAGTCGACCTGTTGATCGATGAAGTCGACGGTGATCAGGGTCGCCTGCAGGTCCTTGGACACATACGGGCCGTACACCAGCGGGTTGCGCAGCACCGCCTGCTTCAGCTCGGCCATCGCCTCGGCGTTGGCCGGCAGGTCCGGCCACATCAGCGGGCGACTCTCGATGCCAGCGGTGGAGGCACGCACCTCTTTGAGCTTCTTGGAGGCCAGAGAGGTGATCTGGTAGGGATTGACCGCGGAGACTTCGCGCAGGCCAAGGGTGACATTGCGCACCTTGTCGAGCACGTCGGTGCGGAAGATGTCGCCCTGCTCGACCTCAAACATGATGGTGACCATGTTCGAGCCGCCGAACGTATCCTTGAATTTCTCATGGGTCTGCACGTATTCGTGACGCGACGGCAGCATGTCCTCGAATACCGTGCGGACTTCGATGTGCAGGGCGAACCAGCCCAGCGTCAGGGTCAGTGCGAGCAGCACGCCAGCCACCCAGGCGCGCCGACGGATACAGAATTGGGCAATATGTTCGATCATGCTGGTTTCTCGGATGAAGTGGGCCATGGCAGGGATCAGGGTTTCAGAGGCGACCAGCGCCGGTCGCTCCAGCGACCAAGGTCGGCGCCGGCCAGCCAGAGATCGTTGCCGACGGCCAGGGCACGGGTGTGCCAGGACAGGTTGCGGTCATCCAGAACACCGACCTTCCAGCTGCCGGCCTCGCCGCTGCCGCTCACCCAGCGTCCCAGCGAGCCGGTGGCGAACCAGCGGGCCTGCGCCGGATTCCACAGCACGTCGAACAGGTGATCGCGTATGCCCAGGTCGATGTTCTGCCACTGCCGGCCAGCATCGCCGGTCACCAGCAGCGCACCTTCCAGGCCGACCGCCACACCGTTCTGCGCATCGCGAAACTGCACCGACATCAGCGAGCCAGGCAGCGGCGCTTCGATTTCTTCCCAGTGCTGACCGAGGTCATCGCTACGCAGGATGCGGCCGAACTCACCGACCACCACCAGCTGACCGCCATCGAGGATGGCCACATCGTTCCAGGCCACGTCTTCCTCTTCGCGCAGGCGCTGCCAGTTCTGGCCATAGTCATGGCTGATCAGCAACGCCCCCATCTCGCCGGTGGCGATGGCCAGGCCGCCCGCAGCGATACGCACGCGGTTGAGCTTGTTGGCGATCTGCG
>Ga0207428_10005246_pt1 | contig 12109 bp, 9 predicted proteins | sample RhiMethybrSRZTD1_FD_187600 | JGI IMG/M metagenome (GOLD analysis project Ga0207428, IMG submission 187600) | Populus rhizosphere microbial communities from Tennessee, USA - Rhizosphere MetaG P. TD hybrid SRZTD1 (SPAdes) (version 3) | ecosystem: Host-associated > Plants > Roots > Rhizosphere >... | reverse complement strand
GTCAAGCCCATCGCCGTCATCTGGATTCACGGATGGGGAGTAAACTTTTACTATCCGACGTACGTGATGATTGGCCGAGCCCTTGCGGAGCGCGCCTATGCTTGCATCACAGCCAATACCCGCATGCATGACCTTGGCAATGTCGCCGGCTGGCGCGGGGAAAAACGAATCCGCGGCGGTGGTTATTGGGGTGTAGCCAGCGAGGAAGTACGAGACCTCGCCGCCTGGATCGACTTCGCAGAGGATCGAGGATTCAAGAAGGTGGTGCTGGTTGGACACAGTGCAGGCTGGGCTGCGGTTCGCAGGTACCAGGCTGAGAAGCACGACGGACGTGTTGCCGGGTTGGTTCTGGCTTCCGGGGCGGTTCGAGCAGAAACTCGCCCGACCGATCCGGAACAGCTTGCACAAGCGACTCGACTGATGGCCGATGGTCAAGGAGAGGACTTGGTGCGCGATCCAAAACGCTCCTTTCCATCCTTCGTGAGCGCAGCCACGTTTATGGATATCGCCAGCACGCCACCACAATTCAAAGATTTTTTTGGAGTCCAGACGGCCAACCCGGCCGTCACACAAATCCGCTGTCCGCTTCTCGCTTTCTTCGGCACGAAAGGGGACGTTGGAACAGAGGCAGATTTGGAATTACTTAAATCCTCCATCCAGCGTCAGTCGAGCGGACCCAGCCGCGTGCAGACGATCATGATTCAGAACGCCGACCACATGTATACCGGCGAAGAGGTACAGGTAGCCCAGACCATCGCCTCGTGGGCTGACATGCTGGTATCACCGGAATCAGGCAACGGCGATGTTCCAGCCACCCGATAAGCTAGTTCTCCACCTTCCTCTGCATCTCAAGACGCCCCCTGCACAGATTTTCCAGTCTCATATTCTCTCCAATTTGCGTAAGATCACTCTATTCCGCCAACCGAAGGGGGTATGGACGCCTTGCGATTCTCGCTATGCAATGAAGTGATTCGCGACCTGGGGTTTTCTGCGCAGTGCGCGTTTGCGCAAAAAACCGGCTACGAAGGGCTTGAAGTGGCACCCTTCACTCTGGCCGAAAATCCCCATTTGATTGGCACTGCTGAACGCCAGCAGCTGCGCCGTGCCGCATCCGACGCAGGCATTGAGATCACCAGCCTGCATTGGCTGTTGGTAGCCCCCAAAGGGCTTTCCATCACAACGTCAGATCCAGCCGTCCGCAAGCAAACCATCGAGGTTATGCGGCGTCTGGTGGGACTTTGTGCAGACCTGGGCAGCAAGGCACTGGTTCATGGCTCTCCTCAACAACGCAACGTAGGCCAAGGAGAAGAGCGTCAGGAAGCATGGAAACGCGCTTCTGAATGTTTCGCGGCTGCGGCCGCCGAAGCACAATTGGCAGGTGTCCTCTATTGCATTGAGCCGCTATCGACCCGTGACACGAACCTCATCAATTCGGTGGCCGAGGCTTTTGAATGTCTCAAGGACATCAACAATCCTGCGCTGCAAACTATGATCGATTGCTGCGCGGCCGGTTCCTCTGAGGAATTGCCGATTCCTGATCTCATCGACCGCTGGATGCCTCAGGGTATCATTGCCCACTTTCATGTGAATGATCCCAACCGTCGAGGGCCAGGCCAGGGAGATCTTGCCTTCGCGCCCATTCTGGCGGCCCTCAATCGTCACAAGTACACGGGTATTGTTGGTGTGGAGCCGTTCGAATACGTTCCAGACGGGCCCAGCTCAGCCGCACGAGCCATCGGCTACCTGCGGGGCGTACTGGAAAAGTAGAGCCAGATTCCCCCTTATCAAAGGGGGATGCGCCCAAAGGCGCGGGGATTGTCTTGATCTTCGAAGATAGCTCGAAGATGCTGATAGCTCGCGATAGCGATTCATTGATTCTCAGTTTTCCCGTCTTTCAAGACAACCCCCAGACGGCTGCGCCGTCGCCCCCTTTGACTAAGGGGGAGTTTCTGCTCCAAGCCCGGTGATCCTCACCCATCCGTTGACAATCAAGGCCCTCGGGTGGTACCAAAGCAGATATGGCCCAACCAACAATACCTGCGACGCCGCGAATCCTCACCACCACCGTCGGCTCCTATCCCCTGCCCGATTGGCTGGTCGCGCTGCCCAGTGATCAGGCACGCAGCGACGCAACGCGCGTCGTTTTCAACATCCAGCGGCAAGCCGGGATCGATTTACCGACTGATGGCGAGCTGTATCGCTTCGACATCAACCATCCCGACACCAACGGCATGATCGATTACTTTGTCGGGTCGATGTCCGGAGTCGAGACGCGACTGGGCAAGTCCGATTGGGATGCATTCGCCACGCTGGCGCCCATGAACTTCAGGCGCCGCCCCGCGGGAGCCGTGCAATCTCCCATCGGCGAGGGAAGCTTGAATCTCCTGGCCGACTGTGATGCCGCCGCCGCGGTGGCTGGCGGCCCCTTCAAGTTCACTGTAACGAGTCCGTACATGCTTTCGAGGACCCTGCTCGACAACCACTACAAGAACTTTGAAGCTCTGACGCTTGCCATCGCCGATGTTCTGGCCGAACAGGTCGCCGACCTGCCTTGCGCTTGCGTTCAGGTGGACGAGGCCAACGTAACTGGCAACCCGCAAGATGCCAAGCTTGCTGCCAAAGCAATCAACCGCATTCTCGACAAGATCAAGGTCCAGCGCGCCGTCCATCTTTGCTTTGGCAACTACGGCGGCCAGACAATTCAAAAAGGTGAGTGGCGGGCTCTGGTGGAGTTTTTGAATGCCCTCAACGTCGATCATCTCGTTCTGGAGCTGGCACATCGCCCTACCGCCGACCTGGACGCGCTCAAAGATGTGGATCGCCGCATCAAGCTCGGGGTTGGCGTGGTCGACGTCAAAGTGAACCACATTGAAACAGCCGATGAGATTGCTGCCAGGATCGAGACGGCGGAGCGCAAGCTGGGCGAAGGCCGCGTCGGTTGGATTCACCCTGACTGCGGCTTCTGGATGCTCAAGCGCTCGGTGGCTGATCGCAAGATGGAAGCGCTGGTGAGGGGACGAAACAAATATTTGGGGATTTGATTTCATCCAGACTAGGCAAGGCGGTTTCGCCCTGCATGTTTCCATTTGTCCCCCTTGGCAAGGGGGACCACAGGGGGTCTTGGGTAAACAATCATAAGTACCCCCTGCCGCAAGAAGCGCGGGGAAGCTTTCTCAAAGCTTCCATTCCCTTGAAAACAGGGGGACAAAAGTCTTGACCCAACGTTTTAGTGGGAGTGACGCAGATTTTGTCAACCTGGATTGTCTGATTCGAAGTTTTGAAGTCCGAAAGGCTTACTCAAGGAGACTCTTATGAAACATCCAATCAATCGTCGGCACTTCCTGCAAAGTGCGACTTCAACAGCAGTCGCCGCGGGGTTGATGAGTGCCCGCAAGGCGTTCGCGGCAAGCGACACAGTGAGGATAGGCGTCGTGGGCGTTGGCGGTCGCGGAAAAGACCACATCAAAGGCTTTGGTCAGCAAGCGGGCGTCGAAGTTGTCGCGCTGTGCGACGTGGACGAGGGCATTCTGCAGGAGCGCTCCAGCCAGCTTGAGAAGGTTTCCGGTAAACCAGTCCACTGCTACAGCGACATGCGAAAACTGTTTGAAGCCAAGGATATCGATGCCGTCAGCTTTGCCACGCCCAATCACTGGCATTCCCTGGGAGGCATCTGGGCGATGGAAGCCGGCAAGCACACTTACGTCGAGAAACCGTGCTCGCACAATGTTTGGGAGGGCCGCCAGCTCGTGAATGCCGCCCGCAAGTATAACCGCCTGTGTCAGCACGGCACGCAAGGGCGCAGTTCCGCGGTGCTGCGCGAAGCAATTCAGAAACTCCGTGAAGGAGCCATTGGTGACGTCTACATGGCACGCGGCCTTTGTTACAAGTGGCGACCGACCATCGGCAAGGCCGGTGGCCCACAGGCAACGCCGCCTGGTGTTGACTACAACCTGTGGTGTGGCCCGGCGCCTAACAAGCCTCTACAACGCAAGAAGCTTCACTATGATTGGCACTGGCAGTGGGACTGCGGCAACGGGGACATGGGAAACCAGGGCGTTCACGAAATGGACATGGCGCGCTGGGGTTTGGGAGTCGGCCTGCCTACGCGAATCACCGGCACTGGCGGCCACTACATGTTCGAGGACGACCAACAGACACCGAACACGTTGATTTGCACCTTCGACTATCCCGAACAGAAGAAGATGCTGCAGTTCGAAACTCGCCATTGGGTTTCAAACTACGAAGGCGGATTTGGAGCCAGCGGCGAAAACAACGTGGGAGTGCTGTTCTTCGGGTCGGAAGGCTACATGGAGATGGAATACTTCGGCTATCGCATCTTCCTGGGAAAGAAGCGCGAGCCCGGCCCCAAGGGCACCGGGAACGCCGATCCCTGGGCGACGTTTGTGGCCGCCATCCGGAGCGGCAAGCGAGAAGACCTAGGCGTAGACATCGAAGAAGGTCATCTCACGAGCGCACTGTGTCACCTGGGCAACATCGCGTATCGGGTGCGACGCAGCATTCAATTCGATCCCGCCAAGGAGAAAATCCTAGGTGACTCCGAAGCCAGCACGCTGCTGACACGCGACTACCGAAAGCCGTTTGTGGTTCCAGGCATCGCTTAGGCGAAGCCTTCAGACCTGCCCGGGTTGAGGTGCGTTGCGTTTTTTCAACGCACCAACGCATCTGCAGGAGAGGGTGCATCAAAAGGCGCGACGCACCCTACACAGCTTCCCCTCGGACAGCACCACGCGCAGCCCGATGCTTGAAAACCCCGCCGGAATCCAATAAGATCAACGCCGTCGCCGCAAGCCACAGCAAGGCTCCAGCCCCGAAGGAACCCGCGTGGGGCGTTTCTTCCGTCAACAGATTCCGCCCCGATGCCCAAAGAGATCATCCTCAGCCCTGAAGTTCTGCAGAAGCTCGAGAAGATCAAAGAGGCCGACATCGTCATCGGAATTCCCAGCTACAACAACGCTCGGACGATTGGAAACGTCATTCGCACCGTCAACGACGGACTGGCAAAGTATTTCCCGTCCAGTCGGGCTCTGATCGTCAATTCCGACGGCGGCTCCAAAGACGAAACCCTAGCAGTTGCCAGCGACTGTCTTGCGGACGACCCTCGCCTGCTTGCTCTCGCTCATTCGTTGCATCCCGTTCACAAGATCATCTCGCCCTATCACGGAATGCCAGGCAAGGGCACAGCATTCCGGACGATTTTCCAGATTGCGGAGTCGCTTGGCGCGAAAGCCTGTGCCGTGGTCGACGCCAGCCTCACCAGTATCAAGCCCGAATGGATTGAAAAGCTGGTCAAGCCCGTGATTTCCGAAGGATTCGACTATGTGTCACCTTCCTATTTCCGCCACAAGTATGATGGCACCATCACGAACAGCATCGTCTATCCACTGATGCGGGCGCTGTATGGAAAAAGAATCCGCCAACCCATCGGAAGCGACTGCGGGTTTTCTGGAAGGCTCGTCTCGTTCTATCTGGCGGAAGATGTGTGGCACACCAGCGCAGCGCGCTATGGGATCGAGATTTGGATGGCGACAGCGGCCGTTACCAGCGACTTCAAAATCTGCCAATCATTTCTCGGCACTAAGGTACACGACGGCGCGGAACCGGCCCAAGACCTGAGCGCCATGCTGACTCAAGTCGTGGGAACCGTATTCCATCTAATGGAATCCCACCAGAGCGTCTGGCTGCCGGTAAACGGATCCGAAGCGGTCCCCGTCTTTGGTCAGACGCTTGAAGTGGGAATTGAACCCGTAAATGTCCGTCTGGAGCGGCTGCTCAGCGCTTATCGTCAGGGCGTGCGGGATTTGTCCGACATATGGAAGAATTTTTTGCCTGCGCCGGTGCTCGATGGACTCCACCGGCTTTCCAAAGCCAACCTTCCCGAATTCCGATTTCAAGACGCTCTCTGGGCCAAGGTGGTTTACGAGTTCGCCGCCGCTCACTATGCGAAGCGGATGGATCGCGAGCATTTGCTGAAATCGATGACGCCACTCTACCTGGGGCGCACGGCGTCGTTCGTTTTGGAGACTCGAGAGAGTACCGCGGCTGATGTGGAAAACCGCGTCGAGTTGCTCTGTCTGGAGTATGAGAACTTAAAGCCGTATTTGATGGAGAAGTGGAGAAGTTAACACATTGGCGATTGCCGATTTACGATTGGGCACAAGCTGGCCCTTTTCGTTTAGTCGGCAATCAGAAATGCAATCGCCAATCCACAGAAGAGGTTGCTATGCGCGATTTTCTTGAGATTGCTGTCCTCGATCCCATGCGGCGATTGTACGAGCAGTTGGTACTGTTCGTTCCCAAGCTGCTGAGTCTGTGCGTCCTGTTTTTTCTAGGCCTGTTCCTCGGATGGGTGGCCTACCGTATCGTGCGTCGCAGCCTGGTGGCTGTGAATTTCGACAAATTTTGCTCCCAGCTTGGCTTCGCGACGGTGCTGGAAAAAGGGAATATTCGCAAACCTGCCTCGGAGCTGGTGGCCTCCGGAATCTACTGGCTCATTGTCATCAGCTTTTTCATGATCGGGTTGAGAACGCTCGACGAAAGCATCATGGCTGGCGTCCTTTCGCGTTTCTTTTCTTACGTGCCGAACCTGGTTGTCGCCATTTTCATTTTCATCATAGGCTTCATGTTCAGCAAGTTCATTGCGCGCAGTGTTCTGATCGGCGCCGTCAACGCACAGATCCGGTCGGCCAAGCTCCTGAGCATCTCAGTCGAGTTGCTCGTCATGATCTTCACACTCTCACTGGCGCTCGAGCAGTTGGGCATCGGCAAAGCAACGATCGTCGCCACGTTCTCGATCCTGTTTGGTGGCATTGTTCTCGGGTTGGCCATCGCCTTTGGCCTTGGCGGCAGGCATCTAGCCCGCCAGTTTCTCGAGCGGCGCATCGGGCACAAGACCGAGAAGGATCAGGAAGAGGAAGAACGGTTTCTGCACTTGTAAACCTGACGTGTAGTTGAGTATTTGCAATTTGCGATGACACCTGGTTTCACAGACGCTTAAATCGGCACCCCTCGCCCCAGCGCGGGAGAGGGGCAGGGGGATACCCCTCTGCTGATTTAACTCCCGCAACCAGCTCTGAATGAGAGGGTGTCGAGACACTCGCGAGGACATCCAGCACTGTGCTCGCCCCTTCACCCCTAATCCCTCTCCCGCCCCGGGGCGAGGGGAACCGAGTACTAACAAGGCCATGTCCCGTCGCCGACAGTCACTCAAGATCCTGGTTGCTCCCAACGCGTTCAAGGAGAGCCTTTCCGCCATCGAAGCCGCGCGAGCAATTTCCAAAGGCGTTCGGAGAGGCCTGCCCAACGCTCGTGTTACCGAAATTCCTATCGCTGACGGGGGCGACGGCACGCTGGAGGCCGTCATCTCTGGAACCGGAGGACGCATTCGGAAGGCAAGGGTTATGGGGCCTCTCGGAAATAGGATCACCGCAGAATATGGGATCACGGGCGACGGCAAGACCGCGGTCATTGAAATGTCCCGTGCTTCAGGCTTGGCATTGGTTCCGCCAGCCCGGCGGAATCCCATGCGAACGACGAGCTTCGGCACTGGTCAGTTGATTCAGGCTGCGCTAGATCTTGGCGTCAACCGCATCCTGCTTGGCATCGGCGGCAGTGCGACGGTGGATGGCGGCATTGGGGCGCTCCAGGCACTGGGTGTTTCCTTTATGGATCTGCAGGGCAAGCCGGTTGGGCACGGGGGTACAGGACTGCTGGCGATCGAGAAAATTGACTTGAGCCGTCTGCATCCCGGACTGAATCGAGTTGAAGTCCTCGTTGCTTGCGATGTGGATAACCCTCTCATCGGCCCGAAAGGCGCCGCAGCCGTATTCGGACCGCAGAAGGGTGCGACGCCGGCCATGGTGAAGCAACTGGACCGCGGTCTGGCGCGGTTGGCAATCTTGATCGCTCAGGCAGCCGGAAGGCGGTTCGAACGGATCCCTGGCACAGGCGCAGCCGGAGGCATTGCGGGCAGCTTCCTGGGATTGCTGGGTGCCAGACTGCGCCCTGGAAGTGAGCTGGTCTTTGACCTGCTGAAGTTGGACGAGATCGTTCCGAAAATGGACTGGATAATCACCGGCGAAGGCCAGATCGACTTTCAAACCCAGTTTGGCAAAGGACCTGGAATGCTGGCGAAACTGGCTGCCCGGCATGGCGTGCCCGTGGTCGGCATAGCCGGATCCATAGCTGACAATGCAGGCAAACTCGCGAGCAAAGGCTTCACCGCTTTGTTCAGCATCACGAATCAGCCGATGGATCTCGCTGCTGCAATGCAGAGAGCTCCTCGACTCATGGAACGGATTGGAGAACAGGTGGCGCGGTTGATCAATGCATGCCGCAAGGCCGAGGTTTAGGGTTAGAATATCTAGCCGCCCAATGGAAATGTCCTAAGCCCAACCGCTCTCGTTGGCGGTGTTCCGCTTTGCCTGCGAGGCCCAAGGGAGACTCGATCATGATTCATCTCATCACCATCTCCCGTGAACGGGGCAGTGGCGGCCGCTCGGTCGGCAGCCAACTAGCCAAGGAACTCGGCATGGAATGCTTCGGGAAGGAAATCGTTTATGACATTGCACAGAGTGCCGGTGTTGCCAAGGAATCGGTGGAGAAATACGACCAGGAGAACTACAACAAGTGGAACTTGATCGTGGACTCGTTGCGTATCAGCAGTCACTTCTCCCCCGACTACGGCTTCAATTTCAGCTTGGCCAACATTGAACCGGAAATTTTCTTCACGGAAGACAAATACCTGAAAACGACGCAGGAGATTCTCACCAAACTGGGCAGCCGGCCCGGGGTGATCCTACTGGGCCGCGGCAGTCAGATGATCTTCAAGGACCGCAAGGATGCGCTCCACATTCGCTTGGTGGCACCCCTTCCAATCCGTATCGCCCGGATTGCAGAGATGTTGCATGTGTCAGAGAAAGAGGCCGCCAAGAATGTAGCGGAACTGGACAGGTCCAGGGCTGCATATCTGCGAAACTTCTATGGAACGGATGTCAACGACGCCCAGTTCTACCACCTGACCATTAACACCGGTCAGTTTGACTATGACCAGACTTGCCAGATCATCAAACATGCGATGAAATTCTTCTGATCAATTGCTTCTGGCCACATAGGGTCATTTGCCTTGCCTTGGGCGAGGAGCAAAGTGCGAGTGTGAACCAGGCCATAAGCAATGTTCTTCATAGAGGATCCCATGAGCACACGCGATTTGTTGCTAGGAATGGCAGCCGCAACCCTGTTCACCCAGTTTGGCTGTAGTTTCCATTCGAAAGAATCGTCAGCCGACAGCGGACCGAGGAAAGCCAGGGTGGTCAGTGTCGCCCAATCGGCACCGGCCGATTTCGTCGGCACAGACAATTCTGTCTTGCAGAAAGCGGCTGATTCATTGCACCGTGGCGACACTCTGGAGATTGGCGCGGGCACCTACACAATGGACAACAGCCTGTTCATCCCCTCGGGCGTCACCGTTCGCGGGAAGGCTGGACAAACGATTCTGCGAAAAAGTGCCGGCGTAGAGAGTTTCTTGGCCGAGGATGGCGACTACGGAGAAAGCCAGCTTCGGGTAGCCGAACCCCAGAAGTTTCGGCCTGGAATGGGAATCAGCGTCACGGACAAGTTGCTGAATAGTGGCTGGGACCTCTCGATATCCACGGTCAAGTCAATTGAAGGCAATCTCCTGCACATCGATCCCATGACGTTGAGAGACTACAATGCCGAGGAACAGCAGGCTGTGGTTCGCAACAGCTTCCCCATCCTTTGTGCGATTGAGACAGACGGCGTTATCTTTGAAGACCTCATCGTCGATGGCAACAAAGCAGAAAATGCTTACATTGACGGCTGCCGTGGCGGAGCCATCTATCTTTATCGCTCGAAGAACGCCGTCGTCCGCAACTGTGTAGCTCGAAACTACAACGGCGATGGCATCTCGTTTCAGATCACCGATAACGTGCAGGTGCTCAACAGCGAGTCTCACGGTCACACGGGGTACGGGGTTCATCCGGGAACAGGCAGCCCGCACGCCGCGGTGAAAGGCTGCCGTATTCACGATAACGGCCAGGTTGGGCTCTTCCTGTGCTGGCGCGTGCGCGACGGTCGCTTTGAGGACAACCGGATTGAGAACAACGGCAAATACGGCATCTCCATCGGCCACAAAGACACCGACAACGTCTTCGTGAACAACACCGTTGCGAGCAACGGCTTCTCAGGTGTCTATTTCCGGAAAGAGACTTTCAAAAACAGCGGGCATCGGAATGGTTTTAGCGGCAACAAGATACTGAACAACGGTAGCGCGAAAGAAGGATACGGCTTCTATATTGAGCCGTTGGCCGGCGACCTGGTGATCTCCAAGAATCAAATTACTGACACACGCCCGGGCAAGGAACGAACACAACGCTATGGAGTTTACAAGGCCGCAGGCGCGGGCAACGTGAAGGTTGAAGACAATCGAATGGAAGGACACGTTGAGAAGGATGTCTTCGAAGTAAGCCAAAAGCAGTGACGGCATGGCATACTCTGGAAATGCTCCTCAATCGAACTACACCGCATGATGTGCGATGTGTCAGAACGAAGATGGAATCCCCTCCTGTGAGGGGCAAAGGTAGCCCGGCCCTGGGATGGATGGCAGTTTCAAATCAATAACCCAGTAAGGAACGTTTAAGATAAGAAAGGTAACCAAGGAAGCAACCCACATGGAACGACGAACCTTTTTGCAGATGTTGGCCGCAGCACCATTGGCATTTGACAATCCTCCACTGGCTCTACCGCAGTATCGTGTGGTCAGCCCCTACAAAGCCGCTCGCATACCCGGCATGCCGGGCCCGTACCCGGGTAAGGTTATCTCCGCCCGTTCACCCAAATGCATCAATGAATCCACGGGTAAGGTCGATGCGGGGGTGATACGCGACATGATGTCTCGCGGGATGTGTGAGCTCACGGGTCGCTCTCAGTCGCTGGACGCCTGGAAGAGTTTTTTCGTGCCGGAGGACATTGTCGGTATCAAGGTGAATTGCGGCGGACGTCCGGATGTCGTGTCGTCGCCGGAAATCGTCGTCGAGATTATTCGGAACCTGCAAGCCGTGGGCGTGAAGCCGGAGCAGATCGTCATTTACGAGCGTTTTCAGTCTCAGCTTAACGACGTTAACTACACGCCATACCTTCCGAAAGGGGTTGAGATTGCGGCTGCTGAGAAAGGACGCGGCGACAACCAAGGCTACGATCCTGCAGTCTACGTCGAAGCAGAGTTCTTTGGCGAAGAGGATACGCGTTCGAACCTGATGAAATTGGTTTCGCAACGCGTCACCAAAATCATCAATGTCCCGAACATGAAGGATCATGGCGCTTCGGGAGTGACCGGCTGCCTGAAAAACATTGCCTACGGCAGCTTTTCGAATGTGGCTCGCTCGCATCTTGGCGCGGGGGATGGTGGCCCGGCGGCCCTTAGCAATCCGGAAGCCGGCAAGTCGCACACTCTGTCTTTCATCGGCACGCTGGCCGCGGCGGAACCTCTGCGTTCGCGGACGGTGTTGCAGATCATGGATGGGTTGCGTGGGGTGTGGCACGGCGGCCCGTTTGTCACCGATCCCCGCTTCCGCTTCTATCCGAAGCAGATGTTATTCGGGACCGATCCGGTGGCAATTGACCGGCTGCTGCTGGATATTATCGAGGCCAAGCGAAAGGCAGAGGGAGCCATGTCCATCTGGGATCGCTCTCGGAAATCGCTGGGCTCGCAGCGGACCCGCAATCACGATCCAAACGTCAACATCCTGATTCGAGAACCCGGCCACGTGGAGTTTGCATCAACCCTCGGGCTTGGGGTTCACGACCTGAAGAAGATTAAGGTTAAGGAATTCGAGATCTGACAGATCCTCGTGGCGCATCCAGACGCCAAAGCCGCCGCGGAGACGCTGAGTCGCGAGGAGGCTCAGCAAAAAGCTTGCTGGACCATCAGCCACTCTGTCAACCAGGTTAGTTTCTCTTGAAGCAGCACCATCACCTCTCCGTCTTGACCCTCTCTCTCTGCGGTTAGTTTTCTTTGCTGCCCTCGCTCTGAATTTAGAATCGCCCTTGTCCCCCTTGACTGAAGGCTTATCTC
>Ga0207428_10005235_pt1 | contig 12124 bp, 5 predicted proteins | sample RhiMethybrSRZTD1_FD_187600 | JGI IMG/M metagenome (GOLD analysis project Ga0207428, IMG submission 187600) | Populus rhizosphere microbial communities from Tennessee, USA - Rhizosphere MetaG P. TD hybrid SRZTD1 (SPAdes) (version 3) | ecosystem: Host-associated > Plants > Roots > Rhizosphere >... | reverse complement strand
CACTCTGGTAGCGGCTGACCTGTCAGCAGGACCGTGATGCTGCCCGGGATTCGACGAGAGAACCGAGCAATACCAGCATCGCCGGCCTTCAGGTCGAACCAATAATCGCGTCAGCAATAGAATTGTTGCTTGGCACACGCTGCGAGCGAAATTAGCAGATGGTTACGGGCCGCCCCGGTCGGAACCCTGCCCTTTCGCGGATAGCTCAGCAATAGCTCAGCAATAATATTGGAGGGCCTCCGCTGGATTCAGGAGGCGGCACCCGTCGATGCCGCATCCGTTGTCAGATCTATACTCGTCCTCCCGGTTGACGCCAGCCTCCGGGTCGGCTCAATCGACGTTGAGCTCTGCATTGGGAACCCTGAATGAAGAGAACTCGTGCTGATCGGCGGCGCTCGGCGCCCCCGGTGACCACGCCGGGGGATTCCGACACGCGCGACGGCTCGCGGGCAGCCGGGTCGTTTCCGATCGTAGGTATCGGTGCGTCCGCCGGCGGACTCGAGGCATTCTCTGCACTGCTCAAGCACCTCCCGCTCGATACGGGCATGGGTTTCGTCCTGGTGCAGCATCTCGATCCGGCGCACGACAGCGCGCTCACGCAGCTGCTCGGACGCACGACGTCCCTGCCAGTGCACGAGGTGACGAACAATCTGCGCGTCGAGCCGAATCATGTCTACGTCATTCCGCCCAACACCAACTTGAGCATCACCGAGGGCGTGTTGAGCCTGCGACCCCGGCCCAAGACGCGGACACCGCATCGATCGATCGATTTCTTCTTCGAGGCGCTGGCGAACGATCAGCGCGACTGCGCCATCGGGGTGATTCTCTCCGGCACAGCCACCGACGGCACGCTGGGGCTGGAGGCCATCAAGACCGAGGGCGGCATCACGTTCGCGCAGGACGACTCGGCGCGCTACGACTCGATGCCACGCAGTGCTGTCGCGGCAGGTTGCGTGGACTTCGTCCTGTCGCCTGAGGATATTGCGACCGAACTCGCACGTATCGCGAAGCATCCAGCCGTCGTAGGCACTTTGTCTAGCTCACCGACACCGGCGGACAGCGATAGCGTATCCGCCACGGCGCATCAGGGCGATGAGACCGCGTTGCCCTCTGGCGGACGCGGCACGCCGCCCACGAGCGCAAAGACCGCTCGCGCTGAGGTTGATCGCGAAGCGTCAGAGATGATCGGTGCCCCTACCGAGGAGGGGTTCAAGAAGATTCTGCTTCTCCTGCGCCGGCATTCGTCGGTCGATTTCTCGTTGTACAAGTCCAGCACAATCCAGAGGCGCATTATTCGGCGCATGGTGCTGACCAAGCACGACACATTGGAACGCTACGGGCAATTCGTCCGAGGTAGCGACAAAGAACTCGCTGCGCTGTACTCCGATGTGCTGATCAGCGTGACGAGCTTCTTCCGAAACCCGGAGGCGTTCGAGGTGCTCCGGCGCCAAGTCTGGCCCGCGCTACTACAACAGCGCGGTGACGAGCCGCTTCGCGTCTGGACACTGGGTTGTTCCACCGGCCAGGAGGCCTACTCCATCGCCATGTCGTTCGTCGAGGCTGCGGACAAAGCGCCTCGGATGCGCAAGCTGCAGGTGTTCGCCACGGATCTCAACGACGCGCTGCTGGACAAGGCCCGCCACGGTCTCTACCCGAAGAATATCGCACACGATCTCTCGCCGGAACGGCTGCGACGGTTCTTTGTCGAGGAGGAAGGTGGGTATCGAGTCGTTAAGCCCCTGCGGGAGATGATCGTCTTCGCGCGCCAGAATGTCATGAGCGATCCGCCCTTCTCGCGTCTGGACATGATCAGTTGTCGCAACCTGCTGATCTACTTCGAACCAGGATTGCAGAAAAAGGTGTTCCCCGTCTTCCACTACGCCCTAAAGCCAGGCGGCTATCTGTATCTCGGCGCCTCGGAGTCCATCGGCGGTTTCACCGACCTCTTCGAGGCGTTGGACAAGAAGCACAAGATCTACACGAAAAGAGCGGCGACGACCCCGGCGTTTCACCTGCCGGTCAGGAAGGATCGGGGCGAGCCATCCAGTGTCTCCCGACAGATCCCGGTGCCTCTTGCGCAGGAAGCTGATGAAGGCGGAGCGGCCAAAGGCTCCCGCGGGGAGCTCAGTGCCCAACGCGAGGCTGACCGGGTTTCCGTCAATCAGTTCGCGCCGCCGGCCGTGCTCATCAACGGTGACCTGCAGATTCTGCAGTTCCGTGGTCCGACCGCCGCGTATCTCGAGCCGCCTACTGGAAACGCGAGCTTCGACCTGCTGAAGATGGCGCGGAAGGGGTTGATGATGCCCCTGCGCAGCGCCATCAACAAGGCGAAGAAGGAGAACGCGACGACGCGGAAGGAGCATGTGCGGATCGAGGAGAACGGCCAAGCCCGGGACGTGAACATAGAGGTCATTCCGCTCAAGAACCTGCGGGAGCGTTGCTTTCTCGTGGTGTTCAAGGACGCGGACGCCAATGGTGCGACGGGCGCAACGACGCGGGGCAAGCGTCGGTCAGCTCAGACGTCATCGGCTCGCGCGGATCAGGCACCTCGCGCCGCAGAGTCGCGCCGGCTCGCGGTGCTTGAAGCCGAGCTCGCCGAGATGCGCGACTACGCGCAATCCATCCAGGAACAGCACGAGGCGACGAACGAGGAACTCCAGGCCTCCAATGAAGAGGTCCAGTCCGCCAACGAGGAATTACAGAGCATCAACGAGGAACTTGAGACGTCCAAGGAAGAACTTGAATCTGCGAACGAAGAGCTCACGACCGTCAACGAGGAGATGGCGAACCGGCACGCCGAGCTAAATCGGCTCCACAGCGACTTGGTCAACATCCAGACCTCTGCCCATCAAGCGATTGTGCTGCTCGATCGCGACCTGACGATCCGCCGCTTCAGCGTTCCGGCGGAAAAGCAGCTCAACCTGATGGCTTCCGATGTGGGGCGATCCTTCGGTCTCGTGCGCCATAACCTCGGTGGGTCCGATCTCGATTCGTTCATTACCGGGGTCATCGACAGCGTTCGTGCAGGTGAGCGTGAAGTTCAGGACAAAGACGGGCGGTGGTTTTCTCTGCGCGTGCGACCGTACATGACGCCTGACAACCGGGTGGACGGCGCGGTGCTGGTGCTCGTCGACATCAGCGACCTAAAGCGCAGCGAGTTCGCCATCGGTTCCGCGCGAGAGTACGCGGAAAACATCATCGCGACCATGCGTGAAGCGCTCGTCGTGCTCGATGCCGATCTGCGCGTCGAAAGCGTCAACCGCGCGTTCTACGGCCTGTTCGGCGCGAAGTCATCGGAGACGATCGGCAGGCTCATCTACGAATTGGGCAATCATCAATTTGACATTCCTGAACTTCGCGCGTTGCTCGAAGAGATCCTTCCTCACAGTCACACCGTCGACGACTACATCGTCGAAGGGGACTTCGAGCACCTCGGTCGCCGCAGCATGCTGCTCAACGCCAGACGCATGTACAACGCGGCCGGAAGCCAGGGCCGCATCGTCGTAGCCATCGAAGACATTACGGAACGCAAGCGGGCCGAGGAGGCTCAATCCAGGCTGGCAGCGATTGTCGCCTCGTCGGATGACGCCATCATCAGCAAAGACCTCAATGGCGTCATCACCACGTGGAACAGCGGCGCAGAACGACTGTTTGGCTACAGCGCTCAGGAAGCGGTCGGTCAGCCCATCACCCTTCTGATTCCGCCAAACCGAGTCGACGAGGAAGACCTCATTATCGGACGCATTCGGCGAGGGGAAGCCGTCGAACATTTCGAGACGGTCCGCTGCCGCAAGGACGGCACGCTGGTCGAGGCGTCCATAACCGTGTCGCCCATTCGAGACCGGGAGGGTACGGTCGTCGGCGCATCGAAGATCGCGCGCGACATCACCGAGCGGAAGGCCGTCGAGGCCGAGGTCCGCGACAGCGAAGCGCGATATCGTACCCTGTTCGACCTCGGTCCCGTGGCCGTGTATTCGTGCAACGCCGCAGGCGTCATCGAGACGTTTAATCGCCGAGCCGCGGAACTCTGGGGTCGTGAACCAGCTCTGGGCGACGCCACTGAGCGATTCTGTGGTTCGTTCAAAATGTACCGTCCGGACGGCGGACTCATGCCGCACGGGCAGTGTCCCATGGCGGAGGTCGTGGCGGGCACCCTATCGGAGGTACGCGATGGCGAAGTGGTCATCGAACGGCCAGACGGCACGCGGCTGACCGTCATCGTGAATATCCGGCCGCTGAAGAACCATCGTGGGGAGATCACGGGAGCCATCAACTGTTTCTTCGACATCACGGAGCGCAAGCAATTCGAAGAGACCCTGCGCGACGCGGACCGCAGGAAGAACGAGTTCCTGGCCATGCTCGCTCACGAACTCAGAAACCCGCTCGCACCCATCCTGGTATCCGTCGAAATCCTGCGTCGAGCAAAGGGGCTCGAAGAGTCCGACCTGGAGAACAGTCAGAGGCCTTCGGATGGACTGCAGACAAGCAGGAACCTGAGCGATCGTATCGACCATGCGTTGGATGTGCTACAGCGGCAGGTTGGCCAAATGGTCAGGTTGGTCGATGACCTGCTGGACGCGGGACGCATCGGTCGAGGGAAGATCGACCTTCGCAGAGAGCGCGTCGAGCTGTCATCGATCATCTACCACGTCCTGGAGGCGGCCCGACCGATCGCCGAACGTCGTCACCAGCAAACGACCGTCACGCTGCCAAGCGTGCCTGTATATCTGGATGCGGACCCGACCAGACTTGGACAAATCGTCGGCAATCTCTTGAACAACGCCTGCAAGTTCACGGCGCGTGGCGGTCACGTTTGGCTCACGGTCGAGCGTGAGGAGGAGTCCGGCGCAGATCGCGCCGAAGGCGCGTCAGCCCGATTCGCTCCACAGGTCGTGATCAAGGTACGCGATACGGGCATCGGCATCGCCGCCGATCAGCTCGAGCACGTATTCGACATGTTCACGCAGCTGGACACGTCGCTGGAACGCTCGTTGACCGGCCTCGGCATCGGCTTGACGCTCGTCAAGACATTGACCGAAATGCACGGCGGTACGGTGGAAGCGCACAGTGCCGGTGTCGGTCAGGGAAGCGAGTTCGTCATACGACTACCGCTTGCAGGCGAAGCCGACCTAGCGGCAGCCAAGCCTATGGCGACCCGGTCGGTTCTGACAAATCCCCTGCGGATTCTGATCGTCGATGACAATCACGACTCAGCCGACATGCTCGCCACGTTGCTCCGATTCGCCGGCCACGAGACATTCGCCGCGCACGACGGCTCGGCAGCTGTGGAAGTAGCTGCCAAGCTCGATCCCGACGTCGTCCTGCTCGACATCGGACTGCCGATCCTCAACGGGTACGACGCCGCCCGTCGAATTCGTGAACAGCAAGGCCAGCAGCGCCGCCCGCTGTTGATAGCTTTGACGGGATGGGGGCAGGACGAGGACCGTCGCCGATCCGAGGAAGCGGGCTTTGACGCCCATTTAGTGAAGCCGGTGGATGACGCCGTCCTTGGCAGACTTCTCGCCGAGCTCAGCGCCGGCCAGCAAGAGACACAGGACTGACCCAAGCGGCCCTTCGCCCTCAGCATCGGGACTCTTCGACATCTCTCGCCTTCGACGACGAACACGTCCGAGAATCGCTGATTGACTTGAACGATTCGAGATTGGCGCGACACCAAGCGACCGCGATACCGCCTATCGATTCGTACCGAAGAACATCACGGCGTACGCGAAGAAGTGCTGCTTAGAACTGTGTAGAAACTGTGTCGGTTTGAGAACTGTGTCAGACCTCTGAATGTCCCTGGATCACTTACAGGCGTCGCGCCGTAGGCGACGGAGAGGTGAGAGCGCCTGGCGTGGGTTCGCCGACACTGCGACACGCGCCACCCGAGGCGCCGTCGCGCAAGGGCAACCACGAGTAAGCGCCATAAACGTCACCGACCGCTGCTCGAGGCGTTGGATTTCTTGCGCCGCCGGGTCGCTGACCGTTAGGCGAGATCGCTCCGCGTTCCGATGGTCCTCATCGCTTCGAGAGTTTGGTCTACCCTGCGCGACCAGGGAGGACTTATCGGCCGCGCGGGCGGCGCTTATTTCCCTCTGGATTTCAGTTCCGCAAGAGGACATCGGGCACTACCGCTATGAGTCTCGCAGGCTCGTCGTCGGCACTAGCCCCGGTGCATCACTTCTTGGGATCCACCAACGCCTGATACACCAGCTGTCGGGACAGCGATCGCACCGGAGGCGAGCCGCCAGTTGGCCTTCCCGAAGCACGTTGGTGCGCATCAGCTCCACGGTTGACGCTTTCAGGAACCGATTGCCGTTGGCCTCGCCGCCGTTCAGCATCATCTGCGCGAACCGGAAGTAGTCGTCGGTGGTGGAGAGCAGTCCGCCGTTGCCGGACAGAAACGCCGGCTTCGACGACGGGTCACCGACGTCGGAGGGGCGGGCTACTGTTCCTGGCGGAGGCGTCGCCCGGACCAGGCGCTTGTCCGGACCGTAGGTGTACAGGCTCGTGACGCGATCTACCTTCGACGCGTCCACCCAAAAGCCAGTGTCCTTCATCCCAAGCGGCTCGAAGATCTTTGTTCGCAAGAATACGTCGAGTGACTGGCCCGACAGCTTCTCGACGATGTAACCCTGGATGTCGACGCTCGGTCCATACCGCCAGTCGCTGCCTGGCTGGACGGCAAGCGGCAACTTGGCCAGCCTGTCGATCATCGCCTGGAGGTCGGAATCTCTGAGGTTGCCGTTGGCATACCCCGCGTTTACGTCGAAACCGGCCGTGTGGCTCATCAGCTGCCGCATCGTCATCGGCGTGGTCTGCGCCACACCGCCGTTCGGGGTGCCCACTTTAAGGTCAGCGAACTCGGGGATGTGCTTGGCGACCGGGTCGTCGAGCGTCCACTTCCCCTGCTCCCAGAGCATCATCATGGCTACGCCCACGATCGGCTTGGTCATCGACGCAATGCGGAAGATCGTGTTCTTGGTAACCGGCTTCTTGATCGCCAGATCTTGGACGCCGTAGGCGTCGAGGTAGATGACCTTGCCGTGTCGTCCGACGAGCGTTGTACCACCGGCGAGTTTCCCATCGTCAACCAGTGCCCGCATCGTCCGCTGCAACAGCTTCAACCCGTCGGCCGAAAAGCCGACCGAGTCCGGGGCGACAAGTTGGACCTGCGCCGGCAGACTCGGGGCGCCACCGAGCAGAGCAATGACCACCAGGGCGGATATCGACCGTCGAGCGAGAGCGGGCATATCTCTCCCTCCGTCAGCAAACAACCGTGCCCACGAACGGCATGACGCACCGAGCATAGCCTGCTCCAGAACCGCGTTGTTTTGCGGATTACTACGGTGACAGCCGTGCGCGCAGAGCTCCGGTGATCGCGCGTGCGCACACGGCTGAAGGCGGAGGGCGGCGCGCCGGCGGCACTCACGAGCTGTCATAGGCAAGGTCGGCGAGGCGCGCCGCGAGAAAGAGCTGACGCGCCGTCAGCCGCTCGATGATGCGCATCGGCGCGCCACAGCCCGGACACGGCCATGACCGCGTGATGGTAGCGGACGGCACGGTCGGCGGCGGCGCGACCGCCAGGGCCGCTCGACACGTCGCAAGATCGGCGGTGCGACAGCGCGGGGCGAGCAGCCCGAAGTAACGGATGCGGACAAAGCGTTTGGGGAGGACGTGCAGCAGGAAGCGCCGGAGGAAGTCGTCGACGTCGAGTGTCAGCGTGCGTATCTGACTCCCGTGCCGGTAGTCCTTCCACCGAAACGAGACGGTGTCGTTGGTGACGCCGACGAGCCGGTGATTCGAGATGGCGATGCGGTGGGTGTAGCGCGCCAGGTAGTGCAGCACGTGGGCGGGGCTGCCAAAGGGCGGCTTCGCGTAGACCACCCACGATTGGCGATGCAGCGATCGGAGCCAGGTGCGAAAAGCCGACTCGGGGGCCAGCGCCTGTAAGCCGCCCGGAAACGAGAGCCGTCGCTCCCGAAACGCGGCGCGAAGCCCGGCGACGACTTTCCCCCGAAAGACCTGGCGCAGCACCTTGACCGGAAGAAAGGTTGTACGTGCGCTTGTGCCAAGTGCGTGCGTGAGCCGAGCGGGGCACAGGGCTTCGGCCGGAAATGCGGCCACGCGAGCGTTCCTGAGCGATGGCGGAGAGCACGAATTGCGAATTCGCCACCGACAGGCGTGTGCGTGGTGCGAGCGAGCGTACGTTGGCTACACGCCAATCAGGCGAATGACGAGTCCGACCGTTCAGCACAACCCGACATCGCTCAAGACCGACGAGAGATTGGGACAACGTCGTACGAGCATTACGCTGACGAGCGTGGCAACGTGCCGCCGCTCACGCTGCTCCTGGTCACCGCACCTGAACGAGTTGCTGCAACTCCTGAAACCAGTTCTGAACCACCACGAGGCTCAGCGGCGCGGGGGTCGAGGGTCCGTCCGGCGATTTCAACATCAGGAACCGAGCGCCATCGGGTGACACGTCGTACATACGAGTGCCCGCGATCTCGAACGCGCCGCTACGCGGGTCCAGCACCTTCTGCGGCACCGCGAACGCGCCTCGGCGCGACACGCGCACGCTCATGAGCGCTCCCACCGCATTCATGTAGAACAGCTCCTCACTGTTCCGCGCCCAGACTGGTTGCGTCCCTCCGCCGGTAGACACCTGCCAGGAGCCGCCGCTGACGTCCGGGAAGGGCCGGACATTGATCTCAGGCCGACCCTGCCTCCACAGGTCGTAGGCAATCCACCGACCGTCCGGCGAGATTTGGCCGTTGTTCTCGATGTCCGGCGTGTGAATCAACGGTTGGGGGCGGTCATGGGTTTCGAGCCGAAGCAGCGCCAGGTCGGGAGCCGAGCCCACCACCTGCAGCACCAAGTGTGCACCGTCCGGTGAAATGGATGCCGGGGTCGCGGGACCGTCCGTCACGCGCTCGGGTTGACCCGTTCCATCCGCCGCCTGCCAGTACGTCTGCATCTCACCGTCGAGATTTGAGCCGAAGTACAGGCGACTCCCGTTCGGACTCCACAGCGGCCACACGTCGAGCGCCGGACCCGAAGTGAACTGTTTCCGCGCATCGCTATTGACTTCGAGAATCCAGATGTCGTTCTGCTCCTCGTTGATCTCGACCGCGACTCGGGTGCCGTCAGGTGAGAGCCGCGGCGCGCGGTATGCACGCGCGGGGGATGGTAGCAGTTCTTCCCGTCCGGACCGATCAATCCACACCAGGCTCCTGGTGATTTGCAGCGCGCTGCGGGGCATGTACACCAACGTCCCGTCGTGCGAGACGTCGAAGTAGGCCGTCTGCGAGGGCATCATCAGTACGTCGGGCACCACCGGTACGGGGGTGCCCCTCGTCTCCAGGCGCGCGACATCGAACGCAATCGCCTTGAGGTCGTTGCCGGCGGCGTAGACGATGTGCCCCGACGCGACATACCGCGCGCTGCGGGCTCCCTGCAGCAGTACCTTGTGCCGGCCCGTTTGAAGATCGAGCACCGTCACGCGGGCCGCGGACGGGCCCCCCTTTTTGGCCTGGATCGTAAACAGCACCGCGCGCCCGCCGGGCAGGAACTCGGGCCAGAGGTGATCGTACTCGCCAGCCGCGGCGTCGGGGCGTGTCAGCAGTCTCGGCTCCCCGCCGACGTCCGACACGCGCCAGAGGCCCGTCTCCGGATTGGCGGTCGCGAAGACGATGGTGCCGTCCGGTGCCCAGCTCGCCCCCCGAGGCGTCCCGTCGAGCCCACAGAGGCCGATTTCGGGTCCACCGGTCACCCGAGTCTTTTTCAGGCCATCGTTGCCCACAAAATAGCCGACCCACGTCCCGTCCGGGGAGAAGAAAGGACCACGTCGTGTCGCCGGACTTGCGGCCAGGAGCGTCGGCTCCACCTGATCGAGCCCCTGCGTGTAGAGCTGCCAGGCCGGTCCGCCGATGTAGGCGATCCGCGTGCCGTCTGGTGCGATGGCAAAGACGCGGTCCCCAGTGTTGGTGGTCAGGCCAACTGACGGTGGCGGCGTGATCATGAGTCGGGTCACGCGGGGAGACGGCCGCGACGCGCCCGCCACGCGCCACCAGGCCCCCACGCCAAGGGCCACGAGGACGACCGCCCCCAGGGCAACGATCCAGATGCGAGCGTGACGGGAGGACGCCTCCGTCTCGTCGGGTGCGCCCGGCAGGACGGTCGGCTCCTGTAGCCCGGTGACTCGCTCGGCGAACTCGCCCGTGTCGGTTCGAGGCGCCACCGACTCAACCGAGGCGATGAATCGGTATCCGCGTCGCGGCAGGGTCTCGATGTAACGCGGCGACGACGCCGAATCATCGAGCACGTGCCTGATCTTGTTGACGACCACGTTGAGCCCGGCGTCGAAGTCGACAAACGTGTCGTCGGGCCAGAGCGCAGCGCGCACCTCCTCGCGCGTGACCAGCTCGCCCGGGCGCGCAACGAGCATGAGGAGGACCTGTCGCGCCTGCTCCGGCAGGCGGATGCGGTGCCCCGCCTTCCAGAGGTCGCCCGTCTCAACCGCGAACTCGAAAACGCCGAACCGAACGATCCGCGACGCACCCGACGTGGGCATGGTTTGTCGCCCCATTTGGGAGACGCGATCATCGTAAACGAAAGGTGGCAGCCCAGGCGTACGGACGCCAGGGCGTCACGAATTTATGGTGTTTTTAGGTCACTGATTACCTCGGTGTTGAGAAATAACGTCTTCTTTAGACGCCGTTAATTGACCGCCAGGCGCTGCGCCTCCATCGTCGGTTCACAAGGCCGACATGCAGTGCTGGTGTGTTTCTGGCTGGTCGATCCTGGTACGAGAGGTCGCGACGGCCGTCTTGTTCGCCGCGCTGGCGAGTGTAACCGGCATGCCGGCTGCGTCCGCCGCTGAGACGAACCGCTGTGGTCTCGAGACTGGCCACAATCCGGCGATACACGTGGGCGCGGTCCTCGTCGTTGCCAGTCCTATCTCGAAGACGGCCATCACCGCCATGCAAGCGGAGGTCGAGTGCATATGGAGTCGCCATGGCGTGAAGCTTGGCTGGCTGGCGCCGGATCACGTTCGCCCTGATTCGGGCGCGAACGTTGACGTGCTCCTGGTCCCGGATTCCCGGGAGTGTGGACGTGTGCGGTCGACCGGACGCAAAACGCTGGGCTGCTTCAGATCCAACCGCGACGGTGATTCCCGCCCGCTCATCACGATCCTTCCGCAGCACGGGCAGCTGCTGGCCGGCGCCCTGAGCGCCCGCATCTGCGGGCGCCGCTGTCTCGAGGGCTGGATCGAGCAGTTATACGGCACGCTCCTTGGTCGGGCGCTCGCCCACGAGATCGGCCACTACCTGCTCGGACCGGAGCACAGTCGCGCCGGATTGATGCGCGCCGACTTCGAGCCCCGGGACGTGCTGTCGGGTGACCCGAAAGCTGTCTCGTTGACAGGCCCACAGGTCCAGCGGCTCACCTGTTGTGCTCCGCAAAAACCCCGGCCGCGGTAAAAATGGGGCGATTCTTGGCCGGAGCCTAGCCTGCACCGTCGCGATGTTGATACAGGCTTCTTTAAAAGGTGGGCCGACCGCCGCACTCAGCCGCGACTCGGCAGGTGTCTGGCTCATGGGTCACCTCCACGGTCGCCGGAGTTGCCGAGTGCTTCCCGTGGCAAGACCACTCGAAACGTCGTTCCGTCGACTGCCGTTGATCGAACCTCAATCTGCCCTCCGTGGCGGAGAATCACTTCGTTTGAAATGTAGAGACCCAGGCCGAGCCCCGCCGGGCTCCGACTCGAACGCTCGCCCATGCGGAACGGGTTGAAGAGCGCGGACTGAAGTTCTTGTGGAATGGGTGGGCCTTCGTTGTGAACCCGGACCCACGCACTGAGGGCTTCGGCGCCCGCGGTCACCGTGACCGGTTTGTTCGGATCGCCGTGGGCGAGCGCATTGCCGATCAGGTTCGAGAACACCTGCTCAAGGCGGTCGCGATCCCAGGTGCCGCGCAGATTCGGGCACTGCAGCTGTATCGTCGCGGACGGATGCGCCGATCGTAGCTCGTCCACGATCGGTACGAGCGCTTCGCGCAGATTCATCGGCGCGAAGACGAGTTCCAAGCCTCCCCCGAGACGACTGCGGGTGAAATCGAG
>Ga0207428_10005234_pt1 | contig 12126 bp, 8 predicted proteins | sample RhiMethybrSRZTD1_FD_187600 | JGI IMG/M metagenome (GOLD analysis project Ga0207428, IMG submission 187600) | Populus rhizosphere microbial communities from Tennessee, USA - Rhizosphere MetaG P. TD hybrid SRZTD1 (SPAdes) (version 3) | ecosystem: Host-associated > Plants > Roots > Rhizosphere >... | reverse complement strand
AACAAGGGCAGCCGCTATGAGGACAGCCGGCCCGGTGCGGGCTCTGAGAGGAAATAGGGGCATGGATGATGCTTTCGTTCAGGCGGCAGCGTGGCCGCGGTTGACGGACGGGTCTGGGGAACAGGCCTTGGGTGTGTGCCGGGGAAGCCGCAGCTGCGCGGCCCGGATCAGGAGGTCAGCCGGATGAAGGTCACAGAGTTGGGCTCGAAGGTGTAGGTGAACTTCGGCCCCGCGCCGTTGAAAACGCTCGCCGCCGGGGCGAGGTTCTGCCCGTCCGGGGTCTCGGTGAGCGTCGTCACGGCAGCGATCGCCGCAATGTTGGCCGCGCCGGTGACGTTGACGTCCACGGGCGTCTTTTCCGTTGAGGTGTTGACCACCTTGACGATGGTGTCGCCCGACTTGGAGTCCTTGGTGACCACGGAGTAGATGGGATCGGCCGGAGTATCATCCACAGTGCCCCAGAGGACGTTGTCCAGGTACAGCTTCGCGGTGCGCCCAGTGACCTCGATCCGGATGTCGTATTCGTGTCCGGTTTCAATGACCGTGTTCTTTTCCAGGACATTCGTCTTGGCGCCGTTGACGGCCTTCTCGACGACGGACTTCGAGTTGTTCCAGCCGCCCAGGTTCCACCAGAAGTAGTTTCCGGTGTCCTTGACGCCGAAGGAGACGAGGAAACCTTCGGAACCGGCCAGCTTGGTGGCCTTGGTGGTCAGCGTGTAGTTGCTCCACTCCGCGTTTCCGGCCGTCACCATCGTGTTCTGCGCCGTGGTGCTTGACTGGACGTAGGCGCCGTCCTGGATCGACCAGGAGCCGGTGCCGTTGCCGGTCCAGGCGGCTGCCGTTCCGGAGAAGTCATCGCTGAACAACGGGGTTCCGTCGCTGCCGGTCACCTTCACGTTGTCATACCGGGCGGAGGTGGCCCAGGTGGACAGCCCGATCTTGCCGGCAATCGGTGCCACAGTCGAGGCCGGGTTTTCCTGCGTGCTCGGCACCACCTGCGTGCCGACGTTGTTCATGAACAGCTTCTGGACCTCGTAGTTGGGAGTCGTCCGGATTGAGGTTCCGTTGAAGAACATCATGTCCGGGCTCCACTGCGTGTTGGCCTCATTCGCGATCAGCGGCGCGTAGGACGCCATCTTGACCACGTCGGCGTTCCGCTCGAGGCCGGTCATGTAGGAGGCTTCGGCGAGGGCGTTGACGGGCTTGTTCCCCTGGGAGGCATACTCGCCCAGGAAGACCTTATAGCTGTTGCGGTCGTACGAGTCATAGCGGTGGTTGTTGTTCAGGAACCACTGCGGGGTGTTGTAGTAGTGCTCGTCGACGAAGTTGACGCCGGTCCGGGCGTTGAATTGCGAGAGGTCGTCGAATTCCGGGCCTTGGCTGAACGGGCCGGTGTTTCCGATGATCTTGATTTCGGGGTGGGCCGCCCTGACGGCGTTGTAGAACTGGGTGAAGTACGCCTTGAATTCGGGTTTGTATTCCTCGTTGCCCAGGCTGATTCGCTCCAGTTTGTACGGTGCCGGATGGCCGTACGCAATGCGCTTCGCGCCCCATTCGGTGCTGGCGTCGCCGTTGGCGAATTCGATGAGGTCGAGGGTGTCCTGGATGTAGCGGTCAAGGGTGGCCTGATCGGGAGCGGACTTGTTGTCACCACATCCCGTGACGCCGACGGGAACCACCGGAACAGGGACTGCGCCCATATCCTCAGCCCATTGGAAGTACTCCATGTAGCCGAGGCCGTACGTCTGGTTGTAGCCCCAGAAGTTCCGGTTCGCCGGCCGCTGCTCCACCGGACCGATGGTGTCCTTCCACTGGTACGTGCGGGCGCGCGTGTAGTTGGGGGCTGAATAGGTGTCGTAGCTTCCGGTGTTGACGATGCAGCCACCCGGGAAGCGCAGGAAGCCGGGGTTCAGGCCGGCGATCTTTTCGGCGAGGTCCTTACGAAGGCCGTTTGCCCGGCCGTTCCACGTGTCCTGGGGGAACAGCGAAATCATGTCGAGCCGGACCGTGCCGGTTCCCTGAACGACTGTCGCCAGCCGGCCCGCCCCGGTGGAGGATTTGGGCGTCAGCGTCACATCGTATTTGGCCCACTTGTCACCCTTGATTTTGACCGTGGCGAGGTCCAGGCGGGTGCCTTCCGGTGTCTCCAGGGTGACAGCGAGGCTTGTGCCGGCAGGGTTGGAAGTGCGCGCCCAGACCGAGTAGTTGTATTTCTTGCGTGCTTCGAGCTTCTGCCCCGCGTTCCATCCGCTGTTGCGTACGCCGACTCCGGCCGCGCCGCCGGCGCCGGCACTGGTGGCGTCGATCTGCAGGTAATTCCGGTTGTTCTCGTTCAGGCGATTGCTGTCATTGACGACGGCGACTGTTCCGTCGCTGCCCCGCCGCAGGGTTTCCCAGGCGGTCATGGGCGTGTACGTGCGGTTGTCCCCTGAGTTGAATTCAAACGACCGGTTCTGGACAAGCTCGGCGTAAATGCCGCCGTCGGCGCCTTGGTTGATGTCCTCGTAGAAGGCCCCGTACATGGTCGGATCGATGGAAGGCCCGGTCTCGGCGGCGTTGATGTTAATGGTTCGGTTCGTTGCCGGCTCGGCGTTGGCGCCCAGCGCCGGTGCCAGCGACAGCATCGCTGCTGCCAGCGATCCGGCAAGCGCCATGGTGCAGGCCCGCTGTGCGGGACTTGGGGATTTTGATGGCATGGAAGAGTTGGCCTTTCTCCATTGAACGGTCCGCCGGCTCCCCGGCGCAGCTCAGGCAGGGCGGCCGCCGACGGTTTCGCAGGATGCAATACCGTCCTCGGGCGTGGCCGCCGGTGAATGGGTGACAAAAGCTGTTAACGCTAACAAAATGCGCGTCGGGAAAAGTATTGGACATCTTTGCAGTGTTGTAAAGAGGCTTGACAACAACGGCGGCCGGATGAATTGCCCCAGGGAGCCCCCTTCCGGAATTCCTCTCGGCCGGGCAGTCGGACAAGTCGCCAATTTGTGACCGGCGCTACTTGACGGCTTTGTTTGTTAGCGTTCACAATGAGTCGCAGAGCGCATCAGCTCACTTGCAGCAATGGCGGTGTTCGAATTCTCCCGCCTGCATGTAACTACGCTTCCGGGAGGATGTTGTGTTTAAGAAATCCCTAATTGCGGTTGCCGCCGCATCAATGCTCACCCTGACAGCCTGCGGCGGAACCGGCACTGCGGCCGGCAACGCGGGCAGTGACAAGATCACCATGGGCTTTGCCCAGGTCGGCGCCGAAAGCGGGTGGCGCACCGCCAACACGAAATCCGTACAGGAATCGGCGAAAAAGGCCGGGGTTGATCTCAAGTTCTCAGATGCCCAGCAAAAGCAGGAGAACCAAATCAAGGCGATCCGTTCCTACATCCAGCAGAAAGTCGACGTCATTGCGTTCTCCCCCGTGGTGGAGTCCGGCTGGGACACGGTGCTGAAGGAAGCCAAGACGGCGAAGATTCCCGTCATCCTCACCGACCGCGCGGTCGATTCCTCGGACAAGACGCTGTACAAGACGTTCCTCGGTTCTGATTTTGTGGAAGAGGGCAAGAAGGCGGGCGCCTGGGTCGTGGAGGATTCGAAGGCTGCCTCCGACACCGTAAACATCGTCGAAATTCAGGGCACCACCGGATCCGCGCCGGCGAACGACCGGAAGGAAGGGTTCGAGGAGGCCATCAAGGCCAATCCGAAGCTGAAGATCATCGCCTCGCAGAGTGGCGACTTCACCCGCAGCGGCGGCAAGCAGGTCATGGAAGCCTTCCTCAAGAACAACCCGGACATCGACGTTGTCTTTGCCCACAATGACGACGAAGGCCTGGGCGCCATCGAGGCCATCGAAGCGGCCGGCAAAGTTCCCGGCAAGGACATCAAGATCGTCACCATTGACGCGGTGAAGGACGGCATGACCGCGCTGAGCAACGGCAAGATCAACTACATCGTCGAATGCAGCCCGATGCTGGGCGACCAGCTCATGGACCTGGCCAAGAAGGTTATCGCCGGCGAGACCGTCCCGGAACGTGTCGTCACCGAGGAAACCACGTTCACGCAGGAGCAGGCCAAGCAGGTTCTTGCCAGCCGCCCCTACTGAGTCCGGGCACCCCTGAACGGCCGTGCGGCGGCGGATCACCGCCGTCGCACGGCAGCCCGCCGCACGGCAGAACCAGCACAGAAAAGATACGAGGATGAACGAAATCGTTCCGGTCGTCGAGATGACCGACATAGCTATTGGATTTCCAGGAGTTAAGGCGCTCGACGGAGTCAACTTCCGCCTCTTCCAGGGTGAAGTCCACGCCCTCATGGGAGAGAACGGTGCTGGCAAGTCCACCCTGATCAAGGCCCTGACAGGCGTGTACACCATCGATTCCGGCACCATAACCGTGCTCGGCGAGCACCAGCAGTTCCAGACGCCGGCGGCTTCACAGGCTGCCGGCATCAGTACCGTCTACCAGGAGGTCAACCTCTGCCCCAACCTGACCGTTGAAGAAAACGTGCTGCTGGGACGGGAGCCGCGCCGCCGCGGCTCCATTGACTGGAAGAGCGTGCGGTCCCGCACCAGGGAGGTCCTCGCAGAGCTGCACCTGAACCATGTGGATCCCGGATCCCTGCTGTCCTCGCATTCCATCGCGGTCCAGCAACTCATCGCCATTGCGAGGTCGGTGGAGATCAACGCCAAGGTCCTCATCCTGGATGAACCGACGTCGAGCCTCGACGCCGATGAAGTCAGGCAGCTCTTCCGCGTCATCCGGGACCTCCGGGACCGCGGAGTAGCCATCCTGTTCGTGTCCCACTTCCTGGAGCAGGTCTACGAGATCTCCGACCGCATGACAGTGCTCCGCAACGGAAAGCTCGTGGGCGAATACCTGACCCGCGACCTCTCCCGCATGGGCCTCATTTCCAAGATGATCGGCAAGGAAATGGAGGCACTCGCCGAGCTGGACCAGGCCCCCGCCCGGACGCGTGCCAGGACAGGCTCCGAAGTGACGCCGTTCGTTGAGGCCCGGGGGCTCGGGAGGAAGGGATCGGTTTCAAAGGTGGACCTCGCCATCTACCCCGGGGAGGTGGTTGGCCTCGCGGGCCTGCTGGGAGCAGGCCGAACCGAGATCGCGAGGCTCTTTTTCGGCGCCGACCGGGCCGACGAAGGCACCATAAGGGTCAAGGGCGTCAGCCAAAAAATCCGCTCCCCGCGGACCGCCATCGACAAGCGCATCGGGTTCTGCTCCGAGGACCGCAAGGAGGAAGGCCTCATCGGAGACCTGTCCGTGCGCGACAATCTCATGCTGGCGATGCAGGCCAGCAAGGGCTGGGCCCGCCGCATCCCGCGCCGCGTCCAGGACGAGCTGGTAGCCGAATACATCGCCACCCTCGATATCCGCCCGGCGAACCCCGACGCGCTGATCCGCAACCTCAGCGGCGGGAACCAGCAGAAGGTTCTGCTCGCCCGCTGGCTGATCACGTCCCCCGAACTGCTGATCCTCGATGAGCCAACCAGGGGAATCGACATCGGGGCGAAGACGCAGATCCAAAAGCTCGTCAATAAACTCGCGACCGAGGGGATGTCCATCCTCTTCATCTCCTCGGAGCTCGAAGAGGTCCTGCGCCTGAGCGACCGCGTCGCCGTCATCAAGGACAGGGAAATGGTCGCCGAAATCAAGAACGACGACGTCTCAGTGGAAGACGTCATGACGGTCATCGCCGGAGGTTCGCAGTGAAATCCCTTATGACAAACCGCCTTGCGTGGCCGGTGATCGCGCTGGCAGCGCTGGTGCTGCTGAACCAGGTTTTCCGGCCCGACTTCCTGAGCCTGAGGATGCAGGACGGGCACCTCTACGGCAGCATCATCGACATCATGCGCAACGGCGCACCCACGATCCTCATTGCCCTGGGCATGACCCTGGTCATCGCCACGCGGGGCATTGACCTCTCGGTCGGCGCGGTCGTGGCCATCGCCGGGGCGGCATCGTGCGCCTACATCGCCGCCTCCCCGGAACCCGCCTCGCCGGTAACGGCAGGGATGGCCGTTCTCATCGCGGTGCTCGCGGGCCTACTCCTGGGCGTGTGGAACGGTTTCCTGGTCTCGACGGTCGGCGTGCAGCCCATCATCGCGACCCTGGTGCTGATGACCGCCGGACGGGGCATCGCCCAGCTCATCACGGGCGGCCAGATCGTCTCCGTCTCGAATGACCACTACAAGTCAATCGGTGCCGGGTACCTCTTCACCCTTCCCATCTCCATCCTCATCACCGCGGCAGTCTTCGTCCTGGCGGCTGTCCTCACCCGGCGCACGGCCCTGGGCACCCTCATCGAAGCCGTGGGCATCAACCCCGTGGCCAGCCGGCTGGCCGGGCTCCGCTCGCGGAACATCATCTGGATCGTTTACGTCTTCAGCGCCGTGTGCGCCGCACTCGCCGGCCTGATGATCAGTTCCAACGTCACCGCGGCCGACGCGAACAATGCCGGTCTTTACATTGAAATGGACGCGATCCTGGCCGTCGTCATCGGCGGCACATCACTTGCCGGCGGGCGGTACACCCTGGCGGGGACCGTCGTCGGGGCCTTCATCATCCAGACCCTGACCACCACCGTCTACACGCTCGGAATCCCGCCGGAAGTGACCCTGGTGTTCAAGGCCCTCGTCGTCATTACCGTATGTCTCCTGCAGGCACCCAAGGCACGGAACCTGCTGAGGAGCCTCAAAGCCGCACCCCAGCCCGGCACAAAGGAAAAGGTCGCAATCTGATGTCCTCCCTGTCCACCCTTACGCCACTGACCGTCAAGGAACCGTCACCCCTCCGCAGCCGTATGCGCGGAGGCGCCCGCTACGCGCCGACCCTTGCCACCCTGGGGCTCTTCATCGCCATGTTCGCCGTGGGTGCCGGCATGTACCCGAGCTTCCTCTCCGGCCAGGTGTTCCTGAACCTCTTCATCGACAACACATTCCTGATCGTGCTCGCCGTCGGCATGACGTTCGTGATCCTGACAGGAGGCATCGACCTCTCAGTCGGGGCCGTCGTCGCGCTGTCGATGATGGTCAGCGCCACGCTTCTCCAGCAGGGCTGGAATCCGGCCGCCGTCATCTTCCTTGTCCTGGTGATCGGCGCCGGCCTTGGCCTCCTCATGGGACTGATCATCCAGTACTTTGACATCCAGCCCTTCATCGTCACGCTCGCCGGCATGTTCCTCGCCCGCGGCCTCTGCTACGTCATCAGCCTCGACTCGATCCCCGTCACCGATGGATTCTTCACCAGCGTGGCCCAGGCCCAGATCCCGCTTCCCGGCGACCTCTTCGTCTCCCCCGGCGTGCTGCTGGCGCTCGGCATCGTCGCCGCGGCCTTCTTCATCCTCCACCACACGCGCTTTGGCCGGACCGTCTACGCCATCGGCGGCAATGAGCACTCAGCAATGCTCATGGGGCTGCCGGTGACCAGGACAAAGATACTGGTCTATGCACTCAGCGGCCTGTGCTCAGCCGTCGCCGGAGTCCTGTTCTCCTTCTACAGCCTCTCCGGCTACAGCCTCGCAGCGCAGGGAATGGAACTAGATGCCATCGCCGCCGTCGTCATCGGCGGCACCCTGCTCACGGGCGGAACGGGCTACGTCCTTGGATCCGTCGTGGGAGTCCTCGTGCTGGGAATTGTCCAAACCTTCATCGCCTACGACGGAACCCTCAGTTCCTGGTGGACAAAGATCGTCATCGGCGGGCTGCTCCTCGTCTTCATCCTGCTGCAGCGGCTCTTCGCCAGGAAGACGGCCTAAGCGGCACGGCGCCGCGAGTTCCGCACTCCCCCTAATCACCGATTCATCAACGACCCCTTTTCCGCGGCCGCGCGGTTCCATGCGGCACGCCCACGCCTCCGCGGGGAAGGGAATCCAGGAAGGACGCTTTCCCATGAATGTTCCCCTCAACCGGCCGTTTTCGCGCCGCTCATTCCTCGGCTCCGGAACCGCCGCGGCCGCCACCGTGATACTGGCCGGTGCCGGCGCAGGAGCCCTGGTGACGGCCCCGGCGGCCGCCGCCGCTCCCGCACCCTCGACACCGGTCATCAACCCGATCGTTCCGCAGCGGGCGGACCCGTGGCTCATGAGGCACACCGACGGCAGGTACTACTTCACCGGTTCCGTGCCTGAATACGACCGGATCGTCCTCCGCTCCTCATCCACCATCTCCGGACTGGGCAGCTCCCCGGAGGCTGTGGTGTGGACCCGGCCTGCCACCGGGACGATGGGAGGCTACATCTGGGCACCGGAGCTGCACCACTTTGACGGAAAGTGGCACATCTACTTCGCCGCCGGCGACAGCAGTGATGTGTTCCGGGTGCGGATCTACGTGATATCCACAGCCGCCGCGGACCCGACCGCTGCGGTGTGGGAACCACCGGTCCGCGTGTACACGCACGCTGACACTTTCTCCCTGGATGCCACCACCTTCGAGCACGCCGGCACGCGGTACCTGCTCTGGGCGCAGAGCGATACCGGCGTGAATTCGAGCCTGTTCATCGCCTCCATGTCATCTCCCTCCACCCTGTCCAGCGTTCCGGTCCGCATCGCTGTCCCCACGCTGGACTGGGAGACCAGGGGGTACAAAGTCAACGAAGGACCCGCCGTGATCAGGCGGAACGGCCGGATCTTTGTGACCTTCTCCGCCAGTGCGACGGACGCCAACTACTGCATGGGCCTCCTCACTGCGGACGAAAACGCGGATCTGCTCAATGCGGCGTCCTGGACGAAGACCCCGACGCCGGTACTCACCACCTCGGAGGGGTCAAAGCAGTACGGGCCGGGGCACAACTCCTTCACAGTGGACGAAGCGGGCAATGATGTCCTCGTGTACCACGCGAGGTCCTACCGCGACCCGATCGGCAACCCGCTCTTTGACCCCAACAGGCATGCCCGCGTTCAGCGGCTGCACTGGAAGGCTGATGGAACACCCGATTTCGGCGTTCCCGTCGGGGACGGTGAGCTCCCCGTGCGGCTGGAGTCAGCCGCGGCGCCAGGCGCCTATCTGGTTCACGACGGGACAGCCGTCACGGCCTCGTCGGCGCCGTTGCTGGGTTCGTCCCAGTTCCGCCTCTCCCCCGGCTATGCCAAGAAGAACTCCGTTGTCATCGAACCGGTCCTGACCAAGGGACGTTACCTTCGGGTCCAAGGCTCAACCGTCGCCATCGCGTCCACCGGCGGGTCGTCGTCGGCGTTCATCCCGCGGGGCGGACTTTCGGATCCGGCAGGAATCTCCTTCGAATCGGTCGATTTCCCCGGCTCCTATCTCCTGCTCCGGCAAGGCGTCCTCACCCTGGCGAAAGCCGGCAAGGACGACAGGGCAGCGGCCACTTTCTTCCAGAGCACGTAGCGCACGGTACGGTTCCGGTCAGCACCACCACGCAGGGCCCGGCAGGCTTCCCAGCTGCCGGGCCCTGCGTGTGTCGTCTTCCGCGTGTCGTCTTCAGGGACGCGGACCCGTGTCAGCGGCGGCGCCCGCAGCGGACGCTCAGTGTGCCGCGGCGGATGGCGGCGCAGTGGTGGAGCGCACCACGAGCCTGGGATTGACCACTGACGATGCACCTGAGTGGCCGTTGGCCATGTCGAAAAGGAGCATCTGCATGCAGCGGGCTCCGAGTTCCTTGAAACCCTGGTTGACCGTGGTCAGGGGCGGCACCAGATAGGCGGCCTCGGGCTGGTCATCGTAGCCGACCAGGCTGATGTCCTGCGGGACCCGCAGCCCGGCCTCGCTGAAGGCGCGCAAGGCCCCGAGTGCCATCTGGTCGTTGGCCGCGAAGAGCGCGGTGACGTTTCCTGCGGCCGCGAGTTCAAGCCCGGCGCGGTAACCGCTTTCGGCGCTCCAGTTGCCCCGGATCAGCACGGAGTCATCCAGTTCCGCCAGGGCGAGGGTACGGCGCCAGCCGTCAATGCGGGCGGCGGCGTCAATCCAGTCCGGCGGCCCGGAAACGTGGGCGATGGCTGTATGGCCAAGGTCCACCAGATGCTGCACGGCAAGGCTGGCGCCCATCCGCTGGTTCACCGCTGCGACACTCAGCCGCTCGTCGACGCCGAAGCCCACCGCAACCAGCGGGACGGCCATGCTGATGGTGCTGAGCGATTCGAACATGGCCTCGTGCGGCACGATCACGACGATGCCGTCCACTGACTGCATCATGAAGTATTCGAGGGCGTCCTTGATGGCGACGGGCGTGACTTCACTGAGGCTGGCCACGCTGACGAAATAGCCCTTGTCGCGGGCAGCCTGCTGCACTCCGAGCAGCGTATTGGCCGGTCCGTAGTGGGACATGTCGCTTCCCAGGACACCTATCGTCTGGGACCGCCGGGTCACCAGGCTGCGTGCTGCGGTGTTCCGGCGGTAGCCCAATTCCCGGATGGCGTGCTCGACGCGTTCGCGGGTCTGCGGACTGACGTTCGGATGCGCGTTGAGGACCCGCGAGACCGTCTGGTGTGAAACGCCGGCCAGCCTGGCCACGTCCTCCATCACGGGAGGGCGACTGATCTCTGATCCTACAGACATTCCTCCCCCTAAGTTAGCGCTAACAATCAGCTTACCAGCTACCGCCGAATCAGGCTTCGGCAAATCCGCGGGACTCAGGCAGGGGCGGAGGTGCTCTGACGCACCACCAGCTCGGGCGCCACCACCGTACTGCTGACGCTTTCGCCGTCCTCGATGGCGGTCAGCATGATGTCGATGCAGCGCCGGCCGAGTTCCTCGAAGTCCTGGCGGACGGTGGTGAGCGGCGGGGTGAAGTAGCCCGATTCCGGCTGGTCATCGAACCCGACGACGGAGACGTCGTCGGGCACGCGGACGCCGGCTTCATTGAATGCGCGCAGGAGGCCCAGGGCCATCTGGTCGTTACCCACGAAGATGGCCGTGGCCGAGCGTTCGGCAGCCAGCTTCCTGCCAATCTCGTAGCCGCTGCCGGCGCTCCAGTCACCGGTCATCAGGAGATCGTCCTCGAGGCCGGCGGAGCGCAGGGCGGCGCCCCAGGCCTCGGCCCTCGCCACACCGTCAATCCAGTCCTGCGGTCCGGCGATGTGCCCGATCCGCCGGTGGCCCAGTTCAATCAGGTGCCCGACGGCGAGTTCGGCCCCCCGCGTTTGGTCCACCATGGCGCCACTCACCGCTTCATTTCCCAGCGACCCCACAGCCACCACCGGCACGCCGACCTGCAGGTCCGCGAGGGCCAGCAGCGTTTCGGAGTGCGGCACGCTCACCACGATGCCGTCGACGGACTGGTCCATGAAGTGCCGGACGGCGTCGAAAATCGACTCACGGCTGACGGACTTCAGCGCCGCGATACTGACGAAATAGCCGGCGTTCCGGGCCGCCTGTTCAACTCCCAGCAGCGTGTTGGCGGGACCGTACTGGGAGAGCTCGCTGGCCAGGACGCCGATGGTCTGGGAGCGCCGGGTGACCAGGCTGCGCGCCGCGGTGTTGCGCCGGTAGCCGAGCTCCGCAATGGCCGCCTCGACCCGTTCGCGCGTGGCCTTGCTGACATTGGGGTGGTTGTTGATCACCCTGGACACGGTCTGGTGCGAGACGCCGGCCCGCTCCGCCACGTCCTCAAGCCGCGGCAGCCGCGCGTTGCTTTTAGTCATGGGGCTATTGTGCGCGACGCCGCGCCGCAACACGAATACCGCACTGACCAGCGGGCACCCGGAAACAAAAAGTCCCCGGTTCCTGCTGCCAGGAACCGGGGACTTTCCACTCTTCGCTAAAAGAGTGGGCCCTGTGGGGATCGAACCCACGACCCACGGATTAAAAGTCCGATGCTCTACCAACTGAGCTAAAGGCCCAAACTGACTGCCGACATGCCTGCCAAAACGGCCTGCACGGCGGGTGTCAGTTCCAGTCCATTTCTGGACGTTAACACTGTACCCCAGTCCGGGAGCGTCTTTGCACCGGACGCTCCGCCGCCATCGTCCCCCTCATTTCACGGCCCGGCGGCGGCGGAAACCGGGCGGCTCCGCGGAATAAAGGCTCCGATAGCGCGCTCGCGCGCCGCACGGACCAGGAGTAGCGTGGGAGCATGAGCGAGAAAGCAGGAACCAGCGGCCCGGGCGGGGCGGAGCGGCACCACAAACCCAAGCCTTTTGCGCCCATTGATTTCGAGCCATTCGCGGGCGGTG
>Ga0207428_10005232_pt1 | contig 12129 bp, 15 predicted proteins | sample RhiMethybrSRZTD1_FD_187600 | JGI IMG/M metagenome (GOLD analysis project Ga0207428, IMG submission 187600) | Populus rhizosphere microbial communities from Tennessee, USA - Rhizosphere MetaG P. TD hybrid SRZTD1 (SPAdes) (version 3) | ecosystem: Host-associated > Plants > Roots > Rhizosphere >... | reverse complement strand
TAAAGTAAAGGCTTGCGACATGAAATCAGTTCCGTTACCAGATGAGGCTATTGACATTGCTGTATTTTCCTTATCCCTAATGGGAAGAAACTGGCAAGAATACATTGCTGAAGCAAAGAGGTGTTTGACAACTAATGGCTATCTGCTAATTTCCGAAACGACAAAAGCGGTAAAAGGTAGGTTGTCAAAACTCAAGGAAGTGATTGAGCAACAAGGATTTGATATTTACAATTATGAAGAAAGAGGAGATTTTACTTTTATTGAGGCTAGAGAATTATAGTCAAATGGACTCTAATCTTTGCGAAATCTATAACAGCAGACAATGGTCAAAGGGATTTCTTGCTTAGATATTATCGTCGATAACAATCTTAACCTGCTTACCTTTCAGAGGTCTGGCATGCTTATGAAATTCCTTCGGAATCCATATAATCAGGTTCTTACCTTGACTGCTAATCCTCCCAACAAATTTTAATTCTGCCACATGCTATTAACATAAAACTTAGATTTAAATAGTTCACTATAGTAAACTATATATTAATAGCAGGCTATAGTATACCATATGATACAACAGCTAGCAATCGATAGAATGTTATATGTTCATCCGAAGCGAAATAAACTAACTGACAATACGATATTCATCATCATCATAAGTTTTTCTTTGAATAGGAGTGTCCTTACATGAGCGTTGAAAATTTATTTCCTATAATTACATCTATTGGCGGCGGCTTTTTCGCCGGTATAATGCTGGGCTACTTCCTAAAAAAAGTAATTAAAATATTAATGTTCGTTGCAGGTGGAGTAGTTGCCTTGCTATTGTATCTTCAACAAGAACAGATAATTTCAGTTAACATTGAAAAACTTCAAGACTCTTTTTCATTAATTCTTAATTCAGTGTCCTCTTATCATAACATCCCGCAAATAGGTGACTCAATGTCGCTAGGAATACCATTGATAGGGGGTCTTTCCGCAGGCCTTGCAATCGGCGTTATGAAAGGATAACAAAAATGGATAATTTAAAACAAAGTTTGATTGGATTGTGGAAGGATATTCTGCATGTAAACAGAGCATGTAGTTTTGAAGAAATAGTAGGTCATGATGATATTAAAAAAATTTTTGCAAAGGCAATTCTATCTAAGAGACCAGTTCACCTATTATTAGTGGGTTCACCTGGTTCAGGTAAGACTATGTTCCTGACGGAAATAATGCGACATCATAAAGAGTCCTATTTTGTAGTTGGAAGTAACACTACTAAAGCAGGGCTAGTAAATCAATTGTTTGAAAGAAGACCCAAGATTTTGCTAATTGATGAGCTAGAAAAAATGAGTGTTACAGACCAAACATCTTTGTTACATTTGATGGAGACTGGAATAATATCTGAAACTAAAATCAACAAGATAAGACAAATGGAACTGACTTCATGGGTATTTGCATCTGCTAATTCTTCTCACAGAATAATTGAGCCTCTTTTATCCAGATTCGTGGTACTTGAAATTCCGGAATATACTTTCGACGAATTCTCAGAAATAGCAGTTACAAGACTTAGAAAAGAACAGGTCAAGGAATCTATCGCAAAAGTTATTGCTCAAAAGGTTTGGAATGAACTAGGCTCGAAGGATATTAGGGATGTCATTAAGGTCGCACGACTTGCTAGCTCTATCGAGGAGATACCCTTTGTTGTTAGAATACTGAATAAGCAATATAGGTTTGACGGTACGAATAAGAATTGAGCCTTTATTATGAGTTTCAAAACTTGGTAGAGTCACCCATGCTTGCATTCTTAGACGTTAATTTGATAGGACTAACAATATTGTTATTCGAATGACTTGAAGAGTAGGATAAATGTAATTCAAGCCAGGACTTTTGAATTTTCATCCTCTGTTTACATCATATTAGTCTTAACCGGCTAAACGAAGGATTTTCACCAATTAGAGGAGTAGCTGTAGACTTGTCTAAAAGGTACACGGACTTTTGCGGAGGGTGTAGTAATACATAGTACACCTAGAGACTTTGTGCGTAGGCCAGCCATGTACATATGTTTGAATAAATATCGTATGCCAATAAGGAACTCGTATTAATTCGATATGTTATTCAATGATTAACCGCCCTTTCAATTACTAGACCGCCCTTTCAATTATTAGACCGCCTTTTCAATTATTAGACCGCCTTTTCATAAATTTAATCTTGTAGTTTTATTGTATCAGAACCACATTAGTGCCATATTGTCCTAATGATTATCTCTTACGTTTCATCAAACTCTTAATTCCTAAGGACATTTCTTTGGTACGATAACAAGGCCCTTCCCTGTTCGACACGTGTATGCTTAAATTGCCTATCTAAAGCAGACAGACGGAAATTAATCAGGAGAGCAAACGAACGTTTATCCAAAACCTAGTTTATTAATAGTACAGATAGATAGAAACATGCCATGGTCATATACTGTCACCACAGGAGCAAACAAGCGAAAGGATGGCACTTATGGTAAAAGATACAAGTGCCTACGTAGAAGGTGGGTAAGTTTTGTTAGAGGGCCGAAAAAGAAGGCCCTTGTAAAACAGGCAATATACTCCACAAGATTCGGGTTTTTAGATTTGTATTCAGGTAAAGAGCAATCTGGATTAGTTTGCCCTTCTGGTTATAGTGTGAGACAATGTTTTGGCGCAATGGCCAAACTATGGTTTGGATATAACAAAGCACGTCAACGCCAAAGTCTTGAGCAGATGATAAAATATGCTAAAGCTATTCAGGGCGTACAGGAAGATATGGGAATCAAAACCACGTCATTCCCACATTTGGGATTATACGGTGACCAGCTTGTACTTCATAACAAAAAAGATGAGCGGGTAGTTTTTGAAGACCATTCTGCACTAAAAGCACAGCAGCAAGAATACGAGAAATGGGAATCAGAGCGCGCTGAAAATGCCAAGAAAATTCAGCAAGAGTTACAAAAGCCAGAACTTGAAAAAGGTGAAGAAATTTACCAGTTTCCAGATGATGTATCCCCGCATCAGATGAAAGACTGCGAAGAAACTGTACCTTTAGAAGAGGTGTTAGAACCTGACGAAGAAAAAGGAGAAGAAATCGTGACTATGACAGACGATATTCCTTTTCCTTTTCTCTCTGGGAATCGAAATCAAAGTCAGAATCAAAAGAGAACGGCCAAGTCTTAATGGGATTAAGATTAGTAAGACCTATGCTAATCATATATCTCATAACATAATATTCACAATTTTTCTTAAAGTCCTCACGTTTTCTAGAAAAAATTCTGTCAAAAGAATTGCAGCAATGGGCAGACTTTCAGAGTTACAGATTGTCAATTGAGGAAATAGAGTCGGATAAAAATAATGCCAATTCGCAGCTAATGGATTTGAAAAATCAAATATCCAAAGTAATGGAAATGCTTGCATATTACAATCAAGAATGTGAGCGAACAAGGAACGAGCTTATAGCTCTACAATGTCAAAGGAAGCAACTCGTAGGTTGGTAATACTACATTTTACATCGCTTTTGAGGTTAAGAACTAACTTTTTTGAATTCTGTTAAATTAAAAAATTTATTTTATTCCTTCGTCTAATATTTTCAGGAAATATGTATGCTTACATCTTACGCAGTATAATGAAGCAGTAACAAAGAATGTTGTTTCCACATCATTAAGAGGTGGGGTTTTACTCCGAGGATGGAAATTTTTACGTTCGGGAAAATATTTGATATTATCTTTTTTTACAATGTCAGGTGCGCCGCACCGAAGACAATAAAAATTTGTTTTTTTAAAACGTTTTTTAGTTGTCTCTTCGTCAATCACCTTAACTGGAGATTCTGTCATTATTCATTCATTCATTCATTCACTTGTTTCTATGCGTTTACATTCATTATTATCGCACAGAAATTCTCTCAACTTCGCTTAGAGCTATCATAAAACTCAATATGAAAAATAAATTTTTTCTTCAATTAAAAAAATTTGTTAAAATACTGCCGACTGGCGTCAATGAAAGTTAGGCAATCAAGCAGAGGTTCTGAAAATCGCAAATAGAACCTCATGCGCCCAGACTTTGGTGGTGTTCACGGCATTATTATTTTATTATATTATTCCCACTTCTAGCCAGATATGTTATTCGTAAAAGAAGGTTAAAAATTATAACAAAGGCGGAAAAACCAAACACTAGTCTATTACTTCATACTAATCTTTGCCTTCAATCAGCATCAACGCTCGCATTCATCCTCCATGTATGAATTCCATGCACAACGTGGTACTTGAGCCCTTATACATAGTGGGCCCAAGGGAGTGTGAACTGTTATTGACACTAATCTTTGGCCCGGAGGTTTGCGAATCATTTTTGACACAATTTTTGATCCTAAAATAATAAGAAATTTTCCATAAAAATGGGTGATTATAAGGTCTCAGCTGGCCTTTGTCATCCCGCGCGGCCAACCATTTCAACGCTCGCAGACCGGGCATAAGTAAATATTCGCCGCCACGTACTACGACGAATCGTGGGAGCCCGTGAAGACGGCGACGTACCGGGCGTTTGGAATCGCAAAGATTCCGTCACACCCTCATTATTGCCTATGAGGGGGTCCTGCTCTGTTCCAAGACGCATGACTACAATTTTCTTCCTCAATATGCTTGTCCAGTACATCCAGCTTATATTTTATCAATACTTGCTCCCTTTGAGTCATTTTTCGATTCCAAACGTTATCTCAAGTCCTCTGCTCTTGGAATAATTATATCTAAATGAGTCGTTTTCAGTTATTGGAAAACTTGATAATTCGTCTTGCTTACACGAAGGGCAACTATATTCAGTATCCGAAATATCTAATAGTTCTTCCAGATATTTCTTGTTAAGACAAGTTACTGTCCATAGACACTTGTCACATAACAGGAATATTCTTTCCTTAGTCTTCGGAGTGTTTTCAATTCTCTGCATTTCGTCGATACCCTAATCGGCATTAGTCATATCTATATTATTAGCGTTACCATTTTTAATTTTAATTGTAACCTAATCGTTAGATAATTTGCTTCGTCTCAGAATGCAGCCATCAGGGTTTTTGATTTATATTTCTAGATTTGACCTGTGTCCGCAGTTTATTCAGTTCCGGAATTGGCGGGAGTCGGATTAACTGAAGATAACGCAAAAGAGAAAGGGATCGACTACGAAGTCGGGCGTTGCAGTTTTGAAGAAACCGCCCGCGGACTCATCTCTGGGAATACTGATGGCATACTGAAACTGGTATTTCGCCGTCAAGACCGCCGCTTGCTCGGCGTTCATATCCTCGGTGACATTGCATCAGAACTCATTGCCCTTGGACAGGCCGCGCTTTACAATTCAGACACGATTGACGTGTTTAATAACCTGACAGTTGCTACCCCTACCTACACGATGTCTTACAAATATGCTGCATTTGACGGCTTCAAGCGTTTGGCAGCCACTGGTGTCAGTCTGCAAACCTTTGAATCTGAAGAGAAATGAGATCCTGTGAATTTCATCAAACCCCACAATCACCAACCTTTAGGTATGGCTTCTTATATGGAGGAATGTTAGGTGGTTCTGAACAGTAAAGATCGCCGCCATCCATTGTTACTCTAAATGGTATATCAGCTTCTGATGAATCTTTAGAATCCAGGGCCCCAGCGTGACATTTGTACAGTAAATACTTCATATGATTCATTATAATACCGGCTCATATCTGCTTGGTCCCACGCAGTAAGTGGGTTCATTTTCTAAGAATATATTATATATTGGTAACATGAGCGTCTAGAAAAATACCTTACACATTTTAACACACTTTGATTCTAGTAACGTTGCCTTTTCAAGTTTAATTCATCGTAGTGCAGTTTATTCAATATGTTTTATCTAGTACTATTTCCAAATAATTTTAACAGCTGATCTGTTAGAAATTCTGGCTGCTCTTCTGGAATCCAGTGACCTGAATTTGGAACTACGATACCAGTAACATTTTGCGCTAATATCTTCATTCCGTATACGACACTAGGCATGGTAACATTACCTCCAAATGCTGGAGTGTATCCTCCACCTAGACCCAGTACTGGCATTGTAAGCTTAGTCTTTGAATAATTCATATTTTGAATTGCATCTTGTGGGATAGCTCGATAATACTCAAATCCGGCACGCATTCCGCCTGGAGCAGAATAATGGCTAACATATTCATTGATATCTTCCTGAGTTATTGCAGCTGGATTATTAGCAAGGTTATGATAGAACCATGATAAATATAACATCTCTTTTCCTTGTACAAGGGCTTCTGGTACGTCTGGTGTTTGATGGAACGGGACCCACCATAATGCCGGCCTCACAGGTGGATAGAAGCCAGGAATAGGGGCTTCCATGACTGCTAACGCCTTCACTTCTGAGGGATGTGCAGCTGCGTAAGAATAGACTATGAATGTTCCTATATCATGACCAACCAGGAAAATTGTTTTAAATCCTAACTTACCAACAAGTTGATGTATATCTTCAGCTACCGTCTTACCATCATAACCTGTTACAGGCTTTGAGGAATCTCCAAGACCTCTTAAATCAGGAGCAATGACTGTATAGTTCTTAGCTAAGGATGGCATTACGTGGCGCCATTCATACCATGTTTCGGGCCATCCATGTAATAAAACTACAGGATCACCGTGTCCTCCAATTACATAGTGCATTTGAATACCGTTCACAGTAGTCATATGATGTGAAAAGGTTACGTTATCAATCTGAAACGATATACCATTTAGTAGATGTTGTTGTTCAGTGGACGTTAGATTAGACTGTGGTTGCTGTTGCTGTGCAGTCCCAATCTGAATCTTAGTCAAACCAATTCCAATAAGTGAGATGCTTATTGTAATAATAAGAAAAATGAGAACACCATACTGTTTTCTCATGAAGTGTAGAGGTCAATCACGTATTTAACAATATCCGATAGCATAATGTTTTATGGTTTTAATGAAGTCAGTCGTTCTTCCTGATATGGTATATAGATCGCTTGTCCCTCGTTTAAAGAATATCCCAAAGCAAGAAGCAGACTGGAAACAGCATTTTGTGATGACTTTACATTAGAAAGTGCTAAAAAAATATTACTGGCGGATGTGTATGGCAGTAACAAAAAACACTGACACCCACCAGCTGTCCAGCTTTAAGTGACATTATTTTAATGTTATCTCAGAATAAAACGATTTACTTTAGGTAACATATAGATGCATATTGACTATATGAAATCTATTGTAAATTCATAATAAATTAGTACAGAGAGTTTGCCTGATGATTAGAGTAATTTTATTGAGTATAATGATAAGTGTTCTATTATTTGGGCTAAGCGTTGTTCATAATTTATCTTGGGGAGAGTCGGTAAGTGGCTTTTGCTATGATGAAGTTGGGGACAATGAATTCTGTTTTAACAACCAAGAAGATTGCAACAAACATCAAAAGGTCAATCAAATAGCTGAAAGTAATTGCTATAAAGAAGACTCATAAATGATGCTAATATAATGTCAAGTTGTAACTATAGAATACGGAGTTCCTATCCTAAGTTATTAGTAATTCTGTAAATTTAGAAGGTACTCATCTATCCTTTTTTGAAGATCTTCATTTATTTCAAATATTGATCTATTACCATCTATTGATATTATTTTATAACGTTTTTGCATACGCTTAAATTCTTTTCTTAGTAACTTTTGGTACATGACAAATGATTCTAGCATGTTATCTGATAATCTAAGATCTGTCCCTGATTCATAATAATCCAGGTAAGAATTCTTTCTGAAAACTCTATGTACTAGCTCATTTGGATCAACATCAAGATAAAATACTATATCTGGCCTCAGAGCAAAACCATATAGGTTATGAGACCACGAGCTACTTATCCCGCGTACCGCTTCTCTTGCCATCAGCGTATAAATGTACCTGTCGGAAAGAACTATGTAACCTGATCTTAATCCAGGGATGATCTTGTTCTCTAATTGATCGGCAAAATCTGCTGCATAAAATAAGCTTATGGTCTTTCTGCCTAACACAAAATTTCTCTTGGCTTCTAGTATTCCTTCTCCTACTAATTCAGAACGTCTAAGCCCAGCGTTCAGTACTGCATGACCGTCAGCCTCAAGTTTTGATGATAATAATCCAATTTGGGTGCTTCGGCCTGATGCATCTGGACCCTCTATTACGATGAATCTTCCTTTAATTTCAATATTCTCCAAATATGGAATAGCTTGGCCGTAAAAAAGTCCTTTTCTAGTCTTCTTGCGTTTAAGTGATTCTATTGATCTGATATTCAAGTGTTGTAGGCCTCCTAATATTTTTAGTGATATTCAAGGGTAAAAGCTTCATAACTATTGATCTCAAAAGTTTTTGTGACTCTTCTATCTCCATTGTTCCATCTATAACAGTAAAGTTCTCCGATAACGATAATGACTCATATTGCTCAATAATTCTGCTTTGAAAGATCCTGTAACTCTCATAAGGATCATTACTTAAGTTTAAATCCATGCCAGCTTCATAATACTTTAGCCTGGGTCTTCCGGCCAGTATTCTGTCTACCGCTACATCTATAGGTACCCTAAAATAAAATACAATCTCTGGTTTCATAGCAAATTCGTATATTTTTTTGACCCAATTTGGATTGCATCCCCTAACTATGTCTCTGGCATACGCAGTGTAAACGTATCTATCAGCAAGAACTACATATCCAGCATGTAACAGTGGTAGAATGTTCCTCTCATATCTGTCAGCAAAATCTGTGGCATGTAATAAAGAAAAGGTAATTGGTGTTAATCTTCCACTTTTCTTTCCCTTTTTTGTAATTTGTTTCACCGTCTCTGACGAATTCCATTCTGTGAAAAATACCGGTACATTCCTTGAAATGAGCCATTTCTCTAGTAACCTGAGCTGAGTAGATTTTCCAGACCCATCTATACCCTCAACAACTATAAGCCTACCTGATATAGGAATGCTTTTTTCAACGTTATTTTTGCGGTTTGCCATAAATATCAAGTCTGAGATTTTATCGAAATAATTTTATCAGTTGAATCATTTACTCGAATAATCCTGTTTGGAATATCGTACTGTATTGGAATATCAAAGGCCGCGCTGGCTTTTTCGATAACTTGTTTTAGTAAAATGGTAGGAAATAATTTCTGTGTTGGGATTATGGTAATAATCATTTTTTGATTTTCTGTTAATCTTATCCTAATCTGTGATCCAGTCTTTATAATTATTGATGCTAGGTTGAGAAGTATTGCTATTTTTTGAATAGACTTCAGATTCTGTGGTTTTAGTATGTGGCTGTACTTGTAAAAGAGTTCCTCTGCTGTCCTGATTTTTTTAGAGTACACTATTGATAAAGCAAGTATAACTTGTTCTCTATATGTGAGACTAGGATAATCTTCATCCAGTAATCGGTAGAAAAGACCATAGTGCTTATTTGTCTCAGGTAGTCTTGATAAAGTATAAAGTGCATAGGATAGTATCTCAACTTCCCTTTCCTTTAACAACCTATAATAAATCATATCTTGCATCATATCATCAAGCCCAAAATGTGAAATATCATGTTTGTTGCAATGATAGGAAAGTACTTTAAGATTCTGTTTCTCTAGACTTTCGACATTATGGTTTTCTAGTGTGTTGGAGTTCTGAATAAATGAGGCAAGAATTCCTTCACGTATACCATAGCCACTTATAACGACCTCTTCAAAGTCCAAATTTGTCATAATACTTTGAATTACATGTATACCGGCGACAATAGTTTCAACTCTAGTAGAATCAAAGGACCATCGAGTAGAAATTTCGCTGGTTTTCAAGTAGCTTAAATCCCTACGAAGCGTATCAATGGCACTTAGTGTTAATCTATAGTTATGAATTTTTTCAATTGGAAATCCTGCACGCTTTTGATCATATCTTCCAAGGGCTCTCAAAGTTCCACCAACTCCTACAAGTAGGGTATCTATTCCTATACCATAGCTCCTTTTAGTGGGAAGTGTATCCACTATTTTTTGAGTCATATTATCGCAATCTTTCTTTGAAAAAGAACCATCTTGGTTAGCAAATATTCTACTGAGTCGTAACGCCCCTAATGGAAACGCTTGTGCCTTCTTTATTTTAAAATCTTCAGTGTAAACTATTTCTAGACTTCCTCCACCAAGATCAAAGAACAACCCATTTGGAATGCAGGTCGATATGGAAGCTCCCAGGTAGGAATAGTAAGCTTCTTCCTGTCCATTTAGCACCTTTACTCTTAATCCGGTCTTTTCAAAAACCTGATCTTTGAAATATTTACCATTTTTTGCTTCTCTAACAGCACTCGTACCTACACAAATAACTTTATTTGCAGAGTGAAGTCTGGCAATATCGCGATACAGGAGGAGAACGTCAATACTCTTGAGGATCGATTGTTCATTAAGACTGTCCGAAGAAGCCAATGATTCACCAAGTCTAACTTTGCTGCTTTCTTGGTGAACACCTTCGAATGAATTATCCTTTTTGACATCATAGATTACTAACTTGATTGTGTTAGAGCCAATGTCAATGATAGATATTTTCAATGATACTCCTTATACGTACGTTATGAATATGTATATATTTTTACTATGTGAGTATAGAACAAGTAGATCCTATAGATTCTATAAGAATTCACCTTTTCTAGCTCTGAACAAGAAATAAACTAGGATAAATGGTAGCGAGGCAAGAATATATGATTCTATAGACCCTAGGAGAGAGTGTAATGCTAGTTCAAGACCAAGGTACAGAGTAATACCGGCAGGAATTAGACCCAGGATGATAAATCTATGACTTCTACTCTTGAATTTATGGAAACTTCCATAAGGGTACTGTAAATGATGATAGACTACCGGCATAACAAATAATGAAGCTGCCACGGTAATGGAATATAAAGCCACGATCAAAGTTATCTTATCAATAAACGCAAAAGTATGAGGTACATTTATGCCCATATTCAATAAAAATCCAAAGAGAATCCCAGAAAAGGTACCTAATAATGCACTCTCTTTTAGAATAGTATCATAGCCTTGGACGAGTTTATCATCTGTATCATTAGTATTATCATCATTCACCAAACTAATTCTATACTTAATACAGTAATCCAAAGTTCATATAGATTACCATTGTGAATTTGCAATTTAGATAAATCGCACGAATCAGATATAATCTTAAATAATCAATTTGGTTGTAAGAACTTTTTGAATAACATTATGAATGCAGTTTCAAGAATGAAAACACACTTTTAAATGTGACATTCGAGCAGAATAACTAGGATTAAGACAAAGAGTGAGTGTATTAACCTAATGAAATGTGAGATTTGTGATACGAATGAAACTATACCTTTTAGATGCAGTTATTGTGACAAATTGTTCTGTCACATGCATAGAATTCCAATAAACCATTCATGCGTTTCTATGAAAGATTACATTGACAAAAAAAATATGATAAATTATAATACGAGGAATTCAATTTTGATAAATCTTATACTTAAAATAAAATTTTCTAAATTAGAACTACGTGACTTGACCATTGCAACAATTTTAGTAATTGCCGTTGGATTATCGTTCAGTGGGTATAGGCATGTCTCTTGGCAATTTTTGGTTATTTTCGTTAGCGCCTTTCTAGTCCATGAATTCGCCCATAAATTATTAGCACAGTTTTATGGAAGCTGGGCGGAGTTTCGTGCAAGTGCTTATGGATTATTAGTAACTGCTATTTCGGCAATACCGTTCATTCCATTCAAATTCATAGCTCCAGGAGCTGTTGTAATAAATTTATCAGATAGAAGTAAATTTGGAAGAGTTGCGTTTATCGGACCGCTTACCAATCTTGTCATGGGTTTCATATTTTTGGTATTATATTACCAAAATCCATTTATTGGTTACCTCCATATAGGAGCATCATTTAACTCATGGATTGCATTATTTAATTTATTACCCTTTGGTAACTTAGATGGTGAAAAAATTTTTAGTTGGAATAAAATTGTATGGATCTTTATGATGGGTTGTACGATGGGATTATTTGTCTTAACTTATAGCTAATAAAAATAAAAAGTATTGACGATACTAGTTACCAGTACCAGTACCATCAGGGTTATTGTTGTTATTGTTGTCGTTGGGATTGTTGTTATTGTTGTCGTTGGGAT
>Ga0207428_10005224_pt1 | contig 12137 bp, 9 predicted proteins | sample RhiMethybrSRZTD1_FD_187600 | JGI IMG/M metagenome (GOLD analysis project Ga0207428, IMG submission 187600) | Populus rhizosphere microbial communities from Tennessee, USA - Rhizosphere MetaG P. TD hybrid SRZTD1 (SPAdes) (version 3) | ecosystem: Host-associated > Plants > Roots > Rhizosphere >... | reverse complement strand
CGTCGACCGTCGGGTTGGGCCCGAGCATGTGGTACAGGACCCCGTACTCGGTCTCGGGGAACCAGTCGGTCTGGACCACGATGTTGGCCGGGCAGACCCCCCTGAGGTTGAGCCGGTCGTTCCCGGCCGCCGCCCCTCCGGACGCCGATCCGGTCGCCGTCGACGACTTGTTGTCGCCGCCGAGGGAACAGCCGGCCACGGCCAGGGCGGCCGCCAGCAGGACGGTCATGGCGAGGCGAAGTCTGAGCACCTGCGCTCCTCCTAGTCGCTCCTATGTGTCGAGTCCACCGGCGGACTCGTGCCAGCCTCCAACCACTCGGTGGGCCAGGAAGCCGAAGAACCAGAACACCACGATGCCGAGCAGGGACGAGAGGATGATCGCCCCCACCATCTGCTCGGACTGCAACCGGGACTCGTAGCGGTCGATGAGGATGCCGATTCCGGGGTCGCCCTGCTTGAAGAAGAAGTCGGCCACGATGGCCCCGATGACGGCCAGGCCGGCGGCGATCCGCAGGCCGGTGAAGATCGACGGCAGGGCGGTCGGGAACTCGAGCTTCCACAGGCGGGTGAGCCGGTTGGCGCCGTGCAGGGTGAACAGGTCGTGGTGTTCCTGGTTCACCGACTGCAGGCCGAACAAGGTGTTGGCGATGATCGGGAAGATGCAGAACAGCACCACCACCAGGACCCGGCTGAAGTTGCCGAAGCCGAACCAGAAGCCGAACAGGGGCACCATGGCCAGGATGGGGATGGTCTGGGTCAGGACCGCGTAGGGGTAGACCGAGCGTTCGATCCACTTGGCCCGGTTCATGGCCACGGCCAGGGCCAGCCCGAGCACGATCGAGATGGCCAGGCCGATGAAGGCCACCCGGGTGGATAGCCACAACGCGTCCAGCAGCTCCCTGAGGTTGTAGGGGTCGAGGAAGCTGACCCGGATGACGTCGTGGGGGGGCGGGACGAGGAACCGGCGCCGGGGGTCCAGCAGCAGGTAGCTGACCCCGTACCAGACCCCGATGCTGGCCACGAACACCGCCGCCGGCGGGCCCCAGGTGGCCAGCCAGCGCCAGCGGCCGCCGCGGACCACCCGTGAGGTGGCCCCGATCGGCCCCCGGCCCACGGCCTCGTCGGGTCCGGTCAGGTCGGTGTCGATGCTCATCCGCCCTCCCGCAGTCCCGCCGACACCTGGCCGGCCAGGCGGGCGAAGCGCTCGTCGAAGCGGAGCCGGGGCGAGCGGGGGTACTCGAAGGGGACGGCGAAGTCAGCCAGGACCCGGCCGGGCCGGCCCGACATCACCAGCACCCTGGTCGAGAGGTAGACCGCCTCGGTCACCGAGTGGGTCACGAACAGGGCGGTGAACCGCTGGGTGAGGTACAGCTGCAGCAGCTCGTCGTTGAGCCGTTCCCGGGCGATCTCGTCCAGGGCCCCGAAGGGCTCGTCGAACAGGAACAGCTCCGGCTGGAGGGTGAGGGACCGGGCCAGGGAGACCCGCATCCGCATGCCGCCGGAGAGGGCCCGGGGGCGGTGGCCGGCGAAGTCGCTCAGGCCGACCAGCTTGATGGCGGCGTCGGCCCGGCGTCGGCGCTCCGCCTTGGCCAGGCGGCGCAGCTCGGCGAACAGCTCGACGTTGGCCTGCACGCTGCGCCAGGGGAGCAGCGTCGGGTCCTGGAACACGTAGCCGATCTTGTTGGTCTGGATGTCCACCGTCCCGTCGCTGGCCTTGGTCAGGTCGGAGACGATCCGCAGCAGGGTGCTCTTGCCACAGCCGGAGGGGCCGATCACGCTCACGAACTCGCCGGCCTCCACGCGCAGGTCGACGCCTTCCAGGGCGGTCGTGCCGTCGGGGAAGCGCTTGCCGACCCCGGCGAAGGTCAGCAGCGGGGCGGCCTCCGACGCGATTGGCGAGTCATCGACTGGGCTGGGTTCGGCCAAACTAGGGCCGCCCCGGCTTCGACGGCCTCGTTCCTGCATCGCGGACCCAAGCGCACATCTACGGCATCTTTGTAAATTTGGGGTTGCTGGCCCACATAGTTCCCTGGGCCTGAAGGCGGTGTCAACCGCCTCCCCTTCCCCCGAGGAGTGGCCGGTGAGCGAGGTCGGCGTGGTTCGCGGCGGGCACGTGCTGACCATGGGGCCGGCCGGCGACCTGGAGGACGGCGCGGTCGCCTTCGCCGGCGGCCAGGTGCTGGAGGTGGGGCCGTTCGCCGAGGTCGCGGCCCGCCACCCCGAGGCTCAGGTGGTCGGCGACGACCAGGGGGTGGTGCTGCCTGGGCTGGTCAACGCCCACACCCATCTGTCGGAGGGGCTGCTCTGCGGCATGGGCGAGGACCTGAGCCTGCTCGAGTGGCTGGCCGCGATCATCACCCCGGCCGCCCGGCACCTGACCCGGGAGATGGCCAGGGTCGGGGCCATGCTCAAGGGCGCCGAGCTGCTGCTGTCGGGGGTCACCTGCGTCAACGACATGTTCTGCCACACCAACGAGGGCTCGCTGGCCAGCCTGGGGGCGGTCGACGGGCTGGAGGCGATGGGCCTGCGCGGGGTGGTCGCCTTCGGCGCCGAGGACGGCGCCGACCCGTGGCCGGTGGCGTCGGTGCTGGCCGAGCACCACGCCCTGGCCGAGCGCTGCGCGGCCAGCGATCTGGTCGGGTTCCGTCTGGGCGTGGGCACGGTGCTCGGCCAAAGCGACGAGCTGCTGGTCGCCTCGGCGGTCGAGGCCAAGGCCAACGGCTGGGCCGTCCACACCCACCTGGCCGAGGTCAAGGAGGAGGTGGTCGAGGCCCGCTTGCGCTGGGGCGAGACCACTGTCGGGCGGTCGGGCAGCGCCGGGCTGCTGGACGTCCCGCTGCTGGCCGCCCACTGCATCTGGGTGCGCCCGGACGAGATCCTCACCCTGGCCAACTCGGGCGCGGCCGTGGTCCACAACCCGGTGGCCAACATGATCCTCGGCTCGGGCGTGTGCCCGGTGCCGGCCCTGCGCCAGGCGGGCATCCCGGTCGGTGTCGGCACCGACGGTGCTGCCTCCAACGACAGCCAGAACATGCTGGAGGCGGTCAAGGCGGCGGCCCTGCTCCAGAAGGTGGCCCGGCTCGACCCGCGGGCCCTGACCGCCGGCGACGTCCTGGCCATGGCCACCCTCGAGGGGGCCAGGGCCCTGGGGCTGGACGGGCTGGTCGGGTCCCTGGAGCCGGGCAAGCGGGCCGACCTGGTCCGGCTGCGGGGCGACCGTCCCGGCTTGGCCAACGTCCACGACCCCCGCCAGCAGGTCGTCTACTGCTGCTCCCCCGCCGACGTGGCCGACGTCTGGGTCGACGGCGTCCGCCGGGTCGCCGACGGCCGGCTGGTCGACCACGACCCGGCTGCCCTGGTCGAGGCCAGCCGTCCCCTGGCCGCCGACCTGGTCACCCAGGCCGGCCTGGGCGGGTTCTCCCGGCTAGTGGGCTGGACCGGGCCGCCCGGCGGCCGGCCGGCGGCGCCGCTGCCGCCGGCCGTGCCGGGGGGGAACGTCAGTCGCGAACCCCCGCGTCGCCGGTGAGGGCGCGGCGGCCGGCCTTGGTCAGCAGCACGTAGTCGGAGGCGATGACCACGAGCTGGCGACTGGCCAGCGACCGGGCGACCTCACGCCGGACCGGCCAGCGGGTGGCGTACCCGTCGGCCGCCCCCAGCTGCTCCAGGGCCGCCTGCTCGGCGGCGTCGAGGCCGCCGGGAGGCGGCTCGAGCGGAGCCTGCCGAGGCGCGGGACGCTGGCGCGGCCGGAGCCGGAGGGTGGCTGCTCCGCGCAGCCCCCGGACGACACGCCCGAGATATCCCGGGGAGTGATCCTGGCATCTGCCATTGGGGGCCTCCCGACAGCGTCCCGGCGGTCCGGACCTCGATTCGGAGTTCCGGACTGACTGGGCTATGATCGGCCAATGCCAAGTGCAGATGCAACTGCTGTAGCCAAGTGCAATCGGTCAATGTGCGTGAGTGGGACGCACAGGAGGAACTGGTCATGACGACTGACGGTCAGGGTTCGAGGGGCTACAACGGCGTGCCCGCCGGCGAGCTCTCCGGGGCGCGGTGGCGCAAGAGCGCCCGCAGCAGCGCCCAGGGGAACTGCGTCGAGCTGGCCAGGCTGTCGGGGGCTGGGGTCGCGATCCGCAACTCCCGCCACCCTCAGGGCCCGGCGCTGATCTTCACCCATGCCGAACTCGACGCCTTCCTCGCAGGCGTGAAGGACGGCGATTTCGACGACCTCCTCCACTGACGGGGCTCACAGCTCGTCCAGGATCGCGTCCAGCAGTTCCACGGTCCGGTCGGGCGGCGCGGCGCGGACACAGATGGTCTCCATGACGTGGAGGTAGTGGTCGACCTCCTCCGGCTTGTTCAGGTACAGCGCGCTGGTCAGGTGCTCGAGGTAGACCACGTCGGGCAGTTCCTCGTCGGGGAATCGCAGCACGCTGAAGGAGCCGACCATCGCCGGGTGGGCGCCCGCCCCGAAGGGCAATACCTGAAGGGTGACGTTGGGGAGCTTGGCCGTCTCGGTCAGCCGCTCCAGCTGCCCCCGCATCACCTCCCGGCCCCCCACCGGGCGCCGCATCGCCGCCTCGTCGATCACCGCCCACAGCCGCGGCGGGTGCTCGCGGGTCAGCAGCGTCTGGCGGGCCATGCGCAGCCGCACCCGCCGGCCCATCTCCTCCGACGACTCGTCCAGGTGCGCCCCTTGGACGACCGCCCGCATGTAGTCGTCGGTCTGCAGCAGCCCGGGGATGAGCTGGCCCTCGTAGGTCCGGATCAGGGTGGCCGCCGACTCCAGGTCCACATAGGTCCGGAACCACTGCGGCAGGAGGTCGCCGTAGTGCTGCCACCAGCCAGGGGTGTTGGCCTCACGCGCCAGGGCCACGAACTCGGCGATCTCGGTCGGGTCGGTGACCTCGTACAGGCGCAGCAGGTCGATGATGTCGCGTTCCTTGAAGCCGACCTGGCCGTTCTCGAGCCGGTGGATCTTCCATTCCGAGGCCCGGATGGCCTCGCCGGCCTCCTCCCGCGAGAGGCCCATCTCGGTCCGCAGCCGGCGCAGCTGAGCCCCGACCAGCATGCGGCGGACGGTCGGCCCGCCGAACTCCGACTGGGATTCGGTCATGTGTCCCCCCACGGCCCCGGCTACACATAGTCTGCCACCTTGTCCAGACCTACCGGAATCGGACGGGGCGACTCGGGCCTCACGCCTTGGCGAACCCCCAGGTCCCGGCGTTCCAGAACGGGCCCTCGGTGGTCGTGTTGTGCTCGACGTTGACGAGGTCCTGGCGCCAGGCCAGGAAGCCAGGCGGCTGGTAGAGGGGGATCGAGGGGAGCTGGGCCCAGAGCCGCCGGTCGATCTCGTTGCCGAGGTCGGCCGCCCTGGCCGGGTCCAGCTCGCCGGTCGCGCGCTGGAACAGGTCGTCGACCGTGGGGTCGGAGAACCGGCCGGGGTTGCCGCTGCCGTCGGTCCGGTAGGTCTCCTGGCTGCCGGAGAGGACGAACGGGTTGCCGATCGAGGCGACGTCGGCGATGTCGAAGTTGCCGTCGTACACCCAGTCCCAGACGGTCGCCATCCTTCGGGCGATGAGCTCGAGGCGGATGCCGGCCTTGGCGAGCTGCGCCTGGAGCAGGACGTCCTCCGACGCCCGAAGCGGATCTCCGCTGAACGTCAAGCAGCGTAGCCGCAGCGGCTTGCCGCCCTTGGTGTAGACGCCGTCGCCGCCCAGCCTCCAGCCGGCCTGCTCGAGCAACAGTCTGGCGGCCTGGGTGTCGCCCTTGCCGTAGCCGCCGGCGTGGTCCTGGTAGGGCTGCTGGCCGGCGAGCCAGATCCGGTTGCCGAGCGGCTGGGCGGCGGCATCGACCGGCCGCAGCAGGCGGTCGACCAGCTGCTCGGTGTCGATCGCGGTGGCGATCGCCTGGCGGACCGCCAGCTCGGCCAGGATCGGATGCTTCAGGTTGAAGGTCAGATGCTCGAAGCCCGGCCTCGGGAGGGTCTGGCTGCGCACCCCGGGCAGCTGTCTGACGTGGTTGATCAGGTCGGTGGTGGGCTGGGGCCTGATCAGGTCGGCCTCGCGGTTCCGCAGCGCGTCCAGCTGGGCGTCGGAGTCGGGCACCAGCCGGGTCACGATCCGGTCCAGGTGGGCCCTCGGGCCCCAGTACCGGTCGTTGCGCTGCAAGGTCACGGTCTCGCCGGGCCTGAAGCCGGCGATCCGGAACGGCCCCCCCGACGGGATCTTCTCGGGATGCTTGTCGAGGCCGCTGTTCCAGCCGCCCGGCTGGCGGCGGACGTGGTGGGACGGGAGCAGGTTGGCGAACAGGCTCTTCCAGTCGGCGAACGGCCGCTTGAACACCACGGTGACCGTCCTGCCGTCGTCCGAGCCGGTCACCCGCTCGATCCGGTCGTAGCCGGTGGTCGTGGCCGCGTCGGTCCTGCGGTTGGTGCCGTTGAGGTGCTGCCACAGGTAGCGGAAGTCGTCGGCGGTGATCGGCACCCCATCCGACCAGCGGGCCTCGGGCCGGATCCGGTAGGTGATGGTCTGGGGATCGTGGCCGGTCAGCTCGGCGGCAGCCATGAAGGTCTGGTCGAGCCGGACCGAGAAGTCGGGGTGGATCCGGAACACCGACGGGTACACGGACACGGCGATGTCCTGGACGGCGGGGCCGGAGTCCTCGGAGGTGTTGGGGTTGAACCCGGTCACCTCGATCGTGCTGGCCACCCGGACGGTGCCGCCCTCCTTGACCTGGACGTCCTGACGGCCGGGGTTGTCGGCGCCACCGCCGCGGAGGGCCACGACCGCGGCCACCACCACCGCCGCCGCGGCCAGGCCGGCCAGCCACCGGCGACGCCGGCCGGTCACCGGCCGAGTCCCAGGCGGTGGGCGACCGCGGCCGCCTGCCCGCGACCGGCCACCCCGAGCTTGGCCAGGATGCGGGAGACGTGGATGCCGGCGGTCCTTGGGGTGATGAACAGCTCCTCGCCGATCTGGCGGTTGGTGTGGCCGGCGGCCACCAGCTCCAGCACCTCGGTCTCCCGGCGGGTGAGGCCGAACGCGGCGATCCGCGCGGCCGGCGCCGGGGTCGCCGGGGCGGCCGGGTCCTCCGGGCCCTCCAGCCGGAGGCGGCCGCGCCGGGCGAGCAGCTCGATCTCGCGTCGCAGCGGGCCGGCCCCCAGCGCGACCGTGGCCCGGTGGGCGGCCCGGAGCACCGGGTCGACCTCGGCCCGCGGCGCCCTGGCGGCGAGCAGGGCCTCCGCCTGCCGGAAGCGGGCATAGGCGGCCCGGTAGGGCAGCTCGAGCCGCTCCCAGCGCTCGGCGGCCTCCTGCCACCGCGCCGGGTCCGACCGTCCCTCCAGCCGGGTCCATTCGGCCTCTCCCTGGGCCGCGTCCCAGGCCACCCAGCCGATGCAGTCCGCGGCGCCCGGACGGGTCGTCGCCCGGAGCGTCGTCAGGAGTGGCTCGGCCCGCCGGCGGGCCTCCTCGATGTCGGCCGCCGACCGGGCCGCGCGGGCCGCCTCGGCCAGGTCGGCCTCCACCCACAGCCCGAGCGCGTAGATCCCGGAGAACTCCAGCGGGCCCTCGGCGTCCTCGGGGTCCAGCCGCTCGACCGCGCGCAGGGCCCGGTCCACGGCGGCCCGCGCATCCCCGTACCGGCGCTCCTGGACGGCCAGCTCGACCAGGCCCCTGACCACGAAGTCGCCGCCGCCCGCCGACGGGTCGGGCCGGCCGGCCAGGTCCAGGTGCCGGCGGGCCGCGGCCAGATCGCCCCGCCCGAGCTCCAGCAGCCCGCCGGTCCCGTGCAGCGGGACGGCGGCCCAGGTGTCGCGGGCCAGCGCTCCCGCCAGCACGCGGTCGGCCTCCTCCCAGTCGCCGAGCTCGTACAGCCCCTCGGCGACGTGGGCGGTCAGGATGCTCCCGAGCGTCGACTCCAGCCCGAGCTCGCGGGCGAACGCCAGACCACGTCGGGCGGTACCGTGCGCCTCCCGGAGCCGGCCGATGGTCCAGAGCGTGGAGCTGAGGTTGAGGTGGGCGCGGACGATGCCCTCGGCGTTCCCGACCTCCTGGGCGATGCGGCAGGCCGCCTCGAGCTGCCCGGTGTCGAAGGCGCAGCTCCCCAGGATGTCGAGGGCGTGACCCTCCTCGGCCAGGGCCCCGACCGCCCGGGCGATGGCCAGCCCCTCGGCGGCGCGGCCCTCGGCCTCGTGGCAGCGGCCGGCCATCATCAGCCACTGCGCCTGGTAGGTGAGGACGCGGGCGCGCTCGGCCGACGGCTCGGCCGGCAGGACCCGCACCGCCTCCTCCAGGGCGGCCAGGCAGCCCTTCTCGTCGTCATCGTGCCAGCGCTGCTCCCCCAGCCGCAGGTGCAGCAGCGCCGACCGCACCGGGTCGGCCGCCGGGTCGACCTGGCCCAGCGCCATGGTGAGCAGCACGGTCGCCCGTTCGACCTGGGCGTTGGCGCCGGCGGCGGCGCCCGCCCTGGTGAGCAGCTCGGCCCGGTCCACTCCGGTGTCCCGGTCCGGGTCGGTCACCTGCTCCCACAGCTCGAGCGAGCGCTCGTAGTGGCGCCCGGCCTCGGGGAAGGCATGGGCCCGGTCCGCGGCCAGCCCGGCCTGGACCCGGGCCGGCAGTGCCCGCGCCGGCTCACCGGCTCGGTCCCAGTGGGCGGCCAGCTCGGCGGCGGCCACCGCCGGGGAGCCGTCGCCCAGCCCGGGATGGTCGGTCAGGGCCTGGGCCAGGCGGGCGTGCAGCCGGGCCGACTCGCCCGGCAGCAGGTCGGCCTCGACCACCTCGCGGAGCAGCGCGTGCCGCACCTCGTACCCGTCATCGCCGCCCGCCCGGACGAGCAGCTGGGAGGCGACCGCGGCCCGCAGGCCCTCGGTCAGCGCCTCGTCGTCCAGGCCGGCCGCGGCGGCCAGGAGCCGGTGTGGGACCTGCCGGCCCGCGACCGCGACGACGGCCAGCACCCGCCGGGCCGGCTCGGCCAGGGCGTCCACCCGGCCCCTGAGCAGGTCGCGGGGGGTGGCCGGGAGCTCGCCCGAGCCGGCACGCAGGACGGCCAGCAGTTCCTCGGTGAAGAACGGGTTGCCCTGGGAGCGGGCGAACACCGACTCGGCCAGGTCCGGGGCCGGCGCCGCCCCCAGGATGCCGGTGAGCTGCGCGGTCGTCTCGGCCCGGTCGAGCCTGGGCAGCTCAAGGCGCTCCACCGGGCCCCGGTCCAGCTCGGCCAGGTAGGAGCTCAGCCGCGGCTGGCCCGGCTCGTCGTCGCGGTAGGTGGCCACCAGCAGCACCCGCTCCCGCCGCAGGTTCCTGACCAGGAAGGCGAGCAGCTCGCGGGTGGAGCGGTCGGCCCAGTGCAGGTCCTCGACGACCAGCACCAGCGGGGCCTGCTCGGCGAGCCGTCCGAGCAGGCCGAGCACCAGCTCGAACAGCCGGGACTGGGTGCTGTGGCCGTCCGGGTCGCCCTGCGGCCGGCCCAGCCCGGGGGCCAGGCGGGCCAGCTCGGGCCAGGACGGCCCGACCAGCCCGCGTACCGCGTCCGGGCCCAGCTCCGCGACCAGCGCCCGCAGCACCTCGACGACCGGGGCGTACGGCAGGCTGCCCTCGCCGACCGGCACGCAGCCTCCGGTCAGCACCCGGGTCCCGTCGCCGGCGCAGGCGGCGGCCAGCTCGGACACCAGGCGGGTCTTGCCGATGCCGGCCTCGCCACCGACCAGCACGACGGCCGGGTCACCGGCGGCGGCGCGCGACAGGGCCACCTTCAGCGCGCGGAGCTCCCCCCTGCGACCGATGAAGGCGGCGCTTGCGACCCGCCTGACCATGTCGCGGAGATTATCCACCAATCCAAGCGCCGGGAGAACACGTCAGTCCGCGCCGAACCGGCCGCGGGCCTCAGGCGGGATGAGCGGCTTCTGGGCGCGCAGCTTCAGCTCCTGCACGGCCCAGGTGTTGCCGTCGGGGTCGGCGAAGCCGAAGAAGGTGCTGCCGTCCTGGTCGCCGAAGGAGACCAGCTCGCTCGCCTCGACGCCGCGGTCGATCAGCTCCTGGCGGGCGGCGGCGGCGTCCGCGACCACCAGCTGCAGGCCCCGCATCGAACCGGGCTCCATCTCGCGCTGGGGGGGCAGGTCGCCGAAGACGATCGAGCAGCCGGAGCCCCGCGGCGTCAGCTGCACCACGTGCATGTGCTCGTTCCTGGTGTCGTGGTCCAGGTCGAAGCCGACCTGGTCGCGGTAGAAGGCGACCGAGCGGTCGATGTCGCTGACGGGCAGGATGACGACCTCGAGGGTCCAGTCCATGATGTGCTCCCGGTGGTCGTGGTCGTACCGGACGCGCAGCATGGTGCCTGAGAAATCCGCTACCTGCTCCTCGGCGAGGGCGACACCGCGCCGGTGAGGCGGGAGGTGCTCCGCGAGGTGGAGGAGGACCCGCGCCGAAGGCCGGCCATCCACGTCGGCGGCTGAGCCAGCCACAGCGACACCTGGGTGGGCTGCAGGGTGTGGTCGGCGACGGCCAGCAGCTCGGCCGAGAGGGCGTGCAGGTCGGTATGGTCCCGCAGTCGGGCCGCGAACGCCTCGATGGTGCGGGCCGCGTCGTAGCGGCGGCGGTCGAACCGCCGGTCCACGGCCCGCTGGACGCGGCGGCGCAGCGGCTGGAACAGCGCCGCCACCACCAGCGTGGTCCCGGCCACGACCAGGCTGGACGGGCTCCGCCCGGCGCCGACCGCCTGGCCCAGCACCAGCACCCCCAGCGCGTAGGCGCCGCCCAGGATGACCGTGACCAGGCCGTACACCACGGTGCGGTTGACCAGCCGGTCGATGTCCCACAGCCGGTAGCGCAGGATCCCGACGCCCAGCCCGGCCAGCAGCAGCACCGTCCCCAGGAGCTCGGCATACGGTCCCCAGGGGTCGGCCTCGGGGAACAGGCTGAGCGGGATGCTCAGGACCGCCCCGTAGGCGAACCACTTGATCTGCTGGCGCTCCACGGCGCCGGCGCGGCGGAACCGCAGCACCAGCGCGACCGTGCTGATGGCGCCCAGCACCAGCGACCCCGCGAAGGCGATCCAGAACATCTCGCCCACCAGCGGCGGCACCTCGCCCTCCTGGGTGACGAGCGCCGGCCCGCGCAGCGGCCAGTAGCCGACGGCCAGGATCAGCGTGGGGACGACGGTGATCAGGACGCCGGCCGCGGCCAGCGGCCACCAGCGGCGCGACGGCAGGCGGCCGTCGGGGAACAGCAGGACCAGGAAGACGACGCCGATCACGATGCCGGGCACGTTGGTCCAGGTGGCCAGCCAGCTGGCCAGGTCGCCGCCGGGCAGCGACAGGTGCCGCGAGGTGAGGCCGAGGGCCAGGGGCGCGTACTGGGCGCTGAAGTTGAAGACGGCCAGGAAGAGGCTGTCCACCAGGAGCAGCCAGGCGAGCAGGTGGCGCCGGTCGCGGGCCACGATCAGGGCGCCCACGACCGAGAGGACCAGCGCGTCCAGGATGCCGATGGCCTGGTGGGCCTCGACCAGGTCGACCAGGTTCTCGCCGCTGACGGCGGCCAGCGCGACCGCGGCCACGGCCAGGGTGACCGACAGCACGCACAGCGCCCAGGCCAGCCGGGTCGGGGCCGGCCCCGGCCGTGCCGACCGCCGGGTGGCTGGGGTGGTCACCGTCGTCCCTCCTCACGCCGTCGTCGCCGTCGAGTGTCGCCCTCGACCATCACGGCACCATTACGGCCGGCGTTCGGGCTGGACAGGGCGCCCGCCGCGCATCGGCCGGTGGACGTGGGGCGTGGTGCCTCGCCGACCACATGGGCCCGGAGCCGGTCACCGAGACGCGCGGCCGGGGCCGAGTCGTCCGCCCGCCGGGACACCGAGCTGGTGCTGTCGGCGGCCGAGCCGGCCCGGCTGCTGCTGCTCGGCGGCGAGCCGTTCGGTGAGCCGGTGCTGATGTGGTGGACTGCGTCGTCCGCAGCCGCGACGAGCTCGGCAGCGCCTACCGGCAGTGGGAGTCGGGCCACCCGCGGTTCGGCCGCCTGCGCTCGCCCCTGGCCCGCATCCCGGCCCCGCCGCCGTTCTGGCCGCGGACCACCCAGCCTCGGTCCCGGCTACGCCTTCTGCGCCACCGTGATGGTGAAGCGGGAGAAGGCGGTCTCCTCGGCGACCTCGAG
>Ga0207428_10005222_pt1 | contig 12138 bp, 9 predicted proteins | sample RhiMethybrSRZTD1_FD_187600 | JGI IMG/M metagenome (GOLD analysis project Ga0207428, IMG submission 187600) | Populus rhizosphere microbial communities from Tennessee, USA - Rhizosphere MetaG P. TD hybrid SRZTD1 (SPAdes) (version 3) | ecosystem: Host-associated > Plants > Roots > Rhizosphere >... | reverse complement strand
TCTGATGGCCTTCCGGCATGGCCTACGGGCTTCGGAGCTTTGCGGCCTGCAGTGGTCCGACGTTGAATTTGCCTCCGGCACCCTGCACCTGCGCCGGGCCAAGGGCGGGCAAACCAGCACGCACCCATTGCTGGGCGATGAAATGCGGGCATTGCGGGCGCTCAAGCGGGACGCCAAGGCACCCTTCGTCTTCGTCAGCGAGCGCGGTGCACCATTCTCAGTGTCAGGCTTGCAGAAGTTGGTCGAACGCACCGGGATCGCGGCCAAGATGCCCTTCAAGGTGCATCCGCACATGCTGCGCCATGCCACGGGCTATGCGCTGGCGAACAGGGGCACCGACACCCGGACGCTGCAAGCGTACCTGGGCCATCGCTCGATCCAGAGCACGGTCAGATACACCGAATTAGCTCCGGGCCGCTTTAAGAACTTATGGCGATGACGACTTTAAGCGCCTGATCAGGCGCTGCACCGAACCACTGGGATGTCCGCTTCGGATCAAAAAGCAGACACTTCACAGTGCAATCGCCATGTCAGCTTTACCCCCGAAAGCGGCATCAGCCAGCCGCGTTGCCATTTCCGCTAAGTGCTAATAGCGGACATCTAAGGGTTCGGCTCTCACCAAAAGAAAAACCCCGGCACATGGCCGGGCAACGGCAAGGATATTGCCGCTGACCAAACGCTCACCTCATGACTATTCGCATACTCGAACGCTTGGACGAACCCAAACGCCCCGCCAGTCGTCCCAATATGGGCGGCCGCGAGTCCAATAACAGTTATAGGGCGGCGGCTCAACATAGACTGGCGCAGGCGCATAGTATGGACGCGACGCAAGTGCCGAACCTAGAAACATCCCGCCAAGAAGTCCTCCCGCAACACCGGCGGCGACCGCGCCACTATCGCCCGCCTGCACAGTACTTGGCGCGGTGAGAGCAGGAACTGCAATTGCGACCATCGTCGCGACGGCTGTGAGCTTTTTCATAGATAACCTCACGCTTTTAACGAATGAATCGCTTCGAGGTTAAAGAACCCTAAACTTTGCATATTCGTGCCATAAACTTTGTAAGGCCCAGATCGACATCCTGTTCAAGCGCATTGGCGGGCATGGTTCGAGGCCGCAGCTAACGAAAGAGCACGCGACGTGAATCTACGGAATCACCTTCCCGGCATTGGCATTATCTCCATCACCTCCACGGTAGCCTTTGGCATGGTTAAATGCGGATTGTCGGCAAAGAGGGCTGCAGCCGCCTCGTGCGATTCTGCCTGTACGATTGAGTAACCACCAATATCGTTCTTGATATCAGTTGCACCGCTCGCCGACGCCTGCTTTGTCTTTCCAACAGGCCCGCCATGGTCTGCAAAGTTGGCCATGTTCTTCTTCATCCACACCTCCCACTCCCCCATACTCTTCTTTCTTTCCTCCGCACTCGTACTCGCCATCATCTTTTGCATTTCCGCCATATCCATTCGGTACAACACTAGAAACTTTTTCATACGATTCCTCTTTTGCCGGTTATTGAAATGTCCTTCACTATACCCTGGCGCGCGAAACAAGATAACGCCACGAAGAGGTGGGGTCTTCTCCGCTAACGCTATTGAGCGTTATGCTTTTATCTTAGTAACAACACCCGCACCTCGTATTTTACCACCCTCGCGAATACCAAAACGCAATCGTTCTTTCATCGCAATCGAAGCGACGAGCTTCACTTTGAATGTGGCCGTGGAACAATTGCCAGGGCTTCGCCGGGTGGTGTCGAACTTCAAGTCAGTTAGGCACGCATTCCGCTTTGGGTCATTAGCGGACATTCGGGCCGTCAATTGCGATGTCCGCTTTATCCCCGAAAGCGGACATGTGCGCTGCAACTGGGGATGTCCGCTTTGGGCCAATAGCGGACATTGATTACTCGATCACCTCATCGGCGCGGCTAAGTTGGAGCACAAGGTTTTGGAGCTGCGCGTCATTCATTCCATGGCGGGATTTCCCCGGTCGCAACCTGGGTGGGCACCTCGACTAGAAACTCTGTTCCGGGAAAATTGACCGCGTTGGGATAAAGCGCATGGATCATGGCGGCCATTTCACGTGAAGACTTAGCGATTTTGGCCACCTTTGCGAAGGCGCGGATGTATCCGCGAGTCCAGTCAATGGCGAAACTGTCGTCGGGCAGTCCTGGCTTGGTGTGGCCGGCGATTATGCGAACGGGATTAAGCGACTCGAGATAATCGAGACTCGCAAGCCATTCCGCGTATTGGGGTGCCAGATGCTCGCCCAAGAAAACAAAGGCGCCGTTGTACACGAGGTCGCCCGCGATGAGCGTGCGTGTTCTCAGGTCCCACAGCGCGGTGCAATGAACGTGATCGCCTTGCATGGGCCCGAGTATCTTCAGAGTGTGTCCTTCAAGCGTAATTTCGTCCGCCTGAAGAGCTGTCGGAACCACCCCGCGGCGCGGCGCGTTGGCGCCGATTCCCTCTGCCCAGCGCTGAAACTTGAGTGGAATCGACCGCTCCATATCCTTGGCTACGACTGCATGTGCGACGATCTGGGCGTTCGGGAAGGATTCGATCAGCAGATCGAGACTGAAGAAGTGATCCGGGTGGTCGTGCGTCACAAAGATCGTGGTCAGCTTCTTGCCGCTGTCCAAGATCGCGGCGACCACGCGATGGGCATCGGAGCGCGAAAACGGAACGTCGACCAGCAACGCCTCGGTCTCGCCGGTGGCGAGTGTGTAATTCGCAGGTTGATTACCGGAGAGCGCAAAGCTGCCCGACATAACCTGGAACTCAAGGGACTTGGCAGCTGCTGTTGTGGCCGCTTGCGTATTGCTCATCATCGCCTCCTCAATCAAAGTCGGCCATCGTCCGTGCTGCCGCTACCGGCATTGCCATATCGACGTCACCAGGATGGGGGCCCGCAGGTCACACCTGAGTCTGGCCGCCATCCACGACAAGTTCGGCACCATTGACGAAACTGCTGTCGTCAGAGGCCAGAAACACCACCGCTTTGGCGATCTCGTCCGGCTTCCCCGTCCGCCCCAACGGGATTTGCGTCACCATCTGCGCAACGAACTCTTTGATCTGCTTCTTGGTGAGACCCAGCTTCGGGAAAACCGGTGTCATCACCACGCCGGGACTGACCGCGTTGACACGGATTTTGCGATCCTTCAGATCGATTGCCCAGCCGCGGGCCAGATTGCGGACGGCCGCCTTGGTTGCGGAGTAAACGCTGAACGCCGGCATGCCGATTGAAGCGGCTATGGACGCGTTCAAGACGATGGTGCCGGCATTGGCTAGCAGCGGGAGCGCCTTCTGCACGGTCAGGATCACCCCCTTGACGTTGATGTCGAAGGTCTCGTGATACTGCTGCTCGGTGATCGCCCCGAGCGGCAGAAAGGTGCCGACGCCGGCATTGGCGAAGACGGTGTTGAGTCGACCTTTCTCTATCTTGATCTGAGCATAGAGGCGATCTAGGTCGGCCGCATTGGAGACATCAGCCTGGACGGATTTGACGTTACTCCCGATCTTCTTTACCGCGGCTTCAAGCTGATCCTGGCGACGCCCGGTGATGTATACGTAAGCGCCTTCCGCCACGAAGCGCTCGGCGGTGGCGAGGCCGATGCCACTCGAGCCGCCGGTAACGAGCGCGACTTTTCCCGCGAGCTTTCTGTTCATTATTAGTGTGCCATCGACAGCTGATTGCCAAACGTGTGTGCTTATGAAGGCACGGAAGGCGCCCTTCCGAAATAGAAAGGGCTGAAATCCATCATTGCGGTAATGTCGATATCGAAGCTGCCGGATTTCGAGTCACTCGCGATTTACGCGAAGGTGGTGGAGCAGCGATCGTTCGCCACGGCGGCCCAAGGCATGGACGTATCGGTCGCCCCCGTCTCGCGGACCGTCACGCACGCTTCGAATTGTTGGCTACTTATTGCGCTGGGCCGGTGGCTTACACCCGATCAAGGCCTCGGTGCTCCAGGGTACGTCGGCAAGCCTTGCGATTAAGAAATCAGCTAGAACCGAGACCTTGGCAGGACGCGCACGAGCAGTGGGCGTCACCAAATACAGTCCGGTTTCAGACAGACGCCAGTCGGGGAGAAGCTGCTCAAGCTGTTTTTCGAGAAGGTATTGGTTCACAACGAATTCGGGCAGCTCAGTGATGGCGAGTCCCTCAAGTACAGTCGGCAACAATACCTCGACGTTCGTTCCCCTGAGCGGCCCCGTCGGCGAAATCGGGTACTCCTCACCGGTCCTTCGGTGGGTAAAGCGCCAGACATCGCGCGGTCTGTGTAGATAACCCAAGCACCGATGAGCACGTAGATCACGTGGGTGCTGTGGACGTTCATACCGTGCGATGTAGTTCGGCGATGCCACAAGAAATCGGCGAATCGGTACTATAAAGCGTGCTACGAGCGATGAATCCTCCAAGATCCCGATGCGAAGCGCCGCATCAAAGCCATCAGCGATTAGATCGATGTGCACGTCTGTAAGATAGACGTCGATTGCAACATCCGGATACTGCTGAAAAAAGGCCGGCAGGATCGGTGCGACCCAACGCGAGCCAAAGGACAGTGGTGCGGCGAGTTTCACAAGGCCTCGCGGTTTGCTCGAGGTCTCGCGGGCGAAGTCTTCCACCTCCTTCGCTTCCGAGTAGATTCTCAAAGCTTGCTCTGCAAGTCTGCGCCCATAGTCTGTGAGGGCAAGTCGCCGCGAAGTCCTGTTGAAGAGGCGTCCACCAAGTCGGTCCTCGAGGCGCGTCACAGCCCGCGAAACGGTCGCTACGGACACGCCCATGGCGCGGGCCGCTGCCGCGAAGGAGCGCTCTTCAGCCACCTTCGCAAACATCGCAATCCCTTCGAAGTCCGGCAACTTTGACATCGACAGTCCCGCAACGATGGCTTTCAGCAATTACTATTTCGAAAATTGACCTGGCGCCACATCATTATGGCCTGTTGAACTGAGCCAAACAACAACGGCGTCCCGCGCACGACGGTCGTGCAAACTTCTAGCGACATCGAAAGTTGTTGCGTCTCACCAGCGGCGCTGGATCAAACTGTCCGCGTAACTTCAGAGGAGGGCATTATGAACGCTCGATCATCGACTTCAGGGCAGACAGGCGCGCCCGAGCGGGAATCAGCGGGAGCGGGTTTCACTGGGCTTTCGGCTTTACTGACCCCAGAGGAATCCGTCGTTGTCTTGATCGACCATCAACCGTTTCAGTTCGCAAACCTTCACAGTCACGAGCCGACGGTGATCATAAACAACGTGATTGGACTCGCTAAGTTGGCCAAGGCCTTCAAAGTTCCGGTTATTCTGACTCCAGTGCTCGAAGCTCGCGGCGGAAAACTCATTCAAGGTCTTCGGGATGTATTTCCAGATCAGAAGCCCGTTGATCGGACGTACATCAACGCGTGGGAAGATGAACGGATTGTGGACCTCGTCAAAGCAACAGGCCGCAAGAAATTAATCTTGGCCGCGCTTTGGACCGAGATGTGCCTGGCGATGCCTACCATTCACGCCCTCGGTGAGGGCTACGACGTGTACGTCGTTACCGACTGTTCAGGCGGTGTATCTGCGGAATCTCACGACATGGCGGTTCGGCGAATGGTGCAAGCAGGTGCCGTTCCTATCACGTGGCTCGCTCTGGTCGGCGAGTGGCAGCGCGATTGGGCTCGTACCGAAACGCTGAGCGCCCTTGCAGAAGTTCTAACCGAGCACGGTGGCGGCAGTGGAGTCGCGTTCGCCTGGGAGAGGCAGCTTCTGGCAGCTTCCAAGCTGTAATCGCTCCAAGAAGGACAGTGCCCAATGCAAAAGAAATTCGGAGATTCGGAGCTAAAGGGACCATCTCGACGTGAGTTGGTCCTGTTGGCAGCTGGTGTCGCATCGGCAGCTATCACCGGAGCGCGCGCCGCAGATGCTCAACCCACGTCAATCGTTGTCCCACCCGCAACCGACGCGGTCTCGCCATTCACGATATCGCTGCCCCAAACGGCCGTTGACGACCTCAGAAATCGTCTTCGTTCCACGCGGTACCCTGAGCGCGAGACGGTCGGCGATTGGACGCAGGGTGTGCCGCTCGACAAGGCCCAAACGCTCATCGCGTACTGGCGGGATCGGTATGACTGGCGGCGCTTCGAAGCGCGTGCAAACACGTTTCCGCATTTCCGCACACGGATCGACGGGCTTGGTATTCACTTCATCCACGCACGCTCCTCGCACACCAACGCCATGCCCATCGTTCTTAGCCACGGGTGGCCTGGCTCGTTCGTGGAGTTCATGGAGGTAATTGGTCCGCTCACCGAGCCAACGCGGTTTGGCGGGAACGCTGACGATGCATTCCATGTCGTCATTCCTTCGCTTCCGGGGTTTGCGTTCTCGGACAAGCCTTCCGAAACCGGCTGGGACGTTGAGCGCATTGCAAGAGCGTGGGCGATGTTGATGCACCGTCTTGGCTATGAGCGTTGGGTGGCGCAGGGAGGCGACTGGGGCTCTGGCGTTACGCACACGCTCGCCCATCTTCGGCCGCCTGGCTTGATCGCAGCCCATGTCAACTGGCCGTTCGTATTCCCGCCAAAGATGCCCGACAACCCGACACCGGTGGAGAAGCGCGCGTTCGAGCGAGCAGCATGGTTTCTAGGAGAGCAAAGCGGGTACTTCCGCGAACAAGCGACGCGACCTCAAACAATCGGGTACGCCGTCGCCGATTCTGCTGCCGGCCAAGCGCTGTGGATCTACGAGAAGTTTCAGGCGTGGACTGACAATCGTGGCAACCCAGAAGACGCGTTCTCAATTGACGCGATGCTGGATGATATCAGCCTCTATTGGTTCACAAATACTGCAGCGTCGTCGGCTCGGATATATTGGGAAAACACCCAGAAGGGACGTGCAAGCTTCTCGCAGGGGCGCATCGAGCTACCGATGGCCGCATCAATCTTCCCGCGGGAGATTTTTTGTCCTCCAAAGGAATGGGCTCAGGCTCTCTGGCCAAACCTGTTTTACTGGAACGAGCTTGACAAGGGTGGGCACTTCGCCGCGTTCGAACAGCCGAAGCTATTTGTCGAGGAGATGCGCAAAGCATTCAAATCACGGAGAGCATGATCGTCCGGTCATCTCAAAAGTCTTGGCTAATTCTTGCGCCGCACCGGAAGCTGGTACTTGAAGGACCAGAGGAATCGTTCAACAACGGTATGCGAGGGAGCTGTGCCTAATACGATAGAGACCCTGATCAAACGCAATCTCCACGAGGTGTTTGGAGAGCGAGACGCCAAGAAAAGACGGGAGGCGATCGCCCAACTTTGGACCGAAGATTGCGTATTCATTGATCATAGCGGCAAGAGCCACGGGCGCGATGAACTCGATCGTGCGATCGCGGTATTGCATCAGCGACTCCCGGGATATGTTTTCAGTGAGCTTCGACCTGTCGATCTACTCCACGAAAGCGGACGGATAGCTTGGAGCTATGGCCCACCGGGTCAGGAGTCTGTCAAGGGCGTAGATGTCGTTCTGGTGCGAGATGGTCGCATCTCACTGATGCTGACGTTCCTTGATGAGGTGCCGGCGAAACTCTAATTGGACGTCGGAAGTATGGCGGTGTCGCTATAGATGCGGCGGAGGCAGGATGTCCGCTTTGGGTCATTAGCGGACATATGCAGTGCAAAAGGGCGCGTCCGCTTTGCCCCCAATAGCGACCGCGAAAGCGGATTTCCGCAAAAGGCCATGTCTGCTTTACCCCCGACAGCGGACATGTGCGGTGCAACTAGCGATGTCGGCTATGGACCATAAGCGGACATCGGAACAATTACGGTCGTTCAGGGAGAAACGCGGACACGCGCGGCAAAATCACCCTAATTTCGGTGTACTCGCCCGGCTGCGTATCGACCTCGATTGAGCCACCATGCTGCTTAACAATGATGTCATGGCTGATCGAGAGGCCAAGGCCGGTGCCTTCCCCCGTTGGCTTGGTCGTGAAGAACGGGTTGAACATTTTGTCTTTCACATCAGGAGGAATGCCGCTGCCATTGTCCCTGATGGTTATCTCAACGCGGTCGCCAAGATTCTTGGTCGCGGCAGCAAGAGTTGGCTCGTAATCGCCATTGCCATCGGCCCTGCGCTTAATCGCTGCGTAAAATCCATTGGAGATCAGATTAAGCAGAGCCCGCGTGATGTCCTGTGGGAAGACATCGGCCTCCCCTGCACCCGGGTCTAATGATCGCTCCAAATTGATGTTGAAGCCTTGCTTCTCAGCTCGCGCTCCATGATAGGCGAGAGTCAGGCTCTCCTCGACAATGGCATTGATATCGACAGGCCGGTGTTCGCCTGAACCTTCGCGAGAATGCAGAAGCATATTCTTGACAATGGCATCGGCACGCTTGCCATGTTGAACGACTTTCTCGAGATTGCCGCGCAAGGTGTCCATCAAGTCGGTAATTTCGTTGCGTCTTTTTTCACTAAGGCTCACGTCTGCCAAGGCTTCTTGCAGCTCGGTGATTAGCTCGGCAGAAATGCCCGAGAAATTATTGACGAAATTGAGCGGGTTTTTAATTTCGTGGGCAATGCCGGCTGTGAGCTGACCGAGTGAAGCAAGTTTTTGTGTCTGAACAAGCCGGTCCTGGGTGGTGCGAAGATCGTCGAGCGATTTTGCAAGGTCGCGCGTGCGAGCCTCAACGCTTTCAAACAGGCGTACATTCTCGATTGCAATCACCGCCTGATCGGCAAAGGTAGTAACCAGCTCGACCTGTTTGTCACTGAATGGTACCGGCGCAACCTTGTTTACGAAGATTACGCCAATAACCTCTCCCGCGCGCAGAAGCGGAACTCCAAGGCCAGCCCGATAGCCGCCAACTTTTTGAGCATCACCATAGGTATACTCCGGGTCGAGCAGTACATCGGGAACCTGAACCGCCCTCGCTTCTAACGCAGCACGTCCGGTGACGCTGCCGCGGTCGACGACCACTTCTCGTGTGTTGAAAAATTCTCGAAGGCGACTGTGCGCGTCAGTCCCATAACCGAAGCTCGCAACCCAGTGCAAAATTTTGCCTTCGCGTCGAAATAGCCAACCATGATCGGCCTCACACAGTCGCACCGCCGACTCGATAAGCGTATCGAGCACGGCTTGGAGATCAAATGTCGATCGGCTGATGACCTTCAGTACCTCAGCGGTAGCGGTTTGCTGCTGTAATGACTCGGATAGCTCGCGCGTGCGCATCTGCACCTCATCAAACAGGCGCACGTTTCCAATTGCGATCACCGCCTGATCGGCGAAAGCCTGCAGCAGCACAATCTGACGCTTGGGGAAAGGTCCAGTGTTAGCACGGGCAACGGCGATCGCCCCGATTGGATTGCCTTCGTGCAGTAACGGCACGGCCGCAATACTTCGATAAGTCACTGCTTTGGCGAGGCCCTGGCCTCGTGCGCCATAGGTGGGATCAGCCTCTACATCCGGTATCTCTACAACTTCTCGACGCACTATTGCACGGCCCGATGCTGTGTCCTGGCTGGCTGCCATTGGAAGAATGCTACGAAAGGCGTCCAGTCCTTCCGCGGTTAGACCGCAACAACTGGCGAAGTCCATTATCTTGCCATCAAACCGAAGCACGAAAGAAAACTGACCATCACACAGCCTTACCGCACTCTCAGCAATTGTATCGAATACTGGTTGGACATTCGTTGGCGAGCTGGAAATGACACGGAGGACTTCTGATGTTGCCGTCTGCTGCTCCAGCGACTCGGTGAGATCGTCGGTGCGTTGGCGCAGCTCGTTGAGCAGCCGTGTGTTCTCGATAGCGATAACGGCCTGGCTTGCAAAGTTTGAAACGAGCGCTACCTGCCTATCGGTGAACGGACGGACCTCCTGGCGATAGATGACGATCGCGCCAACGAGCTCGCCATCCTTGAACATCGGGACAGCGATCAAGGACCGCGCACCGCCAAACTCGGCCGCTGGCCCGGGATGACGTTCCGCCAATTCATCAACCGTGAAGACGAGCTGTTTTGTCTTCAAAAGCCGATCAAGCGGGGCACCGTCCGTCGGACGAAACTGCCCGCGTCGTCGAAGAAACTCTTCGTATTCCGGCGGCACACCGGCCCAAGCCGCGGGGTAGAATTCGACACCTTGGGAACGGAATAAAACGCCGAAGTTGGCCTCACAAATCCGCACTGCGTTTGCCAGCATTGCCTCAAACACCGGCCCGAGATCGCCGGGCGACGAGCTGATGACCTTGAGCACATCAGCGGTGGCCGTCTGCTGCTGCAGCGATTCACGCAATTCGTCGAGTAGGCGGGCATTCTCAATGGCGATGACAGCTTGGGCCGCAAAGTTGGTCACCAATTCGATCTGTTTGTCGGAAAAGTCGCGCACTTCCTTTCGGTAGATTGTGATGACGCCTATTGCCTCACCTTCCTTGAGCATCGGCACGGTGACTAACGTCCGGACGCCGGCAATATCAGCAGCGCTCCTGGCCAGCGGATCGCCCTCCAGGTAGGCCTTGTCTTTCCGCATGTCCGAGACATGGACGGTCTTCCGTGACCGGATCGCGCGCACCATCGGAATGGCAGCAGTAGGGAGGTGCAAAGTTCCGCTACGCCACTGCTTGATATAGGCCTCCGGCAGATCGCCGTGCAGCGCCGCGGTCCGATAGCCTTCGCCATCGACCAACCACATTGCTCCAAAGCTTGCCTCACAGAGTTCGGCCGACTTCGCCAGCATGGTATCGAACACCGGCTGCAATTCGCCCGCCGAACTTGAGATGACTTTCAGAACCTCCGAAGTTGCCGTCTGCTGCTCCAGCGCTTCGGAAAGCTCGTGCGTGCGCGCCTGCACCTCGTCAAACAGCCGCACATTCTCGATCGCAATCATGGCTTGATCTGCGAAGGTCGTCACAAGATTTATTTGCTTCTCGGCAAATGGGCTCACCTCATCACGAGTAAGCAAGAAGACACCAATCACTACGCCTTCACGGAATAACGGCACGCCGAGAATAGTTCGGTACCCGAAGGCTTGTTGATAACCAGTCGCCTGATATTCGGGATCGGCTAGGACATCAGAAATATGAATTGCCCTGCCTTCCAATGCGACTCGCCCAGTAACGCTACCTCGGTCCGGCCGCACGGGGCGTTCAAGGGCATACTGCTCTGCTTCGCGGGAAAACCCATAGTTCGCGGCCAGCCGATACAAATCTCCATCGCGTTGGAAGACGACACCCTTGTCGGCCGCGCAAAGCGTCGCAGCCGACTCCACCAGCGTGCCGAGCACCTTCGGTAGATCGAAGGTCGAGCGGCTGATGACCTTCAGCACATCCGCCGTAGCTGTCTGCTGCTGAAGGGAATCGCGCAGTTCGTTGAGCAACCGCGTATTCTCAATGGCGATGACGGCTTGGGCGGCGAAGGTCTCCACAAGCGCGACCTGCTTATCCGTGAAGGGTTTAACCTCTAGCCTGTAGATGGTGATGGTCCCGACTAAGTCGTCGCCCTCGAGCATCGGGACCGCGAGGGTCGTCCGAATTGGCTCTACATCGCGATTGATATACGCAAATTCAGGATCAGCCTGAACGTCTGCAACGTGCACCGTTCGTCGTTCGAGGGCGGCGCGCGCCGAGATGCTGTGTCGTCCTGGCGCGATAGGGTTACGACTTACTAATTCCCAGTGCTCCGAGCCAGCATTGTAGCTGGCGACGGCCCGAAGCAGCTTGCCGTCGAATCGGAAGATGTACCCACGCTCGGCTTCGCACAGCCTCACGGCGTTCTCAGCCATTGTGTCGAAAACGGCCTGCAGGTCGGAGGTCGAAGAGCTAATGACCTTGAGCACGTCGGCGGTGGCGGTCTGCTGCTCACGCGCTTCTTTCAGTTCTCGCGTGAGAGCGGCGACTTGCTCTTGGAGATCGGTGGTGGATACGCCTGCGGTCGGTTCTTGGCGCACCTTGGGCCCACCCTTCACCGACTGTCCGGTATTACCGCGCCGCTGCATATCGCCCCCGGGCGGTTCACGACGATAGTCAATCCTAGGCAAATCCTCACTTTCGCGCCACGGTAGTATGTCCGCTTTGGGTCAAAAGCAGACATATGCGGCGCAACAAGCCATGTCCGCTTTACACCCAATAGCGACCGCAAAAGCGGACCTCCGCAAAACGCCATGTCCGCTTTACCCCCGAAAGC
>Ga0207428_10005217_pt1 | contig 12141 bp, 8 predicted proteins | sample RhiMethybrSRZTD1_FD_187600 | JGI IMG/M metagenome (GOLD analysis project Ga0207428, IMG submission 187600) | Populus rhizosphere microbial communities from Tennessee, USA - Rhizosphere MetaG P. TD hybrid SRZTD1 (SPAdes) (version 3) | ecosystem: Host-associated > Plants > Roots > Rhizosphere >... | reverse complement strand
GTGATCGGTAGCCAGATCGGCCAGTTCGTGCAGCGCCGGAGGAACGAGGAGGAGCTGCAGCGCTTCCGTGCCGCGATGGACACGTCCTCGGACATGATCATGCTGGTCGACCGCGCGACCATGCGCTACATCGACGTCAACGCCACGGCGTGCGAGATGCAGGGCTACACGCGCGAGGAGATGCTGCGCAAGGGCCCGCAGGACGTGGGGGGGCTCACCCGCGAGGAGCTCGAGCGCTCCTACGACGAGATGATCGCCAGCGGCCAGACGACGTGGATGAAGAGCGTGCACCGCCGCAAGGACGGGACCTTCGTGCCGGTGGAGATCTTCCGCCGCGCCGCCCGCTCCGACCGGGGCTGGATCATCGTCGCCATCGTGCGCGATGTGAGCGAGCGGGTGCGCGCCGAGCAGCTGCAGAACCTCGAGCACGCCGTGGCCCACAGCCTCTCGGAATGCGAGGACTCGGGCACGGCGCTCCAGGCCGTGATGCGCGCCATGTGCGAGACGGAGGACTGGGATTGCGGGCTCTATCTTCGCGTGGACGAGGCCGCGGGATTGCTGCGCACGGCCGCGAGCTGGTGTGTCTCGGACCCGGCGATCGAGCGCTTCGTCGAGTCCTCGCGCGAGGCCACCATCGAGCGCGGCGCGGGAGTGCCGGGTCAGGCATGGGACACCGGCGAGCCCCTGTGGTCCGCCGACGTCCGGAACGAGCCGGGCGCCGCGCGGCCAGCCGTCGGCACGAACGATCCCATGCGCGGCGTGCTCGCCTTTCCGGTCACCGCCGAGGGCAAGACCGCGGGCGTGCTGGTGTTCGCCTCGCGCGCGCCGCGCGAGCCCGACGACAGGCTGCTGCGCGCGGTGCGCGCCATCGGCAGCCAGATCGGCCAGTTCCTGCAGCGCAAGGACGCCCAGGCGGTGCTGCGCGAGAGCGAGGAGCGTTTCCGCAGCCTCACCACGCTCTCGTCGGACTGGTACTGGGAGCAGGACGCCGAGTACCGCTTCGTGGACATGTCGAACGAGATCGACCGCCGGACCGGCGTCAGCGCGAGCTCCCACATCGGCAAGCGGCGCTGGGAGCTGTCCGCGCCCAACATGACCGATGCGGCCTGGACGGCGCACCGCGCGCTGGTGGAGGCGCACCAGCCGTTCCAGGACCTCGAATTGAACCGTATCGCCGGGGACGGCTCGTCGCACTGGGTGAGCATCAGCGGGGAGCCGATGCACGACGCCGCGGGCCGGTTCAAGGGCTACCGCGGCATCGGCAAGGACATCACGGCGCGCAAGCGCGAGGAGAAGCTGCTGGCGCTCGAGCACGCCGTGACGCGCAGCCTGGCGGGAGCCGAAAGCGCCGAATCCGGGCTGCAGGCGGCGATCCGCGTCATGTGCGAAACGCAGGACTGGGAGTGCGGCCGCTACTTTCACGCCGACGATTTCGCCGGCGTGCTGCGCTTTGCCGCGGCATGGCACGTTCCCGGGACGGCCTTCGAGCAGTTCGTCGAGCGCTCGCGCACCGTCGTGTTCGGCCACGGCGGAGGACTCGTCGGGCGCGTATGGGACAGCGGCGAGCCGCTGTGGTCTCCCGACATCAGGAACGACCCGCGCAGCCTGCGGAAGTCCCATTCGGTGGACATGGGCGTGCGCGCCCAGTTCGACATCCCGGTCACGGCGGAGGGCAAGACCATCGGCGTGCTCATCTTTTCCTCGCGCGAGGTGCGCGAGCCGGACGACCGCCTGCTGCGCGCCGTGAGCGCGATCGGCAGCCAGATCGGCCAGTTCCTCCAGCGCAAGGAAGCCGACGAGAAAATCCGCCGCCAGGCCCTGCAGCAGCGCCTGATCGCCGAGTTCGGGCAGCAGGCGCTCGCGAGCGGCGATATCGGCGACGTGCTGCACAGGGCGACGGCGCTCGTTTCCAGCACGCTGGACGTCGAGTTCGCCGACGTGCTCGAGCTCGAGCCGGACGGCGAGCAGCTGCGGTACCGGGCGGTGTCGGGCTGGCCGGAGGCATGGGTCGGGCACCGCCTCGTGTCCGCGACCCCCGGCAGCCGGGTGCACTACGTTCTCACGCAGGGCGAGCCGTTCCTGTGCGAGAACTTCGAGGAGAGCGCCGGCTTCAACGCGTCGCGCCTCGCCGTCCTGGGCGTGAAGAGCGGCGCGCGGGTTCCAATCCTGGGCTCGCGCGGCGCCTTCGGTCTCCTGGGCGTCCACTCGCGTGAGCGGCGGCGCTACACCGAGGACGACGTCAGCTTCCTGCGCAGCGTCGCCAACATCCTGGCGATCGCCGTCGAGCGCAAGAACGCCGAGGACCAGCTCGCCCACCTGGCGGAGTTCGACACGGTGACGGGACTGCCCAACCGGCACCTCTTCCGCGACCGTCTCGGCCAATCGCTCACGCAGGCACGGAGGAGCGGGCGCCAGGTCGCGGTACTGTTCATCGATCTCGACCGCTTCAAGGCCGTGAACGACACCTACGGGCACGCCGTCGGCGACACGCTGCTGAAGCAGGTCGCGGCGCGCCTCGGCGAGTGCGTGAGGAGCGCCGACACCGTCGCCCGCATCTCCGGCGACGAATTTGCGCTGGTGCTCTCCGGCATGGCGAAGGCCGACGACGCGGGAATGGTCGCCCAGAAAGTGGTGAACGCCCTCGCCGCGCCCTTCGAGCTGGACGGGCACCAGGCCTACATCTCGGCGAGCATCGGCGTCTCCCTCTACCCGGGGGATGGCGACCAGGTCGATACCCTGCTCAAGAACGCGGACACAGCGATGTACCGCGCCAAGCAGCAGGGCAGGAACGGCTACCAGTTCTACCTGCCGGAGATGAACGAGCGGCTGATGGAGCGCCTGCAGCTCGAGACGAAGCTGCGCGGCGCGCTCGACCGGAGCGAGTTCCGGCTGCACTACCAGCCGAAGGTCAGCCTCGACACCGGCGCGATCAGCGGCTTCGAGGCGCTGCTGCGCTGGCAGAACGGCGAGCGGCTCGTGTCGCCCGCCGATTTCATCCCGATCCTCGAGGACACCGGGCTCATCGTGCCGGTGGGCGAATGGGTGCTGCGCGGGGTGTGCGAGCAGATCCGGCAGTGGCAGGAACGAGGCATCGCCGCGCGGCCCGTTGCGATCAACCTCTCCACCCGGCAGTTCCAGCACAAGAACCTCGTGCTGATGGTCGCGCAGATCCTGCGCGAGACCGGGGTCGCGCCCGATCTCCTGGAGCTGGAGCTGACCGAGTCGCTCCTCATGGGCGACGCCAAGGAAGCGGCAGAGATGCTGCACGAGCTGAAGAGCCTGGGCGTGCGCTTGTCGATCGACGACTTCGGCACCGGCTATTCCAGCCTGGCGTATCTCAAGCGCTTCCCGCTCGACACGCTGAAGATAGACCGCGAGTTCATCCGCGACACGGTCACCGACCCGGACGACGCCACGCTCACGCTCACCATTATCAACCTCGCCCACAGCATGCGCCTGAAGGTCGTCGCCGAAGGCGTGGAAACGGGCGCCCAGCTCGATTTCCTGCGCCGCAACGGTTGCGACGAGATGCAGGGCTACTACTTCGCCCGCCCGATGCCCGCCGAAGAATGCCTGCAGGCGTTGATCGAGGACCGGCGGCTCGCCGACGTCGCGACCCCGGGCGCGACGCGGCTGCGCGCGGCGTGAGAGAAATCGTCAGGCCCGCCGGAAAAATGGCCATGAAAACACAAACCTTCAGCTATACCGCAGGCGCCTGGTCCGTCGCGCCGGACGGCGCCCTCGATTCGGATCGCACCCTGGTCGTCCTGTTCGGCGCGTCGGGCCTCATCGATCACCCTGCCCCGCTCGAGCGCGTCATGGACGCCTATCCCCGCTCCACGATCGTGGGCTGCTCCAGCTCGGGCGAGATCCACGGCACCCGCATCTACGACGACAGCCTGGCGGTCGCGGTCGCGAAATTCGAGCGCACCACGCTGCGCCTCGCAACCGCGCAGATCGGCGGGACCGGCGACTCGTTCGCGGCCGGCGAGACGCTCAGCCGGCAGTTGAATGCCGCCGATCTTCGCGCCGTGCTGATCCTCTCCGACGGGCTGCAGGTGAATGGCAGCGAGCTCGTGCGCGGCTTCAACGCCGTGCTGCCGCCGCCCGTCACGGTGACCGGCGGGCTCGCCGGGGACGGCGACCGCTTCGCGCGCACCTGGGTGATCGCGGACCGGCGTCCCGCGCCGGGCCACGTGTCCGCCGTCGGCCTCTACGGCGACGCGGTGCGCGTCGGCCACGGCTCCAAGGGCGGCTGGGACGTGTTCGGCGTCGAGCGCCTGGTGACGCGCTCGTGCGGCAACGTCCTCTACGAGCTGGACGGCAAGCCCGCGCTTCAGCTCTACAAGGACTATCTCGGCGAGCGCGCGAGCGGGCTGCCCGCGGCAGGCCTGCTCTTTCCCCTGACCCTGCGCAAGGGCCGCGACGACGAGAAGCGGCTGGTGCGCACCATACTCGCGGTGGACGAGGCGGCCCAGTCCATGACGTTCGCCGGTGACATCCCCGAGGGCGATTACGCCCAGCTCATGTGCGCCAACTTCGACCGGCTGATCCAGGGCGCGGGCGAAGCGGCGGTATCGGCACGCGGTGGTGCCGCCGCCGGCTCCGAGCCGCTCGCGATCGCCATCAGCTGCATCGGGCGGCGCCTGGTGCTCGGCGAGCGCACGGAGGAGGAAACGGAGGCGAGCCTCGAGGTGCTGCCCCCGGGCACGCGCCAGATCGGCTTCTATTCGTATGGCGAGATCTCGCCCTACGCGAGCGGGCACTGCGACCTCCACAACCAGACCATGACGCTCACCACCATCGCCGAGGCGCAGGCCTGATCTCATGCACCGCCTGCTGAAACGCCAGATCGAGCGCCTCGGCCTGAGCGCCGAGACACTGCCCGATGCCGAGCAATGGCGGCGCCTGCTCGAGCGCATCAACGCCTACTACCATCAGTCCGACGACGCCCGGCAACTGTCCGAGCGCTCGATGGAGATCGCCTCGCGCGAGATGCGCGAGCTCTACGACAGCGAGCACAGCGTCAACGCGGAGCTCGAGCGGCGGGTGCGGGAACGCACCGTCGAGCTGCAGCAGGCGGAGCTCGCCGCGCGCGAGAGCGAGGCCCGCTTCCGCAGCCTGACCGAGCTCTCCTCCGACTGGTACTGGGAGCAGGACGCCGATTTCCGCTTCGTGGCGCTGACCAACGCGTCCGACCGGCGCAGCGGCTACGGCGCCCGCGCCCAGATCGGCAAGCTGCGCTGGGAGATTGCTTCCCCCAGCATGACCAAGGCGGACTGGGCGGCGCACCAGGCCGTGGTGGAAGCGCACCAGCCGTTCCACGACTTGGAGTTCTCCCGCATCGCGGCCGACGGCACCGAGGCCTGGGTCGGCATCAGCGGCGAGCCGATCTTCGATGCCACAGGCGCGTTCAAGGGCTATCGCGGCGTCGGCCGGGACATCACGGCCCGCAAACAGGCCGAGGACAAGATCCGCAGGTACGCGCTGATGCAGCGCCTGATCGCGGAATTCGGCCAGCAGGCGCTCGCGGGTCCGGCGTTGAGCGAGATGCTGGACCGCGCTGCCGAGCTCGTCACGAGCACGCTCAAGAGCGGTTGCGCCAACGTGCTGGAATACGATCCTGCCCGCAAGCAGCTCATCTATCGGGCCGCCGTCGGTCTGCCGCAGGAATGGGTGGGCGAGCGCGTGGTACAGCTCGCGCCGGGCATGCGCCTGGAACACGTAGTCTCGAGCCGGGAGCCGGTCGTGGTCGAAGACTGTGCGGCACCGTCTCCGTTTCCGCACTCCCCGCTCGTCGAGCTGGGCGTGCGCAGCAGCGCGCACGTCCCGATCTTCGGGCCGGGCGCCGTCATCGGCGTGCTGGGCGTGTACTCGCTCGAGCCACGTCGCTTCACCGAGGAAGAAGTGAGCTTTCTGCGGAGCGTGGCCAACATCCTCGCCATCGCGATCGAGCGCAAGCACGCCGAGGACCAGCTTACCCGTCTCGCGCAATTCGACACGGTGACGGGCCTGCCCAACCGGCATCTCTTCCGTGACCGGCTGGGACAGGCGCTCGTGCAGGCACGGCGCAACGGCTGGCTCGCCGGGGTGCTGTTCGCGGACCTCGACCGGTTCAAGACGGTGAACGACACCTTCGGACACGCCATCGGCGACAAGCTGCTCGCGCAGGTCGGGGCGCGCCTCACGGAGTGCGTGCGTGCCGGCGACACCGTCGCACGCCTCTCCGGGGACGAGTTCGCGGTGATCCTCTCCAGCCTGGCGAAGGCGGACGACGCCGGGCTCGTCGCGCAGAAGATAGTCCAGGCGCTCGCCGCGCCGTTCGCGCTCGACGGCCACGAAGCGTACATTTCCGCCAGCATCGGAATCGCCCTGCACCCCGCCGATGGCGAGGATCCGGATACCCTCATCAAGAACGCGGATACCGCGATGTACCGGGCAAAAGAGCAGGGACGCAATTGCTACCAGTTCTATCTCCCGGACATGAACGAGCGGCTGGTGGAGCGCCTGCAGCTCGAGACCCGGCTGCGGGGAGCGCTCGACCGCGGCGAGTTCCGGCTGCATTACCAGCCGAAGGCCCGGCTCGACACCGGGGCGATCAGCGGCTTCGAGGCGCTGCTGCGCTGGCAGAACGGCGACCGGCTGGTGCCGCCGCTGGAATTCATCCCCATCCTGGAGGACACCGGATTGATCGTGCCGGTGGGCGAATGGGTGCTGCGTTCCGTATGCGCGCAGCTCTCCGCATGGAGCGCGCAGGGCATCGTGCCGCGCCCGGTGGCAGTCAACGTATCCGCGAGGCAGTTCCAGGACCGGAACTTCGCCGCGCTCGTCGGGCAGATCCTGCGCGAAGCGCGCGTCGCGCCCGACCTGATCGAGCTGGAGCTGACCGAGTCGCTGCTCATGAGCGACGCCGAGGAAGCCGTGCAGATGCTGCGCGAGCTGAAGCACCTCGGGGTCGGGCTGTCGATCGACGACTTCGGCACCGGCTACTCCAGCCTGGCGTACCTGAAGCGATTTCCGCTCGACACGATCAAGATAGACCGGGGATTCATCCGCGACGCCATCAGCAACCCGGACGACGCCACCCTCACGCTCACGATCATCAATCTCGCGCACAGCCTGAAGGTACGGGTAGTCGCGGAGGGCGTGGAGACCCCGGGCCAGATGAAGTTCCTGCGCGAGCACGGCTGCGACGAAATGCAGGGGTTCTTCTTTGCGCGTCCGATGGAAGTCGCGGATTGCACGCGCGCGCTCAAGGAAAACCGCCGGCTCCCGAATCCGGAATCGGCAGGCGCCAGGCAGGCTCCAGCGCTCCTGCTGGTGGACGACAGCGACGCCGACCTGGAGCTGCTCGGACGCGCGCTCGCGTCGGACGATTTCCGGATCATGACGGCCAATAGCGCCCAGGCCGGGTTCGAGGCGCTCGCCCTCCACGGTGCCGACATCGACATCGTCGTGAGCGACCACAGCATGCCGGGCATGACCGGGGTCGAGTTCCTGAACAACGTGAGAAAGCTCTACCCCGCCGCAGTGCGCGTGGTCGCCACGAGCGAGGACGATTCCGTGACGATGAGAGGCGCGGTCAACGTCGCGGGCATCCACAAGTTCCTGTCGAAGAAATGGGAGCCCGAGCGCCTGCGGGCCGAGGTGCGCGACGCATACCGCAGGAGGCGCTAGGACTACGCCCGGCTTCGGGCTTCGGGCTGCGGGCTGCGGGCTACGGGCCGCGCGCCATGAGCTATGAGCTGTGGGGTCAACTTTCCGCGGCAACTGCCGTTACTACAGGCAGGGGACAGTCCTGTTCCCGGTCAGAAAGGGGGCCACCATGTATTCCAAGTTCGTCGCTGGAGCAGTCATCGTCGGCACGTTCCTGTTCGCCGGCGTCTCCGCCTCGGGTCAGTCCGCCGCCATGCCGGGCGAGAAGCTCGACAGCGGCCTCGGCGTCCTGCCGCACTACAGAGAATGGAAGGCCAACCCCGAGCTGTCGCGCCTCACCGTGCGTGACGCGGGCGTGACGGAGCCGCTCGCCGCCGCAACGCGCTGACCGGTCGCGCCGCCGGCGCGATTTAGAACCTACTCACGCATCAGCATGCGCCGCGCCTTCGCGAGCTCGGCGCGCTTTTCCTTGTCCACCTCGGGGAAACGGAGGTCCAGCTCCTCCAGCGCCTCCACGACCGCCGCCGCCACGACCAGGCGCGTGAACCACTTGTTGTCGGCAGGCACGACGAACCACGGCGCGTGCTTGCTGGCGGTGTGCCGGATCATGTCCTCGTAGGCCTCCATGTAGCGGTCCCAGTGCTGGCGCTCCCGCGCGTCGGCGCTGGAGAACTTCCAGTTCTTCTCGGGCTCGTCGAGACGCTCCAGGAAGCGCTTCTTCTGCTCCCTGCGCGAGACGTGAAGGAAGAACTTCAGGATGACGTAGCCGTTGCGGGAAAGGTAGCGCTCGACCGCGTTGATGTCCTCGTAGCGCTCCTCCCAGATGCCCTTGGTCACGAGTTTTCCGGGCAGCTTCTGCTTCGCCAGCAGCTCCTCGTGCACGCGCACGACCAGCACGTCCTCGTAATAGGAGCGGTTGAAGATACCGATGCGCCCGCGCTCGGGCAGCGCCTTCATGCAGCGCCACAGGAAATCGTGGTCGAGCTCCTCGCTGGACGGCCCTTTGAACGAGTGCACCTGAACGCCCTGCGGATTGACCCCCGACATGACGTGCTTGATCGTGCCGTCCTTGCCGGCGGCATCCATCGCCTGGAACACGAGCAGCACGCCCCAGCGGTCCTGCGCGTATAGGCGCTCCTGCTCGTCGGCCAGCCACTCCACGCCGTGCGCGAGCAGCTCCTTCGCCCTGCCCTTGGACTCCGACTTGAGCCCGTGGGTGTCCCGCGGATCGACGTCCTTCAGGCGGAACTTGTGCCCCTTGGTGATGCGGTAGGGATGGACGAATTTCCGGATCTGCTTCAAGTTCGGGCGCGCCATGCGTCCTCCTCTTCGGCCGGTTCGAGGTGCAAATGAGCGGAAGATGATGGATGATTCCGCCACCGGGCACAAGGCGAGCCGTCCAGCCCGCGGAAGGAGAATCCTGCATGTTGTTTCCCACCACGCTCGTCGGCAGCTACCCGCAGCCCGAGTGGCTGATAGACCGCAAGAAGCTCGCGGGACGTTTCCCGCCGCGGGTGCGGGCGAAAGAGCTGTGGCGCGTGCCGGAGCCGCTGCTCGAGGAGGCGCAGAACGACGCGACGCTCCTCGCGATACGTGCGCAGGAAGAGGCGGGCCTGGACATCATCACCGACGGTGAAATCCGCCGCGAAAGCTATTCGAACCGCTTCGCGACCGCGCTCGAAGGCGTGGACATCGACAACCCCGGCACGGCGCTCGACCGCTCCGGCCACCCCAACCCGGTGCCGCGCGTCGTGGGAAAGATCCGCCGCAAGCGGCCGGTCGAGGTCGAGGACGTGAACTTCCTGCGGGCGCACACCGCGAAGCCGATCAAGATGACCGTGCCCGGGCCGTTCACGATGTCACAGCAGGCGCAGAACGATTACTACCGGGACGAAGCGGAAGCGGCGATGGATTACGCGGCCGCGGTCAACGAGGAGATCCGCGATCTCTTCGCCGCGGGCGCCGACATCGTGCAGATCGACGAGCCGTACATGCAGGCGCGTCCGGAAAAGGCGCGGCAGTACGGCCTGCAGGCGTTGAACCACGCGCTCGAGGGTATCGCGGGAACGACGGCGGTACACATCTGCTTCGGCTACGCTGCCGTGATCCACGCGCGGCCTTCCGGCTATTCCTTCCTCGGCGAGCTGGCGGGTTGCAGTTGCAAGCAGGTTTCCATCGAAACCGCCCAGTCCGGCCTCGACTGCTCCGTTCTGAAGGGGCTGCCCGGCAAGAAAATCCTGCTGGGCGTCATCGATTTGAACGACATGGCGGTCGAGACGCCGGATACGGTCGCCGCGCGCATCCGCCGCGCGCTGCCCTACGTCAGGGCCGAAGACATCGTCGTCGCGCCCGACTGCGGCATGAAATACCTGCCGCGCGACGTGGCTTTCGGAAAGATGAAGGCGATGGTGGCGGGAGCAAAGCTCCTGCGGGAGGAATGCGCCGGGCGGTAGAAGCGCGTCCGCCGGTGCATTCCTTTTCACTCGATCTTGATCCCGGCCGCCTTCACCACTTTCGCCCATTTCGCGGTTTCAGTCTGCATGAGCGTGATGAGGTCTTTGGGCGCGCCGGTAACCACGAACAGCCCCTGGTTCGCGAGCCGCGTGCGCAGGTCGGGCTGAGTCATGGCGCGGACGGTTTCGGTATTGAGCCGGGAGACCACGGCGTCGGGCATGCCTGCCGGGCCCACCAGGCCGAACCACGACTCCACCGTGAAGCCGGGCAATCCCGATTCGGCGACGGTGGGAAACTCGGGCAACGTGGCCAGGCGGGCGGGTGCGGTCACCGCGATGCCCCGCAGGCGTCCCGCCTGCACCTGCGGCAGGACCGCGACCGTGTTGGAGAAAATGAGCGAGATCTGCCCGCCGAGCAGGTCGGAGATCGCAGGCGCTTCGCCCTTGTAGGGCACGTACAGCATGTCCACGCCCGTCATCTGCTTGAACAGCTCGCCCGCCAGGTGTGGCGGCGTGCCGGTGCCGCCCGCCCCGAAGGTGAGCTGACCCGGCCGGGCACGCGCGAGCTTGATCATGTCCGCGACGGAGCGGATCGGCAGCGACGGATGCAGGGCGAGCAGCAGGGGCGAAGTGACCAGCTGGGTTACCGGCGCGAAATCGCGCTGCGGATCGTAGGTGAGCTTCATGAGGCTCGGCAGAATCGAGTGCGAGGTCGTCGCAGCGATGATGAGCGTGTAGCCGTCGGGCGCGGAGCGGGCCACCATTTCGGAGGCGATCGTGGCACTGGCTCCCGGTCGATTCTCGACGAAGAACGTCTGGCCGGTGGCCTCCTGCAGCTTCTGCGCGACGAGACGCCCGACGATATCGGTAGCGCCGCCGGGCGCGTAACCCACCACGATGCGCACCGGTTTTGCCGGATACGGCGCGCCCTTCGGCGCCTGGGCGTAAGTTGGGCCCCCGGCTGCCCCCAGAAGCGCGAGGGTCGCAGCCCACAGCGCCTGGCGCATGTGCATGGATTATCGCCCCGTTATGTGATCGATTGAGCAGGCGCAGAAACACGCCTTATGCTCAATGCGTAGCGGGCAATCTATTCCAACTGCCGCAGCGCGGCAAGCGATCAGCGCTCTTCCCGCGCCTGCGGTGTCTCCGCGCCTTGCGCCTGCCGGTCGCGATCCGCGATGCGAACAAGCTGCGCGGAGCGTCGGGCGAGCTTCGCTTCATTCATCCGTCGCAGCCAATACTCGGCGTGCAGCGCGTCGCAGCAGTCCGCCCAGTTCAGGTTGTCTTCAAATTGAGGATCCGGATTATTCATTCGCACTCCGCGGAAGAATGTTGGAAAGCGGGCGTACCATAGGTCAGTAACGCGCTGAATTCAAGAGCGGATTCGCCGCTTCAGCCCCGGTACTGCGCGGAAGTCGAGACATCGGCCTTGCGCACAAAAAACAGGCAGCATCCCGCAAACGCCCGCGGGACGGCGCTTGTGGGGCGAATGGCGGAGCTTGTGCACCGACTTATCCACAGAATTTGTGGATTTTTTTGCGCCGTCGATTCTTTTTCGTCCCGCAGCGCTTTTCGCGACCGTCAACGCTCCGGCGGCGGCTCGTTGAGCGTCGACCAGTACGCCGCGAGGCGGCGCACGGTTTCGGCGAGCTCCCCGGCGTCGACGGGCTTCCGCACGTAGCTGTTGGCGCCCTCGGCGTACGCGCACCGGATGTCTTCCTCCTGCAGGGACGAGCTGAAGATCACCACCGGCAGGCAGCGGATCGCGTAGTCGGCCCGGATGCATCGCAGGAGCTCGAGCCCGTCCACGCCCGGGAGGCTGAGATCCAGGAAGACGGCGCACGGCCGCGGAGCCACGCCGTGCGCCGGGCTGCCGGCCGGTAACAGGTGGCTCATGGCCTCGCCGGCATCTCGCGCCACGACGACCTCGCCGGCGAAATCGCTCTTTTGAAGCGCCCGCAACAGCAGCGCTTCGCAATTTCGATCGTCTTCGATCAGCAGGATGGATCTCGCCGTCATCGCTCAGGAGTCC
>Ga0207428_10005216_pt1 | contig 12143 bp, 7 predicted proteins | sample RhiMethybrSRZTD1_FD_187600 | JGI IMG/M metagenome (GOLD analysis project Ga0207428, IMG submission 187600) | Populus rhizosphere microbial communities from Tennessee, USA - Rhizosphere MetaG P. TD hybrid SRZTD1 (SPAdes) (version 3) | ecosystem: Host-associated > Plants > Roots > Rhizosphere >... | reverse complement strand
TTAACAGGATAGGAAAATCAGCGGCCTGGTCTAAAAAGTTGATATGATTGGAACGAGCGTAAATACTCCAAAGTCTAATTCTGTAAATCGTGTTAATCCTGTCAGTGAATGCGAATTGTAATTGACGCCGCGCGCAACCCCGGCGACGTAGCTGTGACGGTGATAGGTCCTGTTGGCGTCTTCGCCTTGATCATCGCGATGCATTCTCCCTGAAACGCGTGCCGGCTGTTGGTCTGGAATAGTTCATGACTGGCGTTGTCTCCGTTATCAACGGCAGCAATGACGCCCGGGCCGGTCACTGTAAATTCGATCAGGTTGTCGGCACTGGGCACTGGAACGCCGTTACGATCGACGACTCGCACTGTTACGTGGGAAACGTCGTCGTAGCTATTGGTTATCCGTTCGCGATCGGAGGACAGAAGGATTCCCGCCGGCGCCCCGGCCGTGCGTAATTCGTGCGTAGCCACGATCCGGCCGCCGTTCGAAGCGACAGCTTTGATCGCTCCAGCGGCGTAGGGAACATCCCAGTTGCGAGGTGAGTCGTCCGGCGGCCGCGACTTTGAGCCGAGCGACTTGCCGTTGAGAAACAATTCAACAGTCTCGCAGTTGCTGTAGATTTCGACATTCTCGTTGTGGGCCTCGATGGATTTTGGCGTCCAATCCGGAAACAGAACCTGTTGCTGACGCCGTTGCGGATCAGGTTGGTAACCGGGATCGGTCGGCGATAGCGCAGTTGGAGCTACGCGCCGCGTAATGGAAACCATCGGCTTGTCGCTCCACCAGCTTTGTCGTTGAAAACCGAGCGGCCGAATTCGACCGGTGCGATCGATCAGCCCCGAACCGTGGCCAACGAGCGGCCAGGCCGGCGCTTCACCCAGATAGTCAATGCCGGTCCAGAGAAACTGTCCGGCGTACGGCCGGTTATCACGCAGCGCCAGCCAAACCGTGCGATCGTGACGATTCTCAGTGCCGAGAATTTTGCGCGCTGGCTTTTGCTGATGGGCAGCGAGGATTTCATTTTCGCGATAGTTCTGTCCCACCACATCGAGCAAGTCAGCCAGGCCATTATCGTAGTCATGGCTCACATTGGGTCGAAACAGGCCCTGGGTCACCGGTCGCGACGAATCCTCTGCGTGAAACGCGGCCACCAGAGATGCGAGAATCGGTTTCGCGATATCGGGCTTGGGCGTGTCGTGGATTTCATTGCCGGCGCTGTAGACGACAATGCTGGGGTGATTGCGATCGCGGCGCACCGTGTCGCGGGTGTCGATGATTGACCAGTCCTTAAAGTAGAGATGGTAATCGTGAGGGTTTTTCGCGACTGTCCAGCAATCAAACAGTTCGTCCATCACGATGAAACCCATTCGATCGCACAGATCGAGAAACTCCGGCGCCGGCGGATTATGCGCCGTGCGGATCGCGTTCACGCCGAGTTCTCGCAAAATCTCGAGGCGTCTTTCCCAGACCTGCAGCGGCACGGCGGCCCCAAACGCGCCGCCATCATGATGGATGCAGACGCCTTTGAGTTTGAAATTGCGGCCGTTCAGCCAGAAGCCGGTGTCCGCATCAAACTTGAATTCGCGAATGCCGAAAGCCGTGGTCTCTTCATCAACTGAAATTGTGCCCCGGTTGCGTGAAGTCTCGCGTACCGTGGTCACCAGCTGGTACATGTAAGGATGAGCGAGGTCCCAGCGCTGCGGATTCCTGACAGTCAGATCACGTTCGATGTTCAGCGACTCTCCCGGCTCGATCTTTCGGTTTGGCGTTTCGCTGCGAGCAACGACCGCGCCGGTGGGAGCGATGATTCTGGTTTGAATGGAAAATATGTGCGCCTGACTGTCCTGATTAATTATTGCGCTGTTAACGTGGACGGACGCTTCCTGATCATTAATCTTCGGAGTCGTCACGAACGTTCCCCACTGCGGAAGATGCACCGGATTTGTGATTACCAGTCTGACGTGACGATAGATGCCGGCGCCGCTGTACCAGCGCGAAGCGGGTTGGCCTGAGTTATCTGCTCGCACCGTCAATACGTTGGGCTTGTTTTCAAAATTGAGGTGGCCGGTGAGTTCGTAACTGAAGCTTACGTAGCCGTAAGGACGCCGGCCCAGGTGAAAGCCATTAATCCAAACGTCGCTGTTGGCCATTACGCCATCGAATTCAATGAACACGCGCCGGTTCGCGTCGCTCGTTGGTAGCGTAAAATGTTTTCGGTACCATCCAATGCCGGCCGGGAGGAATCCGCCGGAGCCACGGGTCGGGTTGTCTTTATCGAAAGGGCCTTCGATGCTCCAATCATGCGGCACGTCGAGTCTGCGCCAGGCGCTATCGTCAAATTCAATTTTGTCGGCGCCAGCCAGTTCGCCCCGGTGAAAGCGCCAATCGGAGTCGAAGGATTTGATCACGCGCGGACTGTTTGGTGGCTCGGCCCCGTTTGCTATTCGCGGAACGAACTGAGACAGGAGCGCGCATGACATACTCATCAGGAGCAGCGACGAAATGTTTCTGAGCAGGATCGATTTCATTGTTGTGTGTCTTTGTCTGAAGAGCTAAAAGATCCGACTCTCATTCACACCGGGCTTCAGCCCGGTGATCCGGCGCCGTCTGATCAAGAAACCGTTTCCTGAGAGTCCGCGGAGCGGACGTCAGCGTAAAGCCTGGGGCGTGAGCCCCAGGATCGCGTCAGGAAAAGGTAACAAAGCCTGCGAAAGCGGGCGGCAGCCGCATATTTTGAACTAAGGTTAAAGCCCTATCGCCCGCTACGCGGGCTTAATCAATACTCTGATTCTGAAACCTGGGGCTTGCGCCCCAGGCTTTACGCTTCCGTCCGCTCCGCGGACTGAAACTGACTCGGCTGAACAAACACGCAGTTTACAATTCACCAGAGAGAATCGAAAGGGATAACCTGACATGTCAACAAAGAAGCTCGACCGCCGGCGCTTTTTGAAAGCGAGCGGGGCCGGATTGACGGGACTGACGTTGCTGCCAAATCTGTCGTTCATCGCCGGGGCTCAAACCCACGGCACGTCAGAGCGTCGCATTTATTCTCTGAATCACGGATGGCTGTTTAGCGAGAAGGTGGCGCCAGGTGCTACCAAACCCGGATTCAACGACGTCGGGTTCCAGCGGGTTACGATTCCGCATACGAACAAGCTACTGCCGTGGCATGGATTCGACGATCAGGACTACGAGTTCGTCTCGATCTATCGAAAACATTTTCGCTTGCCGCCTGGACCAGGTGGGCGGCGGGTGTTTGTGGATTTTGGAGCCGTGATGACCGCTGCGACAGTCTGGATCAACGGCCAAAAGCTCGGCGAGTATCGCGGCGGGTACACGCCGTTCTCGTTTGAGTTGACGGAGCACCTGAATTGGCGCGGAGACAACGTATTGGCGGTCGAGGTTGATTCCACTGAGCGTGCGGACATTCCGCCGTTTGGGGGCGAGATTGATTACCTGACCTTTGGCGGCATCTATCGCGATGTTGCTTTGCGTGTTGTACCAGGTACGTTCATCGAGAATGTGTTTGCGAAGCCGGTCGATGTTCTTACCACGAATCGCAGCGTTCAGGTGCGAGTGTTTCTCGAAGAATCCGAGAAAAGCGACGCTCTCTTCAAGGTCACCGCCGAACTACGCGACGGTCGTCGCGTCATCGCCAGTCAAAGCAAGGAACTTATTAACGAGGGAAAGCATTACGATCTGACGTTGGCAAATCCGGGTGCGATTGATCTGTGGAGCATTGAGCGTCCGAGGCTCTACGACGTGAGCGTCAAGCTTTTCAAGAGTAATCAACTTGTCGATCAATACGACACCCGCATCGGCTTTCGCGAGGCGCGGTTCACGCCCGACGGTTTTTTCCTGAACGGAAATCATCTGAAACTGCGTGGTCTTAACCGGCACCAGACATTTCCTTTTGTGGGCCAGGCGATGCCCGCGCGGGTACAGCGGCGCGATGCCTGGATTTTGCGGAAAGAATTCAAATGCAACATCGTGCGCACTTCGCACTATCCGCAGTCGCCACACTTCCTCGACGCCTGCGATGAATACGGACTACTGGTGCTGGAAGAGATTCCGGGTTGGCAACACGTGGGCGATCAGCAGTGGCAGGATCTGTCCGTCAACTATGTCGAAAGCATGATTCGGCGCGACTGGAACCATCCTTCGATTATCCTTTGGGGTGTCCGCGTCAACGAGTCGGGGGATTATCACGACTTCTACACGAGAACGAACAAGTTGGCCCACTCTCTGGATGATTCACGGCAGACGGGCGGCATTCGCTACAAGTATGACTCGGAGTTGCTGGAAGACGTGATGACCATGAACGATTTTCAGATTCCGCTCAGGCCACCGAATCACCCGCTTTATCTCAACACCGAATTCATCGGCCACATGTATCCGACCAAGCGAAATGACAATATCGAGCGCGTGACGGAACACACAATGCGGCATGCGCGCGTGCACAATCAGTTGGCGTCGGATAAACGATACGCGGGCGGCATCGGCTGGTGCGCCTTTGATTACAACACGCATTCCAATTTTTGTTCCGGCGATCGGATTTGTTACCACGGCGTAGCCGACATTTTCCGGATTCCGAAACCCGCCGCGGGCTTTTACAAATCGCAATGCGATCCGAAGGAAGAGATTGTGCTGGAGCCGGCCTTTGACTGGTCACGCGGGGATCGTAACGAAAGCTTTAACGTGGCGATGATTTGCTCGAATTGCGACCGCCTTAAGATTTATATCGGCAATCGCGTGGTGGCTGAAGCTGAGCCCGACCGGCAGAACTTTGGGAATCTGAAGTATCCGCCTTTCGTAGCAAACCTTCGGAGCGGTCTGAACGGCCCCTGGGGCGATCTGAAAATTGAAGGCTACCTCGGCGGGAAGCTGGTGATCACGAAGATGATGTCAGGCAAGGGAGTCGATCAGCAATTGCTGGTTGAACCGGACGATCGCGAATTGATCGGTGATGGCATCGATGCGACTCGTTTGGTGATGAAGGTTACGGACGAATTTGGTGCCGTGCGTCCGTTCGCCAACGCGGCCATTGTCCTCGGCCTTACCGGCCCCGGAGAGATCGTCGGCGAGAATCCATTCGCACTATTTGGAGGCGTGGGCGCCGTTTGGATCAAAACGAAACAGGCCGCGGGCGTTATCAAGGTAACCGTAAGGCATGCAGAGCTTGGATCAAAGACAGTCGAACTGCAGGTAAGGCCGTTTCGTCCGACAGGGTCGCTCTAATAATTAGATAATCAGCCGGCCGATGTTGACCGAGTGGGGAGCGAGCACACTGTCGATGGGGGGTAGCGCAAAAGGGTCATCTTCGGTGATGACCGGACCGGGCATCTCATTGCTCAAGTCTGAGGACAACAACCCGAGCGCGCCTTGAGCATTTAGTGCTCTTGAGAAGTAGTAGCCCTGGCCATACTCGCAATTCATGGCCTTGAGTTCCATCGCCTGCTCGAGAGTTTCTACGCCCTCGGCAATGACTTCCATCTTGAGATTGCGTGCGAGTCCCAGAATCGTCCGAACTATTTCGAGGCTCTCCTGGTTGTTGGTCATCGAGCTCACAAACGACTGATCTATCTTCAAAGTCGAGATGGGAAAGCGATGCAGGTAGCTCAGAGAAGAGTATCCGGTCCCAAAATCATCGAGACTGATGGTCACTCCCAGGGCTTGCAATTGCCCGAGCATTTGCATGGTTGATTCCACGTTTTGCATTACCATGCCTTCGGTGATTTCCACCTTTAGACTCGCCGGACTTAAGCCCCCGCTATCAAGGGCCAGGCTGATTTGGTCGATCAGATCCCGCTGCATAAACTGTTTGGGGGAGAGGTTTACACTCACCTGCAGGGGCGGTGTCTGAGGATGCTGCTTTTGCCACTCACGAGTTTGGCGGCACGCTTTGTTCAGTACCCATTGGCCAATCGGAATGATTAAGCCAGTCTCCTCCGCGACGGAAATGAACTCGAGCGGCGAAACCATTCCTCGCGATGGATGGAGCCATCGCAAGAGTGCTTCAAAACCGGCAATCCTCCCGGTGCGCAGCGAAACAATCGGCTGATAGTCCAGGGTGAGCTCGTCCCGTTCGAGCGCGCGCCAGAGATCCGTTTCAATCTGGGACAAATCTGTGGCCGTGGCGTGCATCCCCTTATCAAAGACCTCGTAACGGGCTCTGCCTAAGCTTTTGGCCCGGTACATTGCAGTGTCCGCATCTCGCAGGACTTCTTCGGCGTGTTCGTATCCAGCCGTGCTGAGCGCAAGGCCGATGCTGGCTGTGATAAAGACTTCTCGGCCCGGAAGTCTAAATTGCTCGGACAGGTTACTCAGTAAACGCCGGGCCATATCGATTGCATCATCCGGATTCTTTAAGGAGTCGAGCAGGATCGTGAATTCATCGCCCCCGAGCCTTGCTACGGTATCCCCCGGACGAACACTAGCCCTGAGTCTTTTGGCAATGGCGATCAGAAGCTGGTCTCCAGCCATATGTCCCAGGCTGTCATTGATAATCTTGAATCGATCGAAATCCAGGAATAGGACTGCAAATGGAAGGCCCTGTGTGCGGTTGACCCGTTGCACCGACTGCTTGAGCTGGTCCATGAAAAACATTCGATTGGGCAGACCAGTCAAGGCATCATGGAAAGCGTCATGGACCAGTTTCTTCTCTGCCTGCTTCCGTTCGCTGATGTCCTGCATCTGGAAAATTAAGTTGGCAGACGGCCTTTGGGGATCGTTTACGGTCGTGACGCTGAGGAGCATCCATCTGAGGTGGCCCTTTTTATGAAAGTAACGCTGCTCCAATTGAAGGCTGGAAATCGTTCCCTCACGCAGCTTATCAAGCTGGTCGAGGATAAGGTTAAGGTCGTCAGGATGTGTACTCCGCTGAAAGGTACCCAGAAGCAGTTCGGCCTCAGAGTATCCCAGCATTTCGCATAGGGATTTATTGACCTGAATCCATCGCCCGTTGGGCGCCACCAGGCCCATTCCGGCAGCGTGGTGAAAAGCGCTGCGAAAACGTTCCTCGCTTTCTCGGAGAGCATCTACATGGCGTTCAGCCTGCTCGGCCTGCAACTTTGAAGCTTCCAGGTTTTTCAAATAGACGGTGTAGGTCGAATAAACGAACATGAATAGAGTCGTAATTGCGACAACGGGATAAAATCCAAAAGAGCCAATCAGCCTCCACATGATACTAGCCGCAAAAGCTCCCGCGAGATATTTTGTCGAGGTCGCGAGATAGCCTTCCTTCAGTGTTCGCCAGATGGGTTGATTAGTTCTCAGGGTCGCAGATAGAGCGACAAAAGCTGAATGGCTGACATATTGAGTGCTCGCCAGGATTAAGAGAGCAATGAAATAGTTTACTGAATAGACATGGGTGAAAACTGATAATCCCCCAAAAAGTCGTATTGCCGAGACCGCCAGGAAAGTAGAACAGGCCATAGCGGCCATGTTGAAGAGAATCGTCAGAGCCTTCTTGCTCGAGCGCAATGCAGAACAGAGTCCTGCCGCCGCCCCCAAAAGGATCGCCCCTTCTAGACTGAACATGAGAACTGCAAGGAAAATGAAGGTTTCAGAAACTGGGACCGGATCCTTTACCCCCGGGATCTTGAGCCTAATTCCAGTGCTGACGACGACGGTGACAGCGGTTAGCAGAAGAAACCGCCCATCGATCCCTGATACGTTGAGATGGAGGATTGAAACGAGGCAGACGACCAGGCCAAGAGCGATGATTAACCACTCGTAAGCACGATGTTTGTTGGGTGAGTTCATTTGATAACTAGCGCGAGAGACCCCCATAAGTAGCAGAGGAAACACCCAACGCCCGATCGAATTGTGGGCGGGTCGTCCTGGCGGGATTTTCGAAAGAGAAGTTCTCTTTAGGACAAACCGGTTGGACTCATAAGTCCTGATTCTTCAGTGAAAATTGCTTTTTGAGCCTCTTCTGAGGACGTGGGCTCACCGGAGTTTCTTGGTTCCAGGCAGTTAATTGTTAGATTCATGCCTCACTACGTAGATAAGCCACGGCACGAATGGCTGAACCAGTTTAGACCAGCAGGGCCTAATGTTGTCAAGAGATTATATTTTTGTGGTGGTGACCAAAGTCACTCAGTAGGGCAAGAAAGCATTGTTTTTCTCCTGCCTCCCAGACTCCCGGCAACTGTCTCCGTTGGGCTTTGTTAGCAGTCTAGGGCCCCGGCGCGCCCAACAATCAGTCGTAAATCCAAAATTTAGAATTGCCGGTGTCTTACTCTGCGGTTTTTCTTGCGCCTTTGCGTGACTCTTTAAATGAAAAGGCAATGTTCACGCAAAGACGCAAATGCGCAAAAGTTAAACGTAAGACAATACCGACGCCCGAATCAGTTTGACAGGCCAGGGAAGAATCACGTATAAAACGCGTGACAATTTTTCCATGAGCTTTAAAGTCCATCACACCCATCATTCGCATCTCCATGCCAACCATTATTGGCATGAGGGCAGCGCGTTTGGGGTTGTGATTCTGAAGCACGATTAAAGGACTCATAACCAAAGGTTCCCGGAACCCGCTGCCAGCTTCGAACTGGCGGCGGGTTTTGTTTTGGATTTGTTCCTTATGTCTGAACCTCTTTCTAAAATTCCCAGCGGTTTTCGCTATTACTCGGCGCGGGAGGCCCGGGCGCGGCGATTCGTCGAGACTACGTCGATGAATGTTTTTGCCGGCTGGTCCTACGAAGAAATTGTGACTCCGACCGTCGATTACTATTCGCTGTTCGAACAGGGAATGGGCGAAACGGAAGCTCAGCGATCCTTTCGACTGGTGGACGTTGATGGGCGTTTGCTCGCCTTTAGACCAGATGTTACGACCAGTATTGCTCGGGCCGCTGAGACACTCTTTGCCAAACGTGCCCGCCCCTTGCGGCTTTGTTACTCCGCGACCGTCTTTCGTCAGCACACTCAATCCAGCGCTGATTGGCGTCGCGAGTTGACGCAAATTGGTTGTGAGCTGTTGGGAAAAAATTCAACGGCGGCAGACATGGAGGTTCTCGCGATTGCTACCGAGCTTCTGCAACGACTCCAGCTTAATCGCACCTTTGTAATTACTCTCAGTGATGCAGAAATTTTCGGCGGCATTGTTGAGAACCTTGGACTGGATGCGAAAGCCCGGGATGAGCTCCGCCGTTTGGTGGATATTCGCGCGCTTTCGGAGCTCGAGCGTTTTCTTAACACCTATACGTCTGCGGAAGAATCTGCGGCTTTCGCGAATCTGATCCAGTTGTCTGGTCGAAGCGAAATATTCGCACGGGCGCGGCAAGTCATTACCAATACCCGTTCTCGCGCGGCTCTGGATCGCCTCGAGAGTTTGTGGCGCATCATTGAATCAATCGGCTATGCCGCGAATTTTGAGATTGATCTCGGCGATGTTGCCCGCCTCGATTATTACACCGGACTCACCTTCAAGATCTACGTCGGAGGTCTCGGGGTGCGTTTGGGCAGCGGCGGACGCTACGACCATCTGACCGGGAAATTTGGCAGGGCTGAGCCGGCTGTTGGATTCGTCGTCGAGCTCGATGCGCTCGCTGAGTTGTTGGCAAAAGAGGAGCAGCCCAATCTGTCCAATCAACCCGAGAACTTGCTGGTCTCATTCGACATTGACGGCGCGGGCGCGGTCTTTGAGAAAGCCATGAAACTGCGCGCCGCGAATCGACAAGTGCGGATTGATGGGGAGGAAACTTCATGGCCCAGCTGACAATTGCCATTCCCAAGGGGAGATTGGAGGCAGAGACTCTGGAATTGTTTGCGGCCGCCAGGCTTCGTCTGCCGGCGCACCGCGATCCGCGCCAGTTGGCTTGCCTTGATGAGTCCGGAGAAACCCGATTCATTTTCGTGAAGCCGTCGGACGTTCCAGTCTATGTCGAGCACGGCATTGCGGATTGCGGAGTAGTTGGCCGTGATGTGTTGTTCGAATCGGAAGCGGATTTGCTCCAACCGCTCAGTCTGGACATCGGATCTTGCCGCATTGCAGTCGCAGCGCCGGCAGATTTGCCAGAGAACGGACACGCAATGCTGCGAGTTGCTACCAAGTATCCGCGCATCGCCTCCCGCTATTTCGGCGAGCGCGGTCAACCGGTCGAGATCATCCAGCTTTCAGGATCGGTGGAGCTGGCCCCGGTGCTCGGACTCGCGGATTGCATAGTCGATTTGGTTGAGACTGGGAGAACGCTCCGCGAGAACGGTCTGAAGGTGACCGAAGTAATCGCCGAATCGGCAGCCCAACTGGTGGTAAATCGGGCCAGCTATCAACTGAAGGCTAATGTGATTGCCGAGCTCATATCCGCATTGAAAGGAGTAGTGCTGTTGCGCGAAGTGGCACGGGCGTCCCGCCCGTGAGTCACGCGCAGGATGCACGTGCCACATGATCGACGTCATCGCGACTAAAGAGACAGCGCGGCTCGCGGCCAGGTTGAAACAAATTCGCGAGCGAGGTGTGGCCTACGATTCCGGCTTGATGAATCAGGTCGCAGCGATCGCTGAAGCTGTGCGCGCGCGCGGAGATGCAGCCCTCGTCGATTATGCGCGGCAGTTCGACAATTATTTACTTGAGATTGCAGACCTACGAGTTGATTACTGCTCTCTGCGAACATTCGCGGGTCAGGCCGACCGCGAGGTGTTGGCCGCGCTGCGTGAAGCAATCAAACGGGTGCGGGCATTCCACGAACGCGAGCAGGAACAATCATGGCAGATCGATGGTCCGGACGGTGCGTCGCTGGGACAGCGGGTCACGCCAATCGAGAGAGTCGGCGTCTATGTCCCTGGAGGAACAGCCAGCTATCCGTCGTCGGTAGTGATGAACATTGTTCCGGCGCAGGTCGCGAGAGTCGATCGGATTGTGGTCGCGACTCCACCAAAGGCGCTTCAGGAGAATCCCGCTATCGCGGCTGCGCTGATTGAACTCGAGGTCACCGAGGTCTACGCAGTTGGCGGCGCGCAAGCCATCGCCGCGCTGGCTTATGGAACCCGGACGGTCCCCCGCGTGGACAAAATTACCGGACCCGGAAATCGTTATGTTACGGCGGCGAAGAAATTGGTCTACGGGATTGTGGGAATTGATTCACTGGCCGGCCCATCTGAAGTTGTGGTGATTGCCGATGAGACCGCGCGCGCCTGCTTTGTGGCGAGTGATCTCCTGGCCCAGGCTGAACATAGCGAAGAAGCCTCGTCCGTGCTCGTCACCACCAGCGACGATTTGGCGCGAAGTGTGTTGGGCGAGTTGGAGACCCAAATTCAGCGACTGCCGCGGTCTGAGATCGTTGCGCAATCTCTGCGAGATTTTGGCGCAATCATCATCGCCAGAGATATGGAAGAAGGCTGTGCCCTGGTGAACGAGCTGGCTCCTGAGCACCTGGAGATTATGGCCGCTAATGAAGAGGACATTGCGGCAAAGGTGCGGAACGCCGGCGCCATCTTTTTCGGCCACTTTACGCCTGAGGCAGTCGGCGACTACCTGGCCGGACCTAACCATGTGCTGCCGACTGGCGGCGCTGCTCGATTTTCATCCGCGTTGAGTGTGCGCGACTTTGTGAAGCGTACTAACACCGTGAAGTTTTCAGAAACAGAACTCAGGCGCACCGCAGAGATGATCGCTACGCTGGCTCGATCTGAAGGGCTCGAGGCCCATGCGCGATCGGCTTTGATCCGGGTCGAGGAAAATTGAGACTGAAGAGATGTGGGATTTGCACGTTCTGGCTTGTCCTGCGAATTGCGCAACCTACGCGCCTGGTCATGCCCGCGCCCCTGTGCGTAACAATCGGAGATTCTGGTCTTTCTGGCAAAGTCCTGAGGCGTGTTCATCCCGTAGGGATGAAATGTTTATAGACCATCTGGCGGTTTAAGGTTCATAGCTCCGGAGGAGCGCAACGTGTATCAAGGTATTGTTTCGCTCCTCCGGAGCTTGAGATCGGTTGGAGCGGGCGTAGCTATAAACATTTAGCTCCTACGGAGCTTAAGACCTTTGCTTTCACGCAATGATGGGCTGAGGCCGGACCGAGACGGAGAGTAAGGTTGGTTGTAACCAATGACTGACACATTGCACACAATCAAACAGAGGGTGCGCGAGCTTTCTCCCTACTCGCTCAAGCGTGCGAAGGCGCGCATCAAACTCAATCAAAACGAAAACC
>Ga0207428_10005215_pt1 | contig 12147 bp, 8 predicted proteins | sample RhiMethybrSRZTD1_FD_187600 | JGI IMG/M metagenome (GOLD analysis project Ga0207428, IMG submission 187600) | Populus rhizosphere microbial communities from Tennessee, USA - Rhizosphere MetaG P. TD hybrid SRZTD1 (SPAdes) (version 3) | ecosystem: Host-associated > Plants > Roots > Rhizosphere >... | reverse complement strand
CGGAGCTCGGCGCGCCCCTCCCGGCCTACGAGATCGACACCTTGGTCCCGCGCGGCAGCAGCACGAAGAGCTCCTCGACCTCCTCGTTGCGCATCCGCACGCAGCCCATCGACTCGTCCCGGCCGATGCTCTCCGGCGCCATCGTCCCGTGGATCCCCAGGCCGGTCGCCCCGGGCTGGTCGTCGAAGCCCATCCACCGCGTCCCCAGCACGTTCTCCGGGTCCCCGAAGGGGATGGTGCGCCCACCGTAGAACCAGGTCGGCTTCTCCTGCTTGACCAGGATCGTGAAGGTCCCCGCCGGCGTGCGGCTCTCCTTGCCAAGACCCACGCGATAGGCGGCGACGAGCGTGCCCCCCAGCCAGACGCTCAGGCCGTGCTGCAGCATGTCGACCCTCACGGCGACCGGCTGGGTGGGTATGGCCAGCGTCTGGCCCAGCTTGAGCCGATCCGACGACATGCCGTTCACGAGCTGGACCAGCCCGACCTCCACCGTGACGTCGTACTTGGACGGGAACACCTTGTTGCAGAGCTTCCAGAGGCTGTCGTTCGCCTGGACCACGTAGTGCTGGGTCTCCAGCAGCGGGAGCAGCGAGGTGCCCGGGCTCCGGTTCAGCTCGCGCAGCATCCGCGCCACGGCCTCGTAGTCTTCGCCGATCACGGCGCCCTCGGTCACGGCCGCCCCGAGCAGCTGCCGCCGCTCAGCCGGGTTGCCGCTGACCGCCGCGAGCTGCATGCCCGCGCGCGCCGCCTCGGCCGCCGTGCCGGCGCGCTGCATGGCCTGGCGCAGCGCCGCCTCGGCGCCCGCGCGGTCGCCCGTCGCTTGCAGGCGCGAGGCCGCCGCCAGCGCCTCGGCGTAGCCCGCGTCGTCGGCCCGCGCCGCGACCGCCGGGGCTGGCGGCGTCGCAACCGCTCCCTCGGGAGTCGACACCGCCGGCTCGCTCCGGCTCAGCGGCGGCGCCGCCTGATTGGGCTCGGGCGCCGGCGGCTCCGACGTCGTGGAGGGCGCCAACGCCCCCCCCACGGACGGACTCGCCGGCAGCACCGCCGGCAACGCCGGCTGCGCACCCGCTGTCGCCGTGGTGGACGCCGTCGAGGGCGCACCTCCGATGACCTCGGGGGCCGGCGTGCCGAACTCCTCCAGCAGCCACCAGCCCGTGCCCAACACCAGGATCAACGCGACGCCAACCGTCTTGTGCATGACAGGAACCCCAACGCCGTGGCTTGCCAACGCCTGCCGGCATCCTAGGGATCGCAATCCCGCATTCCAGCGCGGATCGCCGCGGCGCCTCCCGATTCGCGCGCGCGTGAGACCGGTCGGTCCTCGGGCCAATCATCCTCGATGCCCTGGCTCGCGCCAGGTGGGAACCGTTCGGCCGATCGGGAGATCCCGCGCGAGGCGGGCCTGTCCGTCATGACCTGATCTTCGGTTCCCTGATCAAGGGAAAGGGCTCGAAGACGCGTCTCGACCCGAGGACCGACGCGGCGCGCGCGACTCTAGCACTTCGGGCGGCGCGGTCAATCCGCTCGTTGCCGCTGCGAATCCGCCGCGAATCCGCGACGCCGCCGGGCCGTCGCTCAGCGCAGCTTCGCGCCCAGCGCCTGTGCCGCCTCGATGATGCGGCCACGCACGCGCTCGACCTCCGCGTCGGTCAGCGTGCGATCGTCCGCCTGGAAGACGAGATGGAAGGCGACCGAGCGCTCGTCGGCTCCCAGCGGTGCGCCGCGGTAGACGTCGAAGCCCTCGACGCCGCGCAGCAGCTTGCCGCCCGCGGCGCGGATGCCCGCACGCACGTCCTCGGTCGGCAGCGAGTAGGGCAGCGCGAAGGCCAGGTCGATGCGCACCGGTGGAAAGCGCGGAATGGGCCGGAAGCGCGCGCCGCCCCCCGCCAGCGCCACGCAGCGAGCCAGGTCGAGGCGCAGCAGGCCGGCCGATCCGCGCACGTCGAAGGCCGCCAGGTTTTTCGGCGAGACGGCGCCGAGCCAGGCCAGGGGCTCGCCCCCGGCCTCGGCCGCGAGCGAGGCCGAGCGCCGCGGATGGAACCACGGCGCCTCGGCGTCGGGCGTCCACGGCGACAGCAGCGGCGTCCGTGGGAGCTCGAGCCGGCCCCAGGTCTCCTCCGCGACCGCGCGCAGCGCCCGCACGACGTCCCGCGCGTCGCGCGGCTCGCGCCAGGCCAGCAGCGCCACGGCCTCGCGTCGCTCCTCCACCGGGCCGGACGGCCCCGCCGCGCCCACCGCATACCCGCGGCCGACCTCGAACGCGCTGACCTCGTCCGCGTGCCGCAGCCAGCCCTCGAGCCGCGCCAGCAGCCCCGGCGCCACCGAGGGCCGCAGCCGCGCCGCGTCGCTCTGCAGCGGGTTGGCCAGCCGCGGCAACGCGACGGACTCCGGCCACCCGGCCGTCGCCAGCACCGCGTCGGGCACCATCGAGTAGGACACGACCTCCATGAAGGCCTGCGCCACGAGCGCGTCGCGCGTGCGGTCCTCGATGGCGGGCAGGGCGTCGGTGCGCCCGAGCCGCAGCGGACCCACCGGCTGGCGCGCCGGCACGCGGTCGTAGCCCGCCAGGCGGCCGACCTCCTCGATGAGGTCCTCGGGGATCGTGACGTCCTTGGTCGAGCGCCAGCTCGGCACGCCGACCTCGAAGCGCCCGTCCGCCGCGCGCACCGTGCAGCCGATCGACTCGAGACGCGCCTGGATCTCCGTGTCGGGAATCTCGGCGCCCAGATGCCGGCGCAGCCGCGCGCCGCTCAGCGCGATCGTCGTCGCCGGCGCCGCCGCGGCGCCCGTCTGCCGGTAGTGCTGCGCGACGACCGCGGACGGGCGCAGGCGCCGCAGCAGCAGCGCGTAGCGCCGCAGCGCAGCCGGCACGAGCGCGGGATCGAGCCCCTTCTCGAAGCGCGCGAGCGCGTCCGTCCGCAGGCCCAGCCGGCTCGAGCTGCGCCGCACGCCGATGGGGTCGAAGGCCGCCGACTCGAGGAACACCTGGCGCGTGCCGTCCGACACCTCGGTCTCGCTGCCGCCCATGATGCCGGCCAGCGCGACGGCCCGCTCGCCGTCGGCGATGACGCAGTCCTGCGCGGTCAGCGCGCGCGCCACGCCGTCGAGCGTGGTCAGCGTCTCGCCCGGCCGGGCGCGGCGCACGACGATGCGCCCGCCGGCGAGCGCGTCGCGATCGAAGGGGTGCGTGGGCTGCCCGAGCTCGAGCATGACGTAGTTCGACAGGTCGACGAGCAGGTTGCGCGGCCGCAGCCCGCAGGCGATGAGCCGGAAGCGCAGCCAGTCGGGCGAGCGCGAGACCACGTCGTCGACGCACAGCCCCGCGTAGAGCGGACAGCCGCAGCCGGGCTCGAGCTCGATGGCCGGCCCCTCGTCGCCGGCGGCCAGCTCGGCGTCGAGCTCGAGCGGCCGCAGCTTCCGCCCGAAGATCGCGGCCAGCTCGCGCGCGAAGCCGTAGTGGCCCCACAGGTCGGGGCGGTGCGTCACGCTCTTGTTGTCGATCTCGAGCACGACGTCGGCCAGGTCGGGCAGCCGCGTGGCCGGCGTGCCCGGCTCGTGGGCGGGCCCCAGCACGAGGATGCCGTCGTGCTCGGGCCCCAGGCCCAGCTCGTCCTCGGCGCAGATCATGCCCTCGCTGACCTCGCCGCGGATCTTGGCGGCCTTGAGCTTGACGCCGTTGGGCAGCGACGTGCCCACCGGCGCGAAGAGCACCTTCTGCCCGGCCGCGACGTTGGGCGCGCCGCACACGACCGCGGCCGGGCGCTCGCCGCCGAAGGCCACGGTGCACAGGCGCAGACGGTCGGCCCCGGGGTGCGGGCGGCAGGTCACGACCTCGCCCACGACCACGCCCGCGATGGCGGCGCGCTGGTCGCGCAGGCCCTCGATGAGCGCGGTCTTCAGCGTGAGCTGCCGCGCGATCTCCTCCGGGTCCAGGCCCTCGAGGTCGACGTGCTGGGCGAGCCAGTTCAGCGAGAGCTGCATCGGGGCCTCAGAACTGCTGCAGGAACCGGGGGTCGCCGCTCATCATCCAGCGCAGGTCGTCGATGCCGAAGCGCGCCATCGCGATCCGATCGAGGCCCATGCCGAAGGCCCAGCCCGAGACGCGCTCGGGATCCATGCCGCCGGCGTGCAGCACCTGCGGGTGGACCATGCCGCAGCCGAGCATCTCCATCCAGGCGCCGCCGCTCCCCGCCGGCCGCATGTCGAGCTCGACGCCCGGCTCGACGAAGGGGAAGTAGTGCGGCCGCAGGCGCACCTCGACGGCCCGCCCGAGCAGGCGCGACAGCGCCATCTCGAGCACGCCCTTCATGTCGGCCAGCCCCACGCCCTCGTCGATCATGAGGCCCTCGACCTGGTGGAAGGTGTGCTCGTGCGTGGCGTCGGGCTGCTCGTTGCGGAAGACGCGGCCGGGCGCGATGACCCGCAGCGGCGTGCGGCCCTTCGCGGCGAGCATCGCCCGCAGCTGCACCGGCGAAGTGTGCGTGCGCAGGACCTGCCCGTTCTCGAGCCAGAAGGTGTCCTGCATGTCGCGCGCCGGGTGGTGCGACGGGATGTTGAGCCGGTCGAAGTTGAACTCCTCCGTCTCGACCTCGGGGCCGTCCACCACGTCGAAGCCCAGGCCGATGAAGATCGCCTCGATCTCGCGCCGCACCTGGGTGATCGGGTGGAGGTGGCCGCGCCGGGCCGCGAGCGCGGGCTCGGTCGGGTCGAAGCGCGTGTCGGACAGCTCGGCTCCCAGGCGCTCGGACACGAGCGCCGCGCGGCGGCTGGCCAGGGCCTGCTCGAGCCGCCCCTTGGCGTCGTTGACGCGCGCCCCGAAGCCCGCGCGCTCGCCGGCGGGCAGCTCGCCGATGCCGCGCATGAGCGTGGCGAGTTCGCCCTTGCGGCCGAGCACGCCGGTCTCGATGGCCTCGAGCGCCGCCTCGCTGCCGGCCGCGGCGATCAGCGCCAGGGCCCGCTCGCTCAGGGCAGCCAGGCGCTCCTTCACCGGCTGCCCGCCCTCAGGCGGCGGCCGCGTTGGGCTTGACCTTCTCGACGAGCCGGGCGAAGGCCTTCGGGTCGCGGGCCGCGAGCTCGGCCAGCGCCTTGCGGTCGAGCTGGACCTTGCTCTTGAGCACGGCCGCCATGAAGCGGCTGTAGCTCAGGCCGTGCTCGCGCGAGGCGGCGCCGATGCGCACGATCCAGAGGCTGCGCATGTTGCGCTTCTTGGCGCGGCGGTGCGCGTAGGCGAAGGCGCCCGCGCGCAGCAGCGTGGCCTTGGCCGTGCGCAGGTTCTTGCTGCGCTGGCCGCGGAAGCCCTTGGCCCGCTTGAGCAGGCGCTTGACGCGCTTGTGGTGGGCGACGCCGGTATGGACACGAACCATGGATCGACTCCTCGCGCGGGGCCTACTGGCCCGGCGCCATCAGGACCTTCATCGTCTGGGCGATCTTGCCGCGCACGATGTCGACGCCGCCGAGCTTGCGCACGCGCGAGCCCGACTTGTGCACCTTGTAGTGGCGCGCACCGGGCTTGCGGCGCATGACCTTGCCGTTCTTGGTGATCTTCATGCGCTTCGAGATGGACTTGCGGGTCTTGAGCTTGGGCATGGGATCTGGGTCTTTCGTGCGGAGGGCTACTTCGTGATGTGGTTGGGCTGGAGCAGCATGATCATGCGATTGCCCTCCTGGCGCGGCTCGCGCTCGACCTTGGCGACGTCGGAGAGCCCCTCACGGATGCGCGCCATGACCTTGACTCCCAGCTCCTTGAACCCGATCTCGCGTCCTCGAAAGACCATGTTCACCTGGAGCTTGTCGCCGTGCTGGAGGAAACCGCGTGCCTGCTTCATCTTGGTCTCGAGGTCGTGCACGTCGATCTTGGGCCGCACGCGCATCTCCTTCACGACCACCTTGTGCTGCTTCTTCCGGGCGTCGTGCTCCTTCTTGCTGATCTGGTACTTGTACTTGCCGTAGTCCAGGATCTTGCAGACGGGCGGGTGCGCCTCAGGGGCCACCTCCACCAGGTCGAGGCCCTTCTCGCGGGCCATGCTCAGGGCGGATTCCGTCTCGACGACCCCGAGTTGGGCTCCCAGGTCGTCGATGAGCCGGACCTGGCGGATCCGGATCTCCTCGTTGATGCGCTGCTTCGCTTGTGCCGTCGCCGATCCTCCGTTTGTCGTGGGTCTCGTTCGGTGCCGATCCTGGTGCGTCGAGCGGCCGGCTCAGCGCCGCTGTCCGGCCTCGTCCCGCAGTCTCGCGATGAAGGCTTCGCGCCCCATCGGACCCTCTTCCGCCTCGCGCGTCCTGACGGAAACAGTCGAGTCCTGGATTTCGCGGGCGCCCAGTATGGCCATGTAGGGCACTTTTTCAAGCCGGACCTGCCGGATGCGCGCCCCGATGGGCTCGTTCTCGAAGCAGCGCTGCACGCGCAGCCCCTCGGCCTCGAGCCGCTCGGCCAGCTCGCGCGCGGCCGGCTCCTGCGTCGCGGAGATCGGCGCCACCGCCACCTGGATCGGGGCCAGCCAGAGCGGGAAGGCCCCGCCGTAGTGCTCGATGAGCACGCCCATGAGCCGCTCGAGGCTGCCGAAGGGCGCGCGATGGATCATCACCGGGCGCTTGCGACCGCCGTCCGAGGCCGTGTAGTGCAGGTCGAAGCGCTCGGGCAGGTTGTAGTCGACCTGCGCCGTGCCGAGCTGCCAGGGGCGGTCGAGCGCGTCGGTGACGACGAAGTCCAGCTTCGGGCCATAGAACGCGGCCTCGCCCTCCTCGACCGTGTGCTCGAGACCCAGCTTCCGGCAGGCTTCGAGGAGACCCTCCTGGGCTCGCGCCCAGAGCTCGGGCGGCCCCACCCACTTGCCGCCCTCCTTCGAGCGCAGGCCGACGCGTGCTTGCACGTTGCTCAGGCCCAGCGTCTTGAGGACGTGCTTGACGAGCTCGACCACGCCGCAGAACTCGTCGAAGAGCTGCTCGGGCGTCACGAAGAGGTGCGCGTCGTCGACGGTGAAGCCGCGCACGCGCTTGAGGCCGCCCAGCTCGCCGCTCTGCTCGAGGCGGTAGACCGTGCCGAACTCCGCCAGCCGCAGCGGCAGGTCGCGGTAGCTGCGCAGCTCCGACTTGTAGATCTGGATGTGGTGCGGGCAGTTCATGGGCTTGAGCACGAAGGCGCCGTGGCCGTCCTCGCCCATGAGCGGGAACATCGACTCGCGGTAGTTCTGCCAGTGGCCGCTGGTCTGGTAGAGCTCCTGGCGCGCGATGTGCGGCGTGCTCACGGGCAGGTAGCCGCGCTTGGCCTGCTCGGCGCGCAGGAAGCCGACCAGCGCGTCGAGGATCGCCGTGCCGCGCGGCAGCCACAGCGGCAACCCCGGCCCGACCTCGTCGGTGAACTGGAAGAGCTTGAGCTCGCGGCCGAGCTTGCGATGGTCGCGCCGCTTGGCCTCCTCGAGGTTGTGGAGGTGCGCGTCGAGCTCGGCCTGCGTGCGGAAGCACGCGGCGTAGACCCGCTGCATCATCGGGTTGTGCTCGTCGCCCTGCCAGTAGGCGCCGGCGACGTTGAGCAGCTTGAAGCTCACGTCGAGCCGGCCCGTGCGCGGCACGTGCGGGCCGCGGCACAGGTCGATGAAGGCCTCGGCGCCGTCGCGCAGGCAGCGGTAGAAGCTGATCGTCTCGCCCGCGGGGATGCCATGGATGAGGTCGACCTTGAAGCGGTCGCCCCGCGCGCCCCACACCGACAGCGCCTGCTCGCGCGGCACCTCCTCGCGCACGAAGGCCTCGTCGTCCTTGACGATCTGGCGCATGCGCGCCTCGATCGCGGACAGGTCCTCCTCCTTGAGCCGGCGGCCGTCGGTGAAGTCGAAGTCGTAATAGAAGCCCGAGCGGATCGTCGGGCCGATGCCGAGGCGCACGACGTCCTTGCCGTAGAGGTCCATCACGGCCTGGGCCATGACGTGCGCCGACGAGTGGCGCATGAGGTCGAGGGCCTCGGCGTCCTGGTCGCGCACGATCGCGACCTGCGCGCCGTCCGGCAGCGGGCGCGAGAGGTCGCGCAGCTCGCCGTCGACGCGCACCGCGAGCGCCACCTTCGCGAGGCGCGGACCGATCGCGGCCGCCAGGTCGGCGCCCGTCGCGCCCGCAGCCAGCTCCTTGCGCGAGCCGTCGGGCAGCACGACCGCGATCGCGGCTCCGGCCGGCGCGCTCATCGCCCGGCCTCGACCGCCGCGCCTGCGCCGCCCGGACGCGCGCCCGCCGCCGGCCGCAGCGCCACGCCGAGCTCGGCGAGCTGGGCATCGGGTACCTCGGTCGGCGCGGCCGTCATCAGGTCGGCCGCCGTCGCGGTCTTGGGGAAGGCGATGACCTCGCGGATGCTCTCCTCGCCGGCCAGGATCATGACCAGCCGGTCGAGACCCACCGCGAAGCCGGCGTGCGGCGGCGCGCCGTACTTGAAGGCGTCGAGCACGAAGCCGAAGCGCCCGCGGATCTCGTCCTCGGGCAGGCCGATGGCCTGGAACACGCGGTGCTGCAAGGCGCTGTCGTGGATGCGCACCGAGCCGCTGCCCAGCTCGATGCCGTTGAGCACGAGGTCGTAGCTGCGCGCGGGCAGCGCGGCCGGGTCCTTCTCGAGCTGGCCCTCGTACTGCTCCTTGGGCATGCAGAAGGGGTGGTGCGCGGGCGAGAGCGCGCCGGTCGCCTCGTCGCGCTCGAACATGGGGAAGTCGACGACCCAGGTGAAGCGCAGCTCGCCGGCCTTGATCAGCCCCAGCTTGCGGCCCAGCGCGACGCGCACGGCGCCGAGAGCCGCGGCCGAGACCTTGAAGCTGTCGGCCACCGCGAGGATCAGATCGCCCGCTCCCGCGCCCGTCGCGGCGGCGAGCGCCTGCTGCTCGGCGGGCGAGAGGAACTTGCTGCTGCCGCTCTCGAGCTGCGCGCCGGCACCGCCCGCGGCCGCCACCTTGAACCACGCCAGCCCCTTGCCGCCGTAGTCCTTGGCCACGGCCTCGAGCGACTCGATCTCCTTGCGCGAGAGCGTGCCCCCGCCCGGCACGGCCAGCGCACGCACGCGCCCGCCGGCCGCGACCGACTTGCTGAAGACGCCGAAGCCGCTGTTCCGCATCGACTCGGTCACGTCGGCCAGGCGCAGCTCGAAGCGCAGGTCGGGCTTGTCGCTGCCGTACTGCTCCATGGCCTGGGCCCAGGTCATGACCGGCAGCGGCAGCGCCGGCGCCGAGGCCGGCATCACCGCACCCACTGCCTGCGCCACGGCCGTCGAGATCGTCTCGACGACCTGCTCCTGGTCGACGAAGGACAGCTCCACGTCGAGCTGCGTGAACTCGGGCTGGCGGTCGGCGCGCAGGTCCTCGTCGCGGAAGCAGCGGCAGATCTGGAAGTACTTGTCGAGCCCCGCCACCATGAGGATCTGCTTGAAGATCTGCGGGCTCTGCGGCAGCGCGTACCACTTGCCGCGGTGCACGCGGCTGGGCACGAGGTAGTCGCGCGCGCCCTCGGGGGTGGCCTTGGTGAGGATCGGCGTCTCGACCTCGGTGAAGCCCAGGGCCGAGAGCTGGTTGCGGAGCGCGAGAAGCAGGTCGTGGCGCAGCTTGAGGTTGCGCTGCAGCCGCCCGCGGCGCAGGTCGAGGTAGCGGTACTGCAGGCGCAGCTCGTCGCTGACCGCGGCGGCGTCGGCCGCGGCCAGGTCGAAGGGCGGCGTGGCCGCCGCCGACAGGACCTCGAGCTCCTCGGCCAGGACCTCGACCTCGCCCGTGGCGCGGTCGGGATTGGCCTGGCCCGGCGGCCGGCGCCGCACCTTGCCCGCGACGTGGATCACCGACTCGGGCCGCAGCGCCTGCGCCCGCTGGCGCAGGCTGCCCGAGACGCTGTCGTCGAAGGCGACCTGCGTGATCCCGTACTTGTCGCGCAGGTCCACGAAGACGAGCGCGCTGCCCATCTCGCGGCAGGAGTTGACCCAGCCCGAGAGCGCGACGCGGGCGCCGACGTCGGTGGCGCGGAGCGCGCCGCAGGTGTGCGTGCGGAGGCCTTGGGATGACATGGGGCCGGGGATTCTAGGCATTGCGACGCGGCGGAGCGAACGCTCCGCCGTCGCCGCTACGGCACCGTCACCTTCAGCGCGTTGCTCAGGGAGACACCGCACGCCGTCGCTGGATCGACGACCACACCCTGCACGTCGAAGCTCAGTCCGGACAGACCAGCGGGAAAGTCCGTCCAGTTCACCAGGAGATCCCCCGCGACCCCGGTGACGACCACCAGCTTCATGCCGTTCGGATCCGGGATGAGCGAGCCGCACTTGAAAGGAGTCGGCTCGATCGTCATCGAAATGAGCAGCAGACCCAGCGCGTTCGGTGCCGCGTCACCGAGCGTCAGGGTTCCCGCACTGCCGGGCTGCAGCGTGCCCCCACCCTCCAGCGAGGGTACGCCGTCGACACCGGCCAAACCGTAGCCGAGGTTGGTCCAGGGGAGGCCGCCGTTCGGGCCCTTGTTCAGGCAGACGAAGTCGGCACCCGAGTAGAAGTTCGCCGTCGCGAGATCCACGCGCCCGTCGCCGCTGACGTCACCGATGGCGAGTGAGAACGGCCCGTTGCCGACCGTGTAGGCCACCGCCTCGCCGAAAGCTCCTCCACCTTGTCCGACCAGCACCGACACCGTGTTCGATCCGAGGTTGGCGACGACCAGGTCGGCCACGCCGTCGCCGGTCAGGTCGGCCGCGGCCACGGACGACGGGTTCATCCCGACGTCGTAGGAGGTCGCCGCGCCGAACGCCCCCGCACCCTGACCGAGCAGCACGGACACGCGCCCCGAGTAGGCATTCGCCACGGCCAGATCGACCGTGCCATCGCCGCTCAGCTCGCCGATAGCGATCGCCGAGGGGCCGTCGCCGGCGCGATAGGGCGTGGGCGCGCCCATCGCGCCGCCGACTTGGCTCAGCAGGACCGAGATGGCTTGTGCGTTGATGGTCGCCACGACCAGGTCGTCGAGGCCGTCGGCGTTCAGGTCGCCTGCGGCCACCGCGTAGGGTAGGTCGCCGGTGGGGTACTCCGTGACCGGTCCGAAGGCCCCGCCGCCTTGGTTCAACAGCACCGAGACGACGCCGGTCTGGCTCGAGACGGCCTGGCTCGAGACGGCCAGGTCGAGCAGGCCATCACCGCTGAACTCCCCCATCGCGACGGAGCCGGCGATCCAGTCCACTGGGTAATTGGTGGCGGCACTGAAGCTGCCGCCCCCCAGGCCCATCCCGACCGCGAGATCGGCCTGCAGGAAGCCGTTCTGCACCACGGCGAGGTCGAGGATTCCGTCGCCGTTCAGGTCGCCAGCGGCAACCGACTCTCCACCGCCGAAGGGGTGCGTGTCGGGACCGAAGAGGCCACCGCCCAACCCGAGCGATAGCGACAGTCCCGCGCCGACGGTCACCAGGTCGAGGCGGCCATCGGCGTTCATGTCGGCCAGCGCCATCGATCGCGGCATCGCGATCGTGCCGACACTCGTGGCTTCGTCGAACAGTCCGCCTCCGAACCCCAGCAACACCGAGACGGTGTTCGCGCCGCTGTTGGCCACGGCCAGGTCGAGGATGCCGTCCCCGCTCATGTCTCCCAGCGCGACGGAGATCGGGCCGTGGCCCGTCACGTGGCGGGACATCGCGCTGAACCTGCCGCCACTCTGGCTCACGAGCACGCCAAGCGTATCGTCGCCGCTGTTCACGACCGCCAGGTCGAGTCGGCCATCGCCGTTCAAGTCGCCGATCGCGACGGCGTGAGGGTTGGGCCCCACGTTCAGCGGAACGGCGGCTGCCAGCACACCGCCGCCCTGGCCGATCAGCACGGACGTCGTGCTCGAGCCGTCATCGGCCGTGGCCACGTCGAGCACGCCGTCTCCGCTCAGGTCACCCACCGCAATCGCGCTCGGCCCCAGGCCCACGGCGTAGTCCGTCGGCGATCCGAAAGCACCCCCGCCCAGACCCAGCAGGACCGAGACAGTTGCGGAGCCGGAGTTCGCCGCGGCGAGGTCGAGCTTCCCGTCTCCGCTCAAATCGCCGGCCGCCACCGCCACCGGGGAGTCACCGACGACGTGGTCCGTCGCCGCCGAGAAGGTTCCCCCACCCTGGCCGAGCAGCACCGACACGGTGCCGTCGGAGGAGTTGGCGACGGCCAGATCGGGCCGCCCGTCGCC
>Ga0207428_10005211_pt1 | contig 12150 bp, 10 predicted proteins | sample RhiMethybrSRZTD1_FD_187600 | JGI IMG/M metagenome (GOLD analysis project Ga0207428, IMG submission 187600) | Populus rhizosphere microbial communities from Tennessee, USA - Rhizosphere MetaG P. TD hybrid SRZTD1 (SPAdes) (version 3) | ecosystem: Host-associated > Plants > Roots > Rhizosphere >... | reverse complement strand
GTACAGCGAGCCACTCTCGTAAGCTCAGCAAAATCATGAACTTACAGATCGATTCCTTCTCGCATGATCGGCGGCAAAGTCGTTCGGCTTCCGCACCTCGTGCCGCAAGTCGGTCGAGATGGAAACAACCTCGCTGGAATTCGCGACCCCGAGATCGCGGTGCCGCTGGCGACGACGACTGGCTGGAACTTCCGCGATCCCTCAGTCGGCAATCCACAGGACATCTACCAGCTCGTGGGGTCGTACCTTCCGTTCGCGCCGACTAAGTCGGCGCGGCACGCCAACGATGATCCGCGCTTGTCTCTCGAAGAGCGGTATCGAGGTATCGAAGACTACCTTGAGCGAATTCGAAGTTCGGCGATGGACTTGATTCGAAGGCGTTACCTGCTGGCCGAGGATCTCGACAGCATCGTCGAGCGGGCGAAGACGCATTGGACGTTCGCGACTCGGGAGGAGAATCGGCGGTCTCCAGATCGTCGGTGACATCTAAGGCATCGACTGGTCAGTCACGGAAATCGCCTGACAGCTGGCGGCATTGTGTGAGGGGGACGACCATGCGCCCAGCGCTCATCGAGACGTTGCGCCTCTAACGGGCAGCGCCAGGTTGCGCCGATGCGGCAGTCGGACGCTGAGTTCTCGGAAACAGGCCTGTTTATGCAGCTTCGCTGATGAGCCAATTGCGGAAATCGTCCAGTGCAGCGAGCCAAATCATTCAAAATCAATAACTTACAGGCGCGGCTGAGGCCGTTCATCACCGAGATCCCGACCCAGTGGATCCCGCCGATGAGCCACTCGCGAAAACCAATCGTTCTATCGTCAGCCTCGTTATCGAGCGCGCGTCAACGCCTCCACGACCGCCTGAAATGCGGGTTTGGGCTGGCGCAGGCGGTCCCAGAGCAGCGGGTAGTTCATGCGTCCACGATTCAGCCAGGAGTCGGCGTCGCTCAGGCCCCAGAACGTGACGCGCGTCACCGCGTCGCGATGCCGAAGGAACACGCCAAAGATGTCGGCGTACCGCTTGGCGAGCTGTCGTTGTTTCTCGTCTGGAAGTCCACCGGCATAGGGATTGGCGACGGCGGGGTCGGCGTTGCGGCCCGCGGGCGGCAAGAGATTGATGTCGAGCTCGGAGTACATCACCTTGAGTCCCGTGCTCTGCAGATCGATGAGCGCCTGCTCGATCTGATCGATGGCGGGCGTCTCGAGCTGCCAGTGTCCCTGGTTGCCGATGCCGTCGATGCGCAGCCCGCGCGCCTTGAGGTCCTTGACGAGGCGGATCACGCCGGCGCGCTTGGCCGGCTTCTCGAGGTTGTAGTCGTTGTAGTAGAGCTCGGCGTTCGGGTCCGCCTCTTGCGCAAACCCGAACGCCTTCGCGACGTAGTCATCGCCAATGCCGTCATGCCACGGCGCCTTGCGCAGCGAGCCGTCCTCGTCGATCGCCTCGTTGACGACGTCCCAGCCGATAATCCGGCCTTTGTAGCGACCGACGACGGTGTGAATGTGATCGCGCATGCGCGCGAGCAGCGTCTCGCGGTCGGCGGGTTTGCCGTCGAGACCCTGGAAGACCCAGGCCGGGGTCTGATTGTGCCAGACGAGGGTATGGCCGACGACCTGCATCTTGCGATCGACACCAAACTGCACGTAGCGATCCTGCGCGTCGAAGGCGTAGCGATCCGCCGCCGGATGCACCGGCTGGAACTTGAGCAGATTCTCCGGGCTGATCTGGTTGAACTGCTTCGTGATGAGCTCGACGCCGGCGGTGTCGACGCCGTCGCTCTGGCGCTGATTGATCGCGACGCCGATGACCATGCCCTTCGGCATCAGGTCCTTCAGCGCCACGTCCTGGCGCGCCGCCAGCGGCGCGATGACGACCAGCGCGGCCGCGATGGTCACGTGCGTTCGAGTTGCGCCGTTCATCGAGGTTCCCGTGACCCGGTGTCGACCGCGTCCTTCCCGCCGGCATTCAGGCGTACGACGAGCCCCTTGATGGGAGTGTCGTCGCGATCGAGAAACCGCGCGCAGAAATCGGTGGCCCCGCCCGCATTCACGATCGCGGCGCGGATGACGTTCGGGCCTTTCTTCAGCGTCAGCCGCTTCGACACGCCGTCGTCGATGACAGCCTGCCGGTCGTTGTAGAGGCCGATCACTTCCTGGCCGTTGAGCCACCAGACGGATGCCGCGTTGGAGCCAATCGCCAGACGCACGCCGGACATGTCGCTCGAGGCCTCGACGGACGTCACGGCCCAGAACAGGACGTTGGACGTCGGTTTGCTCAACGCGTACGCGAAGTGGTACAGGTTCACGTTGTAGTTGACGGTGTCGATGGCGTGCCAACCGAGCGACTCGTCGCCGACGGTGACTCGGTCGCCATCCCGTGGGATCACCGTGAACTGATTCGAGAAATACTCCTTCTTGACGACGGCTTGTACGGCGCTGTCTGTGAGCTGGCCGACGACGCGAATGGGTTCGAGGACAAGCCAGCGCTGCAGAAAGCCGGCCGCATCCGGCGCCTTCGTCGGCGTCATCGGACGCACGAGCGACGGCGCGGGGCCGCGCGCAGGGGCTGGTGCCGGCGGCGCCTGTTGCGGCGCGGAGAAGAAGAGGCAGGCCGATCCGACGAGGACGATCGAAATGCGGACCATCACGGTGTCTTCAATATCCAGCGCTGACGGTCGCTATCAGCTCGGAATCTGGCGAGCGTGGGCATGCTGCTGCCCACTGCTGAGAGCGCCAAGGCGTCACTCGAATTCGGCACCGCCTTCGGCATGATGCGATAAGTGCCGTCGGCGAGCTGGTCGAGGCGCCACAACTGCTCAGGCGCTCCCGTGAACGCGGGGAGCACCACCAACTCGGCCTCCGACGTCGCCGCCAGCGCTCGATCCGTTCCGGCGATCGTGATCTTGAAATAGGGCGCGCCGGGATAGCCGCCGGCGTTGGCGACCGGCGTGATCGCCCACTTCTGCTGCGCCTGCAGCATGTACGGCGCCATGCGCACGTCGACCGGACCGGCAGGCCAGTTGGCGCTCACTTGCGCGGGGTCCTGCGCGGGAATGGGCGGCGGCGGGCCACCCTCGCCGCGGCCTGCTCCACCGGCGCGACCGCCGCGTCCGCGCGCGCCGCCGACCGGGGCGCCCTGCACCGCCATCTCGAGCGCCGTGCCGGTGCGCGCCGATTCGATCTCGTACGTCCCGGCCGTCAGGTTGTCGCCGGCGACCGGCCATCCATCGCGCCAGAGCAGCGGACGAATATCGAGCACGCTGATGCCGCCGCGATCGAGATCCGCCTCGTAGTGGCACGAGAATTTCTGGACGCCGTCGCCGAGATCCAGCAGACCGAAGTGTCCCGGACCGATGTAGCGTCCGCTCGATCCCGCAAACAGCTTGCCGCCGCCCTGGAGCATGTCGACGCCCATGTTGTCGACGAACGGCCCCGCCACCTTTCTGGATCGGCCCATGCGGATGTTGTAGCTCGAGTTCGCTCCGGCGCAGCACGATCCGTGCGTGACGAGCAGGTAGTACCAGCCTTCACGAAAGATCATCACCGACGCCTCGGAGTTGATCGCAATGTTGACCGGCTTCCGTTCGGGGTACAGACGCTTGCCGGTCTTCGGATCGAGCTCGACGAGACGGATGTAGCCAAAGTACGAGCCATACGTGAGCCACATCGTGCCGTTCGCCGGATCGCGGAACACACCGGGGTCGATCGCGTTGCTGTCTTCGACGCCGTCGGACCACACGACCGGCCCCGCGTCCTCCCACTTGTAGTTCGGCGACGTGGGATCGAGTGTCTTTCCGACGAGCAGCCCGATCGCGGCTTTGGGCTGAGTGCCGGGCGCCGAGTAGTACATGTAGTATTTGTCGCCGACGCGAATGATGTCCGGTGCCCAGCTGTTGTTGCCGCCGCGCGCGATGACGTCCGGCCCAGGGCGGCCTCCTGGGACGGCCTGCATGACCGAACCGGCGCGCCGCCACGTCCAACCGTCATCGGAGACAGAGAAGGGCAGTCCGTTGCCGGTGGCATAGACGTAGAACTTGCCGTCGGCCTGGATCACCGTCGACGGGTCGTGCAGGCCGATGTCGCCATCGAGCGCGAACGGCCGCGTAAGGAGCAGGATCGCCGCCGCGGCCGCGGAGCGCGACATCATCGCTTCGTCTCTTCGAACGACAGGGTCCGGCTGAAGAACGGCAGCACATTCTCCTGGAATCGCACCGCGACGTGGCTCGTATGAGTGCCCGGGTAGATCTCAAAGCTGTTCGGCACGCCATAATTGTCGAGCGCGTCGTGCAGCTTCCCCGCGTCGGCTCTCAGGCCGTCCTGGTCGCCCACGTCGATGGCGATGGCCCGGTACTGCCGCAGATTCGGGATGTACTGATCGATGAACGCCAACGGCGCGTTGGCCGCCCACTTCGCCAGCACCCCGTCCCGGTTTGGTCCGATCGGCAGATCAAGGTAGAGCGGCGGATTCTTCGGATTGGGCGACCACGCCGCCGCTGACGCTAATTGGGCGCGCAGACCGAAGGGGAGTTTCTGCGAGTCGCCCGGCGTCTTGACGGTGGCCAGCGCCTCTTCGTTCGCCGGATTGGCGGGGCCCGCGCCCCGCGGCGACAGGCAGCACGGGCTCATGATGTAGAGGCTGCCGAACACGTCCGCGTGCTTCATGCCGATGCGGCTCGCGCCGTACCCTCCCATCGAGTGACCGACCAGCCCGCGGCTGTTGCGGTTCGGAATCGTCCGGTAGTGCGCGTCGACATAGGCCACAACGTCGTGCGCGATGAAATGCTCGAAGTCGCCGGTCGTGATCGAGCTCGAGTACATGGACCCGTTGTGCACCGTCTTCGAATCGGGCAGGACGACGATCATCTCCTTCGCGCCGTTGGCAAAGGCCCCTTCGATCGTCTGCGGCACGTGGATTTCCTGCGACCACTGTTCGGCGCCGATGGAATAGCCGTGGAGCGCATAGACCACTGGAAACCGGCGCGATCGATCGCGGGCATAGCTTGGCGGCAGGAAGACGATGACGTCCCGGTCCACGGCATCGCCTTCGAGGTTGCCCTCGAGCGCCGTGCCATGAATTTTGATGCGCTCGGCCGCAACCGGCCGGGCTCCAGGGACGACGTCTGGAACAGTGGTCTTGACCTGGCCGGCCGTGCCGTCGGAGACGGCGAGCGCCAGGGCCACCGCCAGCAGCGCCGCGCACCCGACCTGGGTGGACTGAGCGATTGGTCGTGGAACCGGTTCCATATACAATGCGCCGCAGCGTACACAAACGGCGGCACGGAATCAACGACTGGAGGCCGTCATGTCCGCCGCGCAGATCGCGCATGACTGGCTCGTGAAGAACGGCGTACCCATGAAGGCGTAGGAGACGCGAGGACCATGGCGATCCGGCGCGTTCGATCGGTCTGGCTGGCGGCGGCAGTGTGCGCGCTCGTCGCGTGGGCGGCCGCCTCGCGGCGTGTTCCCGCCGCTTCCGCACAAACTGCGGCGCAACCGGACACCCGCCCGAACGTGGTCGTCGTCCTCCTGGACGACATGGGCTGGTCGGATATCGGACCCTTTGGCAGCGAGATCGCGACGCCCAACCTCGACGTCCTCGCCGCGCGCGGGGTGCGGTTCACCCAGTTCTACGCCACGCCGCGCTGCTCGCCGACGCGCGCGAGCCTGCTCACCGGCCTGTATTCACATCAGGCGGGGATGGGCCATCTCGACAACGTGATCCGCGGCGGATCGATCGGCACGACCGGACGCCTGAACGATCAGTCCGTCACGATCGCGGAAGTGCTCCGCGAGGCAGGCTACTTCACCGCGATGTCGGGCAAGTGGCATCTTGGCCAGGACAACGGCACGCCGCCCTGGGACCGCGGCTTCGAACGAACGCTGAGTCTGCGCGCCGGCGGCATGTACTTTCCGAATCAGAACTACACCGGCGGTGACAACCCGCTCACGACCCGCGCGCAGGAGCCGCTGTTTCTGAATCGCACGGCGACGCCGCGCGATGCGCCCGTCTTCGGCACGAGCTGGTACGCCACGTATCTCTGGACTGAGTTCGGCCTCAAGTTCATTGACGAGGCGCGCCAGGCCGGCAAGCCTTTCTTCCTGTATCTTCCGTTCAACGCGCCGCATTTTCCGTTGATGGCTCCGGCGGAATTGATCGCCAAGTACCGCGGAAAGTACAAGGCCGGCTGGGACCGGATGCGGCAGGAGCGCTATCAGCGGCAAGTCCGAATGGGACTCGTCGACGCGAGATGGCCGCTGAGTCCGCGTGAGCCGGACACGCCTCCCTGGGACTCGCTCTCCGATCAACAGAAGGAGCGGTTTGACCACCAGATGGCGGTGTATGCCGCGATGATCGAGGCGATCGACACGGGTGTCGGCACCCTCGTGAAGGGCCTCGAAGCGCGAGGGGTTTTCGACAACACGCTCATCTTCTTCATGTCGGACAACGGCGGCAACGCCGAATCCGGCCCGGACGGCCGCTTCAACGGCGATCCTCCGGGCGGTCCCAACTCGGACCTGTATCTCGGGATGAACTGGGCTGCGGTCGGCAACACGCCGTTCCGCCGGTTCAAACATTTCACCCACGAAGGCGGCATCGCCTCGCCGCTCATCGTCCACTGGCCGCGAGGGATCGCCGCCAACCGGCGCGGAGCGATCGAGCGCCAGCCGGCGCACGTGATCGACATCATGGCGACGGTGACGGCGGCAACCGGCGCGAGATATCCGAGCGAGTACAAGGGCCACGCGATTCATCCGATGGAGGGCGTCAATCTGCGGCCGGCGCTCGACGGCCGTCCCCTCAATCGGCCGCGGCCCCTCTTCTGGGAGCACGAAGGGAATCGCGCCGTGCGTTGGGGCAACTGGAAGATCGTCTCGGTGTACCCGGAGCCGTGGGAGCTGTACGATATCGCCGCCGATCGCGTCGAGCGCAATAACGTTGCGGCTCGGCACGCGGACATCGTCAAGCGGCTCTCCGGCGAATGGGACGCCTGGGCGAAACGGACGAACGTGGATCCCTGGCCGGGTCCGGCGCGACTCCCCTGGGGAGACAACGCCCCGGCGCGTGGCCGAGGCGCACCGGGCCGGTAGCGGACAGCAACGAGGAGGGCAGGCGCTCAAAAAGCGTTCGTCACGGGACCCGGTTGGCAATGCGCGTCGGTGCGACGATCTTCACCTGAGGCCGCGTCGTCGTCACTCGGAGGCGCTCGGCGGGTCGCACGCCCGTCGGCAGCACGTACGTCAACTTGTACTGGTGCGCGAGTGTCGTCGCAATCGCGGTCATCGCCCTGGAAAATGCCGCGGTACCGGTGGCCACCGAGGACGATCCCCCGGACTGGATCGGCCCCTCGACGAACACCTCGCCGAGCGGCACGGCCACGACGTGCACCAGGTGCAGCGAGGCGCCGCTGGCTGACAGGTCAGCGAGAATGCCCTTGGCAATCTCGTTTTCGGTCGAGTCGCCCCCGTTGGTCATGATCACGATGACTGGCCGCGACAGCTTCCGTTTCTGCATGTCCCTGGCGGTCCACGACACGGCGTCAGCCAACACCACCGAATCCCGCTCCAGGCGACCTCGCTGCCTGATCCTCGAGACGGCGCTTTGGAGAACGTCAAAGCTGGCGGTGTAGTCGGTCAGCCGAACTGATTGTGGATTGAGCATGCTGACGGAGAACAGGGCGCGTCCCGCCGCGGCGTTCAGCAGCTCGGCGACCGGCGCCTGCATGAGCCCGTCGCCGCCGTCGTCGACCAGCACCGCCACGTGGCACCGTTCGGTCGCCGGCGCGAGCCCGGTCACTGCCCGCACCTGACCGTTCTCAGCGGCCGTGACCTCGCCGGCCACGAGATCCGTGACGAACTCGCCCTTCACGTCAACCGCCGAGATGTACACAGTCCGCGTCGTCCCAGGCTGCGCGCGAAGCGTCACCTCGGCCGACGTCAGCGGACCGGCAACGAACCAGACGGTCACGCTCGCGAGGGCCAGGCTTGCACGTCGTATCACGCGCTCGGACGGCATCGCCATCGATAATCGATGCGCAACGCTAACATGAAAGGCGTCCTTCACCGCCACGCTCATCACATCCTCCGGCGAGCGCACGTACGATCAGCGCATGCGCATGTAGGCGACCGGATTGCCGCGCGCCTTCATCCGCACGCGATAGATCGACGTCGAACAGGTGCAGTAGAGCTCGTCCCAGCCGCGGCCGCCCCAGTTCAGATTGCCGGCAATCTCCGGCATGCGGATGATGCCGAGATGCTTCCCCGGCGCGCTGAAGACCCAGATGCCGTGCGGACCGGTCACGTAGATGTTCCCGTGCTCGTCGCACTTCATGCCGTCAACGACGCCTTCGTTGTAGTCGCCCGTGCCTATGTGATCGGCGAGGATGCGGCTGCTCCTCAGGGATCCGTCAGTCCCGACGTCGAATGCGCGGATGTGAGCGCGCGTCGTGTCGTTCACATAGAGAATCTTTTCGTCGGGGGAGAGGCACAAGCCGTTTGGCTGATCGAAGTCGTGCGCCTCGCGGTGCAGCGTACCATCGCGTGATACGCGATAGACGCCGCGGAAATCCAGCGCCGGCGCCCGTTCGAGCCCGAACACGGGCATCCGGCCGTAGGTCGGATCTGTGAAGAAGACGGTGCCGTCCGATCGCACCACGACGTCATTCGGGCTGTTCAACTCCTTGCCCTGCCAGTGCGTCGCGAGGACTTTGCGCTCGCCGGTAGGCGTTTCCATGATCAGCGAGCTGGTGACGTGCTCGCACACGTAGAGATTGCCAACGCCGTCGTACGTCATGCCGTTGCATTTGTTGCTCGGGTTGCGCACTTCGACGACGCCGTCGTCCGCGCTCCAGCGGCGGCGGATGTCGTTCGGCATGTCGCTGAAGTAGAGACAGGCTTCTTTCGGGTTCCAGATGGGGCCTTCGCTGAAGCGAAACCCGGTACAGATTTGCTCGACTGCAGCGTGGCGCTCGATCAGCTGCAGCAGTTCGGCGTCCTCGACCTCGACGGTGTTCACGGTCTGTTTCATCAGTCCCACCTCCCGATTACCCGGATTCTTGCGCGAGCGTGCGAAAGCGAGAATCGATTCTCGGCAACTCGATGATAAAGTCGGGCGCGCCATGTTTGATGGCGGGTGGACGATCCCTTGAAACGGATCAAAGGACTTCGCTGGTGGATGATCGGCCTGCTCATGCTCGGGTCGATCATCAACTATCTGACCCGAAGTACGCTCGGCGTCGCGGCCGGGACGCTCATGCTCGATCTGCACATCACCACCGAGCAGTACTCGTGGATCGTCACCACCTTTCAGCTCGCGATCATGCTGCAACCGGTGGCCGGCTACGTGCTCGATGTCCTCGGCCTGAAGATTGGATTCGCGATTTTCGCGGTCTCCTGGTCGTTCATCAGCATGGCGCACGGGCTGGCGCATAGCTGGCAGGCCTTGGCCGGACTGCGCGGCCTGCTGGGCCTCGCTGAGGGATCGGCGAATCCGGCGGGAATGAAGGCCACGGCGGAGTGGTTTCCGGCGAAGGAACGCGCATTCGCCGGCGGCATTTTCAATATCGGCGCCTCGGTCGGGTCGATGCTGGCGCCGCCGCTCGTCGCGTGGGCGATCCTGACGTACAACTGGCAGGCCGCATTCGTCATCACCGGCGCCCTCGGCCTCGTCTGGGTCGTCCTCTGGCTGCTGTTTTATGAGTCCCCGGCGAAGCATACGGCCCTCTCCGACCAGGAGCGCGCCTACATCGAGGCCGGTCAGGAAACGCACTTGCGCGGCGACGGCCGCCGGCCGTCGATTCTGAAGATTGCGGCACAGCGCAACTTCTGGGGGATCGCGCTCCCGCGTTTTCTGGCCGATCCGACCTGGGGCACCCTCACCAACTGGCTGCCGCTCTATCTGATGACCGTCCGGCATTTCGATCTGAAGCAGATCGCCCTGTTCGGTTGGCTTCCGTTTCTGGCGGCCGATCTCGGGTGTCTCTTCGGCGGAACGATCGCGCACGGCCTGCAGAAGTATTTCGGTGTGAGCCTGATCAACGCTCGGCGCGGCGCGTTCACGCTCGGCGCGGGCATGATGACGACGGTCGCGTTTGCCGGCTTCGTGGAGAGCCCCTATGTGGCGATCGCGCTCCTCAGCGTCGCCGGGTTTGCCCACCAGACGCTGTCGGTCACCGTCATCACGATGTCGTCGGATTTGTTCAAGCGCAACGAAGTCGCGACGGTCGCGGGCATGGCCGGCACGTTCGGCAACCTCGGGCTGCTGATCTTCAACCTGCTGATTGGCGCGCTCGTCACGACGATCGGCTACACGCCGTTCTTCATCGGGCTCGCCGTGCTCGATCTCATCGGCGCGGCCGTGTTGTGGACCGTCGTTCGCGCGCCCGCCCCGAGCCGGGCGGTCGCGGCGGCATGACGGTCCGGAATCCGATTCTCCGCGGGTTCAACCCTGACCCGTCCATCGTGCGGGTCGGTGAGGACTATTACATCGCCACCTCGACGTTCGAGTGGTACCCGGGCGTACAGATTCATCACTCACGCGACCTCGTGCATTGGCAGCTGCTTGCGCGCCCGCTCACGCGCGCCAGCCAGCTCAACATGCTCGGGGATCCGGACTCGTGCGGCGTCTGGGCGCCGTGCCTGACACATGCCGACGGCCTGTTCTATCTCGTGTACACGGACGTCAAACGCTACGGCCGCGCCTCGCAGCCCGGATCGGGCGGCGCGACGTTCCGCGACTTCCACAATTACCTGGTGACGAGTCCGCGCATCGACGGGCCGTGGTCCGATCCGGTGTATCTCAACAGCAGCGGGTTCGACCCGTCGCTGTTCCATGATGACGACGGCCGGAAGTATCTGCTCAACATGCTGTGGGATCACCGACCGGGACAGAACCGGTTTGCCGGCATCGTGCTGCAGGAGTACTCCGCCGCGCGGCAGACACTGGTCGGGTCGCGCCAACTGATCTTCAAAGGCACACCGATCGGGTTCACCGAGGCGCCGCATCTGTACAAGCGTGAGGGCTATTACTACCTGTTGACGGCAGAGGGCGGCACCGGGTGGGGCCACGCCGTGACGATGGCCCGATCGCGCTCACTCGACGGGCCTTACGAACTGCACCCCGATGTCTACATCATGACCGCCCGCGACCGCCCCGAGGCGGCGTTGCAGCGCGCCGGTCATGCGGACCTTGTCGAGACTCCCGACGGTGAGACCTACATGGTGTTTCTCTGCGGCCGGCCGCTACCCAACCGCGGGCGATGTACGCTCGGACGCGAAACGGCGATCCACCCGATGAAATGGGCGGCCGACGGATGGCTTCGCACCGCCGATGGTGACGGCATTCCCCTGCTCGACGTCGCCGCGCCACGCCTGCCGCCGCATCCGTTTCCGGCGGCCGCAGCGCGCGCCGACTTCGACGCGCCCGATCTGCCGATCGACTTCCAGTGGCTCCGTTCGCCGTGGCCCGAAGATTTATGGAGTCTGACCGCCCGGCCGGGATTCCTGCGCCTCTACGGCCGCGAGTCGGTCGGCAGCCTCTTTCGCCAAGCCCTCGTCGCGCGCCGCCAACAGTCGCACTGGTACGGGGCCGCCACGTCGCTGGATTTCGAGCCGGAGCACTTTCAGCAGATGGCCGGACTGATCTGCTACTACAACAGCGCGAAGTTCCACTACCTCTACGTTTCACACGACGAGACGGTGGGCAAACACCTGCGGGTCATGTCCGTGCTCCCGGATCAGCTGCAGACCGACGTGTTCACCGCGCCGATTCCCATCGCGCCCGGCGTCGCGATCGAGCTGCGCGTCGAGGTAGACGAGGAACGCCTGCTGTTCGGATATCGCGTCGGCACGGACGGATGGAAGCGGCTGCCGCAGGTCTTCGATGCCAGCATCTTGTCGGATGAAGCGAGCGCGCCCGGACAGCCCAATTTCACGGGCGCGTTCGTCGGCATGGCCTGCCAAGACGTGAGCGGCGCCGCGCGGTGCGCCGACTTCGACTATTTCGAGTACCGCGAGCGCGGGTATCTGGAGCGTCCTCTATGACACGGCCCGTTCAACTGCACTGCGATCTCACGGTCGACCCGTCGAAGGAAGCGGAGATGGTCCGCTACTTCGAGACCGTCTATCGGCCGATCGCGGGCGGCGGATGGCTCGGCCAAG
>Ga0207428_10005206_pt1 | contig 12159 bp, 10 predicted proteins | sample RhiMethybrSRZTD1_FD_187600 | JGI IMG/M metagenome (GOLD analysis project Ga0207428, IMG submission 187600) | Populus rhizosphere microbial communities from Tennessee, USA - Rhizosphere MetaG P. TD hybrid SRZTD1 (SPAdes) (version 3) | ecosystem: Host-associated > Plants > Roots > Rhizosphere >... | reverse complement strand
CATAGGGCATTACAGAAGGATGCGCCCTTGCGGCGAGCCGTCCAACGCTTTGGCAGCATTGTCGCCATCCCCGTTCTGTCCGGGTTACATCATCAATACGTCCGGATATGATTTTCGGAAAGGACAAGCAGCGGCATGGCAGATTCAAGTTGACCACCGGGATTCAGCAACGCAATTAGAAATTTTTGTGCTAGTCTCCGCCAGTTAGCCGGGGCGTGACCCCATGCAAATCATAGAAACCAGAGCTATCGGCTTGCAGGCACCGCGGGACGTCAAACTTAGAGCGGGCCTAACGCTGCCGCCCGGCCTATACCGCGGAACGGAAGAACGGATACGGGCTGATTCAGTCGGTGGCCCAAGTTGGATCGTCAAATACAAGATCACGTTCACGGAAGAGCAGCTCGCCAGCATCGACCCCGATCTAAGCTCCGCAAACATCGATGTGACGGCATTCGTCCGACAAGGGCAGTTGACGATATGCGGGTCCGCCAGCACGCAAAATCAACGTCAGCACCGCTGAGAAGGCCCACAGGCGCGTCGACGAACGCGCGCGCAGTGGTCGCAAATGTCACGCCAACGAACAGCCGGCCGGTTTCTAGTCAGGACGCCATATCGAAATTAAGCTAGGTCCGCCTCGACGCCGTTCGTCACCAGAACTTTTGCTCATGTTGGTGACCAGAGATGCATGCGTCGTTAAGTCATGCCTCCGGCGTCTATTAGACGCTTCGCTTCTTCAAGTGCTTTGTCGGGTTGGATGCTATCGAGTTGGAAAGGAATCAGATCAAACGATTCGTTCTGGCCTGCCGCTTTGATCTTACTGCCATCGGCTTTGGTAATTATCGCCCGCCACAATCCGTTGTCAGTCGTGAAGGTGCGGATGGTGAACCCTTTGTAGTCCGCAGTGCGGTGAGCGTCGGTTGCCATGGCGCAATTGTAAGTGGGTAGTCGCAGCCAGCAACGCCGGTCTTTTGCGACGCCACAACCTGTGTGTACCGAAAACCTTATCCGCGTTGATGGGGTGACAGAATCGCCTAAGCTGGCAGAATGATTGGGCTGCTGTGTATGTATTTCTATTGCACCAGGTTCCGCTCCACCATGGCGTGGATTCCCTTGTTGCCGTCGACCAATTGTGTCACGCGCAGGTCGCAGGCGAGGCTGCAGAACACGTAGGCCTCCTCTGAGCTCCAGCCCGTCATCTCGACCAGCCAGCGTATCATATCGCGCAATGCCTGCTTGGCGGCGTCGTCTAGGTCTGGATCGAAGCCCATTGTGATGTAATGCGTCGGTGTGACGGCGCGCGGCATGTTGAGTTTCTTTTTGTGGAGAACGAGTTCGAACGTTCCGGCAAGACAGGTCTCAAGCGCCGTCAGGCACACCTCGCCGTCGCCCTGCACTGCATGGCCGTCGCCACAGGAGAAATTTGCGCCCGGCACGAATACTGGCAGATAGAAAGAGGTGCCAACGAGGAACTCCTTGTTGTCCAGGTTGCCGCCGAATTCGCGCGGCTCGACCGAGGTGCAGAGCCCATAGTTTGGCGGCGGCGCCACCGCGAGAATTCCGAAAAATGGGCGCAGCGGAATGGTCGCGCCCCACGGTAGCTTGCAGGTCATCGCCATACGGTCGATCGGAATAACGCGGCAGCGGAATTCGGGATAATCCTCTGGCAACGTCCCGCGCAGCGGACGGATCAGGTTCCACCCCCAGTCGACCGTAAGCTGTATCGCCTTTATTCGGACCTCGAGCGTGTCACCCGGCTGAGCACCGCGTACGGCGATCGGTCCGGTCAAGATGTGCGGACCCGGCGAGGGTTTTAGCTTTTCGCAGATCTCACGATGGTGCGCGAGCATGATTGAGGTGTCGCCGACATCGGCCAATCCGCCCGAAACAGTGTCGATAGTCACCGTGTCGCCAGAATCAACCGTAAGGCGCGGTGGGATTTTCGCATCGAGATACCCCCAGTGGACGGTGGTAGGCGTTGGTCCGAGCCTATGCGTTGCCATGGAAGTCATCCTCCTCAAGTTCAGGCGATTTTCGCGTCCGAGACCCCAAGATGCTGATCGAGAACCTGCGTCGCCTTCGTGAGCTCGGCCGGGGTGCCTTGAAACACAAACCGTCCCGAGGACAGGACGTAGATCTCGTCGGCCACTGAAAGCGCTAGTTGGAGATTCTGCTCGACCAGCAGGATGGCATGGCCGCGGGTCCGCAGCCGCCGCATGATCTCCTGCACCTGCTGCACGAGGCGGGGCGAGAGTCCCTCCGATGGCTCATCCATCAGAATGAGCTCGGGATTGGCCATAAGCGCGCGGCCGATAGCCAGCATTTGCTGCTCGCCACCGCTGAGCAAGCCGCCTGGATGATTGATTCGCTCGGCGAGCTGGGGAAACTCCTTCAGCACCTCGTTAAAGTCCCAACGCTGTCCCGTCTCCCTACCATTCGATGCTCGCGTAGATCGCGCCAACGCGCTCGTGGGCATTAGCAGGTTCTCGCGCACGGTCAGCGAGCGGAAGATTCGCCGGCCCTGCGGCACGATGGCAACACCGGCTTGCGCAATGGCGTAGGGCGGCCAGCCGCGCAACGATCTGTCCCGATAGATGATGTCGCCGTTCCGCGGGGGCGTAAGTCCGGCCACCGACCGGACGAGCGTCGTCTTGCCCATGCCGTTGCGACCGAGGATGGCGGCAATCTGCCCCTTGCGTAGCGTGAGGCTGACGCCCTGCAGGACGTAGCTGTCACCGTAGTAGGTGTGGATCTCGGAGACCGTGAGCAGCGGGCTGGACATGGTCGGGCTAGGCCTGGCCGAAATACACGTTCCGGACTTCAAGATTGGATTGAACCTCGGCGGGCGTTCCTTCCGCCATTACCCGCCCGCGGTTCATCACGGTGACGCGGTCGGCCAAGCCGAGCGCTACGTCCATGTCGTGTTCGATCATCACAACTGTGATCTCGCGGGGGAGCGCGTGGATCATGTTGAATATCCTCTGCCGCTCGCTGGGTGAGAGCCCGGCGCAAGGTTCATCGAGGAACAACACCCTCGGATGGGTGCTGAGCGCAAGCGCCAGCTCGAGCTGACGGCGCTCGCCGTAGGAGAGAAGCTTCACGGGCTCGTCGGGGTGATGCTTCAGTCCGACCGCATCGAGTCCCGCAAGAGCCTGCGCGCGAATATCAGGAAACGAGCCAAGTGGCCGGTCCCAGATCCACTTTCGCCGGTCTGTGCCGACGATGGCGAGCGCGAGGTTCTCGGTGAGCGACAGATCAGCAAACACGTTGGTGATCTGAAACGTGCGACCTATGCCGAGCTTGGTGCGCCGGTACTCCGGCAGATAGGTCACGTCGTTGCCGAACAGCGTCACCGACCCGGAGGATGCTTGAAGCGTGCCGGTGACACAATGGAACAGGGTGGTCTTGCCGGCGCCGTTCGGCCCAATAAGCGCGCGCCGCTCGCCGGGCGCGACCTGCAACGAAACCCCATCCACGGCACGTAAGCCGCCAAACACCTTGGCAAGATTGTTGATGGCGACGGCAGCGGTCATGGCTGGCCTTTCATCCTTCCGCCGCCGGTGCGCCAGCGCTCGATGAAGCCGACGATGCCGCTGGGTGCCCAGAGTACGGTCGCAATGAATACGATGCCCATCACCGCCGTGTGCATTTCGAAGAAGCTGCTGACCCAGTTGCGCAACCCAAGGAAGATTCCCGCCCCGATGAACGGGCCGACGATCGTGCCGGAACCGCCGACGATCGCCATGAGAGAGACCTCGACCGAAATTTGGAACGAGGCCGCGACTGGGTTGATGAAGCGGTTGTAGTAGACGTAGAGCACGCCCGCGAGACTCGCGATTGCGCCCGAAATGACGAACGCCACATAGAGATGCATGGTGGTGCGGTAGCCGAGGCTCCGCATCCGGCTCTCGCTCCCTTTGATGCCGCGGAGTGACAGACCGAATGGGGATTGCGTGAGAATGCGATAACCGAACGCGCAAAGGATTACGACACCGAGGACGAAGTAATAGTACGCGGTCTGCGAGGCGATGCTCACGCCCGAAACCGTTGGCGGCGGCACATTGGTGATGCCATTGTCGCCGCCGGTGAACGACGCCCAGCGGTAGAATGCGCCCCAAATGATGTACCCGAGCGCGATCGTGATCAGGATGAAATAGACGCCGCGCGTGCGCACCGCGCAACCGTAGAGGCCAGCGAGCAGCGTTCCGGCGACCAGTCCTGCCGGCGCCGCCACGATCGTTTGATATCCGTAGCGAACCTGGAGGATGGCCGTGGTGTAGGCGGCCACGGCGAAAAACGACGCTTGGCAAAGCGAGTAGAGACCAGCGTGCCCGAGCAGTAGATCGACCGACAGCGCAAGTAAGCCGTAAATGTAGACTTGGGTAATCAGACTCATCCAGTACTGGCCGGCGACGAGCGGTGCGATCAGCGCGGCGGCAAGCGCGGTCAAGGCAAGTATGACCCGGTATGAGTTCACGCTCAGCTTTCCCTGCCGAAGATGCCGCGCGGTCGGAACAGCAGCAGGATCGCCATCGGCCCGAACAGCACGAAGTAGGAAAACTCCGGCAGCAGCCAGCGGCCATACGCATCGAGTAGACCGACGATCAGCGCGCCGATCATCGCCCCTTCCAGACTACCGAGCCCGCCAAAGATCACGACCACCAGCGCATAGATCAAAATTTCCCATTCGGCGCCCGGATAGAGCGTGAGGAACGCCCCACCCACGACCCCAGCCATGCCGGCGAGGAATGAGGCGAGGGCGGAGACGAGAACGAAGAGCCAGTCGATGTTGATGCCGATCGCGCTCACGATTTCGCGGTCATCGACGCCGGCCCGCACCACCGCACCGATCTGCGTCTTGCGGTAGAGCAACCAAAGCGACAGACCAACCACGATACCGAATAGGATGAGCACGAAGCGGTAGGTCGGATAGATGATCCCGCCCGGCAGCTCGATTGCGCCACGCAGTTCGATCGGTGTCGGTACCTTGAGGTTGTCGCCGCCCCAGATGTGCAGCGCCACGTCGCCCAGCACGAACGCGATGCCCACCGTGAGCAGCACCTGCGCCAGGTGGTTTTCTCCGGTTCGGCTAATGAGGAAGCGGTCGATCAGATAGCCGAGCGGGACGACGGCCAGCCCGCCGCTGAGCACGCCAAGCGCGAAGCTTCCGGTGTAGCGGGTAATCGTCAGTCCGATGTAGCCGCCGACAAGATAATAGGCGCCGTGCGCCATGTTCACGACGCGCATCAACCCAAAGGTGATCGTGAAACCGCTGGCGAGCAGGAACAGGAGCGCGGCAAAGGAAATGCCGTTGATCGCCTGAAGGATGCTGCTGTGCATAGGACGCTGGACGTTGCTATGGCGGCCGCGCAGGCGGCCGGCGGCTGCCGCGAATCGCCCCGGTGATCGACGCGGGGGGATTACCGCTTGTAAGGCCCGCGCTTGAGGAACTCCTCCGGTGTCCAGGTCCAAAACTGCGAAACGTTCTCATAGGTCTTGATCGGAACGTTGGTCAGTACCGATCCAATCACGGGATGATTGATCTTCTGGATGCGCGTCACGTACACGTTTTGGATTGGGTTGTCGTATTCGTCCATCCTGAGCGTGCCGCGCGGCGCCTTGACCGTTGCACTGCGCATCGCCTTCAGGAAAGCGTCCTTATCCTCTACGTTGCCCTTGATCGCCTCAATCGCGGTGCGCGACCAAAGGCTCGCGGTGTAGGCGGATTCAGCGAACCACGATGGCAGCCTCTTGTATTTCTTGGCGAACGCGTCGACGAACGTCTTGTTATCCGGCGTGTCGAGACCAGCGGCATAATGCAGCGAGTTGCCGATCATGCCGATAGCGCGGTCGTCCATCTGCGGCAGAGCGTCTTGGTGCATCCAGTAACCGCCGTAGATCTTGAACTTCTTATCCATGCCGAAGCCGAACCAAGCCTCGAACAGGCGGACGCGGTCGGCGCCCACGACGACTGCGACAACGGCATCGGAATCCTGCGCGATCGCAGCGACGGTCGGGCCGTAGTCCTTGGTGCCGATCGGGTTCCAGATGATCTTCGCCACCTTGCCACCGAGTTCCTTGTAGGTCTGCACGATGCCAAGCGTCACTTCGTGGCCCCAAGTATAGTCCTGGCCGATGAAGGTGACGTTGCGCGCGCCGAGCTCTTTGAAGAGATAGTCGCCGAAGGGATGGCCGATCTGGCTGGCAGACACCGCAGTGCGAACCACGGTTGGCGTGCGATTCCACTTCGTCACGTCGTCGGCGCCGGCGGTATCCATCACCAGCGGAATGCCGGTCTCCTTGCTGACCTGCGCCACGGCTGGGCCTTCGTGCCCACAGAGCGGGCCGATCATGATTTGCACCTTCTCCTGGTGCACGAGGCGGCGCGCTTGCGTGATGGCTTGGTCCGGATTGCAAGTCGTATCCGCGATCACGTACTCAACTTTGCGTCCGCCTGCCGTGTTGCCGACCTGCTCCCAGAACAGCTTGAAGCCGTCGACCATGTCGGTGCCCGGTGTCGCGAGCGGGCCGGTTAGTGGCACCAGCAGGCCGATCTTGATCGGCCCGGTTTGCTGCGCAAACGCCGATGCCGCGCCAAGCGCGGTGGCAAGAAGCGAAGCGCCAACGACACAAATGGAATTCCGAAGCAGAGTGGCGATGCTCATGAACCCCCCATGATCTTCATCTTTATTGGCTGCGCGCGTGCGCTATCGGCGGTTGCGCTGCAAGATTAGTCTAATGCTAGCACGCGCTTCGAGAGGTTGCCAAATGGACTGGTCTCATGCGGAATTGGTTGCAAAGCGGTAATGCTGGCGGCCGGCGTGGCTAACACCGCCTGAGGGGAACCGAGGCATCCATGAGTGCGCAACGAAGCGGAATGCAAAAGGACAACAGCGCGGGTTTTCGTTTTGGCAGCGAACGGCACGCGCTTCGCAGCGAGGACGCACCCCTGGTCACCGGTCGGGGAAAATTCACTGACGATTTGGACATGGCTGGCCAAGTGCATGCTGCGTTTGTGCGCGCCACGGTTGCGCATGCGATTATTCGTAAAGTAGACGTTGCGCGCGCGATAATGATGCCCGGCGTCGTCGCCGTGATCACGGGCCGCGACCTCGCGGCGGACAACATCGGCGGCATTGCGCCGGTTGCCTCCTTCAATGGCCGCGACGGTAACCCGATGTTTCATGCCACGATGCCTGTGCTTGCCGCGGAGCGCGTGCGCTACGTCGGGGAGGCGGTCGCGATTGTGATCGCCGAGACGGCGTATCAAGCGCAAGACGCAGCCGAAGCGATCGATGTGCAGTTCGATCAACTTGCCGTTGCGCCGAATGTGGAGCGTGCGATGGCGAAGGATGCGGTGGCGATCTGGCCGGACGCGCCGGGCAACATCGCGCTCGATTGGGAAGATGGTGACGCCGCGGCGGTCGACGCCGCGTTTGCCCGTGCCGCGCACATCGAGCGGGTGAGGCTGATCGATACGCGTCTTGCGCCGAGCGCGATGGAGCCGCGTGCCGCAATCGCGAGCTTCGACGTGCATGCTCAGCGCTACACGCTGATCGCGCCGACGCAGGGTGTGGCCGTACTAAGAAAAGTTCTTGCAGAAAGCGTGTTTAAGGTTCCTCTGAGCCAGATGCGCGTCCTGACGCACGACGTGGGCGGCGGATTTGGAATGAAGGTACAGATCTATTCCGAATATGCCGCCATGCTGTGTGCAGCACGCCGCGTCGGACGGCCGGTGAAGTGGTGCGCCAGCCGGCTGGAGAGCTTTCTCACCGATACCCATGGACGTGACGGGGTGCTGGAGGGTGAACTCGCGCTCGATGCTGCTGGAAAATTCCTCGGCTTGCGGGCACGTACATTTGTAGGCATCGGCGCCTATACGTCGACATACGCCGCGATCATTGCGACCAACAATACCAAAAACTGCCTATCGAGCGTCTATGTCATTCCGGCGATCCACATTGGCGTGAAGATGGTCCTGACCAATGCGGTGCCGCTGGGGCCCTATCGCGGGGCCGGCAGGCCGGAGGCAATCTATGTGATCGAGCGCTTGATCGATAAGGCGGCGCAAGCGATGAATATTGATCCCGCGGAGTTGCGTCTCCGCAACTTCATTCCGCCTTCGGCGATGCCTTACAAGACGCCGAACGGACCGGTCTACGACAGCGGGGAATTCCAGCAGGTACTGGAAAAGGCGCAGACGCTTGCGGACTGGGATGGCTTTCCGGCACGCCGGACGGCTTCGGAGCGGAACGGAAAATTGCGCGGCATCGGTATCGGCTGCTTTCTCGAAGTAGCGGGCGGTATTCTCGACGAAACGGTCGACCTGCGGTTCGAGCCGGACGGCAAGGTAGCATTGCGCACCGGCGTTCAGGCGATGGGACAGGGACATCTTTCGACATTCGTCCCGTTGGTGGCACAAAAGCTCGGCATCGATTACCGGGCCGTGCGACTCGTTCAGGGCGATAGCGACGAAGTACCGGCCGGTACGCCGAGTGTTGCATCGCGTTCAATCATGATGGCGGGCAGCGCCACCACGATTGCTTGCGACCAAGCAATCGAAAAAGGCCGACGAGGCGCAGCGCAAATTTTCGAGACAGATGCTAACGATATCGATTTCACCGAGGGTACATTTCGGGTTGTAGGAACCGACCGTACGATTTCGATTCTCGATCTTGCGGCCCGCATGCGGGTGGCCGCAATGCCGGAGGACTTGTCAGGCGGGCTTGATAGCGTCGCAAAATTTGTGTCCCCGCAGATGAGTTTTCCGAACGGATGCCACATCTGCGAAGTCGAGGTCGATCCGGAAACCGGGGTCGTCGGCATCGTGGCCTATACTGCAGTCGATGACGTTGGGAATTTGTTGCACAAGACAATCGTGGAGGGGCAGATCCATGGCGGGGTGGCGCAGGGCATGGGGCAGGTTCTCGGCGAGCAGGTGATCTACGGCGACGATGGTCAGTTACTTACCGCGTCGTTCATGGACTACTTCATGCCGCGCGCGGGCCATATGCCGGAAATGTCCGTGCACCACCACATCGTTCCCTGCACGACGAACCCGATTGGTGCCAAGGGCGCGGGCGAGTCCGGCGTGGCCGGTTCGCTTCCGTCGACGATCAACGCCGTGCTTGATGCCTTGGCGGGCCGCGGAGTTTCTCATCTGGATTTACCGATGACGCCACAACGGGTGTGGTTGGCTCTCCAACGGGGGCAATAGCAACACGCTGGGTTGCGACCGAAAGAAGGGTTATCTCAATTACTGGCGGAATGCCGTGCTTCTGGCCCTTAGCGGATATCGACTTGCGTCGGTCAAATGCCGCTTTTGGAGGTAAAGTAGACAGCGGGCAGACGCGTGCAATGTGCGGCAGCGTATATAAGCGCCGCTCATCCCTCCCTCAGGGTCCGGGAGCATTCAGATTGTCAAGTTGCGTCGTAAACGACAAAATGAATGCTCAGCACAATACCAGCGCGGAGGAGACGAGCTATGACGACTGTGATTACACCCACAGGATCGATCGAAATCGTCGACCGTTCCTCAATGATTGCAAAACTGAATGAAGGAGTGGCGCTTCGGCCACGAGAAACGGCGATTGTCACCATAGACATGCACCGCGGCCATCTCGACATGGAGGTCGCGACTATGGCTGCGAAGCCTGATGACGCCAGGCGAGTGATCGCCAACGCCAAAGAGATTCTCGATTTCGCCCGCACAAAGGGAGTGCCGATTATTCACGTCAAGCTGGTGTTTCGAAAGATTCCGGGGATCGGAAGCGAGGGGATGACCCAGCCATTCTGGCACACGCTGCATGAAATGGTGACCGAGGAAGACCGCCTTACCCCAGGCCGCCGCAGCACGGTCGATGGTCATAACATCAAGGGATCGCGAGGGACCGAAATTATTCCCGAACTCTTGCAAGAGGCCGATTACGTCATCGACAACAAGAAAAGGCTTGATTGTTTCCATGGCACTGATCTGAAGACCCTGCTCGAAATTCTCGGCGTCAAGAACGTGATCCTGATGGGGATCAATACCAATACGTGCGTATTGAATACCGCTTTTACGGCGTTCAATCACGACTACTGTGTGGTCGTTGCTTCGGACTGCGTAGCCAGCATGTACGGCGATGACCTTCACGTGCTGGGACTTCAGAACGTAGCCAGGTGCCTCGGATGGGTGCTCTCGAATGAAGATATCAAAACGAAGCTCGAACAGGGCGCCGCGCGTAACGACTGACTGTCGCAAGGGCAAAGGCGACGGCTTGCACGAGTGCGGATTCCTGCGTGCGGTCGTTCATTGGAGCGCTCCTCTCGTGACGCGCTGATGCTGGCGTGTCGCCATGCGGATGTCCCGGACCGTCTTCTCCGCGCCGTGCCCGATTTAAATTGATCGCTTAATCTGGGATTCGCGGCGTTCATTACGAACTCGGCTCAAGGATCTGGCCTGTAGACGAAAAATGATTGCCTAGTGAAGGGCGGAGCTAGCTGGATAGAGAGGTCCACTGCCAATGTTTCGCCAATGAAACGCGTAAACCAAACGAGAACAAACGCGATCAATCGTCTTCAGATTCATCAGGATTTACAGGCTTTTTTCGATCCCGAGGCTCGCTCATAACAGTCTAGTTGAAGGTTCGAGTCCTCCCAGGCCCACCACGCAGTTCTCCGAATCTCTGATCCCAGAGACTTTGCGAGAAAAGCCCGCGTTGGCGCGGCCTATTCGACGCGTGGTTTTAGCTGTCCGGTCTCTGACAGGTGGAATATGCCGAATTCGGGACCCGGTCTCAGGCCGGAAAAATCCTGTTCCTGGCGCGGTGTTGGCAAGTGAAGAAAGTGCTTATGGCGCGAGCCCGAGCCTCGCATACTGCAGCGACCATTCGGCCGGCGCATCGCGCAGGATTGCGATGCCGACGCCACGGGGCAGGCGCCCATCGACTGCGGCCTGCACCAGGTTCGGCGCCAGGAACGCCAGCGATATCGTCATATTGATCTGACGAACGGTGCAGGTTTCAGTGGCAGCGATCTGTTCGACATTCGTGACCGTTCCGGCCATCAACGCATCGAGCCAGCACCGGCCCTTTGCTATTGCTATGACGAGCCGGGCGCGGGTCTCGGCTCGGATCGGGCGTAAATCCTGATGAGAAGATGTTCCGGCGGGGAGAATGATCTCACGCGGCCGTTTTGACGGCGTCTTCCGCCAGGGGACGACCATGATGTTTGGGTTTGAACGAACGAGTGTGCCGCCTTCGCTTGACAACTCTTGGTCGCGCTCCCGACCTCGGTGGCCTGGCTTGACGGAAAGCTGAACGGCAAGGTGATCCGGCTTAACGTCAACACGGGCGACATGAGCGGAGATCAACGCCTTGTCGTTAAGTGGATCAGTGCCCTCTGCTTCCGCGAGGTTGTTCGATCCCCTTGCGAAATGTTTGCGAAGCGCGCTGATGATCAAAGTCTCGATTTCTGCGGCGGGAACCCGGTTGAGGGTAGCTGCCTTCTCTGGTTGCCCCTGAAAGAGTGCTGATGAGATATAATAGCGATAGCGCACGCCATTCTTGACGGCATGTGACGGCGTCATGCCGTTGCCACGCGCATCAAAGATGCGGCCTGTCAGGAGTGACTGAGATTTTTGCCGGGCCTTGGCATGATTGGTCCTCTGCTGGTCAAGTTGAGTCTGAACCGCCTCAAACAGTGCGCCATCGAGGATGGCGGGTTGCTCGCCCGGAAAGACCTCGCCCTTGTAGCTGACCTCACCAATATAGAAGCGGTTGCGCAGGAAAGCGGCGAGCGATCCCCGGGTGAACGGAATGCCGCCGATTGTTCGTCCATTGGATAGCGGACGCAGCTTGGTCTTGACGCCAGTCCGCCTCAGGTCAGCGAGGAGAAGGTTCAGACTGCCGAGGTCCAGGTAGCGGCGGAAGATATGACGGACCGTTTTGGCCTCGTCCGCAACGACTGTGATGTTTCTGTCCTTGGCCCGGTACCCCAACGGAACCACACCGCCGACCCAAAGGCCCTTGCGTTTGGAGGCCCCGATCTTGTCACGGATGCGCTCGGAGGTGACCTCGCGCTCGAACTGGGCGAAGGACAGCAAGACATTGAGCGTGAGCCTACCCATCGAGGTCGTGGTGTTGAACTGCTGCGTGACCGAGACAAAGGACACGCCATGGG
>Ga0207428_10005204_pt1 | contig 12164 bp, 9 predicted proteins | sample RhiMethybrSRZTD1_FD_187600 | JGI IMG/M metagenome (GOLD analysis project Ga0207428, IMG submission 187600) | Populus rhizosphere microbial communities from Tennessee, USA - Rhizosphere MetaG P. TD hybrid SRZTD1 (SPAdes) (version 3) | ecosystem: Host-associated > Plants > Roots > Rhizosphere >... | reverse complement strand
TCGGAACGGATTTGTAACGTTCGAGGACCTCACGCAGCGTCGGCACGCCAATCGCGCGTCCGCGAAAGGGATAGCGGCCCTCGCGATCGGCGAAGCGATATCCGGCATCGACGTGGCTCAGTTCCGTCGCGGTTCGGGCCGCCACCGGGCCGGACGCGTTGGTCATCCGGTCGAGCGTCACATCGTGACAGACGACGACGATGCCGTCAGCCGAGAGCCGAACGTCGAGCTCGAGGCCGTCGGCACCGGTGGCCAGGCCGTGATCGAACGCCACGATGGTGTTCTCCGGTGCGAGGGCGGCACCGCCCCGATGCGCGAACACGCGCGGCACGCCTGGACGAAAGAACGGCACAATACTTAAGGTTAGCCCAGAGGGCGGAACGCAGGACCGAGAGACCGCAGCGCCGCGAGCCTCAAGCCCTGATAGGATCCGGATATGTTCAGAACCTCGTCGATCACTACGCTGGGTGCGCTGCGTCAAGCGGTCGACCGCGGCGACGTCGCGCGCCGCCCGGTGCAGGAGGAGGTTCGCGACAACCTGATTCGGAAGCTGCGCGACGGTGGTCCGTTGTTCCCGGGGATCATCGGCTATGACGACACCGTCGTGCCGCAACTGGTCAACGCACTGCTCTCGCAGCACAACTTCATCCTGCTCGGCCTGCGTGGACAGGCGAAGACGCGTCTGCTGCGCGCGCTGGTCACGCTGCTGGACGAAGAAATTCCGGTGATGCCCGAGTGCGAGATCAACGACGATCCGCTCGCACCGATCTGCGCGTCGTGTCGTACGCGTGTCGCGCTCGAGGGCGACGCCACGGCGGTGTCGTGGCTCTCACGCGAGTACCGCTACGTCGAGAAGCTGGCGACACCCGACGTCACGATCGCCGACATGGTCGGCGACATCGATCCGATCAAAGCGGCGCGGTCCGGCCTGCAGCTCTCCAACGAGCTGACGATGCACTATGGGCTGCTGCCGCGCGCCAATCGCGGCATCTTCGCCATCAACGAGCTGCCCGACCTCGCCGGCAAGATCCAGGTCGGGCTCTTCAACATCCTCCAGGAAGGCGACATTCAGATCAAGGGTTACCCGGTGCGTCTTCCGCTCGACGTCATGATGGCCTTCACCGCCAACCCCGAGGACTACACCGCGCGCGGCAAGATCATCACGCCGCTCAAGGACCGCATCGGCTCCGAGATTCGCACGCACTATCCGGCGGGCCGCGCCGACGCGCTGGCGATCACCGCGCAGGAGGCGTGGATCGCACGCAACGGCGTCGGCCCTCGCGCCGACGTGCCGTCGTTCGTCGCGGAGGTCGTCGAGGAAGTCGCGTTCCAGGCCCGGCAGGATCGCCGTATCGACAAGCGCTCGGGCGTCAGCCAGCGCCTGCCGATCTCGGCGATGGAGAACGTCGTTTCGAACGCCGAACGGCGTGCGCTCGCGGCGCACGAGGACGTCGCGGTCGCGCGCGTCACCGACGTCTACGCCGCACTTCCGTCGATCACCGGCAAGTTCGAGATGGAATACGAAGGCGAGTTGAAGGGCGCCGAGGTGGTCGCGCGTGATCTGATTCGGGCGGCAGTGGCGGCCGTGGCTGAGGGGTACCTGGCCCATGTCGAGACGCGGCAGGTCATCGAGTGGTTCGATCTCGGAGGCAGTCTGCAACTGAGCGACACGATGAGCGCGGACGAAGTCGTGACGCACGCCCGCCAGGTGCAGGGCCTCGTCGAGCTGGCCCACGCCACGGGCATTCCGAAGACCGCGCCGGCGCCACTGCTGGCGTCGGGCATCGACTTCATGCTCGAGGGCCTCTACGCGACGAGAAAGATCAGCCGCAGCGACGAGCGCGGCTATCACGGCGCAGAGCCGACGCTCCGCAAGCCATCGCGTGAGATGAGCCTCGATGACGAGCCGCGAGTGCCGTCGGGGGGAAGCCGGAAGAAGTACTACAACTAGTCGAGGACTTTGAAGAATCGGTGCAGTCCTCGACTAGTTGAACAGCGTCTTTTTGGCGCGCTTCGCGCGCCGGCGGCCGCTAGCGCGGCCGCGCAGCAGGAGGCATGAACTCCCTGGTGGACGATGAAGTTTAGATATACGAAGTACACCGGCGACCTGCTCGACGAGATCGACCTCGAAGATCTCGTGTCGAAGCTGTCCGATCTGCTGTTGTCGAGCGGGTTCAGCAATCCATGGGGCAATCCGCTGGAGGACGAGAGCGATCGCACGATGCAGGCGCTGCACGACGCGATCCTCGAAGCGTTGTTCAGCGGCGGTCTGTTGTCGGACGAGGCGATTCAGCGGCTGCTCGGCGAGCCGGCTGACGGCGACCAGGAGCAGGCCCGGCAGCAACTCGAAGACCTGGTGCAGCAGATCATCGAGCGGATGATGGAGCAAGGCTTCGTCACCGGGGCGCCGGATCTCGAACAGGAGCGCGAGCATCGCCGCGGTGCCGGGGGCGGCTATGGCGAGGACGCCGGGCCGGTGAAGTTCGAAGTGACCGACAAGGCGCTCGATTTCCTCGGCTACCGCGCGCTGCGCGATCTGCTCGGCTCGATCGGCCGCAGCGACGCCGGACGCCACGAGACGCGTCACTTCAGCACCGGCGTGGAGACGGCAGCGGCACCCAAGCCGTACGAGTTCGGCGACATGCTGAACATCGACCCGAGCAGCACGATTCTGAACGCCGTGAAAAGAAGTCGGGAGTCGTTTTCGCGGACGGCCGGGGCGGCCGCGCCTGCCGACGCCTTCTCCATCGACGTCGACTATCCTGACTTGATGGTGGCGCAGAGCGAGTATCAGAGCTCGTGTGCGACGGTCCTGATGCTCGACTGCAGCCATAGCATGATCCTCTACGGTGAGGATCGGTTCACGCCGGCCAAGCGGGTCGCGCTGGCGCTCGCCCATCTGATTCGCACGCAGTACCCCGGTGATTCACTGCGCGCCGTGCTGTTCCACGATTCGGCCGAGGAGATCCCGCTCAAGCAACTCGGACGGGTGCGCGTCGGCCCGTACTACACGAACACACGCGAAGGGCTCCGCCTCGCGCGACGGATCCTCGAGCGGCAGAAGAAGGACATGCGTCAGATCGTGATGATCACCGACGGCAAGCCGTCGGCGCTCACGCGGCCCGACGGTCAGATCTACAAGAACGCCTTCGGCCTCGATCCGTTCATCGTCTCCGAGACGTTCGCCGAGGTGAGCGCCTGCCAGAAGGCGGGCATCATGATCAACACGTTCATGCTGGCGCGCGACCACGACCTGGTCGCGTTCGTGCGCCGCGTCGCGGCCATCTGCCGCGGCAAGGCGTACTTCACGACGCCCTACACGCTCGGCCAGTACGTGCTGATGGACTACATGGATCGGAAGACGCGGACGATTCACTGAGACACGCGACGCCATGTCCTCGATGCTGCCCCCGACCATCCCGGTTTTCCCGCTGCCGAACGTCGTGCTCTTTCCCAACGTGTTTCTGCCGCTGCACATCTTCGAGCCGCGCTACCGCGCCATGGTGCGCGACGCGCTGGCGACCGATCGCATCATCGGCATGGTGCTGCTGCGGCCCGGCTTCGAACGCGACTACGAAGGCCGTCCGCCGGTGTACCCGGTGGGATGCGCCGGCGTCATCACGCACTCGGAAGTGCTGCCTGACGGACGGTTCAACATCATCCTGAAGGGGATCGAAAAGTTCCGGATCACCGGCGAAGATGCGAGCCACTCCTACCGATTGGCCCACGTCGAGGCCGTGCCCGATGCCGCCACCGACCAGGAGCGTGTCACCATCGCCCGCTATCGACATCGGCTCGAGGCGTTGGTGGCGTCGGCCACCGAGCACGGACGACAGGAGCCGAAGCTGCCGGAGGCCGTACCCGATCAGGATCTCGTCAACGCCTTGGCGCAGTACTTTTCGTTCGAGCCGCTCGAACGCCAGGCGCTGCTCGAATGCAACGGCGTGCTCTCACGCTGCCAGGCGTTGATCGACCTGCTCGAGATGCGAACGATCGCGCTGCGCGGCACCACCTGGGCCGGCGGCGCCGTACATTAAGGCTCTCTCATTCCGCAGCACTCGTTCTACGGAGCGACGGCCGATGCCGGCCATCAGTTCGGTCGTCGTTTGACAGTCAGTACATCGGTCGCGATGTTGCCTGCCGCATCGAGCGCGGTGACGGTGATGGTGTTCGGTCCCATCGCGAGCGGGACGCGTGCAGTCCAACTCGTCGTGCCTGTCGTCGTGCCGATCTCGCCGCGATCGTTCGTCCACGTGACCTGCACCACGTTGCCTCCAGCCGTGCCGCTGATGTCGAGCGTCGATGTCGACGTGAGATGACTGCCCGACGTCGTCGGACCAGTAATGCTCACCGTCGGCGGCGTCGGGTTTGGCGCTGGCGCGGGCGCGGGCGCGGGCTGGCTCGTAATCGTCCACGTGAACGTCTGAGAGGCGGTCAGCACACCATCGGACACTCCCGCGGTGACGGTGTGGGTTGAGACAGTGGACGGAGTACCCGAGATGTACCCCGTCGATGCCATGAGAGCCAACCCGGGCGGAAGACCGGTCGCACTGTAGCTCACTGGAGTACCGTCCGGATCGCTTCCCTGGAGCTGCAGACTGGTCGGCTGTCCACTCGTAGAGAATTGGGGACCTGGATTCGTGAGTACTGGAGCGTTGCTACTGTAGCCGCAGACTTCGCTCGACTTGAGTCCTTCGCTGCGATCGGCGATGTACGCGGATACGGCGAAGCAGTATCGCTGTCCGGCGACGGCCGCCGTCCAGGCATAGGCCGTCGAGAGTCCGACGTCGATATGCTGCGTGTATGTGGCCGACTGAGTACCGACATGCAGCATGTAGCCGACAACGGTAATCTCGGGGTTCGCGTTCCAGACCACCGCAATGGTGTCAGCGGCCGCTGGTCGTGCCGCAGCGGTGATGATCGATATCGATGTAAGAACGGTGAGAAGAGTACACGCGCGAACAGACGTCGTGTGTGCCATGTTCCGGGCGCGGCATGCGTCCGAACCCCCCAGAAAGCAACACAAGAGGACTCGTCATCGCCTTTCGTTCAACGCCGTTGTGGACGCTGAACTCGCTACCGACTGCGCGACTGCAGTGCCTGCGGAGCAACTTCCTCGCCGCATGAAGCGCGTACGGACGAGGTGATTCGCGCAAACGCCTGATCGCGCGTGCGTTCGCTCGCGAGTGGCACAACGCAAGCCTGATAAATCTGGACCGGAATGACCGGTCCGGTCGTAACGGAGTTACATCGAACGTTGCCGTGCCGACATCGAAGTTACATCGAACGTTGCCGACATCAAACTGAGGGACAACTGCGCACCCACGTCGTTCTGGCTGTCGGTGTGCGAAGCTCAGTCTTGGGCGTCCGGTCGTCGTTTGACGCTCAGCACATCGGTCGCGATGTTGCCGGCCGCATCGCGCGCGGTGACAGTGATATCGTTCGGTCCCATCGCGAGCGGGACGCGTGCGGTCCAGCTCGTCGTGCCTGTCGTCGTGCCGCTCTCGCCGCGATCGTTCGTCCATGTGACCTGCTCGATGCCCACGATGCTTCCAGCCGTGCCGCTGATGTCGATCGTCGCTGCCGACGTCTCATAACTGTCCGGGCCAGTGATGCTCACCGTCGGCAACGCCGCGCCTGGCGCGTTCTGGCTCGTAATCGTCCACGTGAATGTTTGGGATGCGCTCAACACACCATCAGACACGTTCGCGGTGACGGCATAGGCTCCCGCAGTAGACGGAGTGCCCGAGATGTACCCCGTCGATGCCATGAGCGCCAGCCCCGGCGGAAGACCGGTCGCCGAGTAGCTCACCGGAGTACCGTCCGGATCACTTCCCTGAAGCTGAAGGTTCGTCGGCTGTCCACGCGCAGAAGAGCGGTTCCCTGGATCGAGGAGTACCGGAGCGTTGTTGCTAGAGCTGCAGACTTCGTTCGACTTGGGCCCTTCGACGTGACCGGCAGTGTAGGCGGACACGGCGAAGCAGTACTGCTGTCCCGCGACGGCAGCCGTCCACGCATAGGTCGTCGAGAAGCCAACGTCGATATGCTGCGTGTATGTCGCCGACTGCGTGCCGACGTGCAGCATGTAGCCGACAACGGTGAGCTCGGGGTTCGCCTCCCAGCCCAGAGAAATGGTGTCAGCGGCCGCTGGTAGTGCACAAACAGTGATGATCGAGACTGACGCGAGAACGGTGAGCAGAGTACGAGCGCTTACAGAAGTTGTGCGTTCCATTGTTCTGGGGGCGGTATGCGTTCGACCCCCCAGAACCCAACCCCCGAGGACTCGTCATCGCCTCGCTCAACGCCCGTCGCGGGACGTTGAGCTCGATACCGACTGCGCGATTGAAGTGGACACGGAGCAACTTCCTCGCCGGTTTCGCGCGTACGGACGAGGTGATTCGCGTAAACGCTTCATCGCGCGTGCGTTCACGCGCGATGGGCATCAGGCAAGAACCTTACAACTGGACCGGAAAACACCCGGTCCAGTTGTAAAGGAGTTACATCGAACGTCGCCTCGCCGACATCGAACTGAGGGACACTGGATGCACCTAGTTCTGCTGTCGACTGGCGACGCTCTAATCCGGCATCAACGCCGACTGCGGGACCGCCTGATTCGACTGCCCCGGATACGACCATTGCAGCTGGATGAAAGCGGCGCCGCCGCCCTCGTAGTAATTCACTCTGATCGGATAGCTCTGGCCCGCTTCCAACCAGATCGCCGAGCCGGTGTTGAAAATCGGACCGTAGCTGGTCCAATTGTCGATGAGCAGCTGATCACCCACCATCACTCGGACGCCATCGTCCGCTAGCGTCGAGAAGTAGTAGGTGCCGGTGACGGGCGCGACGATTCGTCCGTTCCATTCCACTGAGAAGTAGTCGGCTGGTACGTCCGACGCGGGCGCGCCAAACGCCCAGTCGAAATCCACCGCTTCGATACGTGAACCGACGAAGGCCGCATAAAGACCGCTGTAGTAACTACCTCGCAGTCCCGAGCCGCCGCCGCTGCCGCCGCCGCCGCCGCTCCCGCCGCTCCCGCCACTCCCGCCGCCGCTTCCGGACGAAAACATCGCTTGAGGAATCACATGCATCGACCGGCCCGGATACGCCCAGTGCAGCTGGATCGTCGACCAGTTGCCACCCTCGTAGTATTCGAGCTTGATGGCGTACCGCTGTCCCTCGTTGAGCCACACGGCCCCGCTAAAATCCGTCGTCGGCCAGTGGTCGCTCCAATTGTCAATCAGCAGCTGATTGCCGACCCATAGCCGCACGCCGTCATCCGAGAACGTCGAGAACTGGTACATTCCGGTGACCGGTGCGGTGACTTCCCCGGTCCATCGAACCGAGAAGTTATCCGCTCCGACGTTCCCTCCGGGCGACCCGTAGCCCCACGTGAAGTCCACTTCCGCATCGGTGCGCGTCGTCACGTAAGACCCAAACATCCCGTTCCAGTACTCGCCAAGAAGACCCGAGCCGCCGCCCGACCCGCCGCCCGGCCCGGCCCCCGGCCCGCCCCCCGACCCGGTGCTCGACGGAAACAGCATGCTCTGAGGTATCACTTGAGTGCTCTGTCCCGGATACGTCCATCGCAACTGGATCGTCGCGGCGCCGCCGGCCTCGTAATACTCGAGTCTCACCGGATATTTCTGTCCGGCAAGCAGGAATACCGACCCGTTGTCCGTTGTCGCGCCGTGATTGGTCCAGTTGTCGATCAACAGGTCGCTCCCGACCCAGAGCCGGACGCCGTCATCGGAGACGGTCGAGAACGTGTAAGTCCCCGTCGCAGGAGCGTAGACCTCCCCGGTCCATCGGATCGAGAAATCATCGGTACCGACGTTCGATGCTGGCGCCCCGCCGCCCCATGTGAAATTCACCGTCGCGTCCGTGCGCGTCGTAGTCAGCGACGCAAACCCGGTTCCGCTGAAGTACTCACCCAGAAGGCCGGTACCGCCTGCTCCGCCACCGCCACCGCCACCACCGCCACCACCGCCCCCACCCCCTGAACCCGAAGTGATCGTCCACGTGAAGCTCTGATACGCGCTCATCTGTGCGTCGGACGCGGCGACTGTCACGTTGTAGGTTCCGACGGTTGTCGGCGTGCCTGAAATGAATCCAGTCGACGCCATCAAGTTCAGGCCGGGCGGCAGACCAGTGGCGCTGTACGTGAGCGGCTGGCCCAGGGGGTCACTTCCCTCCAGCTGCAGCGACGTCGCCTGTCCCTGCGTCGAGACGCGGTCGCCGGGGTTGGCCAGCGTCGGCGACGCATTGCTGTAGCCGCACACCTCCGACGAATACGGCCCCTCGAGGTACCCCGCGATATAGGCCGAAACAGCGAAGCAATAGAGTTGCCCCTCTGCGGCACCCACCCACGCGAAGACCGTCGACAACCCAACGTCGAGATGTTGCGTATACGAGCCTGACTCCGTACCGACGTGTAACTTGTAGCCGACGACCCACGGCTCGGGGTTGGGGTCCCAATCGAGCGTGATGGTCCCGGCCGCGGCGGGTGTCGCAACGACGGCGAAGAGTACGAACGAGACAAGGGTAGCGTGGAGACGTGCGCGGAGATTGGTGTGTTCCATTGTTCCGGGGCCGGCATCCGTTCGAACCCCTCAGAACTACCTTCCGAAGAGACTCGTTATCGCTTCGCTTGACAGTGCTCAAGGACCGTCAAGCCCGATACCGTACGGCGAATGCAGCGCACCCCTAGCAAGTCAGTGGCCCGATTCAGGCACGCGGACGAGGTGGTGTCCGAAGTCCTCTCTCTTCAGTTAGTTGATTGCGTTTCTGTCAATCAGGGAAGAACCTGAGAACGAGGGTGTGATGCGAGGGAATATGTAACAGATTTACACCCAACGTAGCGGTGACGACATCGGTTGGAGTGCTATTTACGACACCGATGCTTTCCGGTGTGCCGCGTCGTGACGCTCATCCGTTCTCACGAACAGACGAGCGTCACATAATCGACGTGGCGCAGCGGCGTTTCACCAACCAGTGAACGAACACGAAACGGAGGAGGTGGATCGGTGTGTCGGATACTCGACTTCTCGACCTCGCGTACGACTCTCATGTGGCGGAGCCGTGTCGAGGAAGCGAGGACTCAGTCGTCGGACAGCGCGAAGTACAGCGCGAGCGGCGCCAGCACGAGACATGCGCCGGCCACGAGGACGATCGCGATCGTCTGCTGCAGCGTTCCAGTCATTCGCAACGCGGTTTCACCCAACGGTGAGTTGACGAACGTCTGCGCGAACAGCCATGTCACGGCATCACGCAGGAACGGCCACGACACTCCGATCGCGGCGACGAGCAGTCCGCACGCGGCGGCGCCAGCCGCGCCGTGGAGCCAGGTCAGTGGGCGAGCCGCGGCGTGCACCGCCTCGAGGCGCGCACGCACCGCCGCGCGCCACCAGACCTGACCAGCGGCCGGCACGCGGACGTCTCGTCGCGCATCCTCTCGATCCTCGACCATCGCGCGCATCACCATGACCACTTCTCGACACGCATCACACGCCTCGGCGTGTACCCTCAGCGCATCGCTGTCGTCGCGCCGCTCGACGAGCGCGGTCACCACCTCGAGCTCGCGAGGGCATGCCGAAGTCATGACTCCGCGTCCCCATAGCCCAGCAGCGCGACCAGGCGGCGCCTCGCGCGATGCAGCAGCGCCTTCAAGCTCGACGCGCGCAACCCCAGCACACCCGCGATCTCTTCGTGAGAGAACCCCTGAGCATAGGCCAGCCACAACATCGCGCGTTCGCGCGGCTTCAGACGTCCCAGCGCGCGATTCAGATCGAGCCGGCGCACGGCGCGCTCGCCTGCCTCGCCTGAATCGGAGTGGCGGTGACTGTCGGTGACGGCCTCGAGCGTCGTGCGCTCGCGCCGCGGACGACGATGATGATCGTGAACGAGGTTCGTGGCAATCCGGAAGAGATAGTGACGGCGATGGTCGTCGCTCTCGAACGTCGTTCGCGTTCGGAGGAACCGGTAATACGTCTCCTGCAGGAGATCGTCGGCAAGCCGATCGTCGCCGGTCATTCTGGCGAGGTAGATCCAGATCGGACGCGCCGTCTGCTCGTAGAACAGACGGAACGCCTCTTCGGTCATTTGAAAGGTGCGCTCGGCGTCATCGAATGCACCGGCGCGCTCCATGTCGGTGAGTGCGATGCCGCGTACGTCGCTCACGCTTCCTGCTCCACTTTGGGCCGCTGCACGAGCCCAAGCCGCGACGAGATCACATACGCGAGCACGGCCGATGCGAGGAAGCCGATGCCGAGCGCGGCGATGAGCACGCCGATCACCCAGAAGCCGTCAGAGATTTCGGGGATGGTGCGCGTCTGCACGACCCAGAACCCGATACCCAGCACGCTCAGCACGACACCAGCCTGCATCGACCAGAGAATGCGAGACAGCGGCGCAAGCGCCGCACGCGGCTCCTGCTCCACGGTGATCGGCGCAGACTCGAGGAACCGTCGTCCCGCGGGCGACTGGATGTAGGCCATCAGTTCGTCGTTCGTGCCGAGACGATCGAGCAGCTTGGTGTGCACATCGGTCTGGATCCTCGACAGGCGGAGCCACCGTCGGTGATCGATCGCCGTCTTGACAAGCCAGACGAACACACCGGTCATGGTGGAACCCAACAGCGTCAATCCGATTCCACCCAGAATCATCTGCACGAGCTCGTATGACCGGTCTCCGGAGCGGGGCGTTACGTATCTGAACTCGCCGATGTAATACGACGGCGCACGCGCAATCTCCGGGTGCTGCTGCAGGAAGGCCGCGAGCGCCGGGTAAGGCGCCAGGTAATCCCCACGCGTGAGCAGCGTCGGATCGATCCGCAGCACCTCGTAGACCGACGGGGGATACTGCCGAAACAGCTCGTGGAGCCGCTGGCGCGTCTCTTCCGCGTTGGGGTTGTCGACATACGCGGGGGGCACGCCGGCCTGCGGTGGCGGCACTCTGACGCTGTCCGGAAGCGGCCGAGGTCTTTCACTGTCCGGAACCTGCGCGTCCAGGGAACCCGATGCGGTCATCAACAACACCGCAATCACGGCGGCGCGCGCGGCAAGGCGTTTCATATCCCCTAATACGTGCCCACGGCAAAAAGGTAAACCTGCCCCTAAGCCTCCTGATGGAGCCGGTCGGCAAGCACCTTCACGATGCGCTCGCCGTGGAAACGCCCGTTTTCAATGAAGATGTTGCCGGTCTTCCGCCCAGCGACGGCGCCGCCCGCAATAAACAGGTTGGGGACATTGGTCTCGAATGTCTCCTGGTTCATCGCCGGCGCCAGCGTCTCCGTATCACAGTGGACCCCTGCTCGCCGCATGAGATCCACGTCCGGGTGGTAGCCGGTCAACAGAAAAACGCCTTCGGCCGGCAGCGTCTCGCGGGCGCCGTCCCGTTCGATGATCACTTCGGTCGGCGTGATTTCGACGACCCGCGACTCGAAGCGTGCGGCGATCGACCCCTCCTTGATGCGGTTCTCGATGTCGGGACGGACCCAGTACTTGATCGAGTCACCGAGCGTCGCGTGCCGGTGCACGAGCGTCACCTGGGCTCCCCCGCGAAACAGCTCGAGCGACGCTTCCGCTGCGGAGTTCTTACCGCCCACGACGACAACCCGCTGACGATAGTACGGGTGGGCATCCGTGTAGTAGTGCGAGACGTGCGGCAGGTCTTCGCCCGGAATGCCAAGGATGTTGGGCAGGTCGTAGTAGCCGATCGCCAGCACCACCGCCCTGGCCTGACGAACGCGCCGATGGCCTGTCCCGAGCGACGTCGAGGGGCTTGTCCCGAGCGACGTCGAGGGGCTTGTCCCGAGCGACGTCGAAGGACCGCGACCCTCGGTGGTCACCACGAAAACGCCGTCTTCGCGCTCGATATCGATAACGGCCTCGTGGAACGCGATCGGCAAGCTGTAGGTGTCGACCACGCGGCGATAGTAGCGAAGCGCTTCGAGCCGTGTCGGCTTGTCGTAAGGCGTAACGAGCGGCAACCCGCCGATCTCCAACAGCTCCGGCGTGGTGAAGAACACCATGTGCATCGGAAAGTTGAAGATCGAGTTGACCAGCACGCCCTTCTCGACGATGGCGTAGTCGAGGCCCTCTTTCTTGGCGGCGATCGCGGTGGCGAGTCCGGACGGACCCGCGCCGATAATGACGATGTCACGAACC
>Ga0207428_10005199_pt1 | contig 12172 bp, 13 predicted proteins | sample RhiMethybrSRZTD1_FD_187600 | JGI IMG/M metagenome (GOLD analysis project Ga0207428, IMG submission 187600) | Populus rhizosphere microbial communities from Tennessee, USA - Rhizosphere MetaG P. TD hybrid SRZTD1 (SPAdes) (version 3) | ecosystem: Host-associated > Plants > Roots > Rhizosphere >... | reverse complement strand
AGTTTCAGCGCGGGCAGGGAATCGAGGCGCTTGCGTGGCTTCGGCACGGCCTGGGCGAGTCGTAGAGTTCGCCCGAAGTGGCAGTCTCGCTCTCCACGCACGTTCTCGACACCGAGCGCGGCAAGCCGGGGAGCGGCGTGCGGGTCGAGCTGCGGCGGGGCGACGAGCTTCTCGCGAGCGCGGAGACCGACGGCGACGGGCGAGCGAGGCTCGCCGAGGAACTCGAGCCCGGCCGCTACCGCCTCGCGTTCGAGCCGACCTCGCCGTACTTTCGCCGGGTCGAGCTGGAGCTCGAGCTCGAGGACGGTCACCACCACGTGCCGCTGCTCGTGTCGTCCTTCGGATGCGCGACCTACCGCGGCAGCTGAGCGTCGAGCAGCTCGCGGAGCTGTTCGAGGGCCGGACGCGGTTCATCGAGCTGCTGGCTGAGCGCGAGGATCCGCTCGAGGCCGCACCCGAGGTGATCGGCGAGCTCGACGAGGCCGACAAGCTCGGAGCGCTGAACGCCCATCCGGCGATCGGCGCCGGCGGGCTGTCGGCGCGGTCGGCCGCGGAGCAGGGTGCGGAGGCCGAGCCTGCGGTCGCAGCGGAGCTCGCTCGCCTGAACGAGGTCTACGAGGCGAGGTTCGGGTTTCGCTTCGTCGTGTTCGTGAACCGCCGGCCCAAGGCGGAGATCCTGGATGTCCTGCGCGAGCGCCTCGAGCGGCCGCGCGAGGAGGAGCTCGAGACGTCGCTCTCGGAACTCGTCGCAATCGCCCGAGACCGCTGGCAGCGCGGCTAGTGGACCCTTACGCCAACGAGTGGCTCCAGTTCCTCGCCCGCTGGTTGCACGTGATGGCGGGGATCGTCTGGATCGGGACCTCTTTCTACTTCGTTGCGCTGGACAACCACCTCCGGGACAACGAGTCGTGGGAGATCCACGGCGGCGGCTTTTACCGGGTCGAGAAGTTCATGCCGGCGCCTCCGCGGCTGCCCGAGGTCCTGCACTGGTTCAAGTGGGAGGCGTACACGACGTGGCTCTCCGGCTTTGCGCTGCTCGTCATCCTCTACTACTTCAACGCCGACACGTACCTCGTCGAGCCCGGCGGCCCGCTAGGGACGGGCTGGGCGATCGTGGTCAGCATGGCGCTCCTCGTCGTGGCGTGGGTCGTCTACGACCAGCTCTGCCGGCGAGTCGGCGCTGAGCTCGAGCTCGCCGCCGCGGTGCTGGCGCTCACGACGCTCGCGGCGTGGGGCTGCTCGGAGCTGTTCTCGCCGCGCGCCGCGTACGTGCAGGTCGGGGCGATGCTCGGGACGATCATGGTCGCGAACGTCTTCTTCGTGATCATCCCGGCTCACCGCGAGCTGATCCGGGCGAAGGAGGAGCACCGCGAGCCCGATCCCGCTCCCGCCCTGGAGGCGAAGCGGCGGTCGGTGCACAACAACTACCTGACCCTGCCGGTCGTCTTCGCGATGCTGAGCAACCACTTTCCGAGCGCATACGGCCACAGCTACGCGTGGATCGTGCTCGTCGCGCTGATGGTGATCGGCGCCTGGATCAGGCACTTCTTCAACCTGCGGCACGCGGGGCGGACGGTCTGGTGGATCCCCGTGACGGCGGCACTCGGGATCGCGGCGGTGGCGGTCGCGATTCGGCCGTCGGACGAGTCGGGCGCGGCGACTTCCGGTAGCGGCAGCGTCCCGGTCGCGCAGGCGCGGGCGATCGTGCAGCAGCGGTGTGTGCCGTGTCACTCCGAGCAACCGAGGCTCGTTGCCGCTGCGCCGCTCGGGATCAAGCTCGACACGGCGGAGGAGATGCACGCGCAGGCGGACGCGATTGAGCGTGTCGCGGTCGAGTCGAAAACCATGCCGCTCGGGAACGTGACGGGGATGACGGATGCGGAGCGGGCAGCGCTCGGCGCCTGGATTCAAGCCGGCGCGCAGATCAAGTAGGTTGACACGGCCATCGCGGCAGGAGACAACGGTCGTTCCCGATCCCATACGGTGTTTAGGACGGCCGCGCCGGCGAAGCCGGCACGGCCTCTCTGGTCGGCGTCGCAAGCGAGCGCCTTAGCCGTGCTGGAGCTCGTGTCCGGAGACTTCCGCTTCGCCGGGCGGCTCGAAGAAGAAGCCGCGCCTGCGACCGTTGCAGCGTTCCGGCGGCTGTTGCCGCTGGAGAGCCGGATCATCCACGCGCGGTGGAGCGGGGAGTCGTGCTGGATTCCGTTCGGCGAGATGGACGTCGGCTTCGGCCCCCAGAACGCGATGTGCTATCCCGCACCCGGGCAGCTGCTGTTCTATCCCGGCGGCGTCAGCGAGACGGAGATCCTCTTCCCGTACGGCCCGACCTCCTTCGCGAGCAAGGCGGGACCGCTCGCCGGAAACCACTTTGCGACCGTGACGGAGGGAGTCGAGCGCCTCGCCGAGCTCGGCCGCAAGGCCCTGTGGGAAGGCGCGCAGCCGATGCGAATCATCGAGACGTAGCCCGTCTCCAGGTTCATTCCCCTCCCTGGGTGGGGAAGAGAGGTTCCACCCGCCACCCGCGGTCGAGCGTACCCGCCAACCCCACGCGTGTCTGTGACGCGGAAGCGCCGGAGGCGTCGCTATCCGTCCACAGCGGCGACGAGCCGGCCGAGGGCCGCCGTCAGCGCCTCGATCCCGAGCTCCACGTCCCCTTCGGACGAGAGCTCCTCCGGCGAATGGCTGACGCCGCCGTTCAGGCTCCTGACGAACAGCATCGCCGTCGGAACGCCCGTGGCCGCCAGCACCATCGCGTCGTGTCCGGCTCCCGAGACGAGCTCGGGCGCATCGGGCAACACTGCCCGAAGGGCTTCGAGCGGAGGCCCGCTCATCGCGATCGGGTCCTGCCGCCACGCCGGCTCGAAGCCGATCGCCTCGATGAGCGCGTCGAGCTGCTCCGCGGTCGCCGCCCGGGCATCGACGGCGGCCGTGACCTTCGCCGGCACGACGTTCATCGCGCCGGGCTCTACCTCGAGCGCCCCGACGGTCGCCCGCGCCCCGCCCTGTGCAGCGTCTCGAACCCGCAGGACGAACGCCGCCGCTTCGACCAGGGCATCGGCCCGCTCGTCCATCGGCGTCGTGCCGGCGTGGGCGGCCCGGCCCACGAACGTCACGCTCCCGCGTGCCTGGCCGGCGATCGCCGTCACGACACCGAGCGGCTCGTCGAGCCGCTCCAGCGTCGGCCCCTGCTCGATGTGCACCTCGACAAACGCTTCGGGAAACTCCGTCAGGCGCCGGCTGCCCATCGGCCCCGACTCCTCGGCCCGGAACGCGACCACGGCCAGCGGCGCGTCGCGCAGCCGATCCGCTGCCTCGATCGCCGCGACCACGCCGAGCGCCCCGTCGAACTTGCCGCCGTTCGGAACGGTGTCGAGATGCGAGCCGCTCCAGACTCGCGCCGCACCCCGGCGGCCGAACAGGTTGCCGACCTCGTCCTGCGTCACCTCGAGCCCGGCGTCCCGCATCCACCCGGCGGCGAGCTCGTGGGCCGCGTCCTCCTCGGGGGAGTACGCGAGGCGCGTGCCGCCGCCGATCGCGTAGAGCTCGTCGAGCCGCTGGAGGACGCGCACCGCCAAACCCTACGACCGCAGCGGCCGCAGCAACGCCACCCCGGCGAGCGGGAACGCCGCCGCGGCCGCGAAGCCGAGCCGCCAGGAGCTCGCCGCCACCACGGCCGCGAAGGCCGGGGGCACGAGCGCTCCCGCGGCCGCGAGTGCACTCTGCTGCATTCCGAGCGCCGCCCCACTCCGGGTTCGGCCGGCGATCTCGGCGGCCGCCGTGAACGAGAGCCCGTTCCAGGCCATCGAGAGCCCGCCCGCGAGCACGAACGCCGGTACGAGCACCGCCAGCGGTGCGGAGAGCACCGCCGCGGCGACCGCAAGCGTGATCGCGCTCGCGTAGCCGACGATCCGCAGCGGCCGCACGCGCGAGCCGAGCCGGTCCGACCAGCGGCCGCCCCCGATCCGCATCGCCGCCGCGACCACCTGGACGCCCGCGAGCACACCCGCCGCAGCCGCGTCCGAGAGCCCGCGCTCGTCGTGGAGGAAGAGCACGAGGAAGCCGGTGATCGCCAGCTGCGCCACCAGGTAGAAGCTGCTCGCGCCGCAGAGCAGCCACAGCTGGTGGTCACGCAGGGTCGCACCGAGGCCCCGCGGCTCGAGCACGTCGTCCTCGGCAGCACCCTCCCGCTCCCGGATCACCACGATGCCGAAGAGCGCGCCCGCGACGCAGAGGCCGGCGAGGAAGACGAAAGCGCCGCGGACCGAGAGCGCGGGCAGCACGAGCGCCGAGATGAGCCCGCCGATCGGGATCGCCGTCTGGCGCACGCCGAGCGCGAAGCCCCGTTCGGTCGCGGGAAACCACTGCATCACGGCTCGGCCGCTCGCCGCGTTCACGCTCGCGCCGGCCGCCCCGGCGAGGCCGACGAGCAGGATCAGCGGCCCGAACCCTTCGGCGGAGCTCGCGCCAACGAGCGCCGCCGCGCACAGGAGCAGGCCGCTGGCGAGAACCAGCCGCTCGCCTACCCGGTCGGCGAGCAGGCCCCACGGCAGCAGCGTCAGGAGCGTCCCGACCCAGAGGCTGTCGAGCAGGAGCCCGACCTGGACGAGAGAGAGCGAATGCGCATCGCGCAGCGCCGGCGCCAGCACCGGCAGCCCGATGATCACGGCGGAGAACGAGGTCTGCGCTGCCGTGCCCGCCGCGAGGACGAGCCAGCGATACCGGCTCAGAACGCGTCCCTTAGAGGCCGAACGGGTTGAACGGCTTCGGGCTCGTCGAGACGATCACGCTCTTCGTCTCGAGGTACGCATCGAGCGTCTCGAGGCCGAGCTCGCGACCGAAGCCGGACTGCTTGTACCCGCCGAACGGGATTCCCGGGAAGGCGGTGAACGGCATGTTGATCCCGACCGTCCCGGCTTTGATCCGCCGCGCAAGCCGGTGCCCTCGCGCGGGATCGCCGGTCCAGACCGTCGCCATCAGCCCGTAGCGCACGTCGTTCGCGATCCGGATCGCATCCTTCTCGTCCTCGAACGGGGTCACGGTGACGACGGGCCCGAAGATCTCCTCCTGCGCCACACGCATCGAGTTGTCGACCTGCGCGAGCACCGTCGGCGGGTAGAAGGCACCCTTGCCGTCGGCCGGCTCGCCGCCGGTGACGACCTCCGCGCCCTCCTCACGCCCCACGTCTACGTACCCGTGGACGCGCTCGCGATGCTCCTCGGAGATCAGCGACCCGACCTGGGTCTCCGCCTCGAGCGGGTCGCCTACCTTCAGGCTCGCGGCCGCCTCCGCGAAGCGCGAGACGAAGTCGTCGTAGAGCGACCGCTCGACCAACACGCGCGAGCGGGCTTCGCAGCTCTGGCCGGCCGAGTAGTAGATCGCCCAGACCGAGCTCGGGATCGCGTCCTCGAGGTTCGCGTCGGCGAAGACGATGTTCGGGCTCTTGCCGCCGAGCTCGAGGATCAGGCGCTTGATCCCGTCGGAGGCGAGCCGCATGATCTCCGCCCCCGTCGCGGTGGAGCCGGTGAACGCGACCTTTTCGATCCCCGGGTGCCGCACGATGTGCGCGCCCACCGAGGGCCCCGGCCCGGGCACGACATTGATCGTCCCCGGCGGAAAGCCGGCCTCGGTGGCGAGCTCGGCCATCCGCAGCGCCGAGAGCGGCGTCGCCGAGTCGGGCTTCAACACGATCGTGCAGCCGGCCGCCAGCGCGGGCGCGAGCTTCCAGGTCGTCATCATCAGCGGGTAGTTCCAGGGAACGATCTGGCCGCAGACGCCGACGGGCTCTTTCAGCGAATAGAAGAGCAGCGAGCCTCCGATCGGGTTCGAGCGCCCGCCGATCGACGCGATCGTGGAGCCGTAGAAGCGGAAGTTCTCGACCGCCTGGGCGAGCTCGGCCTTCACCGAGCCGATCGCCTTGCCGACGTTGCGCGTCTCGAGCTCGGCAAGCTCCTTTCGGTTGGCGACCAGCGCGTCCGCGAGCGCGTGCAGCAGTCGCGAGCGCTCGGTCGGCGGCGTCTTCGCCCACGGCCCGTCGAGCGCTGCGCGGGCCGCGTCGACGGCGCGGTCGACGTCCCCCTCGCCCGCCGTCGCGACGGTCGCGAGCGGCTCGCCCGTCGCCGGCTCGATCAGCTCACGCGTCTCGCCGGACGACGCCTCCGTGCTCTCGCCGTTGATGAAGAGCCCGTACTCACGCTCGGTAGCAACCGCCATTGCGCGCCGGACGATACCGCTTGGGCGCCGGTTGACTCGAGCCGGGTTGGGGCCGTACGATCCGCCGCGGTTCGGAAGGGGGATCCCGTGCTCAAACGGTGGGTTGTGGTTCTGAGCTTCGCGGCGGCGCTTGCGATTGCGACAGGCGTGGCGCTCTCGCAGCGGACGACGCAAAGCCCGGCGTCCGCCTTGGCGGCCCCGCGCGGGGCGAACCCCGAGGGCCAGGAGGAAGACGAGGTCACCGCGGAGCGGTTGGAGGCGCTTGCCGAAGCGCGGGCACGGGGTCTATTCGGCGCGAAAGCAGCCCCCACTACGAGCCCGGCACTGGGGTGGGTGGGCTCGCGCCTTCTGAATGCAACTGCCGACGACTGGGAGCCGGCGGTCGCGACCGATCCGGCGGCGCCGTACGTCTACCTGCTCACGACCCGCTACGGCGTGCTGCCCCCGGGCTGCTCCAAGCAGTGCCCTTCGCCGTTCATCGCGCTGACGAGCTCGTCGGACGGGGGAGCCACCTTCGGGCCGCAGACCCCGTTGTGCCTGTGCCTCGGGTCCAAGGGTCAGTTCGACCCGACCATCGAGGTGGTACCGAGCACGGGAGCTGTGTACTCCGTCTTCATGAACGGCGACCGCCACAACGGGTTCACGACGGTCTTCACGAAGTCGACCGACCGTGGAGCCACGTGGTCTGCGCCAGTCCGCGTTTTCGGGAACGTCGCGTGGACGGACAAGCCGGAAGTCGCGACCAGCGCGTCCGGAAGGGATATCTACGTCTCGTGGAACGGACCACAGGGAGGCGACCTGTACGTGGGTCAGTCCCACGACTACGGCGTCACGTGGACGCAGCAGAAGTTGACCGACTCGAAGCGCTACTACTACGCCTACGACGCGCGCGTGCTCTCGGACGGGACGGTCGTCTTCTCGGAGAGCAGCCTCCAGTACTCCGGCTCGAAGACCGTCGAGGGAGAGATCTGGCACCACGCGATCGTCTCGCGCGACGCCGGAGCGACGTGGGAGAACGTCGTCGTCGCGAGGGTGCCCGTCGGTGAGGCCTGCATCGCGGACGGCTGCAAGCCCGACTTCTACGTCGGCCAGACGTCGGTCGTGTCCGATGCACCGAGCCACCTCGTGTTCGCGTACGAAGGGCCAAGTACCGCAAACGGGCCGCAGCAGGTCTACGTCTCCGCCTCGTCGGACGAAGGCCGCACCTGGAGCGCGGGCCTCCCGATCTCGGTGGTCGGAGAAGACGCAACGCAGCCTCGGCTCGCGTCCTTCGGCGGAAGCACGCGCATCTGGTACATGCAGACCGCCGGCGGCGACAACCCGGACGCCTGGAACGTCTGGTACCGGAGCTCGGCCGACGGAGGGACGACGTGGTCGCCTCCCGTCAAGATCTCGGACGCTCCCGCGGGAGCGGCAGGCTACGTCGGCGCGGATGGCTTCGGCGAGGTCTACGGCGACTACGGCGAGATCGCAGTGACGAACGCCGGCAAGACCGTCGCCACCTGGGGCGAGGGCTTCTCGTACACCGGACCGGGCGGCACCTGGTTCAACGTGCAGCGCTGAGCGTCGCGGCCGGACGATGGGGGATACTCGTTCTATGAGCGACAACCTCGAGGTCCAGGCCGCGCGGATCCCGGATCGCGACCGGCTGCTGGCCGACCTCCGCGAGGCGAACCTCGACGCGCACCCGGTGGGCGAGGTGGAGATCGAAGTCCGGATCGGAGACAACGCTGACGAGGTGACCGACGAGGTCTTTGCCCACGTCGAAGACGTGACGATGCGGATCGGCGCCAACTTCGTGCCGATCAAGCACGGCGGCGTGATCTACGTCCGCCCGCCGGTGAGCTGATTCCCGGCCTGCAGCCGCCCGACCCGCCGCTGAGCGACGGTGTCGTCACCCTCCGGGTTCCCGACGAGACCCGGGACGCGGCCTCGCTGCGGCACTTCGAGGATCCGGAGATCGTGCGCTGGCTCCTGGGCGGACCGCCGCAGCCACCCGAGCCGAGCAGCGCCTTCGCGCAGCAGCTCGCGTGGTGGCGCGCCGGAACGAACGCGGCCTTCTCGATCGACGCCGAGGGCCACGACGAGCGCGTCGGGTTGGCGCGTGTGATGTTCGGGCTCGTCGACCCGTTCGGCTTCGCGGAGATCGGCTACATCCTCTTTCCCGACGGGCGGGGCCGTGGGTACGCGACCCGGACCGTCCGGCTCGTCGCGGACTGGGTCCTCGGCGACCTCGGGCTGGGACGGCTGCAGGCGCGGACCTCGCCGGGAAACCTCGCGTCCGAGCGCGTGCTCGAGCGGGTCGGCTTCCGGCGCGAGGGGCTCGCGCGCTCCGGGTTCGTGCTCCCCGTGAGCCGCGAGTGGGTCGACACGACGATGTGGTCGCTGCTCCCTGGCGACGTGCGCGTGGCCTAAGTGGAAAGGTCGGCGGGCAGCAGGCGCGAGGTCAGGAGCTGGCGGAACCGACCCGCGTCTCCCCCCGCGTACGCCGAGACGAGCTCGTAGCCCTGCCAGTACGTGTGCGCGTAGGCCGGAGACGGGCTGCGCACCTGCGAGTCGATCATCGTGTCGACCCGCTCGTCGGGCAGCAGCGACCACGCTGCCGCGTACTCGCGCGCCTCCTCGGGCGACGCGCCGCGATCGTGCAGCAGCATCGCGACGTTCGCGGACACCGGGGCGAGGAGGTTCCGGGCCTCGACGACCCGGGAGCCGACCTCAGCGTCGTACTCGAACCCGAGGCGCCCCAGCACCTCGGCGGCGAGCTCCTGCCCGTCCCCCGAGACGAGCTCGGGCCCGGTCTCGGCGATGCCCTCCGAGATCACGGCCTCGGGCGCCCAGAGGAGGTCGACCGTCCGCTCGACCTCGCCCCGGCCACGCACGAGCTCGACTTCGATCCAGGCGCGATGCGTGTGGTGGCCTCCGTAGATCTCGTGCGAGGTGAGGGGCACCAGGACGGCCGCGGGAAGCGGAAGGTCGACGTTGATCGAGATCTTGGTGCGCAGACCGCCCAGGTACTCGGCGTACCCGAGCCAGCGCTTGCCCGTGACCAGCTCGAGCTCGAATCCCTCGCCGTCCGGGAGCCCGATGCGCTCCCGGGTGAGCTGCCGCAGCTCGGCCGCGACATCCAGGAGCGCCTGCTCGAGGAGCTCCCGCGGGATCGCGATCTCCTCGAGCCACCCCGCGTAGCGCCCCCGGAGGTCGCCGTTCCCCGGGAGCGCCTCGTCGAGGAGCCGGGCCGCGCGGCCGAAGGTCTCCTCGTCGTGCCAGAGCGGCTCGATGCCGTAGACCAGGCGGCCCTCCTCGGCGTACTCGAAGCGCTCGCCGGCCAGCTTGCGCGCGTTCGCCCAGAGCGCCCGCACCTGCGCCGCGAGCCAGGGGTCGTCGCCGAGCTCGACGAGCAGCGCCTCCGCGTCCTCCGCGAGCGCCGCCGGGTCGCGCGGTTCCTCGGCCTCCACGCGCTGCACCAGCTCCTCGGAGCCGGCGAAGGAGTCGACGAGATCCTCGTCGTACTTGCCGAGCCGCAGCGCGAGCTCGAGGTAGCGCTCGACCACGCTCACCGTTGAAACAGCGCCGCCTGCCCTTGGCCGACGCCGACACAGAGTGTCGCGAGGCCGTACCGGCCGCCGCGGCGGCGGAGCTCGTGCAAGAGCGAGACGACGAGGCGCGCGCCACTCATCCCGAGCGGATGGCCGAGCGCGATCGCGCCACCGTTCACGTTCACGCGCTCGGGGTCCAGCCCGAGCTCGCGGATCACGACCAGGCTCTGCGAGGCGAAGGCCTCGTTCAGCTCCACCAGGTCGATGTCGCCTGCCTCGACACCCGCACGCGAGAGCAGGTTCCGCACCGCCGGGACCGGCCCGATGCCCATCACGCGCGGGTCGACGCCCGCGACCGCAGAGCGGACGAATGCACCCAGCGGCTCCGCGCCGAGCTCGCGCGCCTTCTCCTCGGACGCGATCACGAGCGCGGCGGCGCCGTCGTTGATCCCGCTGGAGTTGCCTGCAGTGACGCTGCCGCCCTCGCGGAAGGCGGGCTTCAACGCTGCGAGCTTCCCCTCGTCCGTGTCGGGACGCGGGTGCTCGTCGCGCGTCACGTCTCCGACCGGGACGAGCTCGTCGGCGAAGCGCCCTGCCTCGTCCGCGGCGGCCCAGCGCCGCTGCGACTGCAACGCGAACGCGTCCTGGTCCTCCCGCGAGACGCCGTATTGCTCGGCGACGTTCTCGCCCGTCTCGCCCATCGACTCGAGCGGCAACTTCGCCTCGAGGCGCGGGTTCGGGAAGCGCCAGCCGAGCGTCGTGTCCCAGACGGTCTGGTCCCCGCGCGGGAACGCCCGCTCCGGCTTCGCCATCACGAGCGGCGCACGCGACATCGACTCGACCCCGCCCGCGACGAAGAGCTCGCCGTCACCGGCCGCGACGGCATGGCACGCGCCGACGACCGCGGAGAGCCCGGACGCACAGAGCCGGTTCACCGTCACGCCCGCAACCGATTCCGGCAGCCCTGCGAGCAGGGCGGCCATGCGAGCGACGTTGCGGTTGTCCTCACCGGCCTGGTTGGCCGCGCCGAAGTAGACGTCCTCGATCTCGCCGGCGTCCACTCCGGCGCGCGAGACAGCCTCACCGATCACGAGCGCCGCGAGATCGTCGGGGCGCTCGCCCGACAGAGCGCCGCCGTAGCGACCTACCGGCGTGCGGACTGCGGAGAGGACGACAGCGCGGCTCACGCCGCCAACGCTAGCCCACGAACTCCACGCGCACGGCGTGCTCGTACGTGCCCAGCGCCTCGGCGCGCGTCAGCAGCTCGCGCACGGCCTGGCGGCCCTCGTCGCCGTAGTCGCACGTCAGCTCGTTCACGTACATGCCCACGAAGCGGTCGGCGAGCTCGGTGTCGAGGCCGCGCCCGAACTGCAGCGCGTACTCCATCGCCTCCTCGCGGTTGTCGAGCCCCGCCTGGATCGACTCGCGCAGGACGTCGGACAGCTCGAAGAGGTTCTCGGCGCCGAGGTCGCGCCGAGCCACGTTCGCGCCGAGCGGCAGCGGCAGTCCCGTCTCCAGCAGCCACCACTCGCCGAGGTCGACGACCTTCTTCAGCCCCTGCGACTCGTACGTGAGCTGCCCCTCGTGGATCAGCAGCCCGGCGGCGGCGCGGCCCGACTGCACCTCCTCGATGATCTGGTCGAACGGCACGGCGCGGTAGCGAAACTGCCCGAGGCACATGCGCAGCACCAGGAACGCGGTCGTCAGCTCACCCGGGATGGCGATCTCGACGTCGCGCGCATCGGCAAGCGAGAGCTCCTCGCGGGCGACCACGATCGGCCCGTAGCCCGAGCCCATCGAGGCGCCGTGCGGCAGCAGCACGTATTGCTCCTGCACGAGCGGGTACGCCGCGAGGGAGATCGCGCTGACCTCGAGCTTGCCATCGAGCGCCCACGTGTTCAGCGTCTGGATGTCGCGCAGGACGTGCTCGAACTCGAAACGGCGCGGGTCGACCTCGCCCGAGGCGAGGGCCCAGAACATGAACGCGTCGTCGGGATCGGGGCTGTGGCCGAGGCGGATCTCCATGGAGCGCGAAGAGGCTACCGCACTAGCGCGGTACGCTGGTCCGGTGCCGAAGCCGCCGCTGAGCGACGCGATCCAGGACTACCTGAAGAAGCTCTACCACCTACAGGCGAACGGCGGCCGCGTCACCGTCACGGCGCTCGCGCGGGAGCAGCAGGTCTCGCCCGCGTCGGCGAGCGCGATGGTCAAGAAGCTCGCGGCCCTGGACCTCGTCGAGCACGCGCCTTACCGCGGCGTGCGCCTGACTGACGCGGGCGAGAAGGTCGCGGTCGAGGTGATCCGCCACCACCGCCTCCTCGAGCTCTACCTCGCCCGCACGCTCGGCCTGCACGTCGACGACGTCCACGACGAGGCCGAGCGGCTCGAGCACGTGCTCTCGGAGGAGCTCGAGGCGCGGATCGACA